>Ga0208220_1000486_pt1 | contig 16566 bp, 11 predicted proteins | sample NGESurdeep092012_9_FD_184484 | JGI IMG/M metagenome (GOLD analysis project Ga0208220, IMG submission 184484) | Arctic peat soil microbial communities from Barrow, Alaska - NGEE Surface sample F53-1 deep-092012 (SPAdes) | ecosystem: Environmental > Terrestrial > Soil > Wetlands > Peat ... | reverse complement strand
TGCCTAGTGCGTGTAATACACAGCGTGATGCCTCAGACCACTGGTGACTCCCTCGCTGGCGACCGGACGGCCGCGGCTGCCGGGTTGGCCTCTGCCGGGTTGGCCTCTGCCGGGTTGGCCTCTGCCCGGTTGGTTTCTGCCGATCCGGTCTCACCGCCGCCGACGGCCCTCGGCGAACGCGCGCCCTGGTGGAACGGGCCACGGGCGGTCCGGGTCGTCGCCGCGCTGGCCGGGCTCGCGGTTATCGGCGCCTACGTTGCCATCGCGCTGGCCCGGCTTGGCTATCCGGGCCATCTGGAAATCCTCGAGGGCAACTCTCTGGTCGAGATGCGGCGCATCCTGGCGGGCCAGCAGCTCTACCCGCCGCCGTCGTTCGGCTACGTGCCGGACGGCTACACGCCGCTCTACTTCGCCGTCTCGGCGGCGGCGGCCAGCGTGCTCGGCCAGTCGTACCTGCCGCTGCGGCTGGTGTCGTTGGTCGCCTCACTGGTCTGCTTCGCGATCCTGGGACGGCTGGTCCAGCGCGAGACGGGCAGTCGATGCGCGGGGCTGGCCGCCGCCGGCCTGCTGGCCGGGACCTATTTCGCCACCTTCACGTGGTTCGACCTCGGCCGGGTCGACTCGCTGTTCCTGGCCCTGAGCGTGGCCGGCCTGTACGCCGCCCGCTGGGCGGGCGGGACGCGCGGGGCGATCGTCGCGGGCTTGCTGCTCGGAGCCGCGTTCTGCACGAAGCAGACCGCGCTGGCAGAAGGGGTCGCGGTCCTGGTGGCGCTCGCGGCCGGTCCCCGCCGCCGGCTCGCCGTGCCCGCCGCGATCGCCTACGCGGCGGTCGTCGGCGGCAGCACGCTCGCGCTCGGGCTGGCCAGCCACGGCTGGTACGTGTACTACGTCTTCGAGCAGATGAGCCAGCATGCGCTCAATCCCAGCGCCGCCAGCCAGTTCTGGGTCGATGAGCTGCTGCCCACCCTGGCCATCGCTCTCTGCGCGGCCGTGCTGGGCGCCCGGCGAATGCCGTTCACGCTGCTCGCGGGCTGCGCCGCGCTGGTGGCGGAGTCCTTTGCCGCGCGCACGCAAAGCGGCAGCAACCTCAACGACCTGCTGCCCGCCTACCTCGCGGTGGCGGTGCTGGCCGGGCTGGCGATGGGCGGCCGGTCCCCGCTCTTGCCCAGCGGCACCGCTGGACGGTTCGCGCGGGCGCGGGCGCGGATAGCGGGGATGGCGCCGTTCGCGCAGATCGCGCGGTGGCGGGCCGGGCCGGCCGGACGATGGATTCCGGTTGCGGCTGGCGCCCTGATCATCGCGCAGATCGGACTGCTGGCGAGCGGCTTCCGCCTCAGCCAGGCGTTCCCGCCGGACAGCGACCGCACCGCCGACCAGCGCCTGGTGGCGGCCGCGCGATGGCTCGGCGGGACGGTCGCGATCCCGGCCGATCCGGGTATCGCCGTCGCGGCCGGGCTGCCGCCGACCGAAGACCAGATTGCGGCGGCGGACGTCCTGCGCGCTTCCGACCAGAGCGCCAAGGCCGTCTTCACGGCGAGCCTCGCGCAGGCGGTGGCGACGCAAAAGTACAGCGCGATCATCTCTGAGTACAACGGCGACGTGCGGGGCTTCCCGGCCGACCTGCCGCTTTACTACTACGAGTGCCCGCAGAAGCCGCAGGACGGCGTCCTGTCCGTCCCGTTCGCCGCGAACGGCCAGGCCATGCATGTTTCCGTGTGGCTGCCGATCGGGCCCGGGCCGTCCTGCGCTGCGGTTGCCCAGGCGCTCGAGTCCTAGGAGACCTGAGATGAGCGACGCGGATCAGCCGGGGGGCGCGGCAGAGCCAGGACCTGCCGAGCGGCCTCGGCCCACGGGAGAGCCTCGGCCCGCAGAAGAGCCTCAGCCCACGGGAGAGCCTCAGCCCACACCTGCGGAACGGCCACGAGCGGCAGGGAAACCCTCGATCACAGACGAATCTTCGGCTGCCCAGACCGTGCAGCAGCCGAAGAGCGGTCAGCAGCCCGAGACCGGTCAGCAGCCGGGGACTGCGCGGAAACCGGAAACGGCGGAGAATCCTCGAAGCGGCGAGAGGCCACCGATAGCGGAGAAGCCCCGGCCCGAACGACCATCTTGGCGACCGGCACTCCCGCGGCTTCCCCGCCCGGCAGTCCAGCCGGGTCAGCTGGCCCGGCTGCTGATGCCGGCCGAGCCGCCGCCCGGGCCGTTCCGTCGGTCGTTCTGGCGCAGCCCGGTGCGCGGACCGTGGCTGACCTCCATGCTCGGCCTGGTCCTGCTGGGCGGCATCACGATCTTGTTCGTGACCGGGCTGCTGTCTTACGCGTCCTACAACCCCAACCTCGGCGGCGGCAACGACTACACGTCAGCCAAGGGCTGGCTCGGCTTCTACCTGTTCTCCTGGCCGACGGACCCGACCTGGGCGTACCAGCTCAACCAGGGTGCGCACGTCACCCTCGGCCTTGCCCTCGTCCCGATCCTGCTGGCCAAGCTCTGGTCGGTGCTGCCGAAGCTCTTCGAGTGGCCGCCGTTGCGCAGCCCCGCCCACGCGCTCGAGCGGATCTCGCTGTTCCTGCTGGTCGGCGGCGGCGTCTTCGAGTTCGCGACCGGGATCATGAACATCCAGCAGTGGTACGTGTTCCCCGCTTCCTTCTATCAGCTGCACTTCTACGGCGCGTGGGTCTTCACCGCCGCCTTCGTCGTGCACGCGGGCCTGAAGATGCCCACGGTCATCCGGTCGCTGCGCCGTCGCGGGCTGCTGCGGGAACTGCGGGTGGACACCGCCAGCACGGTGCCGGAACCTCCGGACGTCAGTTCACTCGTCCCGACGGCGCCGTCCGCGCCGACGATTTCACGGCGCGGAGTGCTCGGCTTCGCCGGGGCGGGATCAGTGCTCTTGATCGCCCTGTCGGTGGGCCAGTCGATCGGCGGCCCGCTGCGCCGGACCGCCCTGCTCGCGCCGCACGGCCAGGCGACCGGCAGCGGGCCGCTGGACTTCCAGATCAACGTGACGGCGGCCGAGGGCGGCATCAAGCCCGTGGAAACCGGAGACAGCTGGCGGCTCACGCTCAGCCGCGAGGAATCAAGCACCAGCGCTCCGGTCACCCTGACCAGGGCTCAGTTGCTCGCGATGCCCCAGCACACCGCGAGCCTGGCCATCAACTGCGTCGAAGGCTGGTCCACCGGGAACCAGGTGTGGACCGGGGTGCGGCTGCGCGACCTCGCGCGGCTCGCGGGCGCGGAGAATCCCGGGGCCGTGGTCGTCCAATCGCTGCAGCAGCACGGCGGGCACGCCACCCTGTCGGCCGGGCAGATCATGAACCCCGACTCGCTGCTCGCGTTCCGTGTCAACGGCGTGGAGCTCAACGCCAATCACGGCTACCCGGCGCGGGTGATCTTGCCCGCCAGCCCCGGCGTGCACAACATCAAGTGGGTCACGAACATGACGTTCAGGAGCTGACATGCGCCGTCTAACGCGCTGGTACGGCGCCAACCCGCTCCACCTGCTGGCGCTGCTCGCCTGCTTCGCGCTCGCGGGCTACGCCGCGACGCGGCTGGTGCGGTCCCGCCCGGAAAGCGTGGCGATCTGGTTCGTGGGCGCGGTCATAGGACACGACCTGGTGCTCATGCCGCTGTACTCGATCGCCGACTGGTCCGTGCTGGCAGCGGTCAGGCACCGCGCGCCGAATCTGCCTGCGGTCCCGTGGATCAACTATCTGCGCGTGCCGGCCGGGCTGTCCGCCCTGCTGCTGCTGGTGTGGTTCCCGCTCATCCTCAGGCTGAAGACCCACTACCAGGAATCCACCACCCTCTCCCCCGACCCGTTCCTGTGGCACTGGCTTGCCGTGACAGGGGCGCTGTTCCTGCTGTCAGCCACCGCGTACGCGATGCGACTGCGCGCTGCCCATCGGGCAGCGGCTCGACCCGGAGAAAACGGATTACCGGCGCTGCCATTCCTCGGTCAGCAACTGGTAGGAGCGCACTCGGTCGGCGTGGTCGTGGGTGATCGTGGTGATCAGCAGCTCGTCGGCGCCGGTCGCGTCCCGCAGCTGCTCGAGCTTGTCGGCCACCTGGCTCGGGGAGCCGACGAACTGGGTGTCCACCCGGTCGGCGACCAGCTCGCGGTCGGCGTCGGTCCAGGCACGCCTACGCGCCTCCTGCGGGGTGGGGAAGTTGATCGCGCCTTCGCCGGTGCGGATGCTGCGGACCCACGGACCGTAGCCGGCCGCGAGCTCCCTGGCGGTCGCCTCGTCGTCGGCGACGACGACGTCGGCCGAGACGCTGACGTAGGGCCGGTCCAGGTCGGCCGAGGGCCGGAACGCGGCCCGGTACCCGTCGACCGCCTCGAGCACCGTCGCCGGGCTGACGTGGTAGTTGGCCCCGAACCGGAGGCCGTTCGACCCGCCCACCTCGGCGCTCTGCCCGCCGCTGCTGCCGAGGATCCAGACCTGCAGTCGCGCGCCCTCGCCGGGGACGGCGCGCCCGTGCTCGCCGTTGGCCGCGCGGTACGTTCCGCGTAGCAGCGCGAGAACGTCGCTGACCTGCTCGGCGTAGTCCTGCGAGTGGGCGCCGGGGAGCTGAAGCAGCGCCTTCTGCATCGCGAAACGGGGTGAGCCAAACAGCCGCCTGACGTCGAACTTCGGCGGAATCAGCAGGCCTGTGCTTGTCTCGGGGGGAGCGATCCCCCCCAGACCCCCCCTGCTCACGGGGGGCCTACCCGGCCCCCCGTCCCCCCTGGGCCCGGGCCCGTCGGGCCCAGGGGGCCGCCCGCCGGGCCCGGGGGGCCGCCCGCCGGGCGAACGGCCAAGTCCGAGGTCCAGGCGGCCGGGGTGCAGCGCGTCGATCAGGCCGAACTCCTCGACGGTGGACAGCGCGGTGCGGTGGCCCATCTGGACCGCGCCCGAGCCGATCCTGATCGTCGAGGTCGCGGCGGCGGTCAGGGCCAGCACGACGGCCGGGGAGGTGCCGGCGACGCCGGGGTTGAGGTGGTGCTCGGCGAACCAGTAGCGGGCGTAGCCGAGGCGCTCGGCCGCCTGCGCTAGGTCGATGCTATTGCGAAGCGCCTCTGCGGCGCATGAGCCCGAGCTGATCGGCACCAGGTCCAGGACGGCGAGCGGGGTGGTGGCCATGTCGTCTCCGTTACGCTGGCGAGCCGGTGAGGGTGATCGCGAGGAACTTCACGACGCCGACCGGGTGACGGCCTCGGTCGCGAGCGGGGCCAGGCCCAGGTGCTCGCGCAGCGTGCTGCCCTCGTACTCGGTCCGGAAGACGCCGCGCTCCTGCAGCATCGGGACGACCGTGTCGGCGAACTCGTCGAGCCCGCCCGGGGTGATGTGCGGGACCAGGATGAACCCGTCGCTGGCGTCCGCCTGCACCAGGTGGTTGATCGCACCCGCGACCGTGGACGGGGAGCCGATGAACGTCTGGCGGCCGGTGACCTCGATGATCAGGTCGCGGATGGACAGCTTCTCCGCCTCCGCCTTCGCCCGCCACTGGGCGGCGGTGGCCATCGGGTCCCGGTACATCCGCACGCTCGCGCGGCCGCGGGCGATCGTGTGCTCGCCCAGGTCGGGATCGACGTCGGGCAGCGGGCCGTCCGGGTCGTAGCCGGACAGGTCCCGGTTCCACAGCTGCTCGAGAAACGCGATCGCGGTCTGCCCGCTGACCTGCTGGCGCCGCACGAGCCGAGCCAGCTCGGCCGCGTCGGCGTCGGTGTCGCCGAGCACGTAGGTCGCGGCGGGCAGGATGAGCAGCTGGTCAGGCGTGCGCCCGTACTTGGCCAGGCGTCCCTTGACGTCGGCGTAGAACGGGCGGCCCTCGGCCAGCGTGCCGTGCCGGCTGAAGATCGCGTCGGCGGTTGACGCCGCGAACTCGCGGCCCTCCTCTGAATCGCCGGCCTGGAAGATGACCGGGCGCCCCTGCGGGCTGCGGGGCACGTTGAACCGCCCGCCGATGTCGAAGTGGGCGTCCCGGTGGTCGAACCGCCCGGCGTCGGCGCCGGTGAGGAAAACGCCGGACTCCTTGTCGGCGATGATCTCGTCGCCGCGCCAGGAGTCGAACAGCTCCCAGGTGGTCTCCATGAACGTCCGCGCCCGCTCGTACCTGGCCTCTTGCGGCAGGTAGCCGCCACGGCGGAAGTTCTCGCCGGTGAACGCGTCCCAGGACGTGACGACGTTCCAGGCGGCCCGGCCGGCGGACAGGTGGTCGAGGCTGGCGAACTGGCGTGCCACCTCATAGGGCTCGTTGAAGGTGGAGTTGATCGTACCCGCCAGGCCGAGCCGGTCGGTGACCGCCGCCAGCGCGGCCAGCACGGTGAACGTGTCCGGGCGGCCGACCACGTCGAGGTCGTAGATCTGGCCGTTCTGCTCTCGCAGCCGCAGGCCCTCGGCCAGGAACAGGAAGTCGAACTTGGCCCGTTCGGCGGTCCGGGCCAGATGCTCGAACGAGCTGAACTCGATGTGGCTGCCGGACTTCGGGTCGCTCCACACGGTGGTGTTGTTGACGCCGGGGAAGTGGGCCGCGAGGTGAACCTGCTTGGTCATGGTCAGTTGCTCCCAGCCTGTGCATAGCGGCTTGCCGGGCGGCCCAAACCGAGCAGCCCGCGCAGCGTCCCGGCCTCATACGCCGTGCGGAACGCGCCGCGCCGCTGGAGCTCCGGGACCAGTTCCCTGGTGATCGCCTCGAGGTCGTCGGGGATGGCGCCGGGCCGCAGCCGGAGGCCGGACAGGCCGGCCTGCCGCCATTCGGCGACCAGGTCCGCCAGTTGCGCGGCCGTGCCGGTGAAGACGGTCGCGTCGCTCTTGAAGGCGTGGCCCGCGAGCTCGTCCAGGCGCGCCTTGCGCTCGGCCGCCGCGGCCTCGCTCGGGCCGAGGAAGACGACCAGGTCGCCGAGCACGCGCACCGGGTCGGGACCGTGGGTCGCGGCCTGGATCTCGGCCACGATCCGGCGGGCGTGCTCTTCGTCGGCCGGCGTCACGAAGCCGACGTCGGCCGCCTTGGCGATGAGCTGGTAGGGCACCGTGCCGTGCCCGAGAGCGGACACGATCGGCTGCCCCTGCACCGGCCGCGGGGTGATCGACGGGCCCTTCACGCTGAAATAGTCGCCGGCGAAGTCGATGTAGTGAAGCTTGTCGCGGTCGACGAACCGGCCGGTGGCGGCGTCGCGGATCTCGGCGTCGTCGTCCCAGCTGTCCCAGAGCCGCCGGACGACCTCGACGTAGTCGGCCGCCTCATCGAACAGCGCCGCCGTCAGCTCTCGCACGGCCGGATCGTCTCGGCCTCTCAGGTCCAGTTCGGGGACGTCGCGCCGGCCGAAGAGGGCGGCCTCCTGCGGGCTGGCCGAGACCCGGACCCGGACCCCGGCCCTGCCGTTGCTTGCGTAGTCGAGCGTCGCGATCGCCTTGGAGATGTGGAACGGCTCGGTGTGGGTGACGACCACGGTCGGGATCAGCCCGATGTGCCTGGTCAGCGGCGCCACTCGCGCGGCCACGAGCACCGCGTCGAGGCGGCCGGTCACCCGGTCGGAGCGCGCGGACTGGACGCTGAAGCCGTCCTCGATGGTGACGAAGTCGAGCAGGCCGCGCTCCGCTTCGGTGATGACGTCGGCCCAGTAGCGGCCCGTGAGCAGCTCGGCCGGGCGGGCCCTCGGCTCGCGCCACGCGGCCGGATGCCAGCCGGCCCCGTCGAGCGCGACCGCCAGGTGCAGGGGGGTGGGGTCTGGGGTCACTCGTTCGCTCCAAATCCGTCCATCGAGATCGGGATAATAGAGATAATCGAGCCAGCCTCAGTCCTATTCCGACATCTCGATGAACTGATCCCCAACGGCACCGGGGATCAAGCCGGGCGCCGGTAAAATCTCAGTTATGCGGACATCGGGCCGACGTCTGATCGCCGTGGCGGCGGCGGCTGCTCAGTTGCTTGCGCTGGCGGCCTGCGGCGGAGGCGGCGGCTCGCCTTCGGCCGCCCCGTACCGCAAGAGCCTCAACGCGCTGTGCGCGGCGGCCGCGGCCTTCAATCGCTCCCTCCCCCGACTTCAGCAGAGCCAGCATCTGTCGGTGGATGAGCTGGCGGTGGACGCCAGCAAGGAGTTCGTGTCGTTCCGCTCGAGTGAGACTAGGCTGACGCCGCCGACCGGGCTGTCGCAGGCGCAGGATGCGCTGGTCGCCGAGCTTGACCGGCAGCCGACGTCAAATGCTCCGCTTCCGAATACGGCCGCCGCCTTCGCCCGGCTGGAGAAATACTCCCAGGCGCTGCTGAGCGATTACACCGCACTGGGCACGAGCGGATGCGCGGCCAACGCCCGCCAGGCGATCGCGGCCGACGAGGCGGACGGGGCGGCGGCCGCCAGGGGCTGAACCTCGCAGTGACGGGGATCGGGCACGCGCCCGCCCCAGCGCCTGTAACCGGCAAGATCAAATTAACGTGCGACGTTTCAATACATTATCCGAATGTTTTGTCGCACAATGATTTCTCGCCGACTCGGGTCGGCCAGTCGAGGTGTTGCGGCTGTTCGACGCGGTGGTCGTGGTGTCGGCGTGGCGCGGGGGACCGCGTGTTCTTCCGGCGCGCCTCCGCCAGGTCGCTACGCCGACGCCGCCAACGGAGCGCCGGAAAGAGTCACCCCGCGACCGTTCGGGATGATGGATTTGGGATTTTGCCTGTGAGGAATTGCGCCAGGTGACCGATCACCTCGCGGGCGTCGTCCTCGATGCCGTAGATGAACGTGGACTTGCGGCGGCGCAGGACCGGCAGGCCGAGCGCGTAGAGGCCGGGGCTGTCGACCACGCCGCCCTCGTGGCGGAGGTGGCCCTTGGGGTCGACGACGGGCACGTCGAGCCAGCCGTAGTCGGGGCGGAAGCCGGTCGCCCAGACGATCGACTTGATCTCGCCGCCGCCCAGGTCGAGCTGGAGCCGGGCCGAATCGGGGACCCGGGTCGGCGCGAACCGCTCGGGCGGGTCGAACTCGGCGTCGCGTCCGGTCGAACGCGCCCAGTCGTCGAACGTGCCGAGGAGGCGGTTCAGCTTGAGGTCGGCCAGCGAGAACACGTTGCGGAGGCCGCCGGAGAACAGCGCCCGGCCGTCGCGGACGGCGGCCAGGCGGCCGACCAGCCCGACGCCGAGCGAGTCGAGCGCGTTGAGGTCGAGCGTGGCCCGCTCGGGGGTGCCGACCAGCTGGGGCGACGGCAGCCGCCGGGCCCGGGTGAGATCGTCGAGCTCGTCGTAGCGCTGGTCCCACACCCCGGCCGCGTTCATCCACCAGAGCACGTCGCGTCCCCGGTAGGCGCGCGGCAGCCGGGTGTGCTCCCCGACCGCGAGGGTCACCGGCCGGCCGGAGCGCGCGAGCTCGGCCGCGAGCTGGACGCCGGTCGCCGACGCGCCCACCACCAGCACGCCGCCGTCCGGAAGCCGGGCCGGGTCGCGGTAGTCGAACGGCGTGAGCTGCCGCACCGACGCGGGGACCGCGTCGGCCAGCGACGGCACCGTCGGCCGGTTGCAGGCGCCGCTGGCGATGACCACGGCCCGGGCGGCGAGCTCGCCCCGGTCCGTCGTCACCTGGTACCCCTGGCCGGCCTGCCGGACCGACGTGACGTTCACGCCGGTCCGGACCGGGGCGCGGGAGACCTTGGCGAAGCGCTCGATGAACTCGGTCACTTCGGGCACGGTCATGTAGCCGTCGGGATCCGGGCCCTCGTAGCGAAGGCCGGGCAGGCGGCTCTGCCAGTTGGGCGTGAGCAGCCGCAGCGAATCCCAGCGTTCCCGCCGCCAGGAGTTCGCGACCTCGCCGCGCTCGAGCACGACGTGGTCGATCGACCGCTGTGACAGGTAATGGCTCGCCGCGAGGCCCGCGTGCCCCGCGCCGATGACTACCGCGGTGAAGCGCTCGGCGGCTTTCCCGCTCAAGCGACCTCGACGGTCACGTTGGTCGGGTTGGTGAGCGCGTCGAACACGGCCGAGCGCTTCTGGGACTGGGCCACCAGCGCCTCGATGTCCTCCTTGGAGGCGTCCGCGTCGATGGTGAACGTGACCTTGATGTCGTTGAAGCCGTTGCGGACGTCGCTGTCGGCGCCGAGGATCCCGCGGATGTCGTGCTGGCCCTCGACGATCGACTCGACCGAGCGCAGCTGGATGCCCCGGTTCTCCGCGACCGACGCCACGCCCGCCGAGAGGCAGCTGGCCAGGCCGACGAGGAGGTACTCGATCGGCGTGATGCCGTTGTCGGTGGCCGCGAAGACCTCGGGGTGGTCGGCCTGGAACACCGACGCTTGCTTGTGGTCGTGCTCCTCGCCGAGGCCGAAGAAGTTCTCGACCTTGACCTCACTGTGCACGCCGGTCTGCCACTTGGATGATGCCCGCCAGGTGAACTGGGCGGCTTCGGGCGCGCCCTTCAGGACTTCGCGCGCCTCGAGCAGTGCCTGCACGTTGACGCCATTGGTAACCGTGGTCATGTCGTTTGTGCCCCTTCCCCTCACTTGCCCCGTTCGGATTCCCTATGGGATCGATTGACAATACATCGGGCCCTACCAGTTACGATAGCTCCCATGTCAGAACCCGCCCCGACGCTTGCGGCCGGCTCCGTCGGTACCGCGGAGACGCAGTACCTAGACCTGCCGAAGCCGGTGCGGCTCGACTGCGGCCGCGATCTGCACCCGGTCCGGGTCGCCTACGAGACCTACGGGGTGCTGTCGCCCGAGCGGGACAACGTCATCCTGGTGTGCCATGCCCTCAGCGGCGACGCCCATGCGGCCGGCTTCGCGAAAAGCCCGGCGACCGACAGCACCCGCGACGGCTTCGGGGCGACCGACCGCGATGGCACCGCGGGCAAGGGTCTCGGCTGGTGGGACGGGATGATCGGCCCGGGCAAGGCGTTCGACACCGACCGGTTCTTCGTCGTCTCGACCAACTTGCTCGGCGGGTGCCGGGGGACGACGGGGCCGTCGTCTCCTGACCCGGCTAGCGGCCAGCCGTACGGACCGGACTTCCCGGTGATCACGGTCGCTGACATGGTGCGGGTCGAGCGGGCGTTCCTCTCCGAGTTGGGGATCGAGCGCCTGGCGGCGGTGGCGGGCGGCTCGCTCGGCGGGATGCAGGCGTTCGAGTGGGCGATCCAGTTCCCCGAGGCGGTCGACGCGGTGGTGGCGATCGCCAGCACGCACGCCCTGCAGCCGCAGGGGGTCGCCTGGAACGCGATCGCGCGCGAGGCGATCATGCGCGACCCGGCCTGGCAGGGCGGCCGTTACTACGGCACCGGCGCCACGCCGGACGCGGGCATGGGCGTGGCGCGAATGGTCGGCCACGTCACCTATCTGTCCGCGCAGGCGCTGAGCGACAAGTTCAGCCGCCGATTGCAGTCCGCCGACGACATCCGGTACACGATCACCGAGCCGGAGTTCCAGATCGAGAGCTACCTGCGGCATCAGGCCGACTCGTTCGTCAAGCGGTTCGACGCCAACACTTACCTGTACCTGTCGCGCGCGCTGACGTACTTCGACCTCGGGCGGCAGTACGGCGGCGGATCGCTGGCGCCTGCCCTGGCGGACATTTCGGCCCGGACGCTGCTGATAGCGTTCAGTTCCGACTGGCTGTACCCGCCGACCGCGTCGCGGGAGATCGCCGACGCGCTTGCCTCGCACGGCAAGCCGGTCGAGTTCCACGTGATCGAGGCGCCCTACGGCCACGACTGCTTCCTGCTCGAGGAGGCGCGTCAGACGCCCATCATCCGCGAGTTCCTCGGCCAACCAACCCCGGCCGATGCCTGATGCTGATAACGGGGCGGCCGGCGTAGCCGGCGAGTGACCTCAAGGAAGAGGATTCTTTCGTGACCGACGACAACACCCAGTACCGCGGCGAGGAAGATCGCGCGTTCGGATTCGAGACCCGGCAGCTGCACGCCGGGCAGCGGCCCGACCCCAACACGGGCGCCCGGGCGGTGCCGATCTTCCAGACCACCAGTTACGTGTTCGAGGACCCGGAGTCGGCGGCGGCCTACTTCAACCTGCAGGAGTACGGGAACACGTACTCGCGGATCATGAACCCGACCGTCGCGGTGTTCGAGGAGCGGGTCGCGAACCTCGAGGGCGGGGCCGGCGGGGTAGCGTTCGCGAGCGGGATCGCCGCGCAGGCGGCGGCGCTGTTCACCCTGCTCCAGCCGGGCGACCACATCGTCTCGTCGTCGGCCCTCTACGGCGGGACCGTCAACCAGTTCAAGCACCTGCTGCGCAAGATGAACGTCTCGTTGACGTGGGTTGATCCCGACGACCCGGAGGCCTGGCGAGCGGCCGTGCAGCCGAACACCAAGGCGTTCTTCGCCGAGACGATCGGCAACCCGGCCGGGAACGTGCTCGACATCTCCACGGTGGCCTCCATTGCTCACGCGCATGAGCTGCCGCTGATCGTGGACAACACGTTCGCGACGCCGTACCTGTGCCGCCCGATCGAGTGGGGGGCCGACATCGTGATCCACTCGGCGACCAAGTTCATCGGCGGCCACGGCACCTCGATCGGCGGCATCGTCGTCGAGTCGGGCCTGTTCAACTGGTCCAACGGGCGGTTCCCGGTCGTCGCCGAGCCGTCGCCGGCGTATCACGGGCTTGAGTTCCACGAGACGTTCGGCACCTTCGGCTACCTGATGAAGCTGCGGGCGGAGACGCTGCGGGACCTCGGCGGGGCGCTCTCGCCGTTCAACGCCTTCCTGTTCCTGCAGGGGCTGGAGACGCTGTCGCTGCGGATGGACCGGCACGTGACCAACGCGCTGGCGGTCGCCGAGTTCCTCGAGTCCCACGAGCTGGCGTCGAACGTGACCTACGCCAGCCTCCCGTCGAGCAGGTACCGGCCGCTGGTGGAGAAGTACCTGCCGCTGGGCGCGGGCGCGGTGTTCTCGTTCGACTGCGCGGGCGGCCGGGACGGCGGGCAGGACCTCATCCGCGGCGTGTCCCTCTGGTCCCACCTGGCCAATGTCGGCGACGCCAAGAGCCTGATCATCCACCCCGCCAGCACCACCCACCGGCAGCTCAGCGACGACGAGCTGCGGGCGGCCGGCGTCGGGGCGGGCACCGTGCGACTGTCGGTCGGCACCGAGTCGGTCGACGACCTGATCTGGGATCTCGAGCAGGGCTTCAAGCGCGTGGCCGCGACAGCGGGGAAGAAGGCAGCGACCTCATGACCGATGTGAACCTCGATCACGACCTCGACCTCAGTCGCTACCAGGACGTGATGACGATCCAGCGGGTGCTGCACACCGCCAAGACGGTCGCGATCGTGGGCCTGTCGAGCAACCAGCTGCGGGCCAGCAACTTCGTCGGCTACTACCTCAAGCGGCACGGCTACCGGGTGATCCCGGTCAATCCGCGCGAGACCGAGATCCTCGGCCAGAAGTGCTATCCGAGCCTGCTCGACGTCCCCGAGCACGTCGACGTGGTGGACGTCTTCCGCGCGCCGAGCGCAGTCCCGCAGATCGCTCGGGAGGCGGTCGAGATCGGCGCCGACACCCTCTGGTGCCAGCTCGGCGTGATCAGCGCCGAGGGCGCGCGGATCGCGGAGGAGGGTGGCCTGACGGTGATCATGGACCGCTGCGTCAAGTTCGAGCACGCCCGGTACGTGGGGCGGATGCACTGGCTCGGATTCAACACCCACCGCATCACCTCGGTCCGGGCCGGCCTTCAGTAACAGCTCAGGAGTCTGAGTCACCCAGGGTCCGTTCGGAAATTCAAAATCTTTCTTACCGAACGGACCCTGGCTTCACGTCGGCTTCGGACGCGCCTCGGGCTCGAGGAGCACGAAGGTTCCGTGCTCGGAGTGGTGTCGCAGAGGCGCCGGGTGCAGCGGGGTGAAGACGGTTATGAGGAGCCTGGCGCCGTGGAAGCTGAACTGCCAGCCTGGTCGGCGGACTTCCGGCCTGAAGGCGCCGTTCGGCTGCGGGCTGCGGGCGGCGAGGCAGGTGAGCACGCGGGAGAGGTGCCGGGAGAGCGCGGGCAGGCCGGCGGTCTCCGGGCCGTCGTCGAGGCGGATCACGAACCCGGTCAGGGCCTCGCGCTCGGCGGCCTTGGCGAAGCTGGTGAGGAACGGGACGATCCGGTCCACGTTGTGCTCCACCGTCAGGCGCCGGTCCCAGGCCGGGGCGCCCCAGGAGCGCGCCGTTTCGCTCGACGGCGTGACCGCGGCCCGGAACGCGCGCAGCGAGTCGGCCGTGCTCGGGTCGTAGCTGACCGCGAACCGGCCGCGATCTCTCTGGCCGGCGGCGGCGACCTTCGACTCGACGGCGGCGTGGAGGTCAACGCCGTGGGATGCGGCTAGCATCCGCAGCGTGCGCTGGAACGTCCCGATCGCGGCGGTGAGGGTGGGAAAGCCGTCGAGCGACCGGGGGTTCTTCGGGCCGTCGTAGTAGTTCACCACCCGGGCGATCCGGCCGGCGTCCTCGACTAGGCGGGCGAAGCCGTTCGCCTCGTTGTGTTTGTCTTTGTCTTTGTCGGCGTGGTTTGCCGTCGCCGGGTCGGGATCATCGGCCAGCGTCACGGTGAACTGGCTGGCCAGGCAGGTGGAGATGATCCAGAGGTCGGCGAACTCGCCGGAGAGGCGGTCGCGGTTGTCGCCGGCGTTCGCGAGCGTTAGTTCCTCGCCCAGCTCGGCGAGTTCCTCGAGCAGGCGCGCCACCGCGTTGACCGGCCGCCAGTAGCCGCCGAGGTCCGCGATCATGGCGTGGACCCGTGCCTGAAGGTAGGCCGGGACGGTGTTTGCGGTCGGCGGCGCATCGGTGCTCATGGACGTAACGGATACCGCTTTGTCCGGGCCAGGTCTAGTCCGGACGCGCAACGAGTACTGGCCGGGCGGGCCTGTCAGCTACGCCAGCGACAGGTTGGAGTACCGGTCACCTACGCCGGCGACCGCGCCTATTGGGGTCTGTGGCGTAGGCGACAGGTCGCGTCTGGGGTCTATGGCGTAGGCGACAGGTGGGCTGCGGGGTCGACGGGGGGGCCTGTGGAGCAGCGTGTAACGCAGAGCCGATTGCCCGTGTCTAACGTAGTAGTGATAGTGAGACTTCCGCACGGCTAAGCCCTGGCGCGCCGGCGCGGCACTACACTACGTAGTAATTTGAATGTTCACAGGCCTGGCAGTCAGCAGGAGGTCGCGGCGTGACGCTAGTGCTTATCGGGCTGGTCGGCGGGATCATCACGGGGCTGTCCCCGTGCGTGCTGCCGGTCCTCCCGGTCGTCTTTCTCGGCGGCGGCACCGCAGCCGAGAGCGAGCCCGGCACCCGGACGGCGCGGCGGCGGCCGTACCTCATCGTGGCCGGCCTGACGCTCAGCTTCGCCGTCTTCACCCTGTTCGGCAGCCTCATCCTTTCCAGCCTGCACCTGCCCGACGACGCCATCCGCTGGGTCGGCCTGGTCCTGCTGGTGCTGGTCGGGCTGGGGCTGCTGGTGCCCCCGCTCGGTCACCTGCTCGAGCGGCCCTTTTACCGCTTCCCGCAGCGCCTCAGCAACAGCGGCGGCAACGCCTTCCTGCTCGGGATCGCCCTTGGCGCGGTCTTCGTGCCGTGCGCCGGGCCGGTGCTGGCCGCCATCACGGTGGCGGGCGCGACCGATCACATCGGCCTGCGCACGATCGGGCTCACGCTCGGCTTCGCCGTCGGCACCGCGATACCGCTGCTGGCCTTCGCGCTGGCCGGCCGCGGCCTGAGCGAACGACTCGGAGCCTTCCGGCGGCACCAGGGCGCCTTCCGCGCGGTCAGCGGCGTGGTGATGATCGTGCTGGCGGTCGCGCTGACGTTCAACCTGTCCGACATCATCCAGAATCACGTCCCGAACTACACCCAGGCCGTGGGCAACTCGCTGGAGAAGGGCGCCGCCTCCCCCGCGGCCGGCACCAGCGTGTCCCTGCAGGACTGCCAGACGGCCGCCCTCTACGGCGGCTCGGGCATTGAGAACTGCGGCAACGCGCCCGCCTTCAAGGGCATCCAGCAGTGGTTCAACACCGCCGACGGCAAGCCGGTGACGCTGGCCTCGCTCAACGGCAAGGTCGTCATCGTCGACTTCTGGGCCTACTCCTGCATCAACTGCCAGCGCGAGCTTCCGCACGTGGAGGCCTGGTACAAGGACTACGCGGCCGACGGTCTGGAGGTGGTCGGCGTGCAGACGCCCGAGTACGCCTTCGAGCACGTGCCGTCCGACGTGCTCGCGGGCGCCCGGCGGCTGGGCCTCACGTTCCCGGTCGCGCTCGACAACTCCTACGACACCTGGAACGCCTACGACAACCAGTCCTGGCCGGCCGCGTACCTGATCGACGCCACCGACAAGATCCGGCTCGTCTCGGTCGGGGAAGGCGACTACACCCAGGAGGAGCAGATCGTCCGGCAGCTGCTGCTGGCCGCGCATCCCGGGGTCGCGCTGCCGAAGGCGACCAACGTCCCCAACACGACCCCCACCAACCCCAACCAGTCACCGGAGACGTACCTGGGCTCCGAGCGCGCCCAGTACTACGACGGCAACTACTACTCGACCGACACGTTCGCGTTCCCCTCGGCCCTGCCGGCGCACTCGTTCGGCCTCTCCGGGCCCTGGACGATCGGCCAGCAGTCGA
>Ga0208220_1000485_pt1 | contig 16597 bp, 27 predicted proteins | sample NGESurdeep092012_9_FD_184484 | JGI IMG/M metagenome (GOLD analysis project Ga0208220, IMG submission 184484) | Arctic peat soil microbial communities from Barrow, Alaska - NGEE Surface sample F53-1 deep-092012 (SPAdes) | ecosystem: Environmental > Terrestrial > Soil > Wetlands > Peat ... | reverse complement strand
GGCGACAGGGTTAAGACCTGGACAGCCTAGGAGAGCTATTTGCTCTTTTGCGCGAGGGTCAGGATCACGCTCACAATACCAGTTGATCTCTCTCTGAGCGTTTTGCAGGATATCGACAGCTTCGTCGAAACCCGAAACGAAGCCAAAGTCAGCGGCCTGGAACGCCATTCAAGTGAAGCCGCCATGTTGTGCCCAGCTCGCGTCATTCACTTGTGATCGGTTCAATGCAGAATCGAATTGTAGCACTGCTACTGGGGTTGCATTCGTACCCTTTATCAGGTCTTTGGCCTCTTTCGCCTGGAGAATAAGCTGCGGGCTTGGCGTCTTGCCATAGTTCGGCGCAAGCTCGAGTGCTAGTAGCTTTTTAAGAGCACGGCTATATCCTTGCGGCAGTGAGTACACAGCCGAGGTATTGGCGAACTCACTCAATATCAGGTCACTGAATATGTGGGCCGTGTAGTTAGATCCAGGTGCTGGATAGACGTACAACTGCCCATATGGAAAGGTTTGCTGATACGCAGCAATATACGGCCATGGCCCTTGCACGTTCTTTAAGAGTTCACGCTTGTAATTATCGAAGTCAGTAAACGTGAACGTGTAGTCCAGGTTCGCATTGGTCGAATTAGATCGTGTGAAGCCTTGCCGAAACCGCAAGGGACGGTTCATCGGGATATTCCCAGGAACCGTGTAGGTGATCGTATCGGGATTGATCGAGGGAGTCGCAGTGGCCGGCGCACTCATCGTCACAGTATTAGTACCAATTGCTATCACTGTGGTTGCAACCGGGAACAAGTTAGTTCCCACAGGGATCACTGACTGCTGATCGGTTAGCGTTGATCCCGCTCCAACCGTAGTCGATGCGACTAACTGCGAAGGGATCGAGGTAATGCCGGTGATCGTAGGGGAACCTCCAGTGACCGTACCTACGAACGTCCCGCCCACAGGATTACCCACGGTGTACTGGAACTGCCCTGGAATCCAGTTAAAGATGGTCTCTTGCTGGGTGTAGACGAAGGCTTCGTCATTACTCAGTGAGTCCAAGAGGTCATTCAGGACATTCAACGCAGCATTAGCATTGTCGGCACCGATAGGCTGACCTACAGCTGTGGCATTGATGTTCAGTAACGCCCCGGAAATGATATCCAGCGCCGTACTAGCCGTAAATCACCGTTATGGCATCGCCTGAGGTCGTTACAGAGGCGTTCGTCGCTACCCCTGGCGTAGATGAATACCAGAAATAGAGCTGCCCTACGTTCGTCACAGGCTCATTCAGAGCGAAGTCCAAACCAATGGTTGGAACCTCGAACACCATCGCCGGTAATGTAGTTGAGCCGGTCGAGGTAGGGAACGGAGCGGCATTGCTCTGTCCCTGCCAGGCGAACTTGATGTAGTAAGGTACCGCACCCTGATTCGTCGCAGTTACGCCCCAAAAGTCTGTGTTCCCTAAGTTGTTGACCGTCTGCACCGTGGGGGTAGTTACCCCCGTTGTCATCGTTAGGTAGGGGCGTGCCATTACGAATAGATCCCAGTAGGCAAGCTCGTCGGAGGATTCGGACTATCAGACCGTGCAATGCCAATCACATAGGCCTCAATAGGCGTAGAGACCGCAAGCGTGGATGAGTTGGCGAGCGTCAAGGAAAGCACGCCGGCACTTGAGACAAACGTGTTACCAGGGCTTACGAAGTTAACCGCAGGCGCTGTATTGCCATTGACCGTGACAGAAGGACGGTTCACATCCATGATCAAATCCCCAGGCAGAAGACCCGGTACATTGATAGTGACAATCGCCCCACCGGTTGCAATGGTGATTGAAGTCGCTGAGACGTTCGTTCCTGACGGCGTACCGGCAAGCACAAACATGTTCTTTACGTTCCCGTACGGGATTGCTGTTCCACCGGCCATGAATCCTCCTTAGTAGCTGTAATAGTGCCCTTGGCCATAGCATGGTCGATAAAGTTACCTTTCCATACTCTAGAACCGCGGTGCGTAAACTCGACTTGCGGATCAATCCAAATCTTCTCACCCATGGCACACCATAGGCGGTTGAAGTAAATGTCCTCACCCCGAAAATCCATCTTGCCATTCTCAGGGTTGCGGCTAAACCCGGTCTGCCAGTGAGCAGGACCGGTATCTAATGTGTAGTAATCAGCATGTTCTGGATACGCTTTAGCATATTTCTCCATCGCCGATCTCTTGATGCGAATGAACGCGGTTGGCGCCTCAAGGGAGGAGATAAGCCCGTTCTCAATCTCACCCGTTAAGGCGTTATCGTGGAACTGCTCACCCTCAACCTTCTTAGGCACCAATCCAGCTACAACCTCTTGCGGGTAGTCTAGAAAGCGTTTAACCGCTTTGTAATCCCAGCCCACATCCTCATCGATCATGAACAGATCGGTGCAGTCAGAGTCTAAAAACCCCTTGGTTAGCTTATTTCTTGCTAGGTCAATGAAACACAATCCCCCAACTATCTGCGCCTGTACCTCGATCTTCAAAGCTGTCAGGTGAATGCAGGTCATCATCATGGATGACATGTACTCGGCTGAGAACCGATAGTCGTATGTAGGGGTCGCAAAGAATACTTTTTGTTTCATTTACCCTTCCGCGGATTACCGCTATTTATACTGAAATTAGCGAAGTTATCGAAACTCCATAATATGGGCGGTGTAAGTCCCGCCCACATGCTTTACACGCTGAGGTCATACCCCAGCACATAGACATCGAGCGTACAGGCCGTACCCGCAGTGGTCTGGCAGGAGACATAGATCGTCTGCCCGTTACCCACGAATGACACGTTCTGCACTACCGGACGATACGCAACCGTCGCACCACCGAATCCAACCAGTGAGGACAGGATAACTGGCGCTACGATGGTTACCGCAGCACCCAGAGGTGCTGAGCAAACAGCGATAGCTACAGAAGTACCAGGGTTGGCCGTCAAGTTGGTTGCAATGACCGCTTGAACATTCCAGCGATTGGAGTTCACAACCGGAAGCACACCGACATCGCCCAGTGCGTTGACGTTAATACCCTTACCGCTCGCCAGCACACGGATCTGATTCGCTTCCTGAGGATTTGAATTAGTCGTGGTGTTGTTGGGCGTGAGGGTAGCAACACTGTTGGCCGTATTGGTAATGGCCGGACCGTTATTGATTCCTGACATATGTTTCTCCCTTAACCTTGGACCCGAAGGCCCAGTGAACGATAAAGGGTTGCAGGGCCGTACAATACGTCCGCACGCGTCGGTTCACTATCATTATTGATCGTGTACTGAGTCACGCACCGAATGCTCATACCCACATCCTCATCATCGTATGCGCGTGCTGCCATCTCAACACCTCGCGGCAACGGCAAATCAGCAAATGCGAGTGCAAATGCGTACTTGTGGAAGATCAACCCTTGCGGCGAGACAGTGTTGGCATTCGCCGTTCCACCGTTAACCGTAATGGTAGTACCCGTTCCCGTAGGAGCCGCAGTCACATTCTGGAACTGACCGCCAGAGATGATTGCATCACCAATGGTTAAGGTTAGCGCACCACCGCCTGTACCGGACGTATACACGCCGGTGAGGTTATTGAACGTACCGTTAGCAAGCGTCGCAGGCGCGTAGTAAATGCCAGTAGTCGCCGAACCATTCGGAGGCGTAGTAAAGCCACCGGGCGGCAATACAACGAACTGCTTTAAGGTGCGACCATACTGCAACCGATTCTGCGGGTTCACAGGATAGATGCCTGAGAGCTGGATAATGTCTCCAACCTTCACAACACCAGTCGAGGCAGTCCAGCCAGTCGTCTCCAAAGTGCCGGACGATGCCCAGCCAGTTGAAAGAATGGCAGTACCGACAGGACCAGCCGCACAGGTCGGCGTTCCACCCTGCGCACCTGTGGTGAAGGACAGGATGTTCTGATCCTCGAACCAGTCAAGGCCAGCAAAGTCCTTAGCAACCATGCCCTTCTCGTTGTATTCCGCAATGCGCGCTTGCGGGTTGAACAAGCCCTTGACCGAATCAGTCGCAGCCGACATGGAGATAGGATCAAGAATGCAATTCTTGTCCCCTTCAGTCGGACACGCTTCACTCGCCAGGATCGCTCGAGCATCGCTGAAGAGCTTGTAGGAGGCCGGCTGTACGCCCGGAGTACCCACAGCGCCTGCGGTGTTCAAGGTGCAAAACTGCGCCGTGTCAGAGTCGATACGGTTTGCAACCGCAGCAATCTGGGGACGCAGAATGCGCTTCTTGAACATGTCCATCGACAGCGCAAGATCCTGAGTCGTGAACTGAACGTCTACGTGGAACTGATAGTTCAGCGCGACGGTTGAGAAGGTTTCGTTGGTGTCCTCAACGTTAAGCGGGGGACCATAGGTACCCAGGTAACGCGGGGGACGACGGATGCTAACGGTATTACCTACCTTAGCGCCTGTTTGTGCAAACTCGTTGGAGTATTGACGCTCCACCCGGTTCGCTATTACGAGTTCGTTTTCGAGGACCACGAGAGCCTCGTTCGTAATATATGACATGGTTAACAAATTGTTCGGAATGTTCGCTGCTCCTAGACGAAAGGGTTATTTCGGAGCACCACAAACGAATCAAGCCTACTTGCCCTTATTACGCCGCCTCTCAGCTTCGTATGCGCGCAATTGTTTGAAATCCATCTTGGCAGGATCGACGTTAATCACGCCTGATCCGCCTTGCAAAGGCTTAATGGGTGCGGGTGCTCCAGCTTTTGGGATTACAGGAGTCTCCACAGGGGCGACTTCCTTCTTCTCCCATTGCGTTTCCAGCTTCCCGATCGCAGCAATAGCTTTGATCGGTGATAGCTTGGTGATGCTTTCAAATACGTCGGGGTTCTTGGCAAAGAAATAGCCAAGATCGCCGCCAAAATCGCTCTCGACCATGTACTGCTGAATGTACGGCGGGACGTTAACATCCGCTCTACCAACGACTTCCTTGAAGTCCGGGTATTTCTCACGCGCCTTCTCTAATCTCGCCTCAAAGGCTTTGACTATGAGATTTTGTTCGGCTTTCGTACGCTCATCAGTCTGTCGTTTGCGATCATCTTCCACAGCCTTAGTGGCTGAGTACTCTGCTAGCTTTTCCGCGTATTCAAACGCTTTGAACTGACCCTTTTCATCATAAAAGTCCTTTGCATCCGGCTTTTGGTTCTTGGGAACCTCGGCAACCGTGGCCTTACTCCGTAGTTCTGCTAGTTCGCGCTCAAGCTGGCCTAGCTTGTCTTCAGCCATGCGAGCGCGGTCAAATTGTGACTTACTGAAGTTCTCAGTGTCGTCAAGTTCACCCTGAAGCCGCTTGGCTAACGCCTCAGCCTGCTTCATCTCACGGTGTTTCTTAGATATGCGCTTCTGCGCACGTTCGGCTAGGTCGTTATCCTCAGCCTCAAGGCCTGTATCCTCTTCCTTGGTCTCTTCTGTCTTCCCAACCTCCATGGCAGGGGCTGCTTTAACAGCCTCCAAAACAGGTGCTTCGGCCTCTTTCTTGGCCCTGTCAGGCTTCATAACCTCGTGTTTGCCAGTCTCGACAAACTCCTGCATACCACTACCAGTCACTACTTTAGGCATATAAACTCCTTATCCGCGAGAACCGCTCGCTACGGAACATGTTTCCAATCTACTCTTTTGCGTATTCTCGCTATGCAGGCATCACTAACCCCATATCTTTCTGCCAAAACGATGCTTTTATCAGATGATTCTCGTATAGCGCGAACCATGGGAGCATCTAGCTTGGAGGATGGATTAGCGGTCCCGTAACGGTATTTTTTTAGCATTCTCAGCCTCTAGAACTCGCAAATCACAAGCCGCATCCGCCACTCCGTGCCAATCGGATTGCTCTACCTTCATCCTCAAATAGGCAATCAGGATAGATCTTTGATCATCAAAGGTCATTGAACAGTCTTAGACTCCGCTTTCTCAGCAGCTTTCAAGGCAACTTCAGCAGCAGCTTTATTGTGCGCAGCCTCCACATGAGTGTTCAAGAGCGTAGCCCCTGCCTGGATCTCAGCCACATCACGAGCGGTCACAGATTTGACATGCGTATCTAGCTGCTTAGTGCTGTCTGCACGCTGAGCGTCCTCATCCTTGGTCTTGGTCTTCTCGCGCTCAACTTGCATCCAGCCATGCTCAATGGTCGTTTTGTACTTGATTTCAGTAGCCTGCTCTTGAATCTTGGCCTCGAGCTGCTGGATATGTGCGGCTAGTGACTGAACAACACCTTGCGCCTTCTTTGGCAGGTCCTTCATGGTCTCTTTGATGTTATCCGGCGTCATAGGCATCATGCGATCTGCCAATTGATCAGCACCCGGCCAGTCAAAGGTACGAAGCACGATATCCGCACCCTTAGCAGCCACTTCCTTACCCATTGGAGTTGCCATCAGTGCAATCATGGACTCAGCAGACTCCTGGCGCTTTGTGTCATAGCCAGGGCCGGTATCCATCACCACATCATATCGACCCACAGATAGGTCGTTCTTAACCGTCTGTACGCCTTGCTCGTCAGTCTCAGGCGCATTGATCTCAGTCATGGATGGGACACCGTCCTCACCAATGATCCGCTGCATACGCTTCGTCGAGTAGTAGTACGGTATCCAGCCTAGGATGATCCTACCGACCTGGGCTATCGCTTGGGTCTGATTGTCGTAGTACTGATAATGGCCGATATCGCTTAAGGCTTGTCGTTTCTGAAGGGCCACGCCTGAGACAACCGCACCGGGAGTGTCTTGTCCAGGCTCATGAGGCATCCCTGCGACAGCCATAAGATCCTGTTGGGCAGACTGTGCGGCTTGGACGAATCCTGCAGGAACCTCAATTGCTTGCTGTCTTTGTGGAGGCGGTAACGGGGTCTTTGTTCCATCTGGCTGCTCCACATACTGCATCTCGTATTCAAGGGCTGAATAAGGGGTTTGATTCGCGTCATTCCACTCAGGATGCCCATTCCTAAACCCAGCAGGGCCTACCCACGGCGCCTTAGAACTCAAGGCTAGCTGCTCAGTCTCAGCGGTACGCCAGTAGTTGAACATCTGGGCAGGGCCAACTAAATCCTCAATCATGCCCTTACGCCTAACGCGCCCGTTTAGCTCGAGCACATTGCCCTCAAAGCGCACGACCGGGATGTAATCACCTGGAATAGGACCGGTATCCTCAGTCTCACCGCCAATAGCACGCTTATCCACAATCATGCGGCCATTGACCTTAAACCACTCAATAGCGTGCCTGAATGACTCACGCTTACCAGTAATTGCCGGATGGTCTGTAGCTACGCCAGCACGCTTGAGATCACTAGCTAGAGCGGTTGAGCCATCCTGGAACTGATACAGCATCTCGGTCTTTTTAGTGATCCGATAGTACTCAGCCAGGCGGATCTCAGTCTTAGTCTCCCACTGAGCGAAGTTATCGCCTGTGCCTGTTTTGATGAACTCCACATTGTCAGCATCAGGGTAAAGGCGCTTGTACTCAGTGCGCTTCATCTTCTCAGTGATGATCACCCACTGTGCATCCTCACCGGATGGGAGGGTGGCTGCAGGATCCATGTACACGGTGAAGGTATTGCGGATGGGCAGGATCATCACTTCCTTGTCCATCGACTTACCATCGATGTAATCGGCATTCAATCGGCAGTATCCCCAGCCTATGTCTACCGCACTAGCTCCACCGGTATCGTAGGCTACAGATGCTTTGGACAGGTTCTCAATGTGTCGGCAGATGCCCGATATCACCTCAGCCGTATCGGTATCAGCCCCATCACCTACCGGATGCACCTTAATGCGCGGCCTCTGCTGGCGCATGTTATTGACGACTCGATTACGGAATGTGCGCGTGTGATTGATGGTTAAGCTAGGACGCCGGGCCATCTTGCGCTGATTGTAGATGTCATCATCCCACTGATGACCGTCTAAGAACTCCAAGCACTCAATGCCCTTGACCCTATTCTCGCCCTCAGCCTCCATGCCTATGCGCAGACGGTCCATCAGCTCTTGGAATATCTCATCATCCGTTACGGCTGGCTTGCCCTCGCGCTCAGGGATTGTGGGCACTATGCAGCATCTTTATGCATATCACCGGGGCTGAGACATGCATTGTTGAGGTTTATGCGCATAATTATCCACCCATCCAACTATTGCCGCTGATTCTCTGAGATAGCCCGCCATTGGTCTGTTTGACCACAGGCTTAGGGATCTCAGGGGGTCTAGCATGCTCCATTCCACGTCCCATCAAGCTGCACACATCCACACCGTCATCGTATTTGCCAGCGGGAAAGCGCATGAGCTGGCTCATCAGATCAGGCTTCCACGGTGCATGGGCAGGCATATACACGTTTCCCATCGCCGCGCGTGCCTGGAATGGACGGCAGCGCACAACCTTGTCGTGAACTGAACTCAGCCATTCTAGTCGGCACAAAGCTGACCGTTCTTGCATCCTGCGCTTGAGGAAAGGCTCTATGGATTTCTTGATCGGCCCACTTTCGCCAAACCAGATAAGGGGTGAATACTGATTTATGAAATCGCATTGCTTCTCGATCCATACGTTAGATGAGGCCTGGCCACGCCACCAATCAAGGATGTAAATACAGCCAGAGTAATCGAGTCCGAATATGCCGTGTTCGGTGTAATCCCCCGCTCCTTCAGTGACCGCATAATCCGAAGCTCCATAGATATGCATGCCCGAAGGTCTAAGGTCGTATTCGTTGAAGTACTCACGCTTGAAATACTCTCCATCCTCAGGTGCGGGATCTTGCTGATACAGCGCATTCCAGGCCCGTACATCCTGTTTGGCAGTCTGTACCATCTCATCGGTGAACCACTCAGGCCATAGCCTCTGACCGTACTCACGGCCCAATGGATCGTGTTCACGTGCCTCCATTGGCAGTTTGATCACTTTCCACTTATCGGCCTCACGCTCGAGAATGCGTCCTGATAGGTCATCCTCATGCCACCTAGTCTGTATGACAATCTGTGCAGCGCCAGGCATCAAACGGGTGACAAAGTCGTTTAAGTACCAGTCCCAGTGCTTCTGGCGGATGCGGTCTGAGTCTGCTTCTTCACGCGATTTAATAGGGTCGTCAATGAGTCCCAGCTTTGCTCGTCTTCCCGCAATAGCTGATCCGATGCCAGCAGCAAAGAATTCCCCACCTCTCTCATTCTCCCAGCTGCCCGCTGCCTTAGTGTCTTCACTACACCCGAAGCCGAAAACGTTTCGGTAGAGTGGACTAGCAGTAATGTTTCTAGCTCGTCGGCTAAATCGCTCAGCGAGTTCAGTAGTGTTTGAGACTCCAAGGACTGGCACCTTCTCGTTACGCCCCATAAACCATGGCGGGAATAGTACGGACGTGTACGTACTCTTGGCCGATCCGGGTGGCATCCACACCATGAGCTTTTCAATTTCGCCACGCTCTACCCCTTCCAATGCGTCTATCAGCAATCTGTGATGCTGAGCTGGGACTATCGATAGCCCTAAATACTCAATGAAGCTCGCTAGGCTCTTCTTCGCGCTCCGACGCTTCAATAACTCGATTGCTGCTTCCGCTGGCGATATTGGCAAGATCAGTATCCGTAAGCTCTTCAGGCTTGGTTAGTTCAAGGCTTCCGGTATGAGCGACAGCCGATTGATCTGGCAAGGTTTTCCGTAACAGGCACTCGGCTGCCCGAAGCTGTGTTTGGGATAGCTCTCTACCATCAAATAGGTGCTCTTGGAGTATTCGGACTATGTGCTGCGTCTTGATGCGCATACGCACAACATCTGGAGTCCATTTAGTTAGTCTGGCTGCCATACTCTTGCTGCGGTGCACGAGGGAATGCTGCACGACTGAATGCTTCGTTCATTTCTGCAACTCTACGCTCTAGTGCTGCGATGCGCTGGTCCTGGAGCAATACGTATTCCTTGAGGCTGCAATCGCCCTGGAGGACGTAATTGTGTCCTTCGAGCGCGAGTATCCGCGGTTCAAGAGGCGGTCTGCCTTTAGGTTTCGATGCCACAAACGTCCTGCTCTGAAGCTATGATCATATCCTCACCGTTGATCATGATATGGGGCCACAAATAGCCGCCTATCTCCATTCCACCCAAATGCACAATATCACCTACTTTGACATCGCAAGGTCTGAAAGCTTTAAGATCTCTGACCGATCTCCAGGGCTTTCCGTCCTTCTCTCCTTTCGAGTGTATACGGGGATAGGTGCCGGGGCCAACGGCGATAACCTCCCCGCGTACCGCTTCACCGTTCCAATCTGCTGCAATGGTTTGGCTGAGATCTGGGGGGAGAGGTTTGACAATGATTTTCTCTCGCATCGGCTTGACGGCGCCGGTAACGAAATTAAGGCTCTTGTCATGCTGTCTGATACCGGGCATTACGCACAAATCCTCAACCGCTTCTCAATACTATTCGCTTCAGCTTCCTTACCCTGTAGCCACAATAGCTTATGGGCAACACCTAAGCGCATGTTAATGAAATGGCTAATCATTTGATTGAGTTTGACCTTCAATTCCGGCCCTAAATGCTCTCTGAACAGGTCGTGGGCTAGATTCTCAAGTCCTGCTCGGTACTCATCGAAGTCAGTCAGACACTGCTGATCGCCTAGCTTCGAGCGGTGTCCAATAGGGTGATTCGTGATGTTCCGATAGTATGGGGTCGAGGCAAAATGCACCGCGCCAGCCTTCAATGCGTTTGCAAGATCTACAAAGCACCAGTACGCATTGATTCGCGGCTGCATGATCTGCGCCAAAGCACTGGTCCGGTAGATAGCATGCTCAGGCCATACGTGATTGTGAATCAGGAAGTTCCATAGCTTACCTGGATCAGTAAAGGTCTCATCGTTGGCCACGTAAAAGGCATTCCACTCAGCCTTCTGCGCTACCTCATCCCATAACTGACAGGGGGCAAAGTAAGCTACCACTTCAGGATTTGCATCAAGGAACTCAATACCTGCTTGAACCTGTTCATGTATCAGATAGTCGTCATCTGCACAGAACACCGCATATTCACCCTTCGCGGCAAGTAATGCCTCGCGCATATTGGGGAAGGCGCCGATGTTCTCAGACTGTTTAATATACTTAACACCCTGCAACTGTATGCACTTGGTGTCATCGGTTGAATCGTTGTCGCTGACGATGATCTCTATATCGCCCTGTAGCTCTTTGAGCCGGCGCACCGTCCATTTAAGGAACTGGTAGCGATTGAAACTAGGAATACAGATTGAAAGCTTCAACCTCATCCTCCCGCATCTCTCGCGATGGATTACCGCGGATTAACCGCTTAGGACGCTCTAACACCATGACCCATGGGTATTGGTATACGTGAGCGTCGAAGCCATAGGCGGCAACATCTGGATACCCTGAGTGACAATCCTCTATGAGGTAAGGACCTCTCGTATGCTCCCACAGAGCCTTAAACGAGGCTTCCTGGTGCTCCTTAACGTGCGAACCGTCGTCAATGACAATATCGTATTCCAACGGCTGGCCGATATGCGCCTGATTGCAGATTAGGATCTCAATACGATCCTCTTCGTAGTCGGCGCACCTAAGGTCTATATCCATTCCAGTAATATGCGCCTTGGCGCCGAAATACTGCTTCCAAAGCTGAAGGCTGCCGCCATGGCTAACCCCTATCTCTAGCACCCTGACAGGCTTGTCTTGGTATTTGGCGAAATGCTTATCGTAGATGGGGAAATAGTGCTCCCACTTATCCACAAGCCGCCCTTGATGGGCATGGAATAGATCAGCAAACTTTCTCAAATCGACCGCCTTTTAGGCTTTTTTCTGCTTCTTAGCTTCTTCGTAAGACTTTTTAACGCGCAAATTCTTAACAAACTGCGCCATGAAGGCATTCAACGGCATCGTCTTAGATTTTGACTCCGAGAGATGGGCCATTTAGAGACCAAATCCGCCCTTATTATCCGCATGCTTGGCGTGATTCTTGGTCTCCATCTCGAACCGCACGGCCTTACCGTTAGACGTACCTTGAGGCTTTTCTGCCTTAAGCATGACCTGTGCTACAAGCCGAGCGCCGGTCTCTTTGGTGTCAGGACCAGGACGCGGACGACCGCTAGAGGTGGGAGCTAAATCAGGTTCACGGATTTTACTCACGTTATTCCTTAAGCTTGGACGACGATCCTCGAACCTGACTATGGTCAGTGACGTTCTCAGGCATCTTGAAGCGCACGCCTTCGCCGCCCTTGGAGCCTACATAGCCCTCTTCCTTGCGCACAGATCCGGAACCACCGTGAGTATTGTCACGGCCTTTCTCGGACATCTTGTTCTCATTCATACCAGACATAAAACCCTCTTTGTCAGACTCTGCCGACAGTTATTGAGCTTGCATCACCATATACATGGGTTGTGTCATAACTTCAACATTTGTATCGAAAAGTCGGTGAACTTCTGACTCAGCGGCCTTTAAATCTCGGTCTATGGTTTTAAAACTCAAATGAAACATAGCAGCCATTTGTCTGTAAGTAGCTCGCCTCTGCCAGCGTTGGATAATCAATCCACGGTCGTATGGCTCGAGCCTACACACCGTAACCTCCATCCGATACACATCAGGGGGCGCATAGTCGGAGCTGTAAAGCGGACTCTTGAGAGCACGTTCACCGAACATAGGAGACATAGAGGGGTAATCAATATTGTGTGACTGCCCCCATGCTGCCCATGCTCTAAGTGTTTTTATAGTATTGAGAGGTATCACAGAGCCCAATAACCCCAAACTATCGCAATCGTAGCAAACGCTAAGAGGACTGCAGTTCCTAGCATCTTATCCCCATTTGATTCGTTCATTTTTTTCCGTTTCCGCCCCACTTGAAAGCCGCGCGTTGCCTCATGTTTAGCACATGATTGATCACATCTGATTTATTTTTTACGATAACTACCTTCGATCCGCGCCATTCACTGATAAACCGTACCTGCTTAGGTTCTAGATGGCCGTTTGTGGTCTTGATTTCCACCCAGTCAGTTACGCCGGCCGTCCCAACAACAGCATCTGGGGTTCCAAATCCACATCCATGCGTATCAACGAACGAACACCACAATGCCTCGTACCATCCTTTGACCTCAGCCTGGTTCTCGTCAGGCAAGCTACGAGCTGCGAAGCGATTCATTCCTATCCTTCTCTGCCAAAGCCATCGCGTCACCTATTGTAAGGTCTCTCCCAAGGCAAGCCTTGCGTTGCGAGTAATCCCATAAGCTCCAGCCAGAAATCGTCCAATAGAGCTTATACGGGCCTGCTACGTAGCATTCTTTGTCAGAGGCATGCCAGATCATGGATGTGATCCCCCCCAATAGGTCAAATCTAATGTGCCCGATGGACTCCCGCCGCTTCCGTAAATCTGCAGCCCTTTAAACTCGAATACATCTGACCCATCCCTCTGTAACCTAAACTGTGGCGTTCCAGGCGCCGTAGGAACCATTACAGACGTGATCCCTGCAGGGCAGGCGGTAGCAGCGCCATTGATTACAACCGTTCCTGAGGCCGTTAGGAAGGCTAGGGCTTCGATGTTTGAGGTCTCTGCTGCTCCAACCACCTTGAAAGCGTCTGGCTGGCTTGAGTGTGCTGCCGTTGAGCCCATGCGTCGGTAACACCAGTACAGCCGGTCGGCCACAATGGGCGGCTGCACACCGGACACAAACCAGGCTGCGTAGTATGCCGTGAGGTCATAAAAGGCTGTCCCTATGCTTGGGTTTAACGTGGCATCCGTGTAAGGCTGAACCTGCCCAGACTCTGAAAAGTCAGACCAAGTGACTATTTGAACGTACTGAGCGTTGCTTTGAATCGCATTCATCCATCCAGCTCTAAATGATGCGGTATTACCGGCTTCCCAGAAGATCTGGTCTTTCGGCCTGAACTGTTGCGGCAGTACAGGCATCATCATGCACGGAGGGGCTGCAGCAGCAGCTGCAGGAGTAGCGGTTCCCCATCCACCGAACCCATGGCTTATCGTAGCAAGAGGATTTGAAGCAGGCCCCCCTAAGAATATCGGGATAAATGCCATATCAACATCCTGCAGGTTAAGCGCTGTTATGACCTGCTGCCACCACAATATCGGCTGGAAGCTCGCGTTAAAGGCTGTGATCAGCAGCCGGCCATCGGGTAAGCGTGCATAGGATGGGTGCATGAAGCTTGAAATTAGCTGCACGGCCTGTGCTTGCGTTAACCCCACCAAAGAACTCATGTCTAGCATTGGCACTACCCAAAACCGAGTATCAACCGCAGCAGCGGCTTGGAGCATCAGGTTTAGATGGCCTACAGGCGATAATGCGTCTGCCAAGGACAGGATATCGAAGGTAAACCCGGTAATACCTCGTGCGATAGCCATCCGCACTTCAGTCTGCATATTGGCGATCTGGCTGTTCTGGGTTGGTAGCGCTAAAGGCCTGGAACGAAGATATCCACCGTAAGCCGCATGAATTCCCTTCTCACCGCCAGGAGCTAGGTACTGGGTGTTGTAATAGTCGGCTGCCGCAGGAGAGGAACCGATTTGAAGGCTGAACGGATAGAAATAGTGGGCAAATACCCGCTTCTGGTAGCTGAAATAGTCAGGAGGTGTGAAGGGTAAAATCACGTGAACAGCCTATCGCGATTCAGTTTTAGAACTTCAGCCTCAAGATCAGCTATTCGGCGCTGCATCTTTGCGAACTTAATCGATAGGGCTAGGAGGGTTTCTAGCTTTGAGGGCTTGCGGATTGAATGCGTCTGTTTTGATTTCATTTACGTTTCCTTAGAAATTCCTTGACCATAGCCTCATGGTTTCTGTCTCTGATAACTGACTTTGTGATGTTCGTTGCTCCGGCGCATGACAGTCTGTGATCCCCAAAGTCAGGGTCCAATGGAGTCCAAACGCCCCTAACCTGACCCCACTCGATGTCTAGACCACAGAACCTGCATTTCTTCAAAGCCATAGAATCCCCACTTTCCCATCCGGATCCTATCCGGGGTACTCATCACATGTCCCTTTACGGGGAGGGTGGAGCGGTCAACCACATTGCGTCCTCTGGCCGTGTAGCCTCGTGGCATATGTGCGGCGGTACGGCTAAGCCCCGCGTCTTTCGTGGCACTGACGGACCCTAGTTGATTTAGTTTTGGTGGGTAGGCAGAATGCTCAAAGGCTTTCTGCCAATTTCCACGTTGCTCAGCCCAACTGGAATCGACGCCTCCTGACGCAAATCAGGGGGCGTTTTCATTTAACACCTTAGCTTTTTCCTTTGCAAGACGTTTGTTTATACGTCTGATAGCTCTGGCTGCGTGTTTGTGAGAGCAATATTGATGCCTTGGGTCCTGTGTGTAGAACTCCTTACGGCACCACATACAGACCTTGGAAATGGGAATAATCATGTCTTGCACGGCGGACATCTTCCCTCCGTTATAGCGCCTTCAACCTGATACCTAACCTTTGGGAATGCGCTAAGCATAGTGACCTTCGTCCTGACGCAGCCGCAGTTCTCACACCTGTGGCGCTCTATGTGGAACTGGCGGGCTTGGAGACGCCAGGAGTGGGTCATCTTTCGTCCGAACGCAGTGCATCGATCCGCTGCTTGTCCTGATTGTTGATCTGATCAGGATAATCCCTTGAACAATCCTCACGCTCGAAATTTATCGTATGTCTGAAACCGCAGTCAGTACACATAAGCGTTGGTCCCGCTTCATAATCTTCCGATTGACTGCGCCAGACACCGTGCATACCGCAATTTACACAGTATTGTTCTGTCTTGTCCCATGATTCCCAGTATCGATGCGATTCCTCAATTGGTCTGAAGCGCATATGCTGGTAGTACACGACCTGGAACTTCTTGGTGACGGTCATGCGGCTTTCCTTGCAAGCAACGCATACCAGAACTGCGCCAGCAACTGACACGGCAGCTCGCCCGGATCGTATTCAACGACCGGCACTGGCTTTTCTTCCGTTAGTTTTAGTAGCAGTTCCATTAATCTTTCGGTATGTGACCGACCTCTCAATTCCCAACCAATCTAGAATCTTTGGCCCCATTGGCCTGTGACCTTTCGCCACTTGATGTAGATATTGCCTAGAAACCCCTATTTCCCTGGCTATATCTGACGCTGATTGCGTCTGCAGCCGGTCACCAAGTAGCTCAAATGGATTTGTCATGCTGGCTATACTATCGTCATTCACAACGCTTGACAAGCGCAATCAAGTGCTTTACAGTCGCTCCACAGTGAAACAACGGAGACGCTTAATGGACCTCACCAAGCAAATGAATCTTCAAGACCGCATGTTCTGGCTTTGCATCATCGTGGCTGGCTCTTATTGCGTTTTCGCGGTGTTCTGCATGTACCAATCCATCACCCTGGCGGGACTGTGATGGGTCCTGACGGTCCAGAACAGCGGGAAGCCTACGAGCAAGAGCGCTCTTGGGCTGAAGATCGCGAGTTCGACAAATACGAGGATCGAGCCGATGGAGAGTTGATGGATTGCCATCGCAATGAGTACGGAGAAATCATCCCAGAACTGATCACCGTGATACCTGTGAATACCTTAGAGGAACTGGCGGAAAAGATGCTCAAACGCATATCGGAGAAAACATGATTGACCTAATGACCAAGTTTTCATGGGCTTTTATCGTGCTTTACGTGCTAATAGGAATAACTGCAGCA
>Ga0208220_1000484_pt1 | contig 16606 bp, 13 predicted proteins | sample NGESurdeep092012_9_FD_184484 | JGI IMG/M metagenome (GOLD analysis project Ga0208220, IMG submission 184484) | Arctic peat soil microbial communities from Barrow, Alaska - NGEE Surface sample F53-1 deep-092012 (SPAdes) | ecosystem: Environmental > Terrestrial > Soil > Wetlands > Peat ... | reverse complement strand
CCTCCGGCACGTCACCGTCAGCCCGACGCAGATAGGCGACATCGTGAAAGCCGCACTCGTCCTCACACAATTCGAGCACAAGATGATCAGCTGAAAGTCGCTGGGAAAACCTCACTGGGCACCGGCGCGTTCGTCGTCACCGGGCCGCGCGTCATACACGACGTCATGCGCGCACGCCGCCAGCGTCAGCAAGGCCCGGTCCGGCGCAGCCAGTGCAAGAGCATCGGCGATCCAGGCCCCGTCGGCCAGCACAGCCCGGACGTGCACGCCGGTGTGGTAGCGACGATGCGGCTCCGAGTACCGCTGCTCGAGGTCGCTGCCATCCGGGCGGGCTGCCCCCTCACTGCCGCCCAGCGTGCACACCGCCGTGACCCATGCATCACTCAGGCTGCCCCAGCCAGCGGAAGTGACGCCAGCGGACGAGCCTCTCGCGGTCACGCGGGCTGCCCGCCCGGGCGGCGCAAGAGGCCGCCGAACCACTGCGCGGTGCGGGCAGCCAGGAATTGCGGGGTCCCGTGTTGCTCGAAGCCGACGGGCGGCGGCGTGGCGGGCAGCGTCAGCAGCTGGTTGTGAAGCTCGTCGCCGGCGGCCTCGGCTCGCAGGACCTGGACGAAGGCCGCCTGAATCTCATCGAGCTCGTCTTCCGCCTCGAACGACCCGGCATTCACGAAAGTCACCATAGCCCGCGAATTTACGGATTATGAGCGTTCGCTGCCAGGCGGCTAGTACCGCCAGCTTCCGTCCTTGGTGCCGGCTCGCTCCGGCTCGTAGGCGAGCCGGTAGCCGCGCTTGACCACGGTCTGGATGATGCGCGGGTCGCCCAGCGCGGTGCGGAGCCGGCCGACGGCGACCTCCACCGCGTGCTCGTCCCCGCCATCGCCGGGCGTGATCTTCAGCAGCTCCGAGCGGGAGACGACGTGGCCGGGCCGGGCGGCCAGCTCGCGCAGCAGGGCCATACTGGCGCTGGTCAGCGGTATCAGGCGGCCGTCGACCACGACGGCTTGACCGCGCACGTCGAGCAGGTGGCCGGCCGCGGGCAGCGGGAGCCCGCAGCGGACCGGGACCTGCTCGACGATCTCGCGGACCAGCGCGCCCAGCCGGGCGCGGTGGGGCCGGATCACCGGGATGCCCACGGCCTGGAACGGTCCGGCCGTGACCGGGCCCACGCAGGCGGTCACGACCGGACCGCGCAGCGCGGCGTCCACCGCGTCGCCGCGTCCAAGCTCGCGGGCGGCCTGCAGGAAGCTCGCGGCAGCGGGGGCGCTGGTGAACGCGACCGCCTCGAGCGCGCCATCGCCGACCGCCTCGATCAGCCGGTGCAGCGGCGCGGTGTCCTCCGGCCGCACCCAGCGGTAGACCGGCACCTCGATCACCTCCGCCCCGGCCAGCCGCAGCGTCTGCACCACGTCCGGCAGCGGCTCGCCGTGGAGCTGGACCGCGATGCGCTTGCCGTCCAGGTCGCCGGCCGCGATCAGGTACTCGAGCACCTCGCTGGAGGACTCCGACTCGGGCGACCACGCCTCGCGCAGGCCCGCCGCGCGGATGGCGCCGCGCGCCTTCGGCCCGCGGGCGAGCACGGTGGCCGCGCCGATGGCCTTGGCCAGCTCGTCGGCCAGCCCCCAGGTGTCGGCGGCCTCGATCCAGCCGCGGAACCCGATGCCGGTGGTGGCAATGACAATGTCGAGCGGAGCGTCCAGACAGGCCTGGGTCGCGGCGCGCAGCTCGCTGTCGTCGGCCAGCGGCACGATCCTGATCGCGGGGGCGGAGACGACCCGCGCGCCGCGGCGTTCCAGCGCGGCGGCGAACTCCTCCCGGCGGCGGGCGGCGGTGATGCCGACCGTGTAGCCGGCCAGTGGCTCGATGCTCATCAGGCGCTCACCTCGACCTGGCCGGCGCGTTCCCGGACCGCGAAGACGGGCACCGAGGCGGTCTCGTCGTCCAGGCAGTTTCCGGTGCGCAGGTCGAAGACCTGCTTCAGCAGCGGGGACGCCACGGTCGGGACGTCTCCTCTGGTGCCGACGATGCCGCGGGACAGCACGCACGCCCCGGTGAACGGGTCCTGGTTGCCGATCGCGTACAGCGACCCGTCGAACGTGCGGAACAGCGCGACCTGCCCGGCGCCGATCAGCGCCGCCACCCCGCGCTCGGGCAGCAGGTCGTCGTAGCGGCAGACCGGGGTCCACGTCACCGGGTCACCGCCAGGGGCCGGGGCATCGGCAGGTCGGCCGGGCGCGGCTGACCGCGCTCGGCGACGAACGCGATGCTCGGATCCGGGGTGCCGGGCGCGTTGACGAACGACACGAACCGGCGCAGCTTGGCCGGATCGGCCAGCACCGCCGCCCACTCGTCCTGGTAGGCGGAGACGTGCCGCGCCATCGCCGCGTCGAGCTCGGCGCCGATGCCCAGGCTGTCGTCGACGATGACCGAGCGCAGGTAGTCGAGTCCCCCTTCGAGCGACTCGAACCAGGTCGCGGTGCGCTGCAGCCGGTCGGCGGTGCGGATGTAGAACATGATGAACCGGTCGATGGCGCGGATCAGCGCGGGCGTGTCGACTCCGGACAGCAGCAGGTCCGCGTGCCGGGGCCGGAATCCGCCGTTGCCGCCGACGAACAGGTTCCAGCCGTTGTCGGCCGCGATCACGCCGATGTCCTTGCTCTGCGCCTCGGCGCACTCGCGGGCGCAGCCGGACACCCCGGCCTTGATCTTGTGCGGCGACCGGATGCCCCGGTAGCGCAGCTCCAGCTCCACCGCCAGCGACGCGGAGTCCTGCACTCCGTAGCGGCACCAGGTGGAGCCGACGCAGGATTTCACCGTCCGGACGGCCTTGCCGTAGGCGTGCCCGGACTCGAAGCCGGCGTCGACCAGCCGCCGCCAGATCGCGGGCAGCTGCTCGACGCGGGCGCCGAGCAGGTCGATCCGCTGGCCGCCGGTGATCTTGGTGTACAGGCTGAAGTCGCGGGCCACCTCGCCCAGCACGATGAGCTTGTCCGGGGTGATCTCGCCGCCGGGGACCCGCGGCACGACCGAGTAGCTGCCGTTGCGCTGGATGTTGGCCAGGAAGTGGTCATTGGTGTCTTGCAGGGCGGCCTGCTCCCCGTCGAGGACGTGCCCGCGGCCGAGGCTGGCCAGGATCGAGGCCACCGCCGGCTTGCAGATGTCGCACCCTCGGCCGCCGGCGCCGTGCCGGTCGATCAGCTCGGTGAAGGTGGCGATGCGGCCGGCCCGCGCGAGCTCGAAAAGCTCGGCCCGGGTCTGCCGGAAGTGCTCGCACAGCGCGGCGCTGACCGCGACGCCGCTCTGCGCCAGCAGCGTCTTCAGCGCCGGCAGGCAGGAGCCGCAGCCGGTCCCGGCCCTGGTGCAGCTCTTGATCCCGGCCACGTCGGTGAGCGACTGCCCGCTGATGACGCCGCAGATCGCGTCCTTGGTGACCCCGTAGCACGAGCAGACCTGGGCATCCCCGGGCAGCGCGCCGGCGCCCTGGCCGGAGGCCGAGTCGCCCCCGACCGGGGCGATCATCGTCACCGGGTCGCCCGGCAGCGGCCGCCCGACCAGCGGGCGGAGCAGGGCGTACTTCGAGGCGTCGCCGACGAGCACGCCGCCGAGCAGGGTCTTCGCGTCGCCGGAGACGACCAGCTTGGAGTAGCTGCGGGTGACCGGGTCGTTGACCGTCACCTCGAGCGCGCCCTCGGCCGAGGCGAGCGCGTCGCCGAACGAGGCCACGTCGACGCCCAGCAGCTTGAGCTTGGTGGAGGCGTCGGCAGCGGTATAGCTGGCGGTCCCGCCGGTGAGGCGGTCGGCCAGCACCTCGGCCATCGCGTAGCCGGGGGCGACCAGCCCGTGCACCTGGCCGCCGATGCGGGCGCACTCGCCGACCGCGTAGATGTCCCGGTCGCTGGTGCGGCAGCCGTCGTCGACGACGATCCCGCCCCGCTGGCCGACGGTCAGCCCCGCCTCGCGGGCGAGCTGGTCGCGCGGGCGCACCCCGGCCGCGAAGACGACGATGTCCAGGTCGAGCTCGGTGCCGTCGGCCAGGGTGGCGAGCAGCCGACTGCCGTCCGGCTCTATCGCGGCGACCGAGGTGCCCAGCCGGACGGTGACGTTCAGCTCCTCGATCATCATTCGCAGCAGCGCCCCGCCGCCCTCGTCGACCTGCAGCGGCATCAGCCGCGGGGCCAGCTCCACCACGTGCGGCGAGAGCCCGAGCAGCCGCAGCGCCCGCGCTGCCTCGAGGCCCAGCAGCCCGCCGCCGACCACCAGGCCGGCCCGCCTGCCCTTGGTGGTCGCCGCCGCCCGGTGCGCGGCGGCCCGGATGGCGTCCAGGTCATCGAGCGTCCGGTAGGTGAAGCAGCCGGGCAGGCCCGCGCCGGGGATCGGCGGAACGAACGGGGAGGAGCCGGTCGCCAGCACCAGGGCGTCGTAACTGATGATCCGCCCGCCGCTGCTGGTGACAGTGCGGGCCGTGCGGTCGATCGCCGTCGCCGCCTCGGCCAGGTGCAGCTCGTAGCCGTCAGCGCCGTAGCAGCCGCCGGGGACGAGGTCGAGGTCCTCGGCGGTGGCGCCGTCGAGGTAGGACGACAGGTTCACCCGGTCGTAGGCCCGCTGCGGCTCCTCCGACAGGACCGTGACCCGCCAGCGACGCTCGCCGTCCCGGTCCCGCACCGCCTCGACCAGGCGCTGTCCCACCATCCCGTTTCCGGCCACAACAAGGTGCGCAGACATACCCCCAGCATGTCCGGCCCGCGTTATCCGCAGCGGTCGGGCACGTTACGTCCGCGAAACGCGTCCCTCACCGCGCCGACACCTCCGGTGTGCGCGACCCGCCGACCACCGGGCCGGGAACATCGATGCCGTATAGTTAGTTGTGCTAAACAACTAGCGAGTTGGTCCCGTGGGGGTGATGGGTGAGAATCAAGCCAGGAGCGTTCTTGGGCTCGACCTTCTCCTCGCTGAAGGTACCGAATTACCGGCTCTATTTCACCGGCCAGTCGATCTCCATGACCGGCACGTGGATGCAGATGACGGCGCAGTCCTGGCTGGTGCTGACCCTCACCCACTCGAGCACCGACCTCGGCCTGGCGGTGGCGCTGCAGGCGCTGCCGGTCCTGTTCCTCGGTCCCTACGGCGGCGTCATCGCCGACCGGGTGGACAAGCGACGGCTGATGATCGCGCTGCAGATCGCCATGGGGTTCCAGGCGCTGGCACTCGGCCTGCTGGTGATGTTCGGCTCGCCCCGCTTCTGGGAAATCTGCGTGCTGGCCGTCATCCTCGGCCTGAATAACGCCTTCGAGAACTCGGCCCGGCAGTCGTTCGTCCGGGAGATGGTCGGCAAGGACGAGCTGCGCAACGCGATCACGCTGAACTCGGTGACGGTGAACGCCGCCCGCGCGGTGGGGCCAGCCATCGGCGGCATCCTCATCGCGACGGCCGGCATCGGGGTCTGCTTCCTGTTCAACGCGGCCAGCTTCGCGGCCGTCGTCACCTCGCTGCTGATGATGGACCGCTCCGCCCTGCGGCCGAGCCAGCCGGTGGTGCGGGCGGCCGGCCAGCTGCGGGAGGGCCTGCGGTACGCGGCCCGGACGCCGGCGATCGCCATCCCGCTGGCGATGATGAGCCTGGTCGGGCTGCTCGCCTATGAGTTCTCGGTCTCGCTGCCGGTGCTGGCCGAGCGGTCGTTCCACGGCGGCGCGGAGGCCTACGGCTTCATGACCGCCGCCATGGGGATCGGCGCGGTCATCGGCGGCCTGTTCACCGCCGCCCGGGGGCGGACCGGGGTGCGCCCGATGATCATCGCCTCGGTCGGCTTCGGCGCGGCCATCCTGGTCTGCGCGTGGGCGCCGTTCCTCGGCCTCGCCTACGCCGCGCTGCTGTTCGTGGGCTGGGCGAGCGTCTCGTTCATCGCCATCGGCAACTCCACCATCCAGCTCAGCGCCGAGCCGGGCATGCGCGGGCGGGTCATCGCGCTCTGGCAGGTCGCCTTCCAGGGGACGACGCCGGTCGGCGGCCCCGCGATCGGCTGGATCATCGCCCTGACCGACCCGCGCATCGGGCTGGCGGTCGGCGGCGTGTCCTGCTTCGCCGCCGCGATCGGCGGCGTCGCCCTCGCCCGGCGCTACCGCCGGACCGGGCCGCCGGATTCAATCGAGCTCGAGGGCTCCGCCCTCGGCGTCAGGCTCCAGGCCAGGGTGCCGGCCGCCTGACAGCGCCACGGCGTCGGGTCAAATTTGGCAACACCCTGTTGCCAAAATGGCCCGGGGGAATTGGGCAGCAGGCTGCTGCCCAATTCCCCCGGGACCCGCCTTGTTATGGCAGGTGGTTGAACAGCCCGAACACGTGGCTGAAGTACCACGTCGGCTGGGTGACGCCGGAGCAGCTGCCGGCGCCCTTGATGCCGGGGCAGCCGCCGTTGTCACGCTGCAGGGCCCAGATCGAGATCAGGCCCAGGTTGTGGGTTGCCGCCCAGCCCAGCAGGGCGGGCGCGTCGGCGGTGGTGAAGGTCTCGGCCGCGCCGAAGTCGTCGATACCGGGCATGACCGTGATGCCGATCGAGTGCCAGAGCGCCAGCGGCGACTCGTGCGGGTAGATCGACTGGAGCTGCCCGTAGGTCGCGGTCGCGGCGCTCTCCGCGTCGGCCAGCATGTCCTGAGTGGTGCCGAAGTAGTAGTCGAAGGTCATGACGTTGACCTCGGTGATCTTGGCGTGCTCGGCAACCGCGTTCTGCAGCACCGCCAGGCCGGACGCCGTGAGCCCGGTCGGGTTGACCGGGATCGTGTAGTCGAACTGCACGACCTTGTGGTGCGCCGCCGCCCACGCCTCGGTCTGCGCGACCGCCTCGTTGCGCCGCTCGATCCCGGCCGTGTTGGTCAGCGAGTCGGCCTCCACGTCGAGGTCGATCCGGGTGACGTGGTAAGTCGTCACCAGGCTCTCGTACACGCTCGCGATCGCGCTGACGCTGGTGCAGCTGTCGGCGATATCGGTGCTGGTGGTGTCCGCGCTGTACCCGCCGAAGGACGGGATGACGGTGCCGCCCCGCGCCTGGATCTGCGCGATGTCGGAACCGAAGCTGCCCGCGACGGTGGCCGAGATCGGCGTGGAGGTATCGCCGTTCCAGTCGGCCGTGCACGAGCCGGTCGTCGCGGTCTGCAGGAAGGCGAGCGACACGTACTTCGCCCCGGACTCGGCCGACAGCTGGGCCAGCCCGCCGTCGGTGCTGTCGTAGGCCTCGAAGTACGGCGCGTAGACGTGCGGCGGGAGGATGACGTCGGCGCCGCTGGCGGCGTGCGACGTGGTGGCGGCGCTGGCGGTGGCCGTCGCCGCGGCGGTAGCGATTCCCGCCGCGGCCAGCGCGGCCACGGCGAGGGGGATGAATCGTCTCAAGCGCGGATTCCTTCACTAGTCGGGGGACGAACGAGCGAGGACGATCGCGCCGGCGCGGCTTGGCGGGGCCCGATCGGCATTGATAAAATAGGAAACTTTCCTATTTGTTTATCCGTGCAGGAGCGTAGTCTCGCGCTCGATACGCGTCAAGATGCCCTTCGGTGAAGCTCTCCCCGCCGTCGACTAGCTGCGCCTGCCCGGCCAGCACGGCGGCGAAGTGGCTCTCGGGGACGTTGGCCTCGGCGTGCGGGGTGCGGGTGAGCCCCGGCGCGACCGCGTTGACGGTGACGCCGTCGACGCCGACCTCGACCGCCAGTGCCCGCGTCAGCCCCTGCAGCGCGCCCTTGCTGGTCACGTGCGCGACCATGCCGGGCGGCGGCGCGAACAGCGTCGACGAGGTGACCAGGTCGACGCGGCCCCGGCCGGCCGCGCGCATGGCCGGCAGGAAGGCCTGCAGCTGATGGAAGGCGCCGTCGACGTTGACCCGCATGATCGCCCGCCACTGATCGATGCTCAGGTCGGCGAACGGGCGCATCTGCTGGCGGGCGGCGCAGTGCACGAGGATGCCCGGATCGCCGGACTCGCCTCGGATCTCCTGCGCCGCGCGGGCGACCGCTGCCCGCGGCGCCACCGCTGATCACGGCGCGCCTGCTGAGGTCAAGATTAACGGTCATGGTCACTGATTCTATGGATTGCCCAAACTGATGGGCCAGTTTTGAAGTCGGGTTTCTCATGTGCCTTCCGGGCTCTTTAGGTGCCACCAGCAATCCGAGGGAAAATTGCATTCTGGTTTCCGAGGCGCGCGTTTTGGATATTGACGCGAGGGGGAGACAATTGACTAACCCAAGAAATTGCGCTTTTACCGACGGAGGAATTATGCCGGATACCCCTGAGGCTGAGGAGATCGCGGCAGTTCTCGTCGAGGAGCGTCTCGTCGACCTGCCGGAGCTGGCCGTTGACCAGCCCCTGGTCTCGAGCGGGCTGCTGGACTCGATTGACCTGATCCGGCTGATCGGCAAGCTGGAGGAGCTCTACGGCGCGCGCGTCGGCGATAACGATCTGCGGGCTGAGAACTTCGAGACCTGCCGGTCGATCAGCGGCATGCTGGCCCGCGGCTCGGCGGTTTAGACCGGTGAGCTCCGTGGCCGATCCGATCGAGGCCGCCCTCCGCGATGAGGTCCTTGGCCAGGCGGCAGGACTGACCGGGATGCTGGGCAAGCACATCCCCGGCGCGTTCGCGGACGCCTGGCGGGACTGCGCGAGGGCCGGCCTGCTCGGAATGACCGTGCCGACGGAATTGGGCGGCCGCGGCTATCGGCACGCGCAGGCTCTCACGGCGATGATGGCGCTCGGCTACGGCTGCCGGGATAACGGGTTTGTCTTTTCTCTCGCGACTCACCAGTGGGCATGCGTCGTTCCGCTCTGGCGGTTCGGCGACGACGTGATGCGGCGGGCCTATCTGCCCGGCCTGCTCGACGGCAGCCGGGTCGGGGCGTTCGCCGTGACCGAGGAGACGGCCGGATCCGAGACGGCGGCCATCGCCACGGTCGCCGTCCGGCGCGAGTCAAGGTACGTACTTAACGGAAGCAAGACCTACATCACCAATGCGCCGGTCGCGAACACCGTGCTGCTGTTCGCGCGATCCGCCTCAGGCGGCGGCCACGGTGAGCTGACGGCGTTCCTGCTCGACACCGCGTCGCCGGGCTGCACCGTCGGGCCGCCGATGGACACGTCCGGGCTGCCCGGGGCCCCGCTCGGATCGCTGCGGCTCGAAGACGTGGCCGTGCCTGCGGAGGCTGTGCTCGGCTGCCCGGGCCAGGGCCAGTTCATCCTCGGGGTGGCGATGGAGCTTGAACGCACCTACACCTTCGCGGCCGGTCTCGGCTTCCTGCGCAGAATGCTCGACGAGACGGTGGAGTACACCCGTACCCGGCGGCAGTTCGGCGGACCGGTCTCGCGGTTCCAGGCGATTGCCCATCCGCTCGTGAACGAGCAGGTCAACGCGGAGCTCGCCGAGCTGCTGCTGCGCAAGATCAGCCTGCTGCACGACGAGGGGCGGCGGGCCTACCGCGAGGCGGCGATGGCGAAGCTGATCATCGGCGAAGGGCTGGCCAGGACGGCGCTGCTGGCGTTGCGCTCGCGAGGCGCGCACGGGTTCACATCAGCCGCGGGCAGGGAGGTTAACGACGCGCTCGCAAGCACCATTTACTCCGGCACCTCGGAAATACAGCGAAACATCATCGGCTCCTTCATGGGGCTATAAGGGTAGGCGGCAATGACTAGCTTGGACTTCAAGGATCGCCTTGGGGAGTTCTTCTATTATCCGAAACTGAGCAATGAAGAAGACAGCGTAGACGATCGCAAGACTTTCACCAGTTTTCTTGACCGAGAGCCCGACGACCGGCCCGTTTACATCTACATTCACCTGCCATTCTGCGACTATTTGTGCCACTTCTGCCCATTGTTCAAGACCCTCAACCAAATGACTCCCTATCAGACCAAGAAGCGATTTTTTGACGCCCTCATCGCCGAGATATACCACTACGGAGAATGCAACTTCCTCCGCGGGCGGGCGGTTGCGTGGGTGGAGTTCGGTGGCGGCACCCCGACGTCGGTGGAGCCGGAGTTCCTCGACGCCGTGCTCACGGCGCTGCACGACGCGTTCGATCTCTCGCGCTGCCAGGTGATGACGATGGAGGGCGAGGCGCTGACCCTCCAGGACAGCGCGAAACTGGCGCTGCTGCGCGGTCACGGCGTCAACCGCGTCAGCTACGGCGTCCAGACCTTCAAGGAAGACCTGCGCCGCAGGCTCGGATTGAAGCCGACGATCGCCGACGTGCGCCGGGCGGCGGACGCGGTCCGGGCAGCGGGCATGTCCGAGATCGCGATCGACCTGCTCTACAACCTCCCCGACCAGAGCCAGAAAACCCTGCGCGACGACCTCGCGAGCGCCTTCGCGCTCCGCCCCGACTACATCGACGTGTACTCGCTGACCCTGTGGGAGAACACTCGATTCAAGGCGATGGTCGAGGGCTCAGACCGCTTCACCGCCCTCCCGAGCAATGACCAGAGCATCTCGATGTTCGAAATGCTCAGAACGGTGATGCGCGACAACGGCTACGACGCCCTGCACTCCTTCACCTTCGCGACAGCCGGCCCAAGGCATCCGTATATCGACGGGATCAAGCGGCACCTGCTGGCCGGAGGTCACGCCATCGGGATCGGACCGTCCTCGCGCGGATTCGTGGCCGACCATCAGTACATCAACACGACATCGTTGGAGGACTACATGTCCGCCATCGAGGGTGGCCTGCTGCCCGTGTCACTGGGGGCCCGCTGCACGACGGAGGAGAAGGCCCGCCGGATTATGGTGATGTTCCCGGTCCTGCTGCAGGAGATTCGACTGTCGGACATACCCCAGCGTGAAATCTTCGCCGAGGACATCGACCGGCTCATAGCCGGCGGTTACCTGCGGGAGCAGAACGGCTGGCTGCGGACAACCGATCTGGGAATGACGTGGGCGGGCAACATCTCGCGAGCTTTCTTCAGCACCGACCAGAAGGCGAAGATGACCCGGTCCTACCTCTTCTCCATGCGCGAACGGCTGAACCCGTATAACCAGGACCACGCGGGAATCTCCCGCTGGCCGCTTGACGGGAAAGGCTGACCGGTGGACGTCGGAGCCTCCCCGAGCTCGGCCACGTCCCGGCAGGAACTCCTGGTGGCCTTGGCCGAGCCACTCGATCCGGACGCGGCCGAGGAATTCGCCCGCCTTGTCTTCTTCGTCGACGAGAGCATCGAGGAGTTCGAGCTCGCCTACTCCCCGGACGGGAAGGTCACCGGGGTGCAGGTGATGGTGGCCGACCCAGGGGAAGGACAGCAGGAGCGCCTCGGGCGCCAGTTCAACGCGCTGCTGAGCGGCGACTTCAGCCGCAGGGCGCCGGCCGCGGGCCGCACGCTGTGGCGGGTGGCAGGCGCCCACCAGCCGATCGATGTGTTCGACGATCTGGTTGCCTCCGGTTCTGCCTTCCGGTCGGCGCAAGGGCAGGTCGCGATCGGCGGCCCGATGCTCACCGCCCTGGAATTCCTGGACGCGCGCCTGCGCGATCTTGCCTGTTCATACGGGGCGGTGGAATACCGGTACCCCACGCTGCTCCCGACCAGCGTGATCGAGAGCTGCGGCTACCTCGACTCATTCCCGCACCTCATCATGTTCGTGAGCCGGCTACGCGGCAACGCCGGCGAATACGAGCGGTTCGGCGCCGCGCGGCGGGGCGGCGCCGCCGTCGAGGACGTGGCCCTGCGCTTCGCCCGCGACGCCGGTCACTGCCTGCCTCCCACGATGTGCTTCCACACCTACCATCAGTACGCCGGGCGCCGGCTTGCCGCTGGGAGCAACGCCGTCGTGACGAGCCGGGGGAAGGCGTTCCGGTTCGAGTCTCGGTACGCCCGCGGGCTTGAACGGCTGTGGGACTTCACGCTTCGCGAGACGGTGTTTCTGGGCAGCCGGGACTTCGTCCGCTCGAGCAGGCGACGGATGATGGACGACGTTCGAGCGCTGCTCGAAGATCTTGGCCTCGCCGCGTGCTGCACGGTCGGGAACGATCCGTTCTTCGCCCAGCCGGGCCGGGGCACTAAGATCGCGCTGCAGGTCCTCGCGGAAACGAAGTACGAGCTGAGGATGCCGCTCGACGACCGGCGCACGGTCGCGGTCGGCTCGTTCAACTACGCCGACGATTTCTTCACCAATCGCTTCGATATCCGCTATGACGACGGCTCCGCCGCCCGTACCGGCTGCGTTGGCTTCGGGCTTGAGCGCCTGGCCTACGCGTTTCTCTGCCAGCACGGGCTTGACCCGCGCGCGTGGCCGGCCGCGGTCGGCGCCTGCCCGCGATGAACGGGACACATCCCGGTTCCACCGTTGTTGACCTGTTCCGAGAGCAGGCCAGGGAAAGCGCCGGGCGGATCTGCGTGGAGTGGCCCGGCGACAGCTGGACCTACCGCAGGCTCGACCGCGAGTCCGACCGGATCGCCAGTGCCCTGACGCGGGCCGGAGCCGGCTCCGGTGCGTTCGTGGGCGTGCTGTTCGACCGCGAGCCCTGGCTGTACGCGGCCATGATCGGGGTGTTGAAGGCCGGCTCGGCCTACCTGCCGCTGTGGCCCGCTGATCCGCCCGGGCGGATCAGCCGGCTCGCCGCCAGCTCCCGGATCGCTGCGCTCGTGACCAGCGACCGGTACGGCACGCTGCTGCCGGACCGCCGCCTCCGGGTGATCGACGTCGGGAAGCTGCCCGGTCGCCCGATCATCTCGCCAGGAAGCGCCCCCGGCCCGGACGACCTCGCTTACGTCGTCTACACGTCGGGGTCCACCGGTGCGCCCAAGGGGGTGATGGTGGCTCATCGGGGCGTCGCCAACTTGGTGCGCTGGGCAGGCGCCGAGTTCGCGATCTCGCCCGGGAGCCGGGTCCTGCAGAGCTACCCGCCCGTTTTCGACGCGTCCGTGCAGGAGGTCTTCACCGCCCTCGTATGCGGCGCGACGATCTGCCCCGTGCCCGATCGGGTGACGTACAGCCCGGGACGGTTCCTCGACTGGCTGCGCGAGCAGCGCATCTCGCACTGCGACCTGGCGCCCACCTACTGGCGGGAGCTGGCCCGGCAGGCGGCCACGCGAACCTCGGTGGCCCTGCCCGACCTCCGGGTTCTCATCCTCGGCGGCGAGCCGCTGCACGGTCGCGACGTGGACGCATGGCGGTCGGCGGTGCCGGGAGCGCACCGGATTTTCAACCTGTACGGCCCGACCGAGGCGACCGTCACCGCCACCTGGCATGAGGTTTCCGCACCGTGCCGGGGCGACGTGCCCATCGGCAAGCCCATCCCGGGTGTGCAGGCTCTTGTTCTTGATGAGGCCGGGAGACCGTGCGAGCACGGCGCGGAAGGGGAGCTGTACCTCGGCGGCGCGGGGATCGCGCGCGGGTATCTTCATGACGACCGCCAGACGGCCGCGTCATTCGTGGACCACCCGGCGGGCCCCGGTTCGGCGGAGCGGGTGTACCGCACCGGCGACTTCGTCCGCCGCGAGCCGGACGGGACCGGCCTGGTCTTCGTCGGACGCCGGGATGACCAGGTGAGCGTGCGCGGGCATCGGGTGGAGCTGGGTGAGGTAGCCGCGGCCGTACGGCGCTGTCCGCAGGTGCGCGACGCGGCGGTGGCCTTCGTGCCATCGGGTCCGGGCGATGACCCGTGGCTGGTCTGCTGGTTCGTCCCCGACGGCCCCGATGTCGATCCGCACGCGGTGCGCCGGTACCTGCGCGGCCAGGTGCCCGCGCACCTGGTGCCGCGCCGGCTCTACGCCGCGGACCGGCTGCCGAGCACCGCGTCAGGAAAGCTCGACCGGCGGCGCCTAGCCTCGGCGCCTGGTGCGAACCTGCGGCCGTACATGCAGTAATTACTGCTAGAAGCAAATACTTGCGAGATATAAATCGAGATATTGCAGAGCAATGTCGCGCGAGTTACAGTCACGTCAGCTGCCCCGCCCCCGAGGAGGAACGCGACATGAGCCTGAACAGACACGCGTCGGCGTTGCGACGCCAAGGGCTTCGAACGCGGCGGCTGGTGCCGTTCGTCGTGCTGGCAGTGCTGCTCGCGCTCCTCGGCGGCTTCCACGCCACGGCTGCCCAGGCCAGCTCGTCGCCGACCACGCCGATCTGGTCCACCCAGCTCGACTTCGACAACAACGGCACCGCCTGGTCGGAGTCGTTCTTCGCCTCTCTGGCGGCCAACGGCCTGACCACGGCCGAGCTGGACATGCCGTGGGGCACGATCGAGCCGCAGGCGGGCACGTTCACCTTCACCGAGTTCGACACCGAGCTCGCCAACGCCAGCGCGGCCGGCATCCAGCTCATCCCGATCTTCTGGCAGGCCGGCTGGGGCGGCAGCCCGGCCCCGTGGATCAACGACTTCGAGGTCGGCAGCGGCGGCGCCCAGGGCGCGGCCCCCACCTGGTGGGACCCGACCGAGCAATCCCAGTACTTCACCTACGTCACCGACACGGTCCAGAACGCCGTCAGCCAGCCCGGCGGCTACGGCGGCGCGATCCTGGACTACGGCTACCTCGACGCCCAGTGGGATCTCAACGGGGCCGGAGGCGGCTACGCGGCCGACGACGTCAGCGAGTTCCAGAACACTTACCTGCCGCAGACCTACGGCACCATCGCCACGTTCAACTCTGACAACGGCACTTCCTACAGCGCGTTCAGCCAGGTGCCCGCGGCCGCCCCCGGCGCGGCGCTGTTCGGCGTGTTCCAGGCGTTCCGGGCGTGGAGCGTGCAGCAGACCTACGGGCAGCTGACGGCCGACGTCCGCGCCGTCACCGCCAGCACCCCGCTGTACTACTACTTCGGCGGCGGCTTCGGCAACGCCACGTCCTACGCCAACAACCCGGACACGTTCTTCCAGCTCGCTAAGCAGTACAACGTCACGATCATCGACGACGACGCCTCGTCCCAGGGACTCACCCTGACGTTCGGCAGCCTGGCCCGCGCCTACGGGGTGAAGGTGGCGCAAGAGTGGACCGCGCCGCCCGACAACAGCCAGCTCGCCGCGAAGGCGGTGTCGTGGATATCCCTCTACGCGATGGGCCTGCCGGAGGGCGGCGGCGAGGATTTCTTCATCCATGACGGCACCGAGAAGGACGTGGTCGGGTTCCCCATCTACACCAGCTGGCTCCCCACCCTGAAGAGCCTGTCAGGCACGTACCCGCAGCAGTCTGCCGCCGTCTACATCGACTTCTCCCAGGGCTACGGAAACACCAACGGCGGCAGCCTGAATAACGCGGAGAACGAGATCGCGAACCTGTGGCTGAACTACCAGGCCGGCTTCAGCGTGGTGACCAGCCAGGAGGTGAACAACGGCGCGGTCAAACTATCCCAGTTCAAGGCGGTCCTGCCGCTGAACGGCGTCGACGCGAACCTGACCGCGTATAAGAACGGGGGTGGCAACCTGCTGACAGAGCCCGAGCAGCTCACCCAGTACTCGACCGCGTACGCGGAGATCGACGCCCCCGATGTGGGCAACCTGCAGACCGTCCCGGCCGTGGCCGCCAACGGCAACAGCGCCTCCATCACCCTCGCGAACATCACCTCGGGCACCGCCTACAACGACCCGATCGCCTTCAGCCCGGCCGGCCTCGGCCTCAACTCGGGCAGCTACCACCTGGTCAACGCCGCCACCGGCGCCGCCGTGCCGCAGACGCAGCAGTCAAACGGGCTGGTGTGCGCGACGGCGGACATCAGCGCGGCGACGCTCGGGCAATGGAACATGGTGGCGGGCTCGCCACCGGCCGGGACGGCATCGTCTAGCTGCCCGGTCACCGAGACGGGCGCCACCTCGGTGACCGCCACCGCCGGGCAGGCCGTCAGCGGCCTGCAGTTCATGGGCGTCGGCCAGACGAGCTCGGGTTCCGACGGTAACCTCACCCAGATCACCCAGGGGGGCGAGCCGGCGGTGGAGACGTGGACGACGTCGCAGAGCGGTTCGGGCGACGCGAACGTCTACCTACAGCTCAACCCGCTGTCCGCGGTCGAGGCCGCGGCCGACGTGACGGTCCAGGTCACGTACTGGGCCACCGCCGGGCAGGGCTTCGTCGTGCAGTACGACACGCCAAGTAACGCCTACCAGAATGGCCCGACGGTCAGCAGCCCGGGAACCGGGACGTGGACCACGGCGACCGTGCAGCTGACCGGGGCGCAATTCGAAGAGGCGCAGAACGGCGGCGCCGACCTACGGCTGAACGTCACCAACGCCAGCGCGCCGCTCATTGTGCAGAGCATCACGATGTCGGTCACCAACAGCTCGAGCCCGACGCTGAGCGCGTCACCGACCTCCGTCTCCTTCGGCAGCCAGGCGGTCGGCAGCACCAGCGGAACGAAGCCGGTGACGATCACCAACTCGGGCACCGCCTCGGCGACCGTGTCCGGCGTCTCGGTCACCAGCGGCTTCAGCCAGACCAACAACTGCTCCGCCATCGCGGCGGGCGGATCGTGCACTGTCAACGTCGCCTTCGCCCCCGGCACGGCCGGTGCCACCGCGGGCACGCTGACGGTGACCAGCAACGCCGGCAACGGCCCGACCACCGTCGCCCTGTCCGGCACCGGCACCACCTCGACGACCAACCTCGCGCTCGGCGCCACCATGACCGCCAGCAGCACGTACTCGGGTTTCCCGGCCTCGAACGC
>Ga0208220_1000483_pt1 | contig 16630 bp, 20 predicted proteins | sample NGESurdeep092012_9_FD_184484 | JGI IMG/M metagenome (GOLD analysis project Ga0208220, IMG submission 184484) | Arctic peat soil microbial communities from Barrow, Alaska - NGEE Surface sample F53-1 deep-092012 (SPAdes) | ecosystem: Environmental > Terrestrial > Soil > Wetlands > Peat ... | reverse complement strand
CCGCAGCGCCGAGCTAAGCGTTCGCCTCGCCCGCAACGGCCGCAAATGGAAGATCGTCGATCTCTCGCCGATCGGCCTGTTCAATCCTCAGCAGCAGCGAAAGTCGCGGGCTTCACCGCAATGAAACAGCGTAGCCGCATGCGCGAGGTCGCGGTAAGAATATTCGAAACGCTTGCCGTGCTGGTTTCCGTTTCGACAACTGCGCTGGCCGGCCCCCCGTTTCAGACGGACGATCCGGAGCCGATTGACTTTAGGCATTACGAGTTCTATACATTCGCGGCGTCCGATGGCACGCCCGTAGAAACGGATACGGTCGGACCTGCTGTCGAGTTTAATTGGGGAGCGCTTCCCGACGTTCACCTTCACATCATCGTTCCCGCTGCGGCGATTCTGCCCGCAAACAATCCCAGCGTGGCCCCTGCCGGCGCGGGTCCGCGAGCTTTCGGATTAGGAGACATCGAGCTCGGGATCAAATACCGGTTTGTGCGCGAAGCGAAGCACCGCCCCATGATCGGCACGTTTACGATGTTCGAGATTCCGACCGGTAATGCCGCCAGAGGTTTGGGAGTGGGGAAAACGTGGTACAAGCTGCCGCTTTGGGCGCAGAAAAGCTTTGGCCCATGGACGACCTATGGTGGCGGCGGCGTGACACTGGTAAAGGCGCTCGGCTATCGTAATTTTCCATTTGCGGGCTGGCTGGTTCAGCGGGACCTCGGTAAAAAAGTGACGCTGGGAACCGAGATTTTCTATCACGGGCCGGAAGGACTGGCGACCCCGCAGACCCGGGCCGCGACGCTTATCGATGTCGGCGGCTACTACAAATTTCGCGATCCCGGATTTCAGTTACTCTTCTCTTACGGCCACACCGCGATCGGACAAACGGAGAACTACGCCTACCTTGGGCTCTATTGGACATGGGGCAAGAAGAAGGCGAATGGCGACCAGCCTGGCGACCCTAAGTCCACAGGCGCCGGATTCAGCGGCATGGCTCCTCCCGGGTTTACGGGTCGCACCTAAAGCCGGAGTTGCCTCGGGCGCGGTGCTCGCACCACCTGGCAAAGCGGCACACGGATTTGTAGGAAGCCACTGTGCGAGATGCTCATGGAAACAAGGCCCGGCTCTCCATCACGGTTCGTAGACATCTTTGCGGTGTGCAACGCGGACGATGGTTACAAACGCTTTGGCGCCATCCAGTAGATAGACGACGCGGTAATCGCCCACGCGGATGCGCCATTGGTCTTTGTACCCACTGAGCTTCTTGCACCCCGCGGGTCTGGGATTGTCGGCAAGGGCCATGATCTTGCGGTCTATCCGGCAAACAGCGCATCGTCCAGCGCGTCAAGCTCCTTCTGCGCGGACGCCTTGATCCCGAGAAAGAATCTAGCCACGCCGATGAGTACGCTTCAGGCGATTCTCCCGGTACTGCTCATAGGGAACGCTTTTCTCCTTGCGGCGCGATTCAGCCACCAGGCCATCCCAAAAATCCTCCCAAATGGCTCCGTGCTTCTTCAGGTCGATGAGCACTCCGGTCTTGCGGCCCTTTGTATCGGTTACGAATTGGATTCCGCTCATGGTTTCATTCTCTCTCGCCGCTAAGTTTTGCGCCGCCGACCGTCCAAAGCCCCCAACTGCCCCCGCCCTCCACCCCCCCTCACAGCAACTCTCGCAGCTCCTGATAGTTCCGTCTGGTGACCAGTAGAAACTCGACCGGTAGCCGGCTGAAGCTTTCAACTCCTCGAATGCGCCGGAAGCCGGTACGCGCGAGCCGCTACAAGAAGCCTGCCGCTTCGCACGCGGATGGGAAGGATGCCGAAGCGTTTTTCAATGTGAGCCGGCAGGGAGTGAACCACGCGCGGCTCTGCCGCAAGCGCGGAAATCACCGCGGCCAGGTTCGGCGTTACAACCAATCGCCGAGGGTGTAGAACGCTCGAATAAGGCCGTGCCGCGTTTTTTCGGCATTCTGCCGCGCCAAGAAGGAAAATCCGAAGCTCAGCCGTCGGGAAGATGCCAAAACGCAAAAGCCAATAAGGTTTCCAGGGTCTCCGTGAGAGCTTGAAAACTGATTCTGGAATGGGATTGGAAAAGGATACGTTGCAGGCTGGTGTCGAATCCGATACCGTCTTTTTTGCGAGTTTGGCTACTAACTAAACCACCATTTTCGGGTAGCGGGATGGATTTTGAACACTCGCGCTGCAATCAGCCAATGCCACAGAACCCGAAAGCAGTCGTTCTCAAGATGCGGCCCTGAGCAACGGTCATTTGGTTCAGAAGTAGCGGTATCTCCGCATTCCGTGCTTAGCGGGCCATGGTCTGCCGATCTTTTTGCGTGAAGCTCATCAATCTTTGCAGCATTCCTTGCGGCCAATCGGCAGGATCGTAGCCCACTTTCTCTGAACGAAGAACGCCGTTTGGGTCAACGATCCAAGTACGCGGGATTGCTACCTCGCCGACCAGAGCTTCCACGTAAGAAGGCTGAGGCAGCAGCACCGGAAACGTGTATTGGGCCTCTTTCAGAAACGGGGCAACGTCGCCGGGGTTAGTGTCAATGCTGATGCTGACAACTTGAATGTCCGTCCTGTCTTTCACCTGGTCATAAAGCTTTTGCACATTCGGCAACTCGTCCCGGCAGGGCATGCACCACGTCGCCCACACGCTGATCAGGGTCGCTTTCCCTTTTAGGTCGGTAATGTTCCAACTCTTACCGTTCATGCTTGATGCGGCCAACTCCGCGAGCGGTTTATTCATGTCGCTCCAAGCGCTTGCCTGACTTGCGACGGAAGGTTTCTTCCACGGCTGCATGGAGGACCAGAGCTTGAACCCATCGTCTGTGCCGCCCATCTCTTTCCAGAGTGCGAGCGCAGGCGTTTTTTCCTGAGCCGATGGTGTCAGTTGGTTAAACATGAGCTGGTAATAAGTGAGTGCATCCGGCTTGTGGCCCTCGGCGTCCGCCAGAAGAGCACTTTGCGACAAATACACATAAGTTTGGTGAGGATCGTCGCCGGGGTTGTCATCCAGCCGGCGCTTCATATCGGAAATGGCCGCTCGAGCCTTATCAAAGCGCTTTAGCTTGCGCGCCGCATCGGCTTCAATACCCAGCGTGTCAAAACGCCCGATGGACACCTGCAACGCGTGTGCCTTTAGGAACTGTGCGCGAGTGTCGCGCTGCATGTCGTTCGCCGGCTTCAGAAAAGTGGGTCCATGATCGATCTCGGCAAGCGCTTCTTCCGCCAGCTGCAGACACTGTTCAAGTCGAATATTACGTTCAATCCAAATCTCGGCTATTGAGGCCTGATAAGGCTTGACCGAATAGCCTTTAAACGGATGCTCTTTCAGGTTGCGAAGAAGAGTATCGCCAGCTTGTTCCACCGCTTCATTCGGGGTGCCCATGACGTCAGCCAGTGAAATCAGATGCCAGTACAAAGGATTCGGCTCATCGGGCCATTTCTTCACCCATTCCTCGGAGGCTTGAGAAAGCTTTTTATAGAACTCGTCTTTTCCCTCCGAACTGGCGTCGTTCTCGGGATACGGATGATCTTTGAACCAAGCCTGGATCACATCGCTAAAGTTCTTTGGCCCGCGCAGTTTCTCTTGAATGGGGATTGCATTCGCCGCAGCCGAATCGCCGATCAATTTGTAACCTTCTCTCAATACGGCCGCATTTTCGGGGTCAAGTTGCTTCACCCGTTGAATGTCTTTTGCCACCTGAGTGCGCAACGTATCATAAGCACGTGGGTCCGTTGCGCGAAATTCCGCTGCCCATAACCTTCGATAGCTTGCTGCCACGCTGCTCGCACTTTGCCCCTCCACCGCGCGGCGGAATCGCGATGTCAATTCGCGAAGTGTTTCACGATTCTCTACGGAGGGGAGAAAGTTATAAGCGGCGAGAACGCTTGGACAAACATTGGTAAATGCTAACAGGTTTTGGGCCACTTTTGCTGTGTCCTTGAAGTTCGGACTGGAGTACACCTCGACAAGCGCATAGTAAGTCCATGGCAGTTTCGGATCTGCGGCGATGGCCCGGTTCAGTTGTTCGATTGCCTCAGGCGTGTTGCCGCCTATCAGTGCAAGGCCGTAGAGATAAAGAAACAGCGGGCTGCCTGGGTGTTCGTCCAGTTTGCTCCGATATTCGCCGGCAAGGCTGCCTTTGCCGGTCTGCTTATTGTCGATCAGCCATCGATTGAGGAAGAGGTCGTCGGGGACAGCCGCCAGCTCTTTTCGTAGTAATTCAACCGGTTGGCTCGATTTCAAAAGCGACTGGCGAAATTGTTGGTTTTCGGATGAAGAGCGGCAGGCGTCGATGGAGTTCTGGCCGAAGAAGAGTGATGATGCTAGGGCGAAGATCGCCCAAAAAGCACAACCCGGCTTACGCATAATCCGATCCTCTTCTCGAGTCTAGTTTAGAAACTTCCAACTGGCCATACGTTGTCTTACCAGAAGACAGTTCTGGCAGCCAACTTATTAAGCGGAAAGAAGACTGAAGAACGGTGGCGAGCCGCCAAGGCCCCGAGCAGGTCAGCCCCACAAACCTTCCCCTTCCCGCCCTTCAAAGCAGCTCTCGCAACTCCTGATAGTTCCGTCTGATGAACTTGTTGTGGCGATTTGACATACACATCTTGCATGTGTATGCTGCAAAGGTCGATAATTTAAACCAAATCTTTATTTATGAGCAAACGCATTCAAGTCATTCTTCCTGACACGACGGTAACCGTGCTTGACCGGGTGACGACAAAAGGAACCCGAAGCCGGTTTATTGACCGTGCCGTTCGGCATCTCGTCGAAGTTGAAGGCAAAGCGAACCTCCGGCAACGGCTGAAAGAGGAAGCCATCGCGAACGCCGGGCGCGATCTTGCGATTGCAGCCGAATGGTTCCCGCTCGAAGAGGAAGCTGCTCAACTCGCTCTAACCGGTCGCCCAGGGAAACCGGCACGCAAGCGGGCATGACGTTTCCCCGGCGTGGCGAAATCTACCTGGTTGGCTTTGATCCGACCCTCGGGCACGAAATCCGGAAGACGCGCCCGGCGCTCATCATTCAGAACGACGTTTCAAACGAGCATAGCCCGATTACCATCGTCGCGGCAATCAGTTCTCAGTTTGGAAATCCGCCACGCCCGCGCGAGGTTCTGCTGCCGGTCGGCGGAAGGAGCGGCTTAAAGCAGCCCTCGGCGGTGATCCTCAATCAGATCCGATCGATTGACCGTATGCGGTTAGAGAAACGCCTCGGTACGGTTGATGCGGCTACGATGCGCAAGGTCGATGATGCCTTGAAGATCAGCTTGGGGCTCGTGGCTTTCTGAAGGATTACCCGTGCCGCGCCGAGATCATTGACGATATCTAGATCAAAGGGGTCGGAATCATTGCGACTTCAGCACGAACTCGCAGCCCGGCAGGACATGTACCAGCGGTTTCAACTCCTGGAGAGAAAATGCGTGGTCAAGTAGCCCGGACTTTTCGAGTTCCCAGTGCCGTTGCCGAAACTTCATATTGGGGTAAGCCTCTGCCAGGTTAAGGTGTCGGTCCAGTTCATAAATTACCTTCGCTGGGGTGTCTTCACGCTCTCCTTCAGTTACTTCCACTCGGATCCGGTCATCCGTTACGACAAGTCCTGTTGCCCGATTGTACGGCTGCATATACGGTCTTGTCCTCGCGACGCAGGTCCGTGCGAAGAGGACGCGGCAGGTTTCGGTGCCCTTCCCCAACCTACGGAAAAGCAGCACTTGGCGGCGATTCGGATGCTCTTCGATTTCCTTGTGACCGGCGAGATAGTTCCTATTGACCTTCCCCCCCCTCAAAGCAACTCTCGCAACTCCTGATAGTTCCGTCTGGTGACCAGTTGAAACTCGACAGGCAGTCGGCTGAAACTCTTCAGCTCCTCGAATACTTCTGAACCGGGTATGCGCGAACCGGCTACCAGAAGCCTGCCGCTTCGCACGCGAATGGGAAGGATGCCGAAGCGTTTTTCAACGTGAGCCGGCAGGGAGTGAACCACGCGCGGCTTTACTTGCCGAGGGTCGACACGCTGTAAGGGAATGCCGGATTGCAAGCTGATCGCCTTGCAAAGATCGTCGTCTGAAATCGCCTGATTCGCCAGAAGGAAATCGGCCAAATCGGCCTCGGGCGGCATTTGCGCCCGTATCGTCAGAAGCTCTTCTTCCGAAAAGTAGCCCGAGCTCACCAGCACGTCTCCCAGATCGCGGCACTGCATGGTCAAAGCGTCGCGGCCCGGATAAGCGTGCTCGGTTTTGACCCAAACCAGCGGCCGCCTGTGTAGCTTGGCGCGGAAATATTTTCCGATCGCGCCCAACGATGCGCAACAATTCAGAAAATTACCGTGAAAACAGCGCAGCGGCACGCCCAGCGCAAAGGCCGCGCCGAAAATCTCGGCCACGCAAGCCATGCGAACGGAAAGGCGAAGGCACTGCAGAAGCAGCGTCAGCAGGCACAGGATAACCACCGTCGGATTTGAAACTGCGAATGCCCAGGACCGGTGCTCGGCCGCGCTCCTGAACCAATCCACGACTCCCGCCAGAAACAGCAGGTTCGTCAGCAGGCTGAGTGGATTCGCGATCAAACCTTTGCGGTCCCGCCAGAACCAATAACGCGTTGCCCATGAGCCGCGCCAGCCGCTGCGCTCCCAACATTGCAGCGCGATGCCCGTTACCCAGCGAGTGCGCTGGCGAATGGCCGACCGCGTTCTGCGCGGAAAGTATTCGCGAGTCGAGAGAAAGCCCTGCTCGCCGCGTTGGAGCGGCGCAAATAATTGCGTGTAGCCGGCGTCGTGAATGTAGACGCCGATCTCATAATCCTCAGTCAGACTGGCCGGATTGAAAACGCGGTTCTCGCGTTCTTCGGCAAGCCGCTCCAGAATTTCCCTAGCGAAGCCCGTGCCCACGCCATTCGACGGAATGAACGACCGGCTGAATTGCCGGGCCGGCATGTCGATCGTCTGGTACTCGGAAAATTCATCGCAGTATACGCCGTGAGTGAACTCATGAAACGGCGTCGCGAGCGGCAGTACCGGTACCTGCACCATCGCGTAATTGGCGCGCTCTCGGTTGATCGCCGCCAAAGCGTCAGGATGAACCAGGTCTTCCGCATCGTGCAGCAGGATCGTGTCGAAACGGACTTCGTGCTCTTTCTCAAACAGCGTCATTCGCTGGTAGATCCAGTTCAGGCAATCCGCCTTGGAGGTGGGGCCGGGATGCGGGCAAGGCGCAGCGTGAACATTGCGGAGATCGCCCGCCAGATGCTCTATCACGGCCAGCGTCGCCTCATCGTTCGGATAAGCCCCCAGGAAAAAATCGAAATTGCCATAGCGTATGGCGGCCAGGTTATGCCTCACCATGTTGGCGATCACGTCCGCCTCTTTCCAACACGGAACGAAAATCGCGATACGCCGTTCCTGTTTCAGGAATTCTCCGAGCGAGAAAGGCGGCGTCGCCTTGCGGATCACGAACCGGTGCCAAACGCAAATGCCGAGCGGCACGAAGTCGTCGAGTCCGCCTATCAGAAGAATGCTCGATAGCACCCCCAGAGCCCATGGCCAGATAGAGGAAAGGGCCGCCAGAACGTCTTGTCCGTTTTGTAAATGCGCCAGAAAAGACACTGCGCTCCTTGCTAAGGAAGTGCAAGTCCGGAAGAACGAATCGCAGCAAATTCGTAGAGTTTTCCCCCATAGCAACCACTCTTTCAATTGATAGCCACACAATCGGAGCAATCTGAATTGACGTCGTTCAGCCAGCTTGTTCAGGAACTCATCGGCGGTGCTATCCGGCGACACATCTTCACTCCCTGGGAGTTGGAGCTATTGCTCGATCTCGACACCTGCCGTATTCGCAAATCGGCCAGGCCCGAGATGCTGAGACGTTATCTCAGAACCGTGCTGCAGGGCTTTACTCAGGGAGCCTCGACGCCTTTGCGTCTGACCTCGTTCGTCGAACGCGAGACGCGGAAGCGCGCGCCTTCCAACGGAGGGGCGCGGACAGGTCAAACTCTGGCCGCTGGGCTATCCTCAAGTTAGAAATAAAGAGGAGAACTCTCATGGGCACTTCCGGCTCGGTCCCGGCGACCGGGCGCACCGTCTTTTGCGTGAAGCTTCACAAAGAATTACCAGGACTCGACGAACCTCCATTCGATGGACATCCTCTAGGCCAGCGCATTTACGAGAACGTTTCTAAGGAAGCCTGGAAGATGTGGGTTGAGCAGATGAAAATGATCATGAACGAATATCGGCTGAACCTGGGCACGCCGGAGGCGCAGGAGTTCCTGTTGAAGCAGATGGAAGAGTATTTCTTTGGCGAAGGCGCCGCCCATCCGCCCGGCTACGTCGCGCCTGGACATTAAGTTCGGCCGTCCGGCGCCCGATTCCTTACACGCCTGCGGATCGCCGCGCGTCCTAAAAGCTTGAGTCTCCGCATTCTTCTATGTGCGCTGGCGGCGTGCGCCTGCTGGGCGGCTGCCGATCCCGTAGCTGCCCGTTTGGCTCATGACGCCCACGAAGCCCGGGATTCGGGCCAATTGGTGCGCGCTTATCTGCTCTATTCGGAAGCGGCCGCGCGAGATTCGCGCAATCCGAGCTATCGCGCAAATCGCGACGCCCTGGCTTCTATCGCCAAGCTGCTTACCAAGGCTGACGTTGAGACTGCCGACGTATCCGCCGATATATCGGCCGCAGTAAAATCCGCGGAAACCGCGCCGCAAAATGCTGAAGCGGAGCCTCCGGTCGAACCCGCTTCAGAACGCCTTTGGGAGCGGGACGAGCGTTTGCAGCCGGTCCCCCACATCAAGGCCGATGCGTCGAAGCACGATTTTGACATCCGCGGCGATGAAAAGTTCCTCTTCGAGCAGGTCACCGCGGCATACGGCGTCCGCGCCATTTGGGATACCGAGCTCTCCGCTCAACCCAGCATCCGCTTTCAAATCGCCGGCGTCGATTTCCACGCCGCGATGGAGGCGCTCACCGTCGCCACGAATACCTTCGTCTTTCCCATCACCGAACATATGGTCTTTTTCGCCCCCGACACGGAGGCGAAGCGCAATGAACTGGAGCCTAGTATCCTTCTGACTTTTCCCCTGCCGGATTCCCTTGATGAAAGGGATCTGATTGAAGCGGCGAATGCGGTGCGGGGCGTTCTTGGCCTGCGCTCGGTGGGCTGGGATAGCTTCTCCCGGACCGTGCTGGTCCGAGACCACGTCAGTCGCGCGCGGGCTGCCCGCTCGCTCTTAGAGTCCGTGCTGCTGCCCAAAGCTCAACTCTCGATCGAAGTGCAATTCGTGACCTTGGATTCGGATCGCAGCTATCAATATGGCGCGTCGCTGCCCACTGCTTTTCAGCTAATCGATTTCGGGCATATAGGCGCCTTCAAATCGATACTGCCCACTCTTTCAAGTCCAGTAAGCTTTGTCGCGTTAGGAAGCGGAGCCACGTTGTTCGGCATCGGCCTGACCAGCGCATCTCTCTTCGCCACCTACTCGAATTCTTTCAGCCAGGCTCTCTATGACGCCACCGTTTCGGTGCAGGATGGGCAAACCGTCAACTTTCACATCGGCGACAAATATCCGATTCCCCAGTCGCTCTATACCGGCTTCCAGCAATCCAGCGCGTCCATCTACAATCCGGTCGGCGAAATCACGCTCGAGGATCTGGGACTGATTCTCAAGCTCACTCCTCGCCTAAACGGCGATGGCGACATTTCGCTCGACGTCGAAGCCAGCGTGAAATCGCTTGGAACGCAAACCTTCAATACCGTGCCTGCCATCGCTGAGAGGGAATTCAAAGGAAGCGTGATGCTGCGGGAAACACAATGGGCGGTCATCGCCGGTCTCGACGAGAAGACCGTGACCATCGCGAAAAGCGGCTTTCCCGGCCTGAGCCGCATCCCCGGTTTGAATTGGATTTTCAGTGAGACTACCCGCGACACGCAAATCAGCCACACCCTGCTGTTGATCAAGCCCACTATCACTCGTCTGCCTATGTCGGAAGCGGATGGCCCCGAATATTTTCTCGGCACATCGCGCGGCGAGAGAGTGTTATTGTGAGCTTCTGAGTGGAATGAACCATCTGAAGGAACTCATTCGGGAAGTCCCTGACTTCCCCAAGCCTGGAATCGTCTTTTACGACATCACCACGCTGCTGAAGGACAAGCGGGGGTTCGGCGAAACTATCGACGCGCTTCAGCAGCATTATCGAAACGCACCGATCGATGTGGTCGTCGGAATCGAAGCCCGCGGGTATTTCTTTGCGCCTGCCATCGCCCACGCCCTCGGCGCCGGCTTTGTTCCGGTCCGTAAGCCGAAAAAACTCCCCTCTCTGGTGAAGAGCGTCGAGTATGCGCTAGAATACGGAACCGATCAACTCGAGATCCACGCGGATGCCATCGAGCCGGGTCAAAGCGTGCTGATTATCGATGATGTGCTGGCGACCGGTGGAACCGCGGCAGCCGTGGCTCGCCTGGTCGAGTTGCTCGAAGGAAAAGTTGTAGGGCTCGGATTCGTTATTGAGCTTACATTCCTGAACGGACGCAAGAAGCTCGGCGCTCACGACGTCTTCTCTCTGCTCCAATACTAGCCGTGCAGGTTACCGTCCCGTCTTTTGCCAAGCTCAATCTCGACTTGCGCGTGCTCGACAAGCGGCCGGACGGCTTCCATGAGCTCCGGACGATCTTCCAGACCATCAGCCTTCAGGACACGCTCCAGATCGAGTTCAATTTGCAAAAACGAACCCAAATTGAGCTAAGTTGTTCAATCCACATACCTGACAACTTGGTAGTTCGTTCGGTAAAAGCGGTTTTGGACCATCTGAAGCTGTCCGCCCGGGTTCGTTTGGTGCTAAAAAAGAACATTCCGATCGGCGCTGGCCTCGGGGGCGGCTCTAGTAATGCTGCGGCCCTCCTGATCGCCCTGCCTGCTTTGGCCGATAAGCGAGTCAGGCCGCCGGAGCTGGTTCGGTTGGCGGAATCGCTCGGGAGCGACGTTCCCTTCTTCTTACAAGGAGGCACCGCTCTCGCGCTCGGACGCGGAACGGAAGTGTACCCGCTGCCCGATCAGCCCTCCCGTCCGGCTTTGGTGGTCGCGACCGGTATCCACGTCTCTACGGCCGAAGCCTATCGCGCTCTCGGCCGCAATGTTACGAACGCGTTGACTTCACCGGCGCGGTCTCTTATCCTGAGAGAGTTCCAGACGGTCGTCTGGAATCTTGACGGTTCAAATCTGGACCAATTTCCGCTCAAAAACGATTTTGAGGAAGCTGTTTTTGGAATTCATAAAGAACTTCCCGCCCTGGCCCGCAAATTGCGGCGTCTGGGAGCCGGACCGGCCCTTATGACCGGAAGCGGGTCAGCGCTTTTTGGCATTTTCCGAACCTCTGGGGAAGCGCGGGCAGCCGCTTCCGAGTTTCCCCAAGGGACGGCCTTTCCGGTTCGTTTCCTGTCGCGGCGGCAGTATCGGAGTTTGTGGCGGCGTTCTTTAGGGCCTGCCGCCGAAGCAAGCTGCTTTAAGGATTAGAGGAGGTTCTATCTAAAGGATGTCCGCTACCAAACTGGTTCACGCCCTATTCACCGATTTCAAGGTTTTCAGCGGTACCTCCAACCCTTCTCTTACGCAAGAAATCTGCGATTCTCTGGGCTGCCCGCTTGGCTCAGCCATGATCCGGCGCTTCGCGGACGGCGAGACGCACCTTCAGATTCAGGAAAACGTGCGCGGCGCAGACGTGTTCGTTGTTCAGCCGACCTGCACCCCGGTCGACCACAACATCATGGAATTACTCCTGATGATTGATGCATTTATGCGGGCTAGCGCTGAGCGCATCACGGCAGTGTTACCCTATTATGGGTATGCGCGGCAGGACCGGAAGGATAAGCCGCGTATGCCGATTTCCGCCAAACTGGTAGCCAGTCTGCTCGAAAGAGCCGGGGCGAGCCGGGTTTTGGCGCTCGATCTGCACGCCGCTCAGATTCAGGGTTTTTTCGATATTCCCGTCGATCACCTGTTTGCCGCGCCGGTCATGATCGAATATTTTGAAAACCGGTTCGATCGGCGGTCGTTGGCCGTCGTTTCGCCGGATGCGGGTGGCGTGGAGCGCGCTCGTTCCTTCGCCAAGCGGCTGATGGTTCCGTTGGCGATCATCGACAAGCGCCGTACGGATGCGAATGTAGCCGAGGTGATGAACATTATCGGTGACGTTCGCGGGAAGCATTGTTTAATTGTGGACGATCTGGTGGATACGGCCGGCACGCTGGTGAAGGGCGTCGAAGCGCTGTTGGAGCAAGGGGCGAAAAGCGTCGCGGCTTGTGCCACGCACGCGGTTTTGTCGGAATCCGCGGTGGAGCGTCTCGATGCATCGCCGCTCGAGGAACTGGTGGTCACCAACTCGATTCCGCGTTCCGAGCAGGCCGCTGGGTGCGCGAAGATCCGGACGCTATCGGTTGCGCCACTGCTCGCGCGAGCCATCCAATCGATCCACGAGGGTGGTTCGGTCAGCACGTTGTTTATTTAGCCCGTTGTTGTTTTTTTAAGAGAGACTCAATGAGAAAAGAAATCACGATTGCCGCGGAAGCGCGGGATTCCCACGGAAAGAACGAGGCGCGCCGCTTGCGGGCGAAAGGCTCCATGCCGGCCGTGGTCTATGGCGGTCCAACCGGACCTACTCCAGTCGCGGTCAGCCCTAAAGAGGTTGGCAGGATTCTAAACAGCAAAACGGGACACAACACCATCTTCAACCTGAGCGTGGCCGGCGGCGGCGATACCCCGGTCATGATCGTCGATTGGCAATATGACCCCGTTAAGGATTCGCTCCTGCATGTGGATCTGAAGCGTATCGACCTTACTCGGCGGATTGTAGTCAAGGTGCCCGTGGTCACTCATGGCGAGCCGAAGGGCGTCAAAATTCAGGGCGGCATACACGAAATCGTTACCCGCGAGATCGAAATCGAGTGCCTTCCCAACGATATTCCCGAACAGTTTACCGTGGATGTCACGGAGTTGATGATCGGCCAGAATATTCGCGCGGGAGAGATCCCGATGAGCGATTCGGTGAAGCTGCTGAGCCAGCCGGATGCGGTTATTTCTCACGTAGTGGCAGTGAGAGTGGAAGAGGAGCCCGCCGCTGAGGCAGCGGTCGAAGCAGCCGTGCCCGCCGCCGGTGAACCCGAAGTGATCAAGAAGGGCAAGAAGGAAGAGGAAGGCGGCGCTGAACCTGCTGCTCCCAAGAAGAAGTGATAGTGACTTAGCTGAACCGCAGCCCGTAGGGGGCGGGGAACCTCCCAGCGGCGTTTGCTGTATTGCGGGGTTAGGCAATCCGGGAGCGCGGTATGAAGCGACGCCTCACAATATCGGCTTCCTGGTTTTGGACGAGTTGGCGGACCGCTATTTCATTCGCATCTCGAAGAATGAAGGCGCAGCGCTGACGGGAATCGGTAAGATCCGGAGCAAAGAGGTTGTTCTGGTCAAGCCCTGGACATTTATGAATAATTCAGGTGCGGGATTAAGCTCCGTTTTACAATTCCGCAAGCTGACGAATCAGAACCTGATCGTGGTTCACGATGAACTGGATCTACCCTGGACCGCGCTGCGGATCAAGCAGAATGGTTCAGCGGCTGGGCACAACGGTGTCAAGTCGATTATCGCCGCTCTGAAGACGGAGCTCTTCATTCGGGTACGGGTGGGTATACGCCCGGATCGCCCGATTGACGATGCGGCGGAATATGTTCTCGCTCCCGTGGAGCGGGAGATGAAAGCGGAGATGGAGGAGATGGTGTCATATGCCGCGGATGCCGTCGAATCCATCGTTGCCGAAGGCGCCGTTAAGGCCATGGCGAAATTCAATCGCCGCGCTAGAGGCATACAACAAGAGGAAGAATGAGAATCTACGAAGAGTTGTTCATCGTTCGCCCGGATGCCACCGACGAAGAAGTGGATCCGCTGATCGAACAATTGAAGAATGTGATTACCCACACCGGCGGGACCGTCGATAAGGCCGACAAATGGGGAGTTCGCAAGCTCGCCTACCGTGTGACCAAGTACAACGAGGCGCAATACATTTTGCTCCAGTTCACGGCCAATCCGGATACCGTGAAAGAGCTGGAGCGTCGGCTGCGCGTAGCCGACCTCGTGCTGAAATACATTACGGTCCGCATCGACGAGAAGCTGAAGCGCATTGAAAAGCGCAAGAAGGCCCGCGATAAGCGAGCGGCTCGCAGGCCCGCGCCGGCGCCATCCGCCCCGGTGACTGTTTCGCCGGCATCGCCCGCGGAGCCCGGCGTTCCCGTTCCCGGGGCTCCCGGAACTCCGGGAACTTCAACCCTTCCGGCAGCCGGCCCGGAAAGCGCAGTGAAGGCATAGGAGAACTTTCATGGCAGAACAAAGAGGCGGCCGTCCTATCGCGGCTTCACAACGTCCCACCGGCGGCGACAAAGCGATTGCAACCGGCAAGAAGCAGTATTTCCGGCGCAAGAAAGTGTGCCGGTTCTGCGTCGATAAGGTCGACGATATCAACTACAAGGATTCAAAGCTGCTCATGAGCTTTATTTCCGAGCGGGGGAAAATTACGCCGCGCCGTATATCCGGCGTCTGCACCCCGCATCAAAAGCGATTGAGTGAAGCGATTAAGCAGGCGCGCAACATCGCGCTGGTTCCATTCTCTTCACGGATGTAGGCGAGCGGAGGAAACCATGGAAATCATTCTCAGAGAAGATGTCGACAAGCTGGGAGCGCGGGGCTCTATCGTCAAGGTAGCCGATGGATACGCTCGTAATTTCCTGCTGCCGAAGCGTCTGGCGGTTCGAGCCAGCGGCGCGAATAAGAAGATTGTGGAGCAGGAGCGCCAAGCCTATTTGCGGCGCGAAGCCAAGGTAAAGAGCGAGTCGGAAGATCTATCGAAGCTTATGGAGAACGTGACGGTCACCTTTCATCAGAAGGTTGGCGAGAATAATCAGCTCTTCGGTTCGGTTACCGCGAAAGATATCGCCGATGCGCTTGAATTACAAAAGTTCCACATTGAGCGCCGAAAGATTCAACTCGACGAGCCCATTCGCACGCTTGGCGAACACAAGGTAACGCTGCGCCTGCACCGGGACGTCTCGACTGAAATCAACGTGATCGTCGAGCCTGAGTGGTAGCCGGCCGCTTTGTTTCTCGATCCGGACAAACTGCTTGAGGCCGCGCCGGCCGAAATTCTGTATGCGGCGGCGCGCGGCCGCATTGGCTTAGACTACCGTTTTCTCGATTCGCTGTTAGCTCGGCGCGACGAATCGCTACGCGCGGCGCTTGCGTTTGCGGAGCGCGATCACGCGAGCGACCGGATTGATCTCACCCCCGATCTGATCGCGTTGTTCCGGCACTGGAAGGCGCCGGAAGGCATTCCTTTTCTGCTGGATTCGATCCGGGAAGATCCCGAAGACGTGCCGGACGAGGTCATCGAAGCGTTGGTCGAGATGGGACAGCCGGCGCTCGAGCCGCTGCTGGCGCTGTATGAAGAGCTCGATGAGTCCGGAAATGGCGAAGCGGCGTTCGTGCTCGCCAGTCTTGGAATTGCCGACGAGCGCATCTTAGAAATTCTGCTCGAGCGGCTCGAGTTCGATGTGCCGGACACGCTCCTGTTGCTGACGGTATACGGCGACCCGGCGGCTCGGCCGGCCATCGAAGCCGTTGCGGTCGGCGTCGCGCCCGCGGATACGCAGCTGAGAAAAGAAATTGACGACGCGCTGGCGGCGTTGTCCGCTCCACAACCGAATCGGCAAGTAGATCCATTCGATATCCGCGCGCTCTATCCGGAAGAAACCGATTTGCCCGTTGAACTGCTGGATGAAGATGAGCGGGCTGGACTGCTCGATCATCCGGTTGCATCCGTGCGAGTGGCGGCGGCAAGCTCATTCTTTCACCGCAAGTTGAGCGCGGAGGAACGGAAAAAGCTGCTTCATCTGGCGAGGCGCGATGAATCCGCGGCTGTCCGCGCGCGCGCCTGGGAGGCGCTCACCGAGTCAACCGAAGAGACCGAAGTTGTGGAAGCGATGTTGACCGCAATGCGGAATCCGGATCTTCTCGTGGAGGAGCGCGGAGGCCTGCTGGTTGGTCTTGCGCCGGAGGCCGATCGCAACGAAGTCCGCAAAGCGATTACCGATCTGTACCATGTACCGGAAGGCCGCGCGAAAGCGCTCGAAGCGATGTGGCGCTCCTTGCATCCAAGCTTCCGCGACTACTTCGCGAAGCATCTTGAAGATCCGGATTTGGAGACGCGCCGCAGCGCTGTTTGGGGAGTTGGTCATTACGGCATAAAGAGCGAGCTCGATCGCCTGCGGAAATTGTTTGAGGATGAAGAGTTGCGCTCCGATGCGCTTTTTGCGTATACCCTGGCTCTGCCTGCGGAGATTTCCCGCAGCCGCGTGAAGGGTTTGCTCGCCCGGATTGAGAAAGACGCGCGCGGCCTCTCCGAAATGGAAGAGGAACTCGTGAAAATCGCGCTCGATGAGCGTCTGTCGATGGCGGGGAAAGAGCCGGTCTTCCAGCAACAGGAGGACTGATCCGGCGAGCCGCGATATTAAGCTAGTGGACTGTCCCGGTGATACATAAAGTGCGGGGGAGGCGTCTTATGAGGTGGCTGATAATCGAAACTTGCTGCAGATCACCGAAGAGCAGCGCG
>Ga0208220_1000482_pt1 | contig 16636 bp, 11 predicted proteins | sample NGESurdeep092012_9_FD_184484 | JGI IMG/M metagenome (GOLD analysis project Ga0208220, IMG submission 184484) | Arctic peat soil microbial communities from Barrow, Alaska - NGEE Surface sample F53-1 deep-092012 (SPAdes) | ecosystem: Environmental > Terrestrial > Soil > Wetlands > Peat ... | reverse complement strand
CTGCGGGTCGACCGTGTCGGCGCCTAGGACCTCGCACCAGATCCGCAGGACGGCGGCGGTCAGCTCGCGCGTCGCGGCGCTCTCCGTGAGCTCGGTATCCACCGGTTCACCCGCCCGACGTCGGGGCCAGCAGACCGCTGATGTACCCGGCGATCGAGTCAAGGTCGCGCATCCACAGGTCGCCGTCCAGCTCGACGAGGACCTGCAGTTCGCTCTCGACGGCGTCGATGAACCGCACCAGGGCGAGCGAGTCGACGCCCATGGCCGCCAGCGTGCAGTCGGCCGCGAGGATCTCCTCGGCCGAGATCGCTCCGTCGCAGCACTGCGCGATCGTGCGCGCCAGCCATTCGCGCAGCGGCAGGTCGGTCACGGCAGGTCCTCCTTCAGAGCGTTGAGGAACGCGGCGGCGTCCCGTCCGTTGATCAGCCGGTGGTCGTAGGCGAGGCCGATGTTCGCCACCGTGCGCGAGGCGACGGCGCCGGCGCCGTCGAGGACGAGTTCGGGCTGCGGGGCGGTCACGGCGAGCGCGCAGACCTGGCCGGGGAAGACGAACGGGATGGCGAGGCAGACGTCCGGATCGGTGTGCAGGGTGATCGCGATGTTCGCGCCGTCGAGGTCCTCGGGTCGGAACCTGGCCTCCGCGGCGGCCACCCGGAACTCCATCAGCCGGGTGGCGAGTTCCTTCATGCCCAGGGCGGCGGCGTCGCGGACGACCGGGACGTAGAGCCCGTTACCGAGGTCGACGGTGACGCCGATGTGGGCAGCGGCGGAGAGAAGGGCGCGGTCGCCGTCGATGGCGGCGAAGAAGAGCGGGAAGCGCTCGTGCAGGGCGGCGACGGCTCCGACGAAGATCTCGGCCAGGCCGATCGGGCGCTTGACCTGCCTGGTGAGCTCGGCCGCGTGGGCGAGCGCGCGGCCGACGTCCATCTTCACGGCCGTGTAGGCGGCCGGGATGGTGGCGTGGGAGGTGCTCACCGCGCGGCCTACCGCCTGCTGGACCCTGGACAGCGGCTGGGCCCGCGGCCCGTCGGCGAGCGCTTCCACGTCGGCTCGGCGCACCACCGCGATCCCGAGCTCGTAGGCGCGGGCGCGGGGGATGCCGAGCTCGTCGAGGAGCGCTTGCGCGGGGGCCGTGATGATGGCCCCGGCCTCATCGGGCGGAGAGACCTTGGTCGTCTGCAGGTCCGGCGATGGTGGCGGCGGTCCGGACGACAGGGTCGCGATCAGCTGCCCCGGCCCCACGTTCGCGCCGACCTCGACCAGGTGCCTGATGTACCCGTCCGCCTCCGCGACGAGTTCCTCGGCTGCCTTGGACGTCTCGAGGGTGGCGACCGGGTCGCCCGAGCGGACCGGCTTGCCGTCTTCGACGGCCCACTCGACCAGGACGTACTCGGTGTCGTTGTTGCTCAGCTTCGGAACCCGGATGTCAGTCACGCAGCGCCTCCAAGACCTGCCGGTGGATCGTCGTGGCCTGTGGCAGCACCTCGCGTTCGAGGTGGGGGGCGGTGGGAATGACGCTGTCGAGCGCGTGGATGAGCGTCACCGGCCGTCGCAGCCTGCCCCACAGCCGGGCGTGCAGCCGGTGCGCCACCTCGGCGCCCCAGGTGCCGCCGGCGGTGCTCTCCTCCGCCACGAAGACGAACTCGGCCCCGGTCCGCTCGACCGCGGCCGCCTCGACCGCGACCGGGTAGAGGCGGGACGGGATCATCAGCATGCTGCTGATCTCTTCCTCGACGAGCAGCGAGCGCATCGCCTCAAGCGCCCGGTGGGCGATGCCGCCGGGGGCGATGATCACGCAGTCGGGCCGCTCGTCGAGGAAGACGCGCGCCACGCCGCCGTCGTAGTCGAGGCGGAACGGCGCGACGTCGGGGAACATCGGGCGGGTGTAGGTCACCTTGTCCTCGGCGAACAGGCACGGCTCGCCAAGCGCCAGCATCTCCTCGAAGACGCCCAGGCAGTCGTGGAACGGCGAGAGCTCGTAGACCGAGAGACCGGGCACGCCCAGGAAGTGCTTCATCAGGCTCTGGCTGTGGGTGGGGCCGTAGCCGCGGCCGCCGCCGCTCGGACAGCGCACCACCAGACGCACCGGCCGGCGCGCGCCGTACATGGACACTGACTTGGCGGCGAGGTTGACGAGCGGGTCGAAGGCCAGCGCGACGAAGTCCCCGAACATCATCTCCACGATCGCCGCGTCGCCGCACAGGGCCAGGCCGCAGGCGACGCCGGTGATCCCGGCCTCGCTGATCGGAGTGGTCAGCACCCGGTCCGGGTAGCGCTCCGAGAGCCCGCGGGTGATCTTGAAGGCGCCGCCGTAGGGGTCCGCGATGTCCTCGCCGAGCAGGTGCGCGCCGGGATCGGCGGCGAGCACGGCGTGCAGGGCGGCGTTGAGGTTCTCCGCGACCCTCATGAGCCGTCCCAGGTCGACGGCGGCCGGGCGGAGACCTCGGCGACGACTGCCCGCACGCGCTCGCGCTGCGCGGCGTCGAACCGCGCGAACTGCTGCGGGTGCTCGTCGGCGTAGCGCTGATACCAGTCGTGCGCGCGGGCGTGCTCGATCTCCGGCGCCGAGCGGGTGTCGTCGCCCTTGCTGTGCGGGCCGAGCCGGTGCGCGGCGAACTCCGCGACGAGGGGCTCGCCGAGGCGGACCAGGGCGAGCGCGGGAGCGAGGGCGGCGCGGATCCCGGTCACGTCGAGCGAGCCGATGCCGAGGTGGCGCAGGCCGAAGGCCGCGGCGCGCCCGGCGATCGTCCCCGCGAGCTGGCGCGAGGTCGGCGTCGACTGGGCGATCCCGTTGTTCTCGACGACGACGAGCAGCGGCAGGCGCCACAGCGACGCGAGATTCAGCGCTTCGTACACGGCCCCCTCGCCCCAGCTGCCGTCGCCGATGTAGACGCAGGCGACGGCGCCTGGGCGGGTGCGCTTGAGGTGCAGTGCGATCCCCGCCGCGACCGGCAGGCTCTCGCCCTGGATCCCGGTGGAGAGGTATCCCTCGCGCCCGATGTGCTGGCTGCCGCCGACCCCGGCGCAGATCGCGCCTTCCCGCCCCATGATCTCGGCCAGCAGCCCGTGCGGATCGCGGTACCGGGCGAGGTAGTGGCCGTGACCGCGATGGTTGGACAGGACGAAGTCGCCGTCGCGCAGCAGGCCGCTGACCGCGACCGGTATGTACTCCTGGCCCAGGCAGGTGTGGGTGGTGCCGTTCAGCTCGCCCCGGCCGTACAGGTCGAGCAGCTCGAGTTCGAAGTGGCGGATGAGCAGAAGCAGTTCGAGCTCGTCGTCGGGCAGCAGGGACAGGGCGCCGGCCGCCGGGACGGTCTCAGCGAAGGCCGGCGGCATCGAGCGCTCCCACGATCGTCGGGTTGTCGAACAGGTCGTCCAGCGGTATGTCGACGCCGAGCCGCTCCTGCATGAGGGCGATGATCCGGGTGATCGTCAGCGAGTGACCGCCCAGCTCGAACAGGTCGTCGTGCAGCTCGATCCGCTCGACCCCCAGCACCTGCTGCCAGATCTCGCGGACCGCTTCGACCAGCTCGCCTGCGGGCTCGGCGTCGCTCACGCCCCCCGGCGGGGCCGCCCGCCGGGCCTCGACGTTCTTCGCTGGCTCGAGCGTGAGCAGGCCCGCGAGCGGCTCGTCGGGGTTCTGCGTGACGGCCAGCAGGATGCGCGCGAGGTCGTCGACGAGTCGCGGGGCCACGGACGCCGCCTGCGCCGAATAGCGGAGGCTGCTGACCAGCTCGTCACCGGTATCCACCAGCTGCAGTTGCAGATCGCCGCGGACGGCGCCGTTGAAGACCAGCCACTGCACGTCGTCACTCGGGCGGTCGGCGCGCTTGCGGTAGCTGACGCAGACCGGCGCCAGGGCCGCGTACGGCCCGACCCGCGCGACCGCGCGAGCGAGCGGCACCTCGCGGAGCCGGTACATCTCCCGCAGCTCGGCCCGCAGCCCCAGGCCGAACTGCCGGAAGGTCAGGTCGCCCGATGGCTCGGAGGCAAGCGGCAGCTCGTTGACGAACGGCCCGATCAGGTCCGCGGTCTCCGGCGTCCGGGTGGACAGGTCGATCGCGGTGACGACCCGGCTGTTGCCGTACGAGAACAGCAGGGCGTGCAGCGCCGCGATCGTCGCCTCGAACGTGGTCAGCCCGGCGACATCGGCCTTCGGCAGCGCGGACTCGATGACCGCGCCGGCTCCGGCCCGGCGCGAGCCGAGCACCGCGTCGCGGACGATCACCGGCCCCGGCTCACTCCAGCGCGGCTGCCAGAACGCGCGCGCCTCGGGGAGGGCCCGCTCGACCCGCCAGCGCTCGGCCTCCGCGTGCTGCGCGTAGCCAGTCGGCGGCAGCGGCCCCAGTCTGGTCCCCGCGCGCAGTGCGGCGAGGTCGCGGACCAGCACGTCCTTGGAATGTCCGTCGAAGACGGCGTGGTGCGCGGTGACCACGAGGTCGCCGCCGAAGAGCGCGAACCGGATGAGCGGACCGCGATCGAGGTCGAAGGCCCGGGCGATCTCGTCCTCGATCCGCTCGCCCGCGCCCGCGATCCGGAGGCCGGGCGCGGTCTCGGCCGGGACCAGGCTGGCAGCGCCGGCGCGGTCCGCCAGCGCGGCCGCCAGGAGGGCATGGCGGTCGACGAGCGCGGCGCAGGCCTTCGACAGCGCGCCGACGTCGACCCCGTCCCCGTCCCCGTCCCCGTCCCCGAGGTGCAGGATCAGCGGCATGTGATACGCGGCGGTCCCGGACTCCCGGTCCGCCATCCACATCCCGTGTTGCACGAACGACGCCTGCGTCATGTCAGCTCCCCGAGCAGCGACTGCTTGTCCACCTTGCCGCCGGCGTTGCGCGGCAGCGAGGCCGCCGCCACGACGCGGGCCGGCACCTCGTGCGGCGCGAGCCGGTCGAGCAGGAACCGCCGCAGCCTCTCCGGCGGCACCGGTCCGCGCGTCACCACCACCGCCGCCAGCTCCGTGCCGAGCACCGGGTGCGGCACGCCCAGCACCGCCGCCTCGATGACGTCGGGGTGCTCGTAGATCGCCTCCTCGACGTGCAGCGTGGAGACCTTGAACCCGCCGGACTTGACCACGTCCCCGCCGCGGTCAACCAGGTAGAGATAGCCGTCGGCGTCGAGGCGGCCGAGGTCGCCCATCCGGATCCAGCCGGCCTTGAACACCTCGCCGCTCGCCTCGGCCTGGCCGAAGTAGGCCCGCGGGACCGCCGGGGAGCGCAGCCACACCTCCCCCACCTCGCCCGACCCGACCGGCTCGCCCGACCCGGCCGCGGCAATGCGCACGCCGCCGCCGTCGATCGCGCGGCCGACGCTGCCCGGACGGGCGGGGTCGTAGACCATCGCGGTCTGGGCCGGGGCGGCCTCGGTCGAGGTGTAGTAGTTCACGATCGTCGCGTTCGGGAACGCCTTCGCCAGCCTCGCCGCGACCGCGCCGGGCAACGGGGCCGCCGCCGAACCGAGCAGCACGACGCTGCTGAGGTCGTGCTCCCGGACCGCAGGGGCGTTGAGCAGTTCGACGGCCATCGCCGGGACGAGGAAGACGGTGCCGGCTGCGTACCGCTCGATCGTGCGGGCAAAGCGGGCCGGGGTGAACCGAGCCGGGCTGACCACCGCCGGATGCGCGTCGAGCGCGTTGAGCAGCATCGCCTGGCCGGCGTTGGTCCCGATCGGGAAGGCGTGCACGAGGTGGCGCGAGTGCGCGAACGGCCGCCGCCGCCGGCCGCAGCCGTAGGTCAGGTTGGCGTGGGTGGCGGCGACGCCCTTCGGGCGACCGGTGGTGCCGGAGGTGTAGAGGATCTGCGCCAGATCCGTCGGGCCGACTTCGACGTCGATCGGGCCGGGATCGGGGCCGGGATCCTCGGCGGCGAGCTCGGCCGCGGCCGCCGCCCACGCGCCGGCCGGCCGCGGGCCTGCTGACGGCGCCGCGATGGTGCCGTCGGAGGCGACAGCCCCGTCGTGGATGAGGCCGCTGGCGCCGCAGTCGGCGAGCAGCCGGGCGAGTTCGGCCTCGGGCTGGGTGCGCGGCAGCGGCACCGCCACGCCGCCGGCCTTGTGCACCGCGGCGAAGCAGACCGCGTAGTCGACCCAGCCGCGGGCGTCGAACAGCAGCCCGACCCGGCCGCCCGGCGGCAGCCCGCGGCGGAGGATTGCGTGTGCGGCGGCGTTGGAGCGCGCGTGCCAGGCGCCGAACGTGAGCGAGCCGACCCCGTCGACGATGAGCGCGGTCCGGTCGGGTTCGGACGCGGCACGAGCGGCCAGCAGCCGGGTCGTCGTCGTCATGGCAGCAACATCTCCGTCACAGTCACAAACGACTGATCGGCGCTGGGCACGGGTTCGGCCGCTGACGTGCGCCGTCGTTGGCGCGCCTCGAATCCGATCAGGTCGTCGGGCGCCGCGTCCGGCACCTGCTCGTCGAACCGGGCGAGCACCGGCGTGCGCAGCGCGATCAGCACCAGCAGGGCCATCGCGACGGCGAACAACAGGTACATCAGCCCGATCCCGCGCCCGGGACCCACGCCGAGGACCGGGCCGAACACGCCGGACAGGGCACCGCCGCGCACCATGAGCGGATTGAACAGCCTGGCGCCGTACGGCGCGACCAGGCCCCAGCCGATCGGCAGCGTCGACCAGGCGATCAGGGTGTTGACGGCGAAGACCCGGCCGTGGAACCGCTGGGGCACCTTCACCTGCACGATCGTGGTGTAGATGCCGTTGACCAGCGTCAGCCACAGTGCCATGCCGAACGCCCCGGCACCGATCGTCCACAGTGACGGCCGCAGCCCGGTCAATAGGCAGAACGCCGCGAGCGCGAGCGTGCACAGCAGCATCCCGCGCATGCGCCGTCGCGGCGGCCCGCCCCAGAAGGCCATCGCCAGGCCGCCCAGGGTCGCGCCCACCCCGGCGGCCAGCGCCACCTCACCCACCCGGGGCAGGCCGGCGAACGAGAGCACCAGCGGGGAGATCAGCAGGAACATCGGCGAGAGGAACACGTTGAGCGCGGCGAAGAAGAGCAGCATCGCGCGGAGGCCCGGCTGCCCCCACGAGTACCGGAAACCGTGCCCGATCTCCACGAGCAGCGTCTCGCGCCGCCGCAAGGCCATCGTCGCGGGGAACCGCACGAACAGCACCACGCCCACCGCGACGACGTAGCTGACCACGTCGATCACCAGGATGCCGCTCAGGCCGATCGCGGCCATCAGCCCGACCGCGAACAGCGGCACCAGGATCTGCGCCACGCCGCCGACCATCTGCACGACGCCGTTGGCGTGGCCCAGGTAGTGCTTCGGCACGAGCTGGGCGACCGACGAGTTGTACGCCAGCCGCTGGAATGTGAGCGCGGTGGACAGGCTCACCAGCAGCGGGTAGATCTCCCAGATCTGCAGATGGCCCGTCCACAGCAAGACGCCGAGCACGAGCTGGGTCCCGCCGGCCGCGGTGTCGCCGAGCAGCATGATCCGCCGCCGGTTAGACCGGTCGACGACGGCCCCGGCCAGCGGCGCGGCCAGCATGCCGGGCACCAGGCCGCAGACGGCGACCAGCGCGAACCGGAAGAGCGAGCCGGTGTGCAGGTAGATCCACAGCGGCACGGCGAACTCGGTCAGGGCCGAGCCGGTGATCGACACGAGCTGTCCCGAGGCGACGGTGAGGAACCTGCGCATGCTCGGGGCCGGCCCGGTCGGCGCGATCCGCCTGGCCGAGTGCGAGACGCCGTGCAGCCACCAGCCGGCGTCCTCGCCGCGGGCGGCCCGGCTCAGTGGCTCGGGCTCGTCGAGCGCGGGCGGCGTCCCGGTGATGATCGCGGCCAGTTCTTCGGCCCGGTACCTGAGGAAGAAGTGCCCCGCCTCGTCCAGCACGAACACGGCCGCGGTGTCGGTTAGAAAGTGCCACTCGCGGTACCGCTCCTGGTAGAAGTCGGTGGTCGGGTCGCGGTCCCCGGCGACGGTGACGACCGGCGCGCGGAGGCGGTCCGCGCCGCTGTGCAGCAGCCCGGTGTAGTAGTCCTCGGCGCTCTGCGAGTCCTTGCGCATGTTGCGGACGATGTGTCGCGCCTGCTCCGGCTCGAGGTCGCTCATGTCAACGCCCATGGAGACCAGCCAGTTGGCGTAGCCCTGATCGGAGCGCAGCCGCTCCATGCGGGCGAGGTCCGAGAGCGCGCCGAGCACGCGGCTGCGGGGCCTGGCGAAGGGGAAGATCGCCCCGATGTAAACCGCCTCCAGGCGCCGCCCGGCAGCCTCGAGTCGCCTGGCGATCTCCACCGCGAGAGCCGAGCCGACACCGCAGTGCCCGTACACGGCGATCGGGCCGTCGACCTTCGCCAGCACCTCGGCGACGCAGCGTCCGGCCAGCTCGTCGAAGGGAAGGGCGTCCTCGTCCAGCCCGACGTCGTGCCCGGGGATCGCCAGCGCGAACAGCCGGTACCCGGCCGGAAGCGCGTTCGCCAGCGGCTGGTACACGACCGCGCTGCCCCCTCCGTACGGGATGCAGACCAGCGACAGGGTCGGCCGACCGGCCGTCACCGGCTTCGTGAGTTCGTGCACGAGCTCAGCCGGACCGCGCTCGGCCGCCGGGACGTCGAGCAGCGCCGCCAGGGCGCGGACCGTGGGGTTCTTGAACAGGTCGAGCACCGAGACGGGCGAGCCGGCCGTCTTGCGCAGCTTGGCGATCACCTGCGCGGCGAGCAGCGAGTGGCCGCCGAGGTCGAAGAAGTCGTCGTCGACGCCGATCCGCTCGACGTGCAGCACCTCCGCCCAGACCGCCGCGACCGTCGCCTGCGAACCGGGCTGCGGCGCGGTGTACTGCGCCGTCTCGTCGCGGCCGCGCTGCGGCGGCGGCAGCGCGCGCCGGTCGAGCTTGCCGTTGGGCAGCAGCGGGAGAGCGTCCAGGGTGGTGAAGGCCGAGGGGACCATGTAGTCGGGCAGCCGCCGCTTGAGCGCCGTGCGCAGCGCGGCCTGGTCGGCGCCGCCGACGACGTAGGCGGCGATCCGCCGGTCGCCCGGCACGTCCTCGCGCACCACGGCGGCGGCGTCCGCGACGCCGGGCTGTTCGCGCAGCGCCGCCTCGATCTCGCCGAGCTCGATCCGCAGGCCTCTGATCTTCACCTGGCCGTCGATCCGGCCCAGGAACTCGACGGTGCCGTCCTTGCGCCACCGCGCCAGGTCCCCGGTCCGGTAGAGCCGCGATCCCGGCGGCCCGAACGGGTCGGGCGTGAACCGGTCCGCGGTCAGCGCGGGGCGGCGCAGGTATCCGCGCGCCAGCCCGACGCCGCCGAGGAACAGCTCCCCCGGCACGCCGACCGGCACCGGCCGCAGCTGCGGATCGAGGACGTGCAGCCGCAGGTTCTGGATCGGCCCGCCGATCGGCACGCGCGCCAGGCCGGCCAGCGCGTCCGGCGTGCACTGCCAGGCAGAGACGTCGATCGCCGCCTCCGTCGGCCCGTAGAGGTTGTGCAGCTCGGCCGGGAGCGTCTGCAGGCAGCGCGCCGCCATGTCAGCCGGGAGTTCCTCGCCGCTGCAGATGATCCGGCGCAGGACCCGGCATCGGCCGGCGTCTTCCCCGGCGCCCTCTTCGGCGAGGAAGAGGCCGAGCATGGACGGCACGAAGTGGGCGGTTGTCACCCCCTGCGCCCGGATCAGGTCCCGGAGATACGCGGCGTCCTTGTGCCCGCCGGGCCGCGCGAGCACCATCCTCGCGCCGGCCAGCAGCGGCCAGAAGAACTCCCACACCGACACGTCGAAGCTGGCCGGGGTCTTCTGCAGGACGACGTCGCCGGCGTCGAGCCGGTAGCGGCGCTGCATCCAGTCGAGCCGGTTGACGATGCCGCGATGGGTGTTGAGCACCCCCTTCGGCCGCCCGGTCGAGCCGGAGGTGTAGATCGCGTACGCGAGGTCGCCCGCCCGCGCTCGCCAGCCGGCCGGCGGCGCCGGCCAGCCGTCGAGGTCATCGAGCGCCAGCACCGTCGCGGACGTCGGCGGCAGCTGCCCGCGCAGGCTTTCCTGCGTTAGAACGACCGGCGCCGCAGCGTCCGCGAGCATGAAGGCGAGGCGGTCGGCCGGGTACTCCGGGTCCAGCGGCAGATAGGCGGCGCCGGCCTTGAGGACGCCGAGCAGCGCGACCGGCAGTTCCAGCGACCGCTCGGCGCAGACGGCGACCAGCGTCTCCGGGCCGACGCCGAGTCCGCACAGGCGATGCGCGACCGCGTCGGCCCGCGCGTTCAGCTCACGGTAGGTCAGCCCCGCGCCCTCGAACGTGACCGCGACCGCGTCGGGGCTCCGCGCGGCCTGCGCCTCCACCAGCCCGTGCAGGGTCATCTCCGAGGGGAACTCGGCGGCCGTGTCGTTGAACGTCACGAGCTCGGCGCGTTCCGCGGCGCCCAGGATCTCCGCGTCGTCGACGCACCCGTCCGGGTCGGCCAGCAGCCGCGTGAGCAGGGCCGTGAAGTGCGCCGCGAGCCTGGCGACGGTCTCGGGTTCGAACAGGTCGGTGTTGGCGATGAACAGCCCGTCCAGCCCCGCGTCGTCCTCGGTGATGTACAGCTCGAGATCGAAGCGCGTCGCCCACGACTGCAGCGCGAAGCCCTCGGCCGCCAGCTGCGCGGGCGCCGCGCCCAGCGCCCCGCGCCGGTAGTTCTGCATCGCGAACAGCACCTGGAACAGCGGCGGGCGCGAGACGTCGCGCGGTGGGTCGAGCCGTTGGACCAGCCCCTCGAACGGAAGTTCCTGGTGGTCGTAGGCGTCGGTCGCCGCCTCGCGGACCCGGCCGAGCAGCGCGGCGAAGGACGGGCGGCCGGACAGGTCGGCCCGCATCGCCAGCAGGTTGACGAAGCAGCCGACCAGCGGCTCCAGTTCCGGCAGCGGGCGGCCCGCGACCGGGGAGCCGACGGCGAAGTCCTGCTGCGCGGCGTAGCGCCCCAGCAGCACCTGGAATCCGGCCAGCAGCACCATGTAGGGGGTCGCGTCGCGCTGCCGGGCGAGTTCGCGCACGGACCGTGTCAGGGTCGGGTCGAGGCGGAAGCCGCGCGCCGTCCCGTCGTAGGTCTGCTCGGCCGGGCGCGGCCGGTCGGTGACCAGATCGAGCGTCGGCAGCGCGGCGAGCCGCCGTTTCCAGTAGGCGAAGTCGCCGTCGGCGGCGCCGGACAGCCCGTCCCGCTGCCTGATCGCGTAGTCGCCGTACTGGACGGGCAGCTCGGCGAACCCCAGCGGCCGCCCGCCGCGCCGGGCCTCGTAGAACGCGAACAGGTCGGCCAGCAGGATGTCGGCCGACCAGCCGTCGCAGGCGATGTGGTGCACGGCCAGCGCGAGCACGTGATCGTCGTCGGCTAGCCGCACCAGCGCCGCGCGGGCCACCGGGCCGGCCGCGAGGTCGAAGGGCTCTGCGATCGCCGCGTCGACCAGGTCCCGCGCCGCGTCGAGCGACGCAGCCGACAGGACCCGTAGCGGGAACTGCGATCCGTCCGCCTCGCAGACCCGGACTTCGGGGCGCCCGTCCTCCCCGGCCGGATAACACATCCGCAGCGCCTCATGCCGGTCGGCCGCGTCGCCCAGCGCAAGCCCGAGCGCGCCCGCGTCGAGCGTTCCCCGCAGCCGCAGCGCCAACGGGATCGTGTGCGCCGCCGAGCCCGGGACCAGCTGCTCCATGAACCACAGCCGCTCCTGCGCGAACGACAGCGGCGGCGCGGTCCCGGCCGCCCGCGCCCGGATCGTCGCCACCGCCCCACGGCCGCGCAGGCGCTGGGCGAGCAGGGCCTGTTTGGTGGCGGAGAGCAGACTGGCGGTGGAGACGTCCGTCATGCGACAAAGGTAACGAAATATTCGACTATGGGCTAGTAAAAAAATTACTTGAAGCTGAAAGAATATGACCATCGGTTCTGACGTGCTCCGCAACCAGCGTTTGGGGATCGGAGGCGGGGGCCACTGGGGATCGGAGGCGGGGGGCCACGTTGTGCGGCAACCGGTGGCAGGGCAAGGCTTGTAGCCGCAACGGTGCAGGGAGGGGATTGTCACCTCATCAACACATATATTACAGTCGTTGAGTGACCAGTTTTGCGCAAGAATTGATCGTTTATTCCGCAAGATTTCAACAGAGTTGCTAATCGGGGATGAGCGAGATCATGCCGGAAGCCAGCCAGGTCACGACCATCCAGCCCGGGCGGCCGCCGCAGCGCCTGGCCCTCAGCCCCGCCGTGCGGGCGCGCCGCGAAGGCCTGTGGCTCCCCGCCCAGCTCGGCATCGAGGACTGGTCGGAAATCGGCCGGCAAATAGCCACCATCGGCGACTCGTCATCCTGGTGGCTCGGCGACTGGCTCGTCTACGGCAAGAAGAAGTACCCCGACCGCTACAAGCAGGCCATCAGCGCGACCACGCTCGATTACCAGACCCTCCGCAACTACGCCTGGGTCTGCCGCCAATTCCCCATCCCCCGCCGCCACCCCGCGCTCAGCTTCCAGCACCACGCCGAGCTCGCCTCGCTCAGCCCCGATCAGCAAGACGAATGGCTCGACAAGGCAGAGGCACTCGACTGGTCTCTCCACGCCCTCCGCCGCCAGCTCAAGGACGGCGCCATCGGCAAGCGCAAGAGAAGGGACGACCAGCTCACCGTCAAGCTCCCGGCAACCCACACGCAGCAGGAACGCTGGCGCCTGGCCGCCACCGCCATCGGCGCCGATATCGAGAAATGGATCGTCATGATTCTCGACGACGCCGCCGAAGCAGAAGAATCCAAGGAACGGCCATTACCTCGGCTCGGTGGTGATATACGCGTCGCTGGTCTCGTCCGGACGGTCGGTCATGGGGTGACTAGGCGAAGCCCCGCGACCGTTCGGGAAAAATGAAGACAGCAAGCGCGGCATCCCCGCAGCCGGCCGCGACGGGTCGTCGCGGCGACGGTCGATCTTGACCAGGGCCGGCAGCGCGAGCAGGCCGCAGAGCAGGGTGGGGACGCCGCCGACGACGAGCGACCAGCGGGCGCCCGCCTCCTGGCCGACCCAGCCGACGATCGGCCCGCCGATCGGGGTCGAGCCGAGCCAGGCGAGTCCCCACAGGGCCATGACCCGGCCGCGCATCTCCGGCGTGGCGGCCAGCTGCAGCACCGTCTTGGCCATCGAGTTGAACGTGATCGAGCCGTACCCGACGAACAGCAGCGCCGCCAGCTCGAGCGGCATCGACGGCGCGACCGCGGCCACCAGGATCGCGATCCCCCAGCCGATCGAGGCCAGGCAGAGCGCCCGTCCGCTCGGCTTTGCCCGGGCGGCGGAGACCAGGCCCCCGGCCACCGCGCCGACCCCCATGACCGAGGCCATCACCCCGTAGGCGGCGGCGCCGCCGCCGAAGACGTGGCTGGCCATCAGCGGCAGCGACACCTGGAACTCCCAGGCGAGGGTGCCGACGACGGCGATCATGATGAGCGGGATGAGCAGCGCGGGGGTCGATTTGACGTAGCGCAGGCCGGCCCGGATCTGCCCCGGCTTCTTCGACGCCGGCCCGGCCGGGTACAGCGCGGCGGTGCTCATCAAGACGAGCGACAGCAGGACGGCGCCGAACGAGACCGCGTTGAGCGCGAAGCACAGGGTCAGGCCGATCGCGGCCAGGACCCCGCCGACGGCGGCGCCGCAGACCCGCGCCATGTTCACCGCGACCGAGTTGAGCGTCACCGCGTTCGCGAGGTTCTCCGGCGGGACCATCTCGGAGATGAACGCCTGCCGCGCCGGGTTGTCGAAGACGTTGACGAAGCCGAGCGCGATCGCGAGCAGGTAGACGCTCCACAGCCGGATCTCGTGGGTGCCGGTGAGTACGGCGAACACGGCCGCCAGGAGGCCGGCCGAGGTCTGCGTGACGAGCAGGATCCGGCGCTTGTCCCTGCGGTCGGCGAACAGGCCGCCGGCCTGGCCGAAGATCAGGATCGGGAGGAAGCGGGCCGCGGTGGTGAGCCCGAGCTGGGTCCCGCTGTGGGTGAGGCCGAGGACGAGGAACGACTGGGCGATCGTCTGCATCCAGGTGCCGATCACCGAGACGAGCTGGCCGAAGAAGAACAGCCGGTAGTTGCGGTGGTGGAAGGACGACGTCATCTGATGCCAGGCGGGGCCCCCCAGGATGGCTGTCACGACTTTTGCTCGCTCCGATCCCATCTAGGTTTCCTCGGCCAGGAACAACGTTACCTCTGCTAAGGATGTTCCACCAGGGCGGGTGGCGGATCGAGGTCTTCTGGATTTCCATTAGCATGTGATATAAATCCATTATGGAAAGTTCGGGCAGCGCCGTCGGAACAGTGACCGCCGTCGAGCTCGCGGCCGAGCTCACGGTCGACCTGGAGCGGATCATGGGGCTGTACCGGTCCCTCACCGAGCCGGGCGGGCTGTCGCTGACCGCCGCCGCCACGCTGGCCGCGATCGAGCGGTTCGGACCGCAGCGGCTGACCGCGCTCGCCGCCCGCGAGGGCGTCACCCAGCCGGCGATGACGCAGCTGATCAGCAGGCTCGAGGACGCGGGCCAGGTCCGCAGGGAGTCCGACCCCGACGACGGGCGGGTCGTGCTGGTCACGATCACCGACGCGGGCCGGGCGACGCTCGCGCACCGCCGCGATTCCCGGGCCACCCGCCTCGCGGTCATCCTCGCCAAGCTCAGCCCCGACCACCTCGTAGCCCTCGACGCCGCCCGGCCCGCCCTCGACGCGCTCGCCAGCGTCCCGCGCGACGACGACCCGGCCCGCAGCACATCGCACTGAGGAGAACAACTACATGAGCGTCGCCCCCCACGGCCCGGCCGCCAGCCCGTTCAAGCAGCCCAAGGCCGTGTTCGCGGTGGCCTTCGCCTGCGTCGTGTCATTCATGGGCATCGGCCTGGTCGATCCCATCCTGCCCGCGATCTCCAACCAGCTGCACGCGTCGCCGAGCGAGACCACGCTGCTGTTCACGTCGTACCTGGTCGTCACCGCGGTGGCGATGCTGATCACCAACTGGGTGTCGTCGCGGATCGGCGCCAAGCGGACGATGATCGCCGGGCTGGTGCTGATCGTCGCGTTCTCGGCGCTGGCGGGCTCGTCGGGCTCGATCCGCGAGATCATCGAGTTCCGGGCCGGCTGGGGCATCGGCAACGCGCTGTTCATCGCGACCTCCCTGGCGGTCATCGTCGCCTCCGCCAGCGGCGGGTTCGCGGGCGCGATCGTGCTCTACGAGACCGCGCTCGGCCTCGGCATCGCGGTCGGGCCGCTGGTCGGCGGCACGCTCGGCGAGATCTCGTGGCGCGGGCCGTTCTACGGGGTGTCGGTGCTGATGGCCATCTCGCTGTGCGCCACCGTGGTGCTGGTCGACAAGACCCCGAAGCCTGCGACCAAGACCAGCCTGTCGGCGCCGTTCAAGGCGCTGCGGCACCGCGGCCTGCTCACCATGGCGCTGACCGCGCTCTGCTACAACTGGGGCTTCTTCACGATTCTGGGCTACGCGCCGTTCCCGATGGAGCTGTCGCCGATCAAGCTCGGCCTGGTGTTCTTCGGCTGGGGCCTCATGGTCGCGGTGTTCGCCGTGGTCGGCGCGCCCTGGCTGCAGCGACGGCTCGGCATCGCCCGGACGATGTACGCGAACCTGTTCATCTTCGCGCTCATCACCCTCGGCATCGCGATCTGGACGCTGCACAAGCCGGTGCTGATCATTCTCGTGATCCTGTCCGGCGTCGTCTGCGGCGTGAACAACACCGTCACCACGCAGGCCGTCATGACCGTGTCCCCGGTCGAGCGGCCGGTCGCGTCCGCCGCCTACAGCTTCGTCCGGTTCATCGGCGGCGGCCTCGCCCCCTACGCGGCCGGGCGGCTCGTGCTCGCCTTCAACATCCACGTGCCGTTCTACATCGGGGCGGGGGCGATCCTGCTCGGCATCGTCATCCTCTCCACCGGCCACAAGCTGCTCGGCGAGGCCGAGCGGACCCAGGCCGCAGCCGCCGCGTCGGCGGTCGGGCACGGCGCGACGTCCCCGGAGGCGGCGGCCGAGCGGGAACTCGAGGCTGAGGAGAGGGCCGAGGCGCTGCTCGGCGACGCCGACTGACCCGCCTGACCTGGCTGACCGGTGGGCCGGCTGGCCGGCTGGCCGGCTGGCCGGCGGGGCGGCGGGGCGGCAGCGCTCAGGTCGTCGTTCGCGTCGTCAGGTGCCGGGCCAGGAACGCCAGCGAAGGCGGCTCCTGCGCGGTGAAGAACGAGCTGTCGTGGCAGCCGTTGGAGAAGCTCACCACCGGCGGCTCGCTCCCCGCGCGCTTGCGCAGCGCGCGGGCGAGGGCCTGGACGCCGGGGTAGAACGGGTCGCCGAAGCCGGCCGCGACGCGGACCGGGACCCCGGCGAGCGCGGCCGCGTGGGTCACCGCGTCGTCGGCCGCGAAGTCGGCCGCCGACGCGTACGCCCTGGCGTTGGCCGCCCGCGCCTGGGCGTAGCTGGTCCAGACGGCCGGGCTGATCGCGGCGACCGCGCTGATCAGGTCCGGGCGCTTCTCGGCCAGCAGCAGGGCGCCGTACCCGCCCATCGAGACGCCCATCACCGCGACGCGCTGCGGCCCGCCCAGTCCGCGGCGCCGGCACAGCGGGATCACCTCGTCGGTCAGCATCGCCTGCGGGTTGTCGCCCGGGTGCGGGTTCCAGTACCCGGTGCCGCCGTCGACCGTCACCA
>Ga0208220_1000481_pt1 | contig 16637 bp, 14 predicted proteins | sample NGESurdeep092012_9_FD_184484 | JGI IMG/M metagenome (GOLD analysis project Ga0208220, IMG submission 184484) | Arctic peat soil microbial communities from Barrow, Alaska - NGEE Surface sample F53-1 deep-092012 (SPAdes) | ecosystem: Environmental > Terrestrial > Soil > Wetlands > Peat ... | reverse complement strand
ACCCAATCTTCACGCCCGTGACGCTTCTTGCTGTTAGCCCGAGTGGTGATGAGGCTGACCGTGGTGATGGGGCTGCCGCAGGGCATCCGCGTAGGCCGCGAGCGCTGCGCCGATGGCATCGGCTGCAGTCGGGAGGGCGGCACCACGGATGGCGGCCGCCGCGCGGAGTCGGGCCGCGAGCGGCGGTTCGGTGAGCACAGCGCGGACGGCGGCAGCCAGCGCTTGCGCGTCCCCCGGCCGTACCAGCACCGCCGCGTCGCCGCCGACTAGGTCGGGGATGCCGCCGACGCGAGTGGCGACGATGGCTGCGCCCGCGCGCAGCGCCTCCTGCAGGATCAGCGGCTGGCCCTCCCACCGGCTCGGCAGCACGAACACAGTCGCCGTCGCCAGCAGGTCCGACACGTCGCCGCGTTGTCCGAGGAACGCCGCCTCGACGCCCAGGGACGCGGCCTGCGCTCGCAATTTCGCCGCCAGCGGCCCGTCGCCTGCGATCGCCAGCAGCGGCGGCGGATCGAGGTCACGCCAGCGCGACGCCGCGTCAAGCAGCGTGCCGAAGTCCTTCTGCGCGGCCAGTCGCCCCACCGCGAGGACCATCGGACGTGCAGCTGCGGATAGGTCGGACGTCGGCATCGCCCCCGCGTCGGCGGCTGGCACGATCGCGTGGCCGACCTGGCGGGCGCCGGCCGTCCGCATCCGGGCCTCGAGGTCGGGCGACACGCACAGCACGAGGTCCGCGCCGCGCGCGACCACGCGCTCAAGCAGGCGATAGACGAGCGAGCGCACTCCGCCGCCGACCGGCGGCGCGTTGTGCACCGTGACCACGAGCCCGCTTCGCCGACGGCCTCGTGCCCGGCGTCGGCGGCCGCCGAACGCGAGGACCGTGAGCGCGCCGGCCCGCAGTCCGTGCGCGTGGACCACGTCGATCCCGGAGCGGAGCAGCCGCCTGAGCCGTAGCAAGGCGACCGCATCACCGAGGCGCGGCCGGTCGCCGAACTCGACCGGCGAGAACGTCACCCCGGCCACCGCCCCGAAGCCGAATGCCGCGTCCGCCGAGGACGGCCCGAGGACCGACACGTCGCTCCCGCGCTCCGCGAACCCGGCCGCCAGCATCCGGACATGCGTGCCGGTCCCGCCCGCCGTCGTCCCGACGACCAACGCGACCCGCGCAATCTGCTCGGCCGTCGCGACCTGCTCGGCCGCCGCGATCTGCTCGACGCGCCCGATCGGCGTCCCCGAGGGCGGCTCGGCCGGCGACGCCGGCCCGGGGCTAGCTGGGGCGGGCACGGAGGCGGGCCACCGCGGCCCGGAGGTCGCCGAAGTCGATGCTGCCGGCGACGGCCGCGAACACGGCGATGACCACGACCGTCACCAGCACCGAGGTCCCGACGTTGACGAAGAATCCGGGCGCCTCGAGCGCCCCGGCCAGCAACGATCCCGCCACCCCGCCGGCCACCGCCCCGGCCAGCCCGGCCAGGAACGCCCGCCACACCCCGTGCAGCGCCAGCGCGCCCCGATCGCGCCGGACCAGGATCAGCAGCGCCAGGCCGGACACGGTCAGCCCGAACGACATGCCCAGGCCGAGCGCCGGCACCACGTGCCGCGGCGCCACGAACGGCACGATCACCAGGTCGGCGGCGATCACCAGCAGCCAGCCGCCGCCGATCGCCAGCGCCGTCGCGCGGTTGCGGCCGCGCGCGTACAGCACCCGGGACAGGTTGGCGGAGATCCCGTAGCCGACCAGCCCGGGGGCGAAGGCCGCCAGCGCCAGCGCCAGGACCGACGCGGCGGGCACGTCGTGCGACTCGAAGACCCGCGCCAGCGGCCACCGCGCGCCGACCAGCACCGCCGCGCCGAGCCAGGACGCGACCATGACCGCCCGGGTCGAGATCGCGGCGGTCTCGTCGAAGCCGCCGTCGGCGGCGTCGGGACGCGGGTCGGCCCCGGCCGAGAGCGCCGGGAACGCGCTGGTCGCGATCGGCACCGCCAGCACCGCGAACGGCACCATGAACACCGCCCACGCGAACCCGTAGATCACTAGCGCGCCGGTCGAGCCGTAGCGGTTGGACAGCACGATGACGACCGCCGCCGAGGCGTCCTGGGCGACCAGCGTGAGGACCCCCGCCAGCGCCAGCCGCCGGACCCGGGTGCCGACGCCGGGCGGGAAGTGCAGCATCGGCCGCAGCCGCAGGCCCAGCCGCCGGGCGGGATAGACCGCGGTGGCCACCAGCGCGAGCACGCCGAGGGTGGTACCGCCCGAGAGCAGGTACTCCGACGTCGGCGGCAGCTCGTGCAGCCGGTTGCCGAAGACGTAGGCGCCGCCGATCGCCCCGAAGGCGGCGTAGGCGCCGATCACGACCAGCGACGACAGCAGCGGCGCGAACGCGGGACCGTAGAACCGCCGGTAGGACTGGAGGATCCCGTACAGCACGACCGCGAGCCCGTAGAGCAGCACCTGCGGCGCGAAGACGATCAGCATCCGGGCGCCGACGCCGGCCATCACCGTGCGCGGGCACCCCGATGAGTGCGAGAGCAGCACGGTCACGATCGGGTGGGCGGCCAGCGCCAGCGCCGCGCTGACCGGCACCAGCAGCAGCACCGTCCAGGTCAGCAGCGCCGAGGAGATCCGCCGGGCGGACTCGGCAGCGAGGCTCCCGTCACCCGACCCCGCCGCGCCACGCACCGCGTCCCGCGCGGGACCCGCCAGCACCGGCACCACCACCGACGAGAGCGCGCCGCCGAGCACGATGTCGTAGATGATGTTCGGCACCATGTTGGCGGTCGTGTACGCGGTTCCGAGGCAGGTCGTGCCCACGGTGTGCGCGAACACCACCTGCCGCCCGAACCCGACTAGCCGGGCGAGGATGGTGATCACCCCGATCATCACGGCTGCGCGCCCGATGCCCTGCCCTCGTCGCCGAGCCGCCCCGCGCTCGGCCACTTCCGGAATCACTGCTCCTGTCGCGCCAGAGCTCTAAAGAAGAGTCCGAAAAGCCAGTTGATCGAACGGACCTTGGCTTCGCCCGAGCCGACCCGCCGGTGCCGTCCGCCGCGGCGACCTTGCAGGCGGATGACCTGCGCGGTGTCCGGGTGATCGTCGGTGGCGGCGGGCGTGGTCGAGGTGGCCGTCCCGGTGACCGGCGCGGTCAGCGGCGCCGGCCGGCGGCCGAGCATGTCGATCCTGCGCAGCGTCGGCGTCCGCTCGATGACCTTGGTGAAGCTGACCTTCTCGCTGGCCACCGTCAGCGCGACGATCCCGGCCAGCAGCCCGGCCCGCGCGGGCCGCGGCAGCGAGCTGGCGGCGGCCGCGCCGAGCATCGCGCCGAGCGCGTTGGCGCCGGCGTCGCCGAGCATGGCCCGCTCGGCCAGGTCCTCGGGCAGCAGCGCGAGGCCGGCCCCGAGCGGCGCCGCCACCGCGGCCAGGCCGGCCGACCGGTCGGGCCCGCCCGCGCCGCCCGCAGCGATAAGCCCGGCCGACAACGCGGCGACTTTGACCGCGCGGCCGGGACGCAGGTCGAAGAGGTTGAGCAGGTTGGCGCCGCCCGCGATCAGCCCGGCGTTGATCACGACGTCGGAGCGCTTGCCGCCGAGCAGCAGGCCGCCCGCCAGCCCGGTCGCGGCCAGCCCGGCCAGCTTGACGCTGCCGGTGGTGACCTCGCCGTGGGCAAGCGCGCCGAGGTGACCCTTGAGGCCGCGCCGCTTGCCCGAGCCCGCCAGGTCGTCGAGGACCCCGAACCCGAGCGCGCCGCCGCCCGCCACGGCCATGGCGAGGGAGGCGTGGGAGCCTACGGTCCGTTCGGAAGAACCTTGAAGTTGACTCATCGTCGTGGCGGCTGCCCCGGACCGACCCGACAGCCGGGCGGCGACCGCGGCGGCGATGAGCTCGGCCGCGATCGCGCCGACGGCGACGGCCGGGCCCTCGAGGAGGGTGACCAGCTCGCCTCGGTGGTTGGTCCTGGTCCAGGTCTTCTCGCCGGCCGGCGGGCGCTGCCGCAGCGTCCGGTAGGCGACGCGGGCCGCGGCCGCGCCCGCGGCGCCGGTGGCCACGGTGCCCGTGACCGTCGGGCCGGCCGCCGCGCGTCCGGCGTGGCTCACTTCTTCTTCACGGACTTGTCGCCCTTTCCCGTCTGCGTCGCGTGCGGCGAGGGGGAGATCGTCGGCGTCGCACTCGGCATAGGCAACGGTACCGGGCTGACAGCGGACGCACCCGAAATACCGTAGCTATTCGGCTTCTGGCCGCGTAGTTGCTCCGCAAGTGCCCAAATTGTCGACACCTGCCCGATGATCGCGTCGGCGTTGTCCACCGTCGACACCAGGCTGGCGACGCTTCTCGCGCGCAGCACCCCGATCGGGCTGCCGGCCGAGGACGAGCCGGCCGTCGAGCCGACCACGACCGTCGCCGCGCTCTCGCCCGCGAACTCCTGGGCCATCGCCAGCAGCACCTGGGTGCCCGGGTCGTTCTGGCCGTCGGCGGGCGCGGTGTCCGGGGTGACGATGACCGCCAGCGTGGCCCGGTCGGTGACGGCGGGGGTGATCGTGATGTAGCCGGCCTGCGCGTAGGCCCCGAGCAGGGTGGTCGCGTCGGCGGTGGAGAGGCCGGTGGTCTCGCCCGCCGTGGTGGTGGCCAGGATCGCGGTGCCGATCAACTGGGCGGCCTGCTGCTGGTTCAACGTCTGCTGGTTGGAGGGCGTGGCCAGCGACGTGCCGTCGGTCGACGCCAGGTCGGAGTTGATCTGGGACAGGCTCGACTGGGTGGTGCCGGACAGGTCGTTGAACTTCGGCTGGATCGCCACCTCGCCGGTCACGGTCGCGCCCGCCAGCTTGGCCGCCTTGGTGATCCCCGTGATCACCGACGAGGAGGCGCCGGGCTCGGTGACGAGCACGATGCGGTGGCCCGGGAGCTCGTTGGCGAGCAGCCTCGGCTCGGCCGTGGTGATGAACGTCTGGCCGGTGTTGTATTGCTGGGTGGCGGTATTGCGCTCCGCGTTGGACTGGTCGAGCTCGTTCTTCAGCAGGTTCGACGACGTGCGGAGCACGTCGATGGTGTTGCCCTGGAGCTCGGTCGAGCCGAGCACGATGCCGATCGCCAGCGCCAGGAACACGGCGACGATGGAGACCAGGTGATAGCGGAAGTCAATCACTTGAACAGTCCAGTGAACCAGTAGGCGAAGGTGTGCCAGGTGCCGATGATCCAGTCGCCCAGGATCGGGCCGACGGGCGAGTAGGCGATCGCGATCGAGATGGTGAATGCGGCGGCGAGGACCAGCGCGACCAGCGCCCACCCGGAGATCCTGCTCTGGTAGAGCTGGTGCACCCCCCGGGCGTTGACGAGCTTACCGCCGACCCGCAGCTGGGTCAGGAACGTCGAGGCCATGCCGGGCCGGCCCTTGTCGAGGAACTCCTCCACCGTCGAGTGGGTGCCGACGACCGCGATCAGGCTCGCGCCGCACTGGTCGGCGACCAGCAGCGCGATGTCCTCGCTGGTGCCGGGGGCCGGCAGCGTTACCGCGTCGAGGCCGAGCGACCTGACCCGGGCCATGCCGGGGGCGCGGCCGTCGGGATAGGCGTGCACGATCAGCTCGGCGCCGGCCTGCAGCGACTCGTCGGAGACCGAGTCCATGTCGCCGATGATCACGTTGGGCCGGTAGCCGACGTCCATCAGCGCGTCCGCCCCGCCGTCGACCGCCAGCAGCACCGGCCGGTACTCGCGGATATAGGGCCGCAGCGCCCGCAGGTCCTCGCGGTAGCGGAAGCCGCGGACGACGACGAGCACGTGCCTGCCGTCCATGTCGGTCGCCAGCGGCGGCATGTTGTCGATGCCGTTGGTGAGCAGGCCGTGCTCTCGGCGCAGGAACTCCAGGGTGTTGGCGGCGAACGCGTCGATCTGGCTCGGCACCCCGGCGGTCGCCTCGTCCATCGACTCGTCGAGGGTCTCCTCGGTCTGCAGCACGCCCTTGGCGACGACCGTGTCGCCCTTGTAGAGGACGTCGCCGTCGAGCCGCACCAGGGCGCCGTCGGCGATCCGGGCGAGCACCTCCCGGCCGACGTCATCGACCAGCGGGATGCCCGCCTCGAGTAGCAGCCGGGGCCCCAGGTTGGGGTACCGGCCGGTGATCGACTTGGCCGCGTTGACGACGGCGGCCGGGCGGCAGGCGATCAGCTCGTCGGCCGACACGCGGTCCAGGTCGGCGTGGTCGATGACGGCGATATCGCCCGGCGCCAGCCGCTTGACCAGAACCTTCGTCCGCAGGTCCACCCTGGCCACGCCGACGAGGCCGGGCGGCGCATCTACCCTACCCCGCCTGACGTGCGCAAACTTAATGGGTGGCACTCTCATCGCTCTTCATCCTGGCACACATGCGGCCCTGGTATCCGGTGGCACGCCGGGCTACGGTGTAACCCGTGACCGCTCCGATTAGGCTTACCTCTCTGTCACACGGCGCTGGCTGTGCGTGCAAGCTACCACTTTCCGCCCTGGATGAGCTGATGGTCTCGCTAGGTCCGGGCGTTTTCGGCGGTGCGGCGGCGGGCGCCGCCGGCGGCGACCTGCTGGTTGGAGCGGCCGAGGGCGACGACGCGGCCGTGTTCCGGCTCGACGACGAACGGGCGCTGGTGCTCACGACGGACTTCTTCACGCCGATCGTCGATGACGCGACCGACTGGGGCCGGATCGCCGCCGCCAACGCGCTTTCGGACGTCTACGCGATGGGCGGGCGGCCGCTGATGGCGCTAAACCTGGCCGCCTGGCCGGGCGAGACGCTGCCGCTGTCGCTGCTGGCCGACGTGCTGCGGGGCGGGGCCTCGGTCGCCGCCGCGGCCGGCTGCCTGGTGGTGGGCGGGCACACGATCGACGACCCGGAGCCGAAGTACGGGATGGCGGTCGTCGGGCTGGCCGCGCCCGGCCGGATCTTCACCATCGACGCCGCCCGGCCCGGAGACACCCTGGTGCTGACCAAGGCGATCGGCACCGGGGTGGTCGCGACCGCCCACAAGCGCGGCGGCGCCTGCGATGCGGACTTGGCGGCGGCCGTTTTGTCCATGACAACGTTGAACGCCGCCGCCAGCGAGGCGGCGCTCGCCTGCGGTGTGACGGCGGCGACGGATGTGACCGGCTTCTCCCTCCTCGGGCACCTGCATCGGATGCTGCGCGCCAGCGGCTGCGCGGCGGTCATCGACGCCTCGTCGGTGCCGCTGCTGCCGGGCGCGCTCGAGCTCACCTCGGCCGGCTACGTCTCCGGCGGCACCCGCAACAACATGGCCTACCTGGAGAAGTGGGCGTCGGTGGACGACGCCGTGCCGGTCGACGTGGCGGTGCTGCTGCAGGACGCGCAGACGTCCGGCGGGCTGCTGCTCGCGACCGCTGCCCCGGACGCGCTGGTGGCCGAGCTCGGCCGCCGCGACGTGCTGGCGGCGGTGGTCGGCCGGGTCGTCGCCGGTGAGGCCGGTCACATCGACGTCCGACCGTAACTCCGTTGGCAGGTGTAACGCCGGGGGGCGGCACGGGGACTCTACGGACGTAGGGGCGGGGCCGGTGGGGTGCCGCGCGAGCGTGTCATAGAGTGGCGTGTAACAAATGTGTGTCGATGACCCGAACGGGGATCTTCGCAGGCCGGACGAGAGGTCGTCGTCCGGCAGGGTCGGCGTTGCCTGGGCCGCCCTCGAGACGCTGGCCCGCGCGGCCGCCTCGGCCGGCTCGGCGGCCGGAATGTCAGTGGCCGTGAATATGGTGAAACCATGACGATCGTCTATGAGGGAAAGATCGATGAGCAGGCGGCGGCCGAGCACATCCACGGCATCTGCCTGAAGACCGGGCCGCCGCGGCGGGTCGGCATCGAGATTGAATGGCTGGTACGCGACGCGCGCGATCCCGCCATTGGCGTGTCGGCGGAACGGATCACGGATGCCATGTCCGGCTTCGCCGCCTCGCCCGGGCTTCCGACCAGCTCCTACCCGGGGGTGCTGCCGTCCGGGGCCCCGCTGACCACCGAGCCCGGCGGGCAGCTTGAGCTCAGCTCGCTGCCGGCCGACTCGATCGCCGACTGTGTGCGCGCCACCGTCGACGACCTCGCCGCGCTGCGCGCGGCAGCCGGCGCAGCCGGCCTTGAGCTCGCCGGATTCGGCCTCGACCCGCTGCGCCCGCCGCGCCGCGTGCTCGAATTGCCGAGATACGCGGCCATGGAGGCGTTCTTCGACCGGAGCGGCCCGTGGGGCCGCCAGATGATGTGCACCACCGCCTCGATCCAGGTCTGCCTGGACGCGGGCGATGACTCCGACGGCACCGGCGGCTACCGTCACCGGTGGCGGCTGCTGCACGCCATCGGCCCGGTGCTCGTCGCCGCGTTCGCGAACTCACCGCTCCGGGCCGGGCGGCCGACCGGCTGGCTGTCGTCCAGACAGCAGGTCTGGTCGCGGATGGACCCCGGCCGGACCCGGCCGCCGACGCTCGTTCCAGACCTGCGCGAGGCGTGGGCTCGGTACGCGCTCGACGCCCAGCTGATGTGCGTCCGCAGCGAGGGATCGGCCGACTGGTCGGCGCCGGCCGGGCTGACGCTCAGGGACTGGGTCCGCGGCGACGCCGCCGACCGGATGCGACCGCCCACCACCGGCGACCTGGATTATCACCTGTCCACGCTGTTCCCGCCGGTCCGGCCGCACGGGCACCTCGAGCTGCGGATGATCGACGCGCAGCCCGGCGATGGCTGGATCGTGCCGCTGGCGGTGGTCAGCGCGCTGTTCGGCGACGAGCGGGCGGGCGACGATGCGCTGGCGGCGGTCGAGCGGCTGTGGGCGGGCCATTCGCCGGCTGGCGAGTGGCCGGCTGGCCAGCCGGACGGGAACCCGTGGCCGCGCGCGGCCCGGCTCGGGCCGGCTGACCCAGCCATCGCCGAGGCCAGCCGGGAGTGCTTCGCGGCGGCCAGGTCGGCGCTCGGCCGAATGGCGGTCCCGGCGCCGATCACCGCGGCGGTTGACGACTTCATCGAACACTATGTCGGCAGGAACCGATGTCCAGCGGACGACCTACTGGAGGAATCCCCGTGACCGAGAACGACGCGCTGCAGGAGCGCATCGCCGCCGAGCTGATCGCGGCCCGCGCTCGCACCACCGCCCTGACCAGCGCGGTCGACGAGGCGGACCTGGTCAAGCAGCACTCGCCGCTGATGTCGCCGCTGGTCTGGGACCTGGCCCACATCGCCAACCAGGAGGAGCTGTGGCTGCTGCGGGAGGTCGGCGGGCGCGACCCGCTGCACCCGGAGATCGACCCGCTCTACGACGCGTTCGAGCACCCGCGGGCGGCGCGGCCCGCGCTTCCGCTGCTCGCGCCGGAGGAGGCGCGCGACTACGGGCATGAGGTCCGGGGCCGGGTACTCGACCTCATCGACCGGACCCGGCTGGGCGGCCCGCCCGCCCCGTTCGGCGAGTCGCTGACCGCCAACGCGTTCGCGTTCGGGATGGTCGCCCAGCACGAGGTGCAGCACGACGAGACCATGCTCGCCACCCACCAGCTCCGGGTCGGCCCGCCGGTGCTGTCGGCGCCGCCGCCGCCGCCCGCGCCGGCCGACGCGGCCGCGCTGCCGGCCGAGGTGCTCGTGCCGGGCGGCCCGTTCACGATGGGCACCTCGAGCGAGCCGTGGGCGCTCGACAACGAGCGGCCCGCGCACGAGGTCGAGGTGGCCGGGTTCTACCTGGACACCGCGCCGGTCATCAACGCGGCCTACGCCGAGTTCATCGCCGACGGCGGCTACGACGACCCACGCTTCTGGACCGCCGAGGGCTGGGCCCACCGGCAGCGGGCGGAGCTGACGGCGCCGCTGTTCTGGCGCTGGGAGGGCCAGTGGGTTCGGGTCGCGTTCGGCCGGGCGGAGCCGATCGCGCCGGACGAGCCGGTCATGCACGTCTGCTGGTACGAGGCCGACGCCTACGCGCGGTGGGCCGGGCGGCGGCTGCCGACCGAGGCGGAGTGGGAGAAGGCGGCCCGCCATGACCCGGCCGCCGGGCGCTCCCGGCGCTACCCCTGGGGCGACGCGCCCTGGTCGCCCGAGCTGGCCAACCTCGGCCAGCGCCATCTGCGGCCGGCCCCGGCGGGCAGCTACCCGGCCGGCGCCGCCCCGAGTGGGGCGCGCCAGCTGATCGGCGACGTGTGGGAGTGGACGAGCTCGGACTTCCGGCCCTACCCGGGGTTCGTGGCGTGGCCGTACAAGGAGTACTCGGAAGTGTTCTTCGGGCCCGAGTACAAGGTGCTACGCGGCGGCGCGTTCGGCGTCTCCACGGTCGCCTGCCGGGGCACGTTCAGGAACTGGGACTACCCGATCAGGCGGCAGATCTTCGCCGGCTTCCGGACCGCGCGGTCCGCCCCTGCGGACACCGCGCGCTCGGCGCGGCACGACTCCGCCGGCTTCGCGCCGGAGACCGCCTGATGTGCCGTCACCTGGCCTACCTCGGGCCGCCCGCCACGCTGCGGTCGGTGCTGATCGACCCGCCGCACGGGCTCTACCGGCAGGCGTGGGAGCCGAGGCGGCAGCGGCACGGGACGGTCAACGCCGACGGGTTCGGCATCGGCTGGTACGCCGAGGGCGACCCGGTGCCGGCCCGGTACCGGCGCGGGCTTCCGATCTGGGGCGACCCGTCGCTGCCGGACCTCGCCCGGGTCACCCGGTCGACCGCGGTGCTGGCGTCGGTCCGCGACGCCAGCCCGCGCACGGCGGCGGGCGACCAGGCGGCGGCGCCGTTCGCCTCCGATCAGTGGCTCTTCAGCCATAACGGCCGGCTGGACGGCTGGCCGGACTCGGCCGCCGCGCACGCGCCGGCCGCCCGGACGCTGCTCTCGCTCGAGGCCATGGTCGATTCCGCCTTCCTGTGGCAGCTGGTGCTTGAGTGGCTCCAGGCCGGGGCCACCATGGACACCGCCCTGGCCGCGGTCATCACCGCCATCGAGGCGGGCGGCGGCACCGGCCGGTTCAACTTCCTGGTCACCGACGGAACGTCGATCGCGGCCACCGCCTGGGGCGAGACTCTCTGGTACCGCCGGTCCGGCCGGTCCGTGGTGGTCGCGTCCGAGCCGGGCGACGACCAGCCGGGGTGGACCGAGGTCCCGGACCGGCACTCGCTGACGGCGACCCCGTCCCTGGTCAGCGTGCGCCCGCTGGCGGCCGACATCCCCGTCTTCACCGCCGCCAACCGCGCCCACCGGGCGCACCATGCTCATCACGCCAACCGCGCCGACCGCGTCGGCCGTACCGACAACGACGTCAGTAACGAAAGGATCGTGACCCGATGACCTCCATCGAATACCGGCTGCCGCCCGACTACCGCGCCGCGTCGCTCCGCGCCGACGCGCTGGCCGGGCTGACCGCGACGCCGAAGTCACTGCCGCCGAAGTGGTTCTACGACGCGCAGGGGAGCGCGCTGTTCGAGAAGATCACCGAGCTGCCCGAGTACTACCCGACCCGCGCCGAGCGGTCGATCCTGCGCGCGGCGGCGACCGAGATCGCCGAGCTGTCCCGGGCGCGGGTGCTGGTCGAGCTCGGCTCCGGGTCGTCAGAGAAGACCCGGCTGCTGCTGTCGGCGCTGCGCGCAGCGGGCACGCTCGAGGCCTACGTGCCGGTCGACGTCAGCGAGTCGGCGCTGGCGCTGGCCGAGGAGGCGCTGGCCGTCGACTACCCCGGGCTCGCGGTGCACGCGGTCGTATCGGACTTCGAGAAGTACCTCGGGCTCGAGCCGTCGGCTGAGGCGGGCGCGGGGTCCGCGGGCGCGAACGACGCCGGGGCCGGGCCGCGACTGGTGGCGTTCCTCGGCTCTACGATCGGCAACATGGTGCCCGCCGAGCGCGCCGCCTTCCTGCGGCGGGTCCGCGCGAGCCTCCGGCCGGGCGACTCCTTCCTGCTCGGCACCGACCTCGTCAAGGACGTCCGGGTGCTAGTAGCCGCCTACGACGACTCGGCCGGGGTGACCGCCGCGTTCAACAAGAACGTGCTCGCGGTCCTCAACGCCGAGCTCGGCGCGGACTTCGACCTGGACGCGTTCGAGCATGTGGCGGTCTGGGACCCGGCCAACGAGTGGATCGAGATGCGGCTGCGCTCGACCGCGCAGCAGCGGGCGCGGGTGCGGGACCTTGACCTGGACGTGCGGTTTGCGGTCGGCGAGGAGATGCGCACCGAGGTGTCGGCCAAGTTCCGGCGATCCGGGGTCGAGGCCGAGCTGGCGGCGGCCGGCCTGGCCATGCGGGCCTGGTGGACTGACCCGAACGAGCGGTTCGGGCTGTCGCTCTCCGTGCCGGCCTGACCCCGGTCTACCATGTCAGGATGTTTTCCTGGCGGCTGCTGAGGGCCCTGTACGCGCCGGATAGCTACGCCCTGGTGCTGCTGCTCATCCTGGTGACCTACGCCCTGTCGACCGCGCTGACCGAGGCGTGGGCGACCTCGCTGATCGTGGCCGTCCAGATCGGCGTCGTCTGGGTGACGCTCCGGGCAGCCCGAGCGCGGCGCTCGGCGCTGGTGTTCGCCAACATCGCGCTCGGGATGGCCGCGCTGGCGGCGATCGTGAGCCTGATCGTCGACCACCAGTTCCACACCGACGCGATCGTGGCCTGGGTGAGCTGCGCGCTGTACCTGGCCGCGCCGGGCGCGATCGTCCGCCACCTGCTGCGCAGGCGCACGGTCGACGCCGAGACGGTGATGGGGGCGATCGCCGCGTACCTGATGGCGGGGATGTTCTTCGCCTTCCTCTACCGCGCCATCGGCATCGTGCAGCCGCAGCCGCCGTTCTTCGGCCCCCACGGCCCGGGCACGTTCTCGCAGGACCTGTTCTTCTCGTTCACCACGCTCACCACCACCGGCTACGGCGACCTGACCCCGGTCGGCAACCCGGGCCAGTCCTTCGCGGTGCTCGAGATGCTGATCGGCCAGCTGTTCCTGATCACCGCGGTGGGCAAGGTCGTCAGCAGCTGGCGGCTGGGGCAGGGCCGGGGCGGGCTGCGGGAGAAGCACGACGACGAGTGACGCTCTGGTCGCCGATTTCGCCGTCACGCTTGGTGAGTAGCCGATATCGTTCCGTCAGTGAGTCTCGTGGCGGAACGGACGGGTATCGCCGGCCGGCGCGGGCCGCGCGCGCGGGTCATTCGCCGGACGCTGGCGGCGATCGCGGTCGGCGGGGCCGCCGCCGGCCTGTTCGCCTGCTACCTGCGGCTGTCGGCGACGTTCGCAGCCGGGTCGGACGGCGCGTCCAACGCGCTCGAGGCGTGGGATCTGCTGCACGGCAACTGGCTGCTGCGCGGCTGGACGCTGACCGACGTCTCCTTTTACACCACCGAGCTGCCCGAGTACGCGCTCGTCGAGCTGGCGCGCGGGCTGGGCCCGAACGTAGTGCACGTGTGCGCCGCGATCACCTACACGCTGCTGGTGCTGGCGGCGGCCGCCCTAGCCCGGGGCCGGGCCAGGGGCGCCGAGGGCTGGGCGCGCGCGCTGATCGCGGCCGGGATCATGCTCGCGCCGCAGCTCGGCAACGGCGTCCAGGTGCTGCTGGCGCAGCCGGATCACGTCGGCACCCAGGTGCTGCTGCTGGCGATCTTCCTGCTGCTCGACCGCGCGCCGCGCCGCTGGCACACGGTGGCCGCGCTCTGGTTCCTGCTGACGATCGCGGTCGTCGCAGACAAGATCGCGCTCGTCGACGCGGCGGTGCCGCTCGCCTTCGCCGGGGGGCTGCACGCGATCTGGGCGAGCACCACCGGGAGCGGCGGACGGGCGGAGGACCCGGGCGGCCGACCGGGCCGGTCCCGGTTCCGGCGCGCCGCCTGCGCCCTGCGCGGGCAGTGGTTCGAGCTGGCGGTCGCCGTCGCCGCCTGCTGCGCGGCCGGCGCCGCCCAGCTCGTCACCACCGCCATCAGCCGGCTGGGCGGGTTCGTCCTGCTGCCGGTCGAGACCGGGATGGTGACGCCGGGCCGGGTGCCCGGTCACCTGTCGATGACCCTGCAGGACGCGCTTAACTTGTTCGGCGCGGACGTCGGGGTGGCCCAGCCGGGCCCGCAGACGATCTTCGCCTGGCTGCACGCGCCCGGGGTAGCGCTCGCGGCGGCGGCATTCGGCTTCGCCGTGTGGCGGGTTCCCTGCCGGGCTGACCTGATTTCCGATGTACTGGCCGTCGGCCTGGTGGTGAACCTGGCCGGCTTCGTCGCCAGCGTCATCCCGGCCACGCCGTTCGACGCCCGTGAGTTGGCCGCCGCGCTGCCGTACGGCGCGGTGCTGGCCGGCCGGATATTCGGCCCGTGGCTGACCGGCGCCCGGCCGGCCGGCGGCGGGCGGTTCTGGTTCCGGTTCCGGCTTCGGGCTGGCGATTCGCGGCCTTGGTTCGGGCCTGGTGCCCGCGGCTGGCGGTCCCGGTTGAGACCCGGCGCGGCGGCGCTTGCGGCGGCGCCCGCGCGGGCGCTCGTGACGGCGCTCGCGCTCGCGGGGGGCTGTCAGCTGGCCGCGCTCGGCTACGAGGCCGCCCAGCCCGCCGCCGTCACCCCCGAGCAGGCGCTGGCCGGCTGGCTGACCGCACACAATCTGACGACCGGGCTCGGCACCTACACCGAGGACAACATCACCACCCTCGACAGCGGCGGCGCGGTGCGGATGCTGACGGTCTCCTGGCACCCGCCGCCCGCCGGGGGCACCGTGACCCGGCTCTACCAGTCGTCGGCGTCCTGGTACGACCCGCGCACGGCGGACGCGAACTTCGTCGTCACCGGGCCCGCCGACGGCACCGCCGACCTCATTCCGCGAGCCGAGATCCTCGCGCTGGCCGGACCGCCCGCCCGCACCTACCAGTTCGACTCGTTCACGATCATGGTCTGGAACGAGAACCTGCTCACGCTCCTGGCCTCCCCGCCGTCTCGCACCCCCGGTGACATCGGTCACCTCTGACTCATCCAGATTTACTGGATCGGCTCGCGTCGGCCTCGCCCCGTCACCCGCGGCAGCAGCGCAATTGGAGTCGGTCAATGACGCCAGCGACTCTAATGAGCGCGGTCAATAGCGTAGGTCACCGGGGTGAAATCGCGTCGATGGCGTAGTCGGCAGATGGATTTCGTGCGCGCGAATCGTGACGCCCGGGGCTCACAACGGAAAGCGCGGCCGTTTGTCGGCCCGGCACAGCCGGCTAATGCCCGCGAATCAGGTGTTGACACGCAGTTAGCTGGTTTCTACCGTGAACGCTACCTGCTCGCCGAGGCCGATCCGGCAGTCGAAAAGGAACTGCCCGCCGGCCATCACCAGAATCCGGCCCGGGTGATCCCCGCGCTCGGCACCATCCGCTGACACGACCCCCGCCGGAGGACACCCCGTGACCATCGAGAGCAATGACGCGCCCCCCGAGTCGACGATTCAGGTAAACCACCAGCGGGCGGTCCCCGGGCGGCAAACACAGCCCCGGGCGGACACGGTCGGCAGCCTGCTACGCGACGACGCGGTGGTCCGCGCCGCTCGGCGGTCCAGCCCGGCCGACGGCGCGCTGCTCGACGATGCCGTGCGGGACGCGATCATGCTGCAGGAGGAGATCGGGCTCGACGTCATTACCGACGGCGAGGTGCGCAGGGTCTCCTGGGCGCAGACGCCTCGGTTCGTCGATGCGTTCGCGACGCTGGCCGGGCCCGACGCCGGGTCCCGCACCCGCTCGGGGACCGATTCCGGGGCGCTGAACTGGCGCGGCGCCGGCACGGGGGTGTTCGGCGTCCCGGCCGGCGGCCGGCCGCGCGGGTACCCAGTGGTGGTTAGCCGGGTCGCGACCGCGAAGCGGCTCGGGGACATGACCGCCGAGTACTCGTTCCTCGCCCACTACGCGCGGGCCAGGACCAAGTTCACCATGGCCGCGCCGAGCTACCACCGCCGTTACTGGTCGCCGGCCCGCTCGGGGGCCGCCTACGACTCGTGCGAGGAGTACCTGACCGAGGTCCGCGACTACCTCCGCTCGGTGGTGGACGCGCTGGCCGCGCTTGGCTGCGACTACATCCAGCTCGACGCGCCGAACTACGGCTCGCTGTGCGACCCCGACACCCGCGCCGGCATGATCGCGGCCGGCCGCGACCCGGACGCCGAGCTCGCGTTCGACGCGGACCTCGACAGTTCCCTGTTTGACGGGGTGACCGGGGTGACGTCGGCGCTGCACGTCTGCCGGGGCAACGGCCCGGCGGGCGCGTGGCACTCGGCCGGCGGCTACGGCGTCATCTCCGCCGCCCTGTTCCCGAGGCTGGCGATGGACCGGCTACTGCTGGAGTACGACTCCGACCGGGCGGGCGGGTTCGAGGCGCTGCGCGACGTCCGCGCGTCCGCCACCGTCGTGCTCGGCCTGCCGACCACCAAGTCGCCCAGGCTCGAGTACGACGACGACGTGCTCGCCCGGATCGCCGAGGCAGCGCGCTACAAGCCGCTGGAGGATCTCGCGCTCTCCACCCAGTGCGGTTTCGCGTCGGTCCCGATTGCCAACCCCGTCACCCCGGCGGTCCAGCGATCCAAGCTCGACCTGGTGGTCCGGCTCGCCCGCCGCGTCTGGGGCTAGTCGCGGCCTAGTCGCGGCCTAGATCGTTGATCGGGGTTTCATGACTGGTGGAGGGCTCGTACCGCGGCACACCGCGCGGGTGCGTGACTTGGAAGTGAACAGTGTCCAGAATC
>Ga0208220_1000480_pt1 | contig 16662 bp, 16 predicted proteins | sample NGESurdeep092012_9_FD_184484 | JGI IMG/M metagenome (GOLD analysis project Ga0208220, IMG submission 184484) | Arctic peat soil microbial communities from Barrow, Alaska - NGEE Surface sample F53-1 deep-092012 (SPAdes) | ecosystem: Environmental > Terrestrial > Soil > Wetlands > Peat ... | reverse complement strand
GGTGCGGCCCGAGGCCGATGTCATGCCCAAGGACGTGACCTGGGTCCGCGAAGCCGCCACCGGCACAGATCCGGCGGCACAGACTGTGACCACCGAGTCAGGCCGGACCCTGCACTATGACTACCTCGCGTACCTGGGAGTTCATCCGCGACCTGCGGGGTGGTACCGCCCTGTTCACCATGCCCGCCGGGCCGATCAAGTGCGCCGGAGCCCCGCAGAAGATCGCCTACCTGGCCGCTGACTGGTGGCGCAGCCAGGGCGTCCTGGACCGCACCCGGGTCATCCTGGTCCTGCCCACGGCGGCCATGTTCAGCCAGCCCGACTGGGCGAAGGTACTGGAAGGCATCGCCGCGGGCTACGGCATCGAGGTCCGCAAGGAGTCCCAGCTTGTCGAGGTGGACGGGGACAGCAACCGGGCCGTCATCGCCGATACCAAGGCTGGCACGAAGGAGACCATCCACTACGACATCCTGCACGCCACCCCGCCGCAGAGCGCCCCCGACTGGGTCAAGGCGACGCCGCTGGCCGACCCGGCAGGCCCGTTCGGCTACGTGCAGGTCGGCAAGCACACCCTGCAGAGCGCGGACTGGCCTAACGTGTTCGCTCTCGGTGACGTCTCGAACCTGCCGACCTCCAAGACCGGCGCCGCCGCCCGCCATCAGGCCCCTGTCCTGGTCGCCAACCTGCTCGCCGCGATGCGCGGCCAGGCCCTCAGCGGCCACTACAACGGCTACACCTCCTGCCCGCTGGTCACCTCGCGCAACAGGATGCTGCTCGCCGAGTTCGACTACGACCTCAAGCGCGCACCCAGCATCCCGTTTATCAATACTCTCAAGCCCCGCTACGACATGTGGCTGCTCAAGCGCTACGGACTGCCCAGCATGTACTGGAACCTGATGCTGAAGGGCCGCCTCTGACCTGCTGCCGGATAGCGCAGCGGGGCCAGCGGTTCCCTGGTGGCCACGTTGAGCCCGCCGACCCTGGGATCACGTCCGCGGCGGCGCGGGCCGGAGTCGCCCTGGTGTCCCGGACGTCCCGCGGATCCGCGCTCACCCGGAGGGCGCGGTCGCCGCGGAATGGCAGCGCGCCTGCTCGCCGTGGCCAGTGAACTCGGCGCCGGGCTGACAGCGCTGCGCGATGACCATCACACCGGGCTCCGGGTCAGCGCGCGATCTGGTCAGGCGCCCCCGTCCCGCTGCGAGGCGCAGCCCGTGACCCGGGAGAGCGTCCGCACGGCACCCGCAGCGGGCAGAGCCTGGATGCCCGCGGGGACGGCTGCCCGCTAGCCCTGGCCGGCCCGCAGCCCGGGGAAAGCAGGGACGGCGGTGTCATGAAGACCCTGCACAGGCGATCAGGCCAGGCCGCCGCCCCGGCTCCTGCCGGGTCCCTGCCGCGGGAGTTCTAGTGGTGCCCGCCAGAATGATGGTGCCCTGGTGACCCGGCCGGGTGCATTGAGGCGCGGACCGCGTCCTGCGCGCCGGCGGGAAGGTCTGCTGCCCCGCCGATCACCGCGGCAGCGAGTTCCGCCTCGGCGCTCTCCTCGATCGCGATGACCAGCCGGGCGGCACTCATCGGGTCGGCGCCGAACGCCAGCAGCCCGTGGTTGGCCAGCAGCACCGCGCTGGTACCCGGGAACTGCCCGAGCGTGCGGGCGATGCCGCGGACCGAGGCCTCCGAGCCGCGCGGCCCCCAGGGGACCACGGGCACCGGCTCGGCCTGGCCGAACCGCAGTAGCGGCTCGGTACGGCACGGCAGCGGCCGGTGCGCGAGCGCGAACGCTGTCGCCGCGGGGGAATGGGTGTGGATAACTGCCCCGGCACCGGGGCGGGCCCGGTAGACAGCCGAGTGCATCGCCACGATTTCCGCGTTCTCCGGGGCCAGCGCGCCCGCGAGCACCTCGCCGCCGAGGCTGACCACGGCCAGCTGGGCGGAGGTCAGCTCGCGGACCACGCCGGCGGAGGTCAGCGCGAACCGGTCACCGCCGAGCCGGGCGCTGACGTTCGCGTGCCCGGCGTGCGACATCACCTGCGCCGTGAACAGCGCCCGGACCGCGCCGAGAATCTGCTCCGCTGTTTCCTCCGGGACGGGAGTCACGGCAGTCAGCGTTCCCGCTCCATTGCCGAGCGGCCGCCGGGCCGGAGGCTGGCCGGTCATCCGCAGGTAAGGCTTGATGGCGCGATAGCCGGGGAAGCGCTCGGCGGCCTGCTCGTCAGAGACCGCAAGGCCGATGATCACGTCCTGCCCGGGCTGCCAGTCCGCCGGGGTGGCGACCGGGTAAGCCTCAGTGAGCTGCAGGCTGTCGATCGCCCGCAGGATCTCGGCGAAATTCCGGCCGGTCGACATCGGATAGGTGAGGATGAGCTTGATCTTCTTGTCCGGGCCGATCACGAACACCGAGCGCACCGTGGTGCTCCCGCTCGCGTTCGGGTGGATCATGTCGTACAGGGCGGAGACCTTACGGTCCGGGTCGGCGATCACCGGGAAGCTCACCGGGGTCCCCTGGGTCTCCCCGATGTCGCCCTCCCACCGGAGATGGGACTCGACCGGGTCCACCGACAGCCCCACCACCTTGGTGTCGCGTCGGCCGAACTCACCCTGGAGCCGGGCCACCGCCCCGAGCTCGGTCGTGCAGACCGGCGTGAAGTCCGCCGGATGGCTGAACAGCACTCCCCAGGAGCCCCCCAGCCATTCGTGAAAGCGGATCGGTCCCCGCGTGGTCTCCGCCTCAAAATCCGGGGCGGTATCACCCAGTCGCAGTGTCATCAGGTTCCTCCTGCCAGCTTCCTGTCGCGCGTCACGCGCTGTGTCAGTTGCAGGAGGCCCGGCGTAGCGACCACCCTGCCTGGCCTTTCCCACTATACCTCCGTGGGTATCTGGCCCGGCCCGGACGGCTGCTCCAGGGCGCTGCCCGGGAGCGGCCAGTACCCATGGCGGGGCTTCGCGACGTTCCCAGGGCGGCTGGGCCAGTGCTGCAGGCGTGAAGCGCAGCTACCCGCTACTGCCGATCCTGGCTCGCTGATGCGGGCCGCATGGCCTGCGGTGTGCCGGGCGCAGGGGTTCCGCTCCGGGGGCGGCGCTGCGTCTGCCAGAACCACGCGGTGCCGCCCAGGGCCACGGCGCTGGCGACGTACATGTTCAGCCGCAGCCCGAGGAAGTGCTCGGAGGGGTCGACGCGCAGCGCTTCCTCGAAGATCCGGAAAGCCGAGTACCCGGTGACATACAGGGCGAACAGGCCCGGCGGCCTGACCGTGCGGTGATGGCCCAGCCAGACCAGGGCGGCGGCCAGCGCCAGGTCGAAGATCAGCTCATACAGGAAGGTCGGCTGGAACGTGGCGTACTGGACGTACCCCGGAGGCCGGAACTGCGGGGCGATCTCCAGGCCCCAGGGGAGGCTGGTCGGGCCGCCGAACAGTTCCTGGTTGAAGTAGTTGCCGACCCGGCCGATCGCCTGGGCGGCCAGCAAGGCGGGGGCGACCGCGTCCATGAACTGCGCCGGGCTCGCGCCGTGCCTGCGCACCCGCCACGCCCGACCACGGCGGCCAGCGCCACCGCCCCCCAGATGCCCAGGCCGCCGTCCCAGACCGCGAAGACCCCGTACCAGTGGTGCGGGATGTACCCGGGCGTGGTGAGGTCGAAATAGATCCGGCCCCCGATGATGCCGGCGGGCACCCCCCAGATGGCGACCTCGCCGACCAGGGCCGGGTCACCGCCCCGGGCTTTCCACCGCCGCTGGGTGATCAGGATCGCCGCGGTGATCCCGATCACGTACATCAGCCCGTAGAAATGGATGAACGCCGGGCCGATGTGGAACCCGCTCACCGGAGGGCTCGGCAGGTGCAGGGCCACGGCCCGAGGATAGCCGCCCCGGGCCGGCCTTCGCTGCGGCGCGGTCGCCCTGCGCTCATCCTGCTCCCGGCTGGCGCCCCGGACGGCTCAGGCCTGCGCGGGGGGTGGCCCTGCGGGTGGCAGCAGCCAGCGCAGGTGCTCGCAGTCGCCTTGTAGCTGCAGCCGCCGCCACAAGATGGCAGTCGGCGAGATCTGGCTGGCGTGCAGGAGGGCGGCCCGGCGCTGCGCGGCCCGGTCCACCCGGATGCACAGGTCGATCCGGCCGGGCGGCTGCCCCGAGAACGCCTCGCCGGTCTCCTCCCGCAGCCGGTCAGCGACGGTGTCTTGCAGCACCCAGGCCAGCACGGGCAGGCCGGCCGCTGTCGCCGCGCGGACGGCGGCGCGTGTCGCGGCCTGGTGGTCGCGATGGCCGGTGATGCCGGTGTCGTCGAAGACCAGCAGGCCCTCCGCGCCGCGGCGTGCAGCCAGGCGGGTCACCTGGCCGGACAGCTCGCCCGGCGCCACCTCAGCGAGGTAGCCGTCGGGGTAATCAAGCAGGGTGACGGTGGCGACCCCGAGCTCGGCAGCGGCCTGGCGGAGTTCCCGGTCCCGCGCCTGGCGCAGCTCGACGTGGTTCTCGTTCAGCGTGGACGCCTCGCCATGGGTGAAGCACAGCACATGCACCGCGGTCCCGGCCGCGGTGAAGCGGCCGGCTATCGCTCCGAGGCCGAAGGTCTCGTCGTCGGGGTGGGCGACGACCACCAGCACCTGCCGCCAGTCGGGCAGCAGCCGCTCGGGCCGGAACATGGCACCCTCGGTCGTGGCCGCCCGCGGCCCGTCCCGGCCGGCATCCCGCGTGATCATCTGCGGCCGCCGGTCAGCGGGCCCGCAGCGGGGCCCGCAGCAGTGGCGCGGCCAGGCATGCCCCGGCCGCTCCGGCGGCCAGGGGGACGATCCCGATCACCGCGAGGACCAGGCCGCCGGCGCCGCCGGCGGTGATGCCCGTGATGATCAGCGCCAGCCCGGCCAGCGCCCGGGCGGATCGTCCTGCTGCTGAGTTCATGAGCCTGACAACTCTCATCACAAGCCTCCTAAAATACCCCCGTGGGTATATTCGCTCATGATAGCCGCCGGGATCGGCGATTCATTCCCCCTGGAGCGCAAGCGGCCGGGCCCGCCGCGCCCGTGACGCCCAGAGGCGGGCGCGCGGGGAAGCGAGCGGCCCCATCGGCCTGATATGCCTGCCGGGGTATTTGCGCCCCGCCTCCGGGATCGGCTATGGTTCGCAAAAATACCCATGGGGGTATACAGGAGATGATCATGATTCGTGAAGCGGGCATACGGGCTTTCGCCGCGGCGCACCGTGACGGCGATGTCGTCGTGGATGTCAGGGAACCGTTCGAGTACGCGGCCGGGCATGTTCCCGGCGCCACGCTGATGCCGATGGCGGCAGTGCGGGCGCGGCTGCGCGAGCTGCCCCGCAGCCAGCCGGTCTATGTCATCTGCGCGAGCGGCAGCCGGAGCCTGACCGCCGCGTCGCAGATGGCCTCGGCGGGCATCGAGGCCTGGTCGGTGGCCGGCGGGACCAGCGCGTGGGCCGCGGCGGGCGGGCCGCTGGTAACCCCCGCCGCCGGCTCAGGCCAGGAATCCGGGGTGCGGCGATGATCGAGGTCGTCAGCATCGACACCCCGGCGCTGGGCGATCGCAGTTACCTGGCGACCGACGGGCGGGCCGCGCTGGTGGTGGATCCGCAGCGGGATATCGACCGGGTGCTGGCGGCTGCTGCGGGGCGCGGGGTCCGGATCACCCACGTGTTCGAGACCCACATCCATAACGACTACGTCTCTGGCGGCCTAGCGCTGGCCCGGGTGACCGGCGCGGCGTACCACGTGAACGCCGCCGACGACGTGGCCTTCGACCGGGTCCCGGTCACCGACGGCGATGCCATCGGCGTCGGGGACGCGATGGCCGTCCAGGTCATCGCCACGCCGGGGCACACCTTCACCCACTTGTCCTATGCGCTGCAGGACACCTCCGCCGGGCGCGTGACGGCGGTGTTCACCGGCGGCTCTCTGCTGTACGGCTCGACCGGGCGGCCTGACCTGCTCGGCCCGGCGCACCAGGCCACGCTGGCCGCGGCCCAGCACGCCTCGGCCCGGCGGCTGGCCGCCGGGCTTCCCGACGACACGCCGGTCTGCCCCACCCACGGCTTCGGCAGCTTCTGCTCGGCCACCCAGCCCGGGGGCAACGCCTCCACCATCGGCCAGGAGAAGCGCGCCAACCCGGTGCTCACCCTCGACGAGGAGCACTACGTGGCGGACCTGCTGGCCGGCCTGGATGCCTACCCGGCGTACTACGCGCACATGGGCCCGGCCAACGCGGCCGGGCCGGGCGCCGTTGACCTGTCGCCGCCGGCTCGCGCGGACGCCGCGCAGGTAGCCGCCCGCATCGCGGCCGGGGAGTGGGTAGTGGACCTGCGCAGCCGGCGCGCGTTCGCGGCCGGGCACGTCACCGGCTCGCTGAGCTTCGAGCATGGCGATCACTTCACCAGCTACCTCGGCTGGCTCATCCCCTGGGGAACCCGGCTGACCCTGCTCGGCAAAAACCCTCAGCAGGTCGCCGCTGCTCAGCGCGACCTGGCCCGGATCGGCATCGACCGGCTCGCCGGCGCCGCTGCCGGCAGCCCGCGGGAGTGGGCCGGCAGCCAGCCGCTGGCCTCCTTTCCCGTCGCCAGCTTCGCTGACCTGGCCGCAGTCCGCCACCACCGGCCGGTCACCGTCCTGGATGTGCGCCGCGCGCTCGAATGGGCCGACGGCCACCTCGACGGCGCACTGCACATCCCGCTGCAGGACCTGCGGGCCCGCATGGGCGAGGTGCCCCGGGCCGAGATCTGGGTGCACTGCCGGTCGGGATACCGGGCGGTTGTCGCCGCATCACTCCTGCAAGCGGCCGGGCACGCCGTGGTGGCCGTGGACGACGAGTTCGCCCGCGCCGCCGAGGCGGGCCTGCCCCGGATCAGCGAGACGGCATCCGGGAGGGCGGCATGAGCGGCCGGGCCGGCCGCCTGTTCCCGCAGCGCCCCAAGGCCAGCGCGGAGCAGGCTAGTCAGCTGATGCGCCAGGGTGCGATCCTGCTGGCAGCGAAGATGCTGGCCCGCCAGGGCCGCGAGGTGGCCAGCCTGTCCGGGGGAATACATGCCTGGGCGCGCGCCGGGCTGCCGGTCGTCGCCGCCGGCGGCCGCCCAGGCCGGGTGGCGTGAGCCGATGGTCTTGCTAGCCGTCGTGGCTGGCCTGCTGATCGGGGCCAGCCTCGGCGCGCTCGGCGGGGGCGGGTCCATCCTCACCGTTCCCGCCCTGGTGTACCTGCTGGGCCAGAGCGCGCACCAGGCCACCACCGCGTCACTGATGGTTGTCGGCACCGCAGCTGCCGTCGGCGCGCTGGTGCATGCCCGGGGCGGCCGGGTCCGGCTCAAGGCAGGCGCGACGTTCGGGATCCTGGGCATCGCGGGTTCCTATGCCGGATCGCGGGCCAGCGCGGCGGTCCCGGCGAAGGTGCTGCTGGCCGGGTTCGGCCTGCTCATGCTCGCGGTGGCGGTCCTGATGATCCTGCGCCGCCGCGGCCAGGCCCGCCGCGCCCCGGGCGCCGCGGCTGCCAGCGGGGCACGGCATGCCGTCCTGGTCGCGGCCGCGGCGACGGGCGTCGGGCTGATCACCGGGTTCTTCGGCGTCGGCGGCGGGTTCGTCGTGGTCCCCGCCCTGGTCCTGGTCCTCGGCTTCGACATGCCCACCGCCGCAGGAACCTCCCTGGTCGTGATCGCGGTGAACAGCGCTACCGCGCTCGCGGCACGGGCCGGTCACGGCAGCCTGACCCTGGACTGGGCGCTCATCGGGGTGTTCACCGGCGCCGCAGTGATCGGCGCCCTCGCCGGCGGCAGCCTGGCCGGCCGCGCCAACCCGCAGCGGCTGAGCGCGGCCTTCACCGTGCTCGTCATCCTGGTGGCTGGCTATACGCTCACCCGCAGCCTGCCCGGCCTGGCGTGACCCCGCATCATGCCATATACCCCGCTGGGTATAATGGGGCAGGTGAACCGAAAGGGAGACGGCTGATGAAGATCGACGAGGACGACGCAGGCCAGGTGCTCAACCGGCTCCGCCGCGCGCACGGCCAGCTGGCCGGGGTCATCGCCATGGTGGAATCCGGCCGGGACTGCGCCGACGTGGTCACCCAGCTCGCCGCGGTATCCCGCGCCCTCGACCGGGCCGGATTCAAGATCGTGGCCAGCGGCATGCGCCAGTGCCTGTCCGGGGACACCGACTCCCCGATGACCGAGGAGCAGATGGAGAAGATGTTCCTCACCCTCGCCTGAGGACAGCAGCCGACAAGGAAAGGCAGGCAGATGGGTTACGCGATGACCGTCCGCACACCAGCACCGTTCGCCGACGCCGTAGCACGCGTCCGCGACGCGCTCAAGGCACAGGGCTTCGGCGTGCTGACCGAGATCGACGTGCGGGCCACCCTGCGCGACAAGCTCGGCCAGGACATGGAGGACTACCTCATCCTCGGCGCGTGCAACCCGTCCCTCGCGCACCAGGCGCTGGCCATCGACCCCTCGATCGGCCTGCTGCTCCCGTGCACCGTGGTGGTGCGCGCCGACGCGGGCCAGACCATTATCGAAGCGCTTGACCCCCAGGCTATGGTGACCATCACCGGCCAGCCCGCCGTCCAGCCGGTCGCGGACGAGGCCGCGAGCAGGATCCGGGCAGCCCTCGGCTCCCTGCGCGAGAGCCGCGAAGCACGCTGAGGCCAGTTGCCCCGATGTCCCGCGGCTGTGACCGGCTCCGCCGCCGGGCGGCAGGCCCCTTCGGCTGATGCACTGATAAGCGCCAACTGGGGTGCCCCCGGGCATTAGCGCACTCCAGGGCACCGGCCCGCAGGGCGACCGTTAAGTTATCCTGGGAAGGTGCTGCCGCCGTCCACGCCGGACCTGATCGCGCTGGACCTCCTTGATTCCATCGCGAAGCTGGGCAGCCTCGGGCAGGCGGCCAGCCGGCACCGCATGTCGCAGCCCGCGGTCAGCATGCGCATGACCCAGCTGGAGCGCAGGCTGGGCGTCAGCCTCCTGGAGCGCACCCCGGCCGGCACGCGCCTGACCCCGGCCGGGGCGCGGGTGGCCGCGCTGAGCCGGCGCGTGCTCAGCGAGGCGCGGGCGCTGATGGCCGGCGTCGACGCGCTCGTCGCCGAGGAAAGCTCGCATCTGCGCGTCGCCGCGTCGCTCACGGTCGCCGAGCACCTGCTGCCCGGCTGGCTCGGCGCCCTGCACCGCGAGTCCCCGGATGTCATCCTGGCCGTCGAGGTCACCAATTCGTCGAAAGTTCTGGCCCGAGTGGGCGACGGGAGCGCTGATGTCGGCTTCGTAGAGGGCCACGAGACCGAGCCAGGCGGCATGTCCACCGTCGTGGTCCGCAGCGACCGGCTCGTGGTGGTCGTGGACCCGGCGCATCCCTGGGCCCGGCGGGAGTCTCCCGTGCGGGGCCCGGAGCTGGCCGCGGCCGAGCTTATCGTCCGGGAGCCGGGGTCGGGGACCCGGCAGGTCCTGGATGATGCCCTCAGCTCATGGGGCGGCCCGAGTTCCCGGCTGGAGCTCGGGTCGACCGCCGCGATCCTGGCCGCCGTGCGCCGCGGCGACGGGCCGGCGGTGCTCAGCGCGCTGGCCGTCGCCGAGGAGATCGGCGCGGGCCACCTGGTCGCGGTACCGACCGAGGACATCGACCTGACCCGGTCGCTGCGCGCGATATGGCCCGAGGCCAGGCCGCTGCCTCCCCTGGCCAGGCGCCTGCTCAACGTGGCCGTCTCATAAGCCAGGATTATGGGCTCCCAAGGAGCGCGCGGCTAGGCCGGCGCCGGGGGCGGCGTTACCGTCGGCTTGTGACCACGCCGGATGACCTTGCGATGACGCCGGATGACCTGCTGCAGCGGTGGGTGAAGGTCCTGGATCAGGACAAGTGCATCGGGTGTCATGCGTGCACGACGGCGTGCAAGAGCGAGAACGAGGTGCCGCTCGGGGTGACCCGCACCTACGTGAAATCGGTTGAGATCGGGATCTTCCCGCAGGTGCGGCGGGCGTTCCAGGTGACCCGGTGCAATCAGTGCGCGGACGCGCCGTGCACCACCGCGTGCCCGACCCGCGCGATGTACCGGCGGCCGGACGGGATCGTCGACTTCGACAAGTCAGCCTGCATCGGCTGCAAGGCCTGCATCGCCGCGTGCCCCTATGACGCGATCTTCATCAACCCCGAGGACAACTCCGCCGAGAAGTGCAACCTGTGCGCGCACCGCCTCGAGGTCGGGCTGGAGCCGGCCTGCGTCACGGTCTGCCCGACTGAGGCGATCCTGGTCGGCGACCTGAACGACCCCGAGTCGAAGGTCGCGCAGATCGTCAGCCGCGACCCGGTCACGGTCCGCCGGCCGGAGAAGGGCACCCGGCCGGGCCTGTTCTACAAGGGAGCCCACCAGGCGACGCTGGACCCCCTGGCAGCGCGGCGGCCCGACGGCGGCCTGTACGCGTGGGCGACGCAGGGCGGCGAGCACGACCCCGGTCACGTTCCCGGCGGTCACCCGGGGCAGCCCAGCTCCAGCGCCGCGGCCCTGCTGTCGTATGACGTGCCCCACCACGCGCCCTGGGGGTGGCGGGTCAGCCTCTACACCTGGACCAAGGGCCTGGCCGCCGGGGGGCTGCTCGTCCCGCTGATCCTCATCCTCGCCGGGCGCCTGACCTGGGACAGCCCGCTGGCCCGGTGGGCCGCACCAGGCCTGGCCCTGGCGTTCCTCGGGGCCACCGGGGTACTGCTGATCTGGGACCTGCGCCACCCTGCCAGGTTCTACCTCATCTTCACCCGGCATCACTGGGCCAGCTGGCTGGTGCGCGGGTCGTTCATCATCGGCGGCTACGGCGCCGCCCTGGCCCTGTACGGGATCGGGTCCCTGGCCGGGTCGGTGGTCGTCCGGCAGGTCGCGGCGGGCCTGGTCATCCCGCTGGCCCTGGCGACGGCGTGCTATACGGCATACCTGTTCGCGCAGGCCAGGGCCCGGGACCTGTGGCAGAGCCCGCTGCTGGCCCCGCACCTGGCCGTGCAGGCCGTGCTCGCCGGCGCCGCCGCGATCCTGCCGTTCGCCATCTGGCTCGGCCCGGCGTCCGCGGTGACCGGGACCGAGGTGCTGCTGGCCGCGGCCGCGGCCGCCCACGTGCTGCTCGCCGGCGGGGAGATCACCGTCGCCCACCCCACGGAGCATGCGCACCTGGCGGCCGTGGCGATGACCCGCGGGCGGTTCGCGCGGTACTTCTGGCCGGGCCTGGCCGCCGTCGCCGCCGCGATCGCGGCGCCGTGGATCGGCGCGGCCGCCGTGCCGCTGGCCCTGCTCGGCCTGCTGGCCCACGAGCATGCCTACGTGCAGGCCGGCCAGTCCGTCCCGCTGGCATAAGGAGCTGCCGTGTCCCCTCCCGCAGATGTCCCCGGCGACAGCGGCCCGGACCTGGCCGCGCTGGGCGAGCGCGTCTCGGCGGCGCGGGCCGCGGTGGAGGCCCGCGGCGAGACGTTCTACCAGGGCGCCAGCCGGATCCACCTGGGGGCGTTCCCGCCGAAGGAGCGGTGGGACGACTGGGTGGAGCTGTCCTCGCGGGCCTGGCCGGCCCGCGAGGAGCACCACTACATGCTGGTGCCCACGACGTGCTTCAACTGCGAGTCCGCGTGCGGCCTGCTGGCCTACGTGGACCGTGACACCCGCCAGGTCCGCAAGTTCGAGGGCAACCCCGAGCACCCCGGGTCGCGGGGCCGCAACTGCGCTAAGGGCCCGGCGACCATCAACCAGGTCACCGACCCCGACCGGGTCCTGTACCCGATGAAACGAGCCGGGCGCCGCGGCGAGGGACTGTGGGAGCGGGTCACCTGGGACGAGGCCCTGGACGCGATCGCGGAGCGGCTGCGGGCGGCCCTCACGCAGGGACGCCACAACGAGATCATGGTGCACCTGGGCCGCCCCGGCGAGGACGGCTACACCGAGCGGGTCCTGGCCAGCTGGGGGGTGGACGGCCACAACTCCCACACCAACGTGTGCTCCAGCGGCGGGCGGACCGGATTCCAGTTCTGGATGGGCATCGACCGGCCCAGCCCGGACTACGCGCACGCGAAGGTCATCTACCTGATCAGCGCCCACCTGGAGGCCGGGCACTACTTCAACCCGCACGCGCAGCGGATCACCCAGGCCCGGCAGAACGGCGCGAAGGTCATCGTGCTGGATACCCGGCTGTCCAATACCGCGACTCACGCCGACTACTGGCTGTCGCCGCAGCCGGGCAGCGAGGCGGCGATGAACCTGGCCATCGCCAGCTACCTGATCCGCACGGGCCGTTATGACGCCGAGTTCGTGCGCCGGTGGTGGAACTGGGAGCAGTACCTGACCCAGTGCCGGCCCGACCTGCCGGCCACGTTCGAGTCGTTCCAGGGCGCCCTGGCCGAGCTGTACGCCGGGTTCACGTTCGAGCATGCCGCCGCCGAGTCCGGGATCGACGCCGGCGTGCTGGCCGAGGTCGCCGAGGTCGTCGCCGGCGCCGGGACGCGGTTCGCGTGCCATTCCTGGCGGTCGGCGGCGGCGGGGAACCTGGGCGGCTGGCAGGTGTCGCGGACCCTGTTCCTTATCTCGGCGCTGCTGGGCGCGGTCGCGACCGAGGGCGGCACGTTCCCGAATGCCTGGAACAAGTTCGTCCCGCGGCCGATCCACACCCCGCCGCATCCGGGGGTGTGGCAGGACCTGTCCTGGCCGCTGGAGTTCCCGCTCGCCCAGAACGAGCTGAGCTTCCTGCTCCCCCATTTCCTGAAGGACGGCCGCGGCCGCCTGGACACCTACTTCACCCGGGTCTACAACCCGGTGTGGACTAACCCCGACGGGCTGTCCTGGATGGAGGTGCTCACCGACACCGAGAAGATCGGCTGCCACGTCGCGCTCACGCCGACCTGGAACGAGTCCGCGTACTTCGCCGACTACGTGCTGCCGATGGGCCACGGCTCCGAGCGGCACGACACGCACTCCTACGAGCAGTACGACGGCCAGTGGATCGGGTTCCGCCAGCCCGTCCTGCGCGCGGCCCGCGAGCGGCTCGGCGAGGACATCACCGACACCCGGCAGGTCAACCCCGGCGAGGTCTGGGAGGAGAACGAGTGGTGGATCGAGCTGTCCTGGCGGATCGACCCGGACGGCTCCCTGGGCATCCGCCGGTACCACGAGTCCCGCGCTAATCCCGGCGAGAAGCTCACCGTCGACGAGTACTACGGGTGGATGTTCGACAACTCGGTCCCCGGCCTCCCCGAGCGCGCCGCCGCCGAGGGCCTCACGCCGCTGGCCTGGATGCGCCGCTACGGCGCCTTCGAGATCGCCAGCGGCCAGGGCGGCCTGCACGAGCGCGAGGTACCCGAGGATGAGCTGCGCGACGTGGCCATCGGGCCGGCCGGGCAGGTGTACACCGCCGCGGCCGCCCCGGCGACCACTAACATCGTCCCGATGGCGGCGCCGGGCCCGGACAGCGAGGGCCGCCGCCCGGCCGGGGTGATGGTCGACGGGATCATCCGCCGCGGGTTCCCCACCCCGTCGGGGCGGCTGGAGTTCTGGTCCTCGACCCTGGCGGACTGGGGCTGGCCTGAGCACGCGCTGCCCGGCTACATCAAGAGTCACGTCCACCCCTCAGCGCTGGCTCCCGATCAGATGGTGCTGCTGTCCACCTTCCGGCTGCCGACCCAGATCCACACCCGCTCGGCGAACAGCAAGTGGCTGGACGAGCTGTCCCACACCAACCCGGTCTGGATCCACCCCTCTGACGCCGCCCGGCTGCGCATCGCCCGCACCGGGGACCTGATCCGGGTCGAGACCGACATCGGGTACCTGGTCGCCAGGGCCTGGATCACCGAGGGCATCCGGCCGGGCGTGGTGGCCTGCTCTCATCACATGGGCCGCTGGAAGCTCACCGGCCATGACCAGGTCGGCGCCGGCGGCATGATGGCCACCGTCGACCTGCACCACGGTGATGACGGCTGGGCCATGCACGGCACCGGCCGGGTGAAGCCCTACCGGTCCGCTGACCCGGACACCGCGCGGATCTGGTGGTCTGACACCGGCGTCCACCAGAACCTCACCTTCCCCGTCCACCCCGATCCCATCTCGGGCATGCACTGCTGGCACCAGGCCGTCCGCGTCCGCCCCGCCGCGCCCGGCGACGCCCAGGGCGACATCGCGGTCGACACCGGCAAGGCACGCGAGATCTACGAGCAGTGGATGGCCCGGACGCGGCCGGCCGGCAGCGTCTCGCCGGACGGGACTCGCCGGCCGCGCTGGCTGATGCGCCCGCTCAAGCCGTCCGCCGCCGCATCCGCGCTGCCCGCAGCCGGCCCGGGCGACGGGACTGCCGCGTGACGGGCGGCCGGTGGGAGCTCCTGCGCGCGCTGGGCGCCGTGGCCGACAGCCCTGCGGGGGCCCGCGTCGCCGCCGGCGCGCTCGGCCTCACCCCGGCCAGCGCCGCCGAGCACACGGACGTGTTCGTGCTGAACTGCCCGCCCTACGCGTCGGTGTACCTCGGGCCGGACGGCGCACTGGGCGGTGAGGGCGCCGACCGGGCCGCCGGATTCTGGCGGGCCATCGGGCTCACCCCGCCCGCCGAGCCCGACCACCTCACCGCGCTCCTCGCGCTATACGCCAGCCTCGGCGAGGCGGCCGGCGAGAGCCGCCGCCGGGCCACCGCCGCGGCGCTGGCCCGGACCCGCGCCGCGCTGTTCGCCGAGCACCTGTGGCCCTGGCTGCCGGCCTACCTCGATGCGGTCACCGACCTGCAGGCACCGGCCCTTACCGCCTGGGCGCGGCTCACCCGGCACGCCATGTCCGCCGAGTTCAGCGCGCAGCCGGCCCCGGCGCAGCTACCGCTGGCGCTCCGCGAAGCCCCGGCGGCGGCCGGACCGGACGGCCGCGTCGGCGACCTGACCGCCGCCCTGACCACGCCCGTGCGCAGCGGCTTCATCCTGACCCGCCGCCGGCTGGCCGGCGGCGCCGAAGCGGCCGCCGTCGGCCACCGGATCGGCGAGCGCCGCTATGCGCTGCGCGCGATGCTCGAGCAGGACCCCGCTACGACGCTGGACTGGCTCGGGCGCGAGGCGCAGCGCTGGGAGCAGCAGCACGCCAGCAGGACGCCCGGTGACGCCATCAGCCGGTGGTGGGCAGCGCGCGCGGCCGCCACCGCCCGGTTTCTCCGGGACTCCGCCGCCGCCGCGCGCGGCGGCACGCCAGCCGGGGCGGTCAGGTGAAGGTGTACCGGGGTCCGGCTGACGGCCGAGCGGCGAGCGGGCCATGAGCGGCAGGCCAGCCGCCATCAGCATCGCCGAGCAGCCAGCCCAGCCGACCATGGACTCAGCGGCCAGCTACCTTGCCGCGATCCTCGCGGTCATCGCCCCGCTGCCGCCCCGTCGCCTGGGCCTGGACGACGCGGACGGCGCTGTCCTGGCCGAGAAGGTCCGGGCCCGCTGCCCGCTGCCCTTCTTCGACAACTCCGCGATGGACGGGTACGCCGTCCTGGCGGCCGACGTCGCGGCCGCGGCGCCCGGCGCACCGGTTGTCCTGCCGGTCCGGGACGAGATCACAGCCAGTGACATCCGGCCGCGGCAGCTGCCCGCCGGGACGCGGCTCGGCCCGGCGCAGATCGGGCTGCTCGCCGCCGCGGGCCGGGACACCGTCCTGGCCCGGCCGCGCCCGCAGCTGACGGTCCTGTCGGCGGGCAACGAGCTGGCCGAGCCCGGCGACGCACTGGTCCCCGGCCGGACCTGGGAGTCGAACAGCTTCATGCTCGCCGCCGCCGCCCGCCAGGCCGGCTGCGTAATGCGGCGCCACCCCGTCGTCCGCGACGATCAGGGCGAGGTGCTCGCCGCGGTCCGGAACGCCCGCCCGGGCACTGACCTCCTGGTCACCAGCGGCGGGATCAGCATGGGCGGCGCGCATGACGTCATCAAGGCCGCCCTGCGCATGCTGGGCACCTTCAGCTTCCGCAGCGTGGCCATGCAGCCGGGCATGCCGCAAGGCTTCGCCCGGTCCAACGCGCTGATCATCGTTCCCAGGCAGGCGACGGTGCTGCCCGCGGGCAGCACCGTCGAGGTGCTGGAACTGAGGCCATGAGCGAGCAGCCGGATCGCCGGACCAGGCCATCCCGGCCAGCCTGGTGGCCCGGCGCGTGGTGGCCTGACGGGCCGAAGGCCGGACGGCAGGCCCGGGAAAGCGAGCGGCTGCGCAGCCCGCAGCCCCTGGTCCGGACGCGGCTGCCATCGGGCCGCGGCGCCATGGAGCAGCCGAATATCACCAGCGACGGGGCGGCGATCCTCACGCTCCGGTTCTGGGCGATGGTCGCGCTGACCGGGATCGCCACCGGCCTGTTCGGGGACCTGATGATGTGGATCCTCTTCAATGTCCAGTACCTCGCGTTCGGCTATCACTCAGGCAGCCTCCAGCACGGCATCGAGCAGGCCTCCGACATCCGGCGGGTCAGTTCCCTGCTGATCGCCGGCGCGTTCGGCGGGGTGGCCTGGTACCTGCTGCGCCGGTACACCAAGGGCGAGCACTCCGAGCTCGACGAGACCATCTGGAACGGCGACGGCCACCTGTCGTTCCGCCGCTGCCTGGGCACCTCGGTGATCTCCGAGATCGTCATCGGCATGGGCGCCTCCATGGGCCGCGAGGCCGCCCCCAAGCTCCTCGGCGGGGCGTCCGCGAGCCTGCTGGCCGGCTGGGCCGGCCTGTCGGCGCCGCAGCGGCGGC
>Ga0208220_1000479_pt1 | contig 16662 bp, 10 predicted proteins | sample NGESurdeep092012_9_FD_184484 | JGI IMG/M metagenome (GOLD analysis project Ga0208220, IMG submission 184484) | Arctic peat soil microbial communities from Barrow, Alaska - NGEE Surface sample F53-1 deep-092012 (SPAdes) | ecosystem: Environmental > Terrestrial > Soil > Wetlands > Peat ... | reverse complement strand
CATCTACCTACCGGCCGAGGACCTCGGGCGCTTCAGGGTCAGCGAGGCCGACCTGGCCGCCACGGCGGCGACGGCCCCGCTCAGGGAGCTGATGACCTTCGAGACCCAGCGCGCCCGGCGGATGCTGGACGACGGCGCGCCGCTGGTCGGGACGCTGCGCGGCATGTCGCGGATCGCGGTCGGCGGTTATGTGGCGGGTGGCCGGGCCGCGCTGGCCTCGATCGCGGCCGTTGGGTATGACGTCCTGTCCGCCCAGGCCGTGCCGGCCAAGCGCAGGCTGGCGGCCGAGCTGGTCGCCACGGTGGTGACCGGGCGATGAGCGCCGTGGCACCGCCATCGCCGGACGTGCGCGCGGCCTACCAGCACTGCCAGCAGGTGACCACGACGCAGGCGCGCAACTTCTCCTACGGCATCGCGCTGCTGCCCGGCGACAAGCGCCGGGCGCTGTCGGCGGTATATGCCTTCGCTCGCCGGATCGACGACATCGGCGACGGCGACCTCCCCTCCGGCGACAAGCTGGCCGCGCTCGAGCAGGCCCGCGGCCAGGTGACCGAGCTGGCCAGCGGCCCGGCCGGGCCGCCAGCCGATCCGGTCCTGCTCGCGCTGGCGGATGCGGCGAGCCGCTTCCCCATTCCGGTGGTCGCATTCGGCGAGCTGATCGACGGCTGCGAGGCCGACGTGCGCGGAACCAGCTATCAGACCTTCGGCGAGCTGGAGCACTACTGCCGGTGCGTCGCCGGCTCGATAGGCAGGCTGTCGCTGGGCGTGTTCGGGTCCGCTGATCCCGCTGCAGCCGAGCCGCTCGCGGACGCTCTCGGCGTAGCGCTGCAGCTGACCAACATCCTGCGCGACATACGCGAGGACCTCGGTAACGGCCGGGTCTACCTGCCGGCGGAGGACCTCGCGCGGTTCGGCTGCACGCTGACCCCGGGTCGCGACCCGTCGTCAGGCGACCCCGCGGATCTCGAACGACTCATCAGGTTCGAGGCGCAGCGGGCCCGCGACTGGTACGCCACCGGCCTGCGACTCATGCCGATGCTGGACTGGCGCAGCGCCGCATCGGCCGGGGCCATGGCCGGGATCTACCTCCGGCTGCTGGATCACATCTCCGCTACACCTGCCGAAGTGCTGCAGCGGCGGATGTCGCTGCCGGCTAAGGAGAAGATCATGGTTGCGGTGCGGTCGCTGGTCGGCCTTACGCCCCGCCCGGCCGCCGGTGCCCGAGACGCTGGCGGACCCGGGCCTGGCGCGCCGGAAGCCGGTGCTCCGGCGGCTGCCTCTCCGGCGGCTGCCTCCCCCGCGCCGGAAGCCTCGGCGGCCGGCCTTCCGGCTGCCGGCGGCCGCGCCGCCAGCGAGAGGACGGTCCCGGCCAGTGACGCGGTCAGTGCGGACGGCCAGGTGCCTTCCGAAGGGAAGGGCCCAGCGGATGGCGCGCGGCCGGTTACGGAGGGTACTTCGTGACCGGCCGACATGTTTTGGTCATCGGCGGCGGCCTGGCCGGCATCAGCGCGGCGATCCAGTTGCGGGAGGCCGGCGTCGCCGTCACCCTCCTGGAGGCCCGGCCGTGGCTAGGCGGCGCGACCTGCTCGTTTTCTCGTGGGGACCTGGTGATCGACAACGGGCAGCATGTGTTCCTGCGCTGCTGCACGGCCTACCAGGAGCTGCTGGCGCGGCTCGGCATGACCGGCTCAGTGTCGATGCAAGAGCGGTTCGACGTCACGGTGCTGACGCCCGGGCGGCAGGCCCGGCTCCGGCGCAGCTCCCTGCCGGCGCCGCTGCACATGACCGGGACCCTGGCCAGGTACGGGCTGCTCACGCCCGCCGAGCGGCTTAAGGCGGCCCGGGCAGCGCTCGGCATGCGCTTCGCCAACCCGGCCAGCCCACAGCTGGATGACCAGCGCCTCGGCGACTGGCTCGGCTCGCGCTGGCAAGGCGAGCGGGCCCGGCGCAGGCTCTGGGACCTGTTCATCATCTCCGCCCTGAACATCGATGGCGACGAGGCCAGCACGGGCCTGGCCGCCACCGTGATCAAGACCGCCCTGCTGGGCCGCAAGGACGCCGCCGACATCGGCATCTCCTCGATCCCGCTGGGCGACCTGCACGGCAAGGCGGCAGCCCGGCTGCTGGCCCGGCTGGGCGCGGACGTCCGCCCGGGCGTCAAGGCGGTATCCATCGAGCGCGGCCAGGACGGCGCATTCCGCGTCCGCGCGGTGTCGGCGGGCGACGCCGCCGATCGGCGGCTGGTTCCGGGGAACGGCCAGGGCGCCGAGGCCGCCGGGCCCGAGACCACGGCCCCGGCCGAGACCACGGCCCCGGCCGGGGCCGCGGACCTCGCGCAGGCCATGAGCCTGGCGCAGGCTGCCGACCCCGCGCAGGCCGTGAGCGCGACCACGGACCCTGCGCCATCGGATGCCGCTGATGGCGTTCTGACCGCCGACGCGGTGGTGCTCGCCGTGCCGGCCTGGGTGGCCACCAAGCTGGCGCCGGCCGGGCTGGGGAGCGATCCGGCCGACTGGGGGGAACTCGGCGTCTCGCCCATCGTCAACGTGCATGTGCACTACGACCGCCGGGTCACCCGGCTGCCGTTCGCCGCGGCGCTGGAATCCCCGGTTCAGTGGGTGTTCGACAAGACGCGAGCCGCCGGCGTAACGACCGGCCAGTACCTGGCCGTGTCGCTGTCGGCCGCGGACAGCTACGTAGATGTCCCGGCCGCCCGGCTGCGCGAGCAGTTCCTGCCCGCGCTGGAGCAGCTCTTCCCGGCCGCCGCTGACGCGAGCGTGCTGGATTTCTTCGTCACCAGAGAACGTCGGGCGACGTTTCGCCAGGTGCCAGGGTCAGGTCGGCTGCGGCCGGGCGCTGGCACCTCGGTGCCTGGCCTCGCGCTGGCTGGCGCATGGACCGATACCGGTTGGCCGGACACGATGGAGGGAGCCGTGCGTAGCGGACAGAACGCCGCAGAGCGCATCATCACGGAGCTGGCGGCACTGCCGCCGACACAGGAGATGCGGGCTGAGCGGATTAAGGGCAGTGAAATTGCGGCAAGGGCGTCTTCATGACGACAACCATGCCGGCGGGCGTCGCCGCCGCTCGTGACCTTGTTGGCCCCGCGATTGGGGGGTGGCTGGAGCGGCTCAGCCCGGATGTCCGGATTGTCGCGGCCTACCACCTGGGCTTCGTCGATGCCGACGGAGCTCCGTCCGGCAACGGGCAGGGCGGTAAGGCGCTGCGGCCGGCCCTGGCCCTGCTATCGGCGCGCGCGGCGGGCGCGCCGCCCGAGCGAGGGGTGGCCGCCGCCGCGGCGGTCGAGTTCGTGCACAACTTCTCGCTGCTGCACGACGACATCATGGACGGCGATACCGAGCGCCGGCACCGGCCGACCGCCTGGACGGTGTTCGGCGTCGGCTCGGCGATCCTGGCGGGCGATGCCCTGCTGTGCCTGGCTCAGGACATTCTGCTCACCGATCCCGCGCCCCAGGCGGTCTGGGCGGCCCGTTGCCTGTCCGCGGCGGTGCACCGGCTGATCGCGGGCCAGGGCGCCGACCTGGCGTTCGAGCGACGGGAGGACGTGACGCTGGATGAGTGCCTGCAGATGGCGGGGGACAAGACCGCCGCGCTGATGGCCTGTGCTTGCAGCATCGGCGCTATCGGCGTCGGCGCGCCGGCGGAGCTCGCGATGGGCCTGGCCGGGTTCGGCGCCCATGCCGGGCTCGCGTTCCAGCTCACCGATGACCTGCTGGGGATCTGGGGGGCGCCCGAGATCACCGGCAAGCCGGTGCGGGCCGACCTGCGGGCACGGAAGAAGTCGCTGCCGGTCGTGGCCGCGCTCAGCCAGGACAGCCAGGCCGCTCGCGACCTGGGCGCGCTGCTGGCCCGACCGGACGCCCTGGACGAGGACGACCTGCTGCGGGCCGCCGACCTCGTCGAGGCGGCCGGCGGCCGGGAATGGGCCGAGGGCGAGGCGGATGCGCAGCTGGCGGCCGCCACCAAGTGCCTCGCGGAGACGGAGATGCCGGATGACGTGCGCGCGGAGTTCGCCGCGATAGCCGACTTCATCACGGTGCGGCAGAACTGAGCGGACCAGGTACCCAGCCGGACAGTTCTAGCCGGGCCAGGGCCAGCCAGACGGAGGAGATGACGCGATGACGATGACTCAGGCCACCGGGGCCGGCAGCGATACTGCGGCGACCGTGCGATCGGTGCTGGGCAAAGCCGCACGTCACCTGCTCGAGCTTCAGGATGAGCAGGGCTGGTGGCAGGGCGAGCTGGAGACCAACGTCACCATCGACGCCGAGGACCTGCTGCTGCGCGAGTTCCTCGGCATCAGGACGGCTGAGCAGACCGACGCGACCGCCCGGTGGATCAGGTCGCGGCAGCGGCCGGACGGTACCTGGTCGAACTCCTACGGCGGCAAGCCCGATCTGTCCACCACCGTGGAGGCCTACGTCGCCCTGCGGCTGGCCGGCGATTCGCCCGACGCTTACCACATGGCCCAGGCGGCGGGCTGGATCCGCACCGCGGGCGGCATCCCGGCGACCCGGGTCTTCACCCGGATCTGGCTGGCCCTGTTCGGGGAGTGGTCCTGGGACGACCTGCCGGTGATGCCGCCGGAGCTCATCTACCTGCCGAGCTGGTTCCCGCTGAACGTGAGCGACTGGGCCTGCTGGGCTCGCCAGACGATCGTCCCGCTGACGATCGTCGGATCGCTGCGGCCGGTCCGCTCACTGGCCTTCGGGCTCAGCGAGCTGCGGGTGCCGACCGTGGCCGGCGCCAAGGGCCGCCCGACCGCCGCGGCGGCGGCGGCGGCCGACGCGCTCTGGGCGCGCGTGTTCGGCGAACTGGACCGCGCGCTGCACGTTTATCATCGTCACGGCCTGCGGGCGGCGCCGCTGCGCGCGGTGCGCGCCGCGGCGATCCGCCGGTGCACCGACTGGATCATCGCCCGGCAGGAGAAGGACGGCTGCTGGGGCGGGATCCAGCCGCCGTGGGTGTACTCGCTCATCGCGCTGAACCTCCTCGGCTACGACCTGAGCCATCCGGTGATCGCGCGCGGGCTGGCCGCCCTCGACTCGTTCACGGTCTGGGCGGACACCCCCGAGGGCCCGGTCCGGCGGATCGAGGCCTGCCAGTCCCCGGTCTGGGACACCGTGCTCGCCATGATCGCGCTCGGGGACGCCGGCCTGCCGCCCGATCACCAGGCGCTGGTCAAGGCCGGGCGCTGGGTGCTGGCCGAGGAGATCCGCGGCCCGGGTGACTGGCAGGTCCGCCGGCCGGGGCTGGAGCCGAGCGGCTGGGCCTTCGAGTTCAACAATGACGTCTACCCGGACATTGACGACACCGCCGAGGTGCTGCTGGCCCTGGAGCGGACCACCCAGCCGGCCGACGCCGGGCTTCCGGAGGCCATCGATCGGGCCACCAGGTGGCTGATCGGCATGCAGTCCCGCGACGGCGGCTGGGGTGCCTTCGACGCCGACAACACCCGCAAGATGGTGACTAAGCTGCCGTTCTGCGACTTTGGCGAGGTCATCGACCCGCCGTCGGCCGACGTTACGGCGCATGCCGTCGAGGCGCTGTCACAGCGGGGCCTGGCGGGCAGTAAGCCCGTCCGCCGGGGGGTGGCCTGGCTGCTGCGGGCCCAGGAGAGCGACGGCTCCTGGTTCGGCCGGTGGGGCGCGAACTATGTCTACGGCACCGGAGCGGCGGTTCCGGCCCTCATCGCGGCGGGCGTGCTGCCGACCAAGCCGGTCATCAGGCGCGCCGTGGCCTGGCTCGTCGAGCACCAGAATCCCGACGGCGGCTGGGGCGAGGACCTGCGAACCTACGAGCCCCCTGGCAGCCAGCACAGTGCCGGCCAACACGGGGCCGGCCAACACGGGGCCGACCAACACGGGGCCGCTCCCGGCCGCGACGAGTCCACGGCCTCGCAGACCGCGTGGGCGCTGCTCGCGTTGCTGGCCGCCGGCGGCGCGTCCGACAGCGTCGACCGCGGGATCCGCTGGCTGGCGCAGACCCAGCGACCGGACGGAACCTGGGACGAGCCCCAGTTCACCGGGACGGGCTTCCCGCGCGACTTCTACATCAACTATCACCTCTACCGCCTGGTTTTCCCGGTGAGCGCGCTCGGCCGCTACCTGGGCGGTGCGGGATGACCCGGCTGACGGTCTGTGCCCCGCTGCGGCTGGAGGCGCGCGCCGTGCGGCGCGGCCTGGCCGCCCCCGGCCAGGCCGGGGGCGCCGCCGCCGTGGTCCTGCGCACCGGCTTCGGCGCGCGGCGGTCGCGGGCGCAGGCTGAGAAGCTGCGCGGCGGCGACGCCGGGATGGTGGCCGTCATGGGTACCTGCGGCGCCCTGGCGCCCGGCCTGGAACCGGGCGACCTGATCGTCGCGACCGAGGTCAGTGGCCCCGGTATCAGCTTCAGCTGTCCGTCGGCCCCGCTGGTGGCCGGCGAGCTGCGCCGGGCGGGCCTGCGGGTCCACGAAGGCCCTATCGCCACCGTGGCTGGCCTGTTCGACACCGGGGAACGGGCTCGCGCGGCGGCCCGGGGTGCCATCGCGGTCGACCTGGAATCGTCCTACCTGCTGGCCGGCGCCGTCGGGCGGCCTGCCATCGTGGTGCGAGCGGTGTCCGACACCCCGCAGCGCTCGCTGCTGCGGCCGGCCACCGTGACCGGCGGCATCGCGGCGCTGCGTTCGCTGCGCCGCGCCAGTCCCGTCCTGGCCAGGTGGGCCGCCGCGGCCGGCTCGCGCCAGGTGCTGCTGGCCGGCCCGCGGTCGTTCTGCGCCGGCGTGGAGCGCGCCATCGAGATCGTGGAGCGGGCGCTGGACGGCAGCACGACGCCCGTCTACGTGCGCAAGCAGATTGTGCACAATACGCACGTCGTATCCGGTCTCGAGCAGCGCGGCGCGATCTTCGTCGACGAGCTCAGCGAGGTTCCCGACGGTTCCACGGTCGTGTTCTCCGCGCACGGAGTGTCCCCGGCGGTCCGCAGCGAGGCGGGCCGGCGCAGCCTCCAGACCGTCGACGCGACCTGCCCGCTGGTGGGCAAGGTGCATGCCGAGGCGCGCCGGTTCGCCAGCGACGGTTACCTGGTCGCCCTGATCGGCCACGCCGGCCACGAGGAGGTGGACGGCACCCTGGGCGAGGCACCCGAGGCGATGACCCTCGTGCAGACCGTCGAGGACGTCGCCCGGCTGCAGCCCGCCGATCCGGGCAAGGTCGCCTACCTGATGCAGACCACGCTGGCGGCCGACGAGGCGGGGGTCATCGTCGACGCCCTGCTGGAACGATTCCCCGCGGCCCGCGGGCCGGGCAGCGACGATATCTGCTACGCGACGACCAACCGGCAGCTGGCGGTGCGGGCAATTGCCGCCGAGTCGGACGTCGTACTGGTCGCCGGCTCGGCCAATTCGTCCAACTCCCGGCGTTTGGTGGAGACGGCCCAGCGGGCAGGAACCCCCGCGTACTTGATTGATGACACGAGAGATATAGAGCTCGACTGGCTGACGGGGGCGTCGACGGTCGGTGTCACGGCGGGGGCCTCAGCGCCGCCCGCGGTGGTCAGCCAGATCGTCGCGGCGCTATCCGGTCTCGGCCCTGTCGACGTTAGCGAGCGCGTACTCGCTACTGAGTCCATCCGGTTCGGCCTGCCCAAGGAGGTAAGGCAAGCATGAGTATGCCGTTGCGCCAGAGCCTGCGCATTGGAACCTACCTGATGCGCCAGAAGCTGGCCCGGCGGGACAAGTTCCCGCTGATCGTCGAGCTTGAGCCGCTGTACGCGTGCAACCTGAAGTGCGCGGGCTGCGGAAAGATCCAGCAGCCTGCGAGCCTGCTGAAGCAGCGGATGCCGGTCGAGCAGGCCATCGGCGCGATCGAGGAGTGCGGGGCGCCGATGGTGTCCATCGCGGGCGGTGAGCCGCTCATGCACCCGCAGATTCATGAGATCGTGGCCGAGCTGATCAAGCGCAAGAAGTTCGTGTTCCTGTGCACGAACGCGCTGCTGCTCCCCAAGAAGATCGACAAGTTCACGCCGTCGCCTTACTTCGCCTTCACCGTGCACATCGACGGCCTGAAGGACCGGCACGACGAGTCGGTCTGCAAGGACGGTGTGTTCGACGAAGCCGTCGCGGCGATCAAGGAGGCCCAGCGCCGCGGCTTCCGGGTGACCACCAACACCACCGTCTTCAACACCGACACGCCGCAGACCGTCATCGACGTGCTGGACTACCTCAACGACGACCTGAAGGTGGACGAGATGATGATCTCGCCTGCCTACGCGTACGAGAAGGCGCCCGACCAGGAGCACTTCCTGGGCGTGACGGAGACCCGCGAGCTGTTCCGCAAGGCGTTCGATCACGGCAACCGGCGGCGCTGGCGGCTGAACCACTCGCCGCTGTTCCTCGACTTCCTCGAGGGCAAGAAGGAGTTCGCCTGCACCGCCTGGGGGATTCCGCTCTACTCGCTCCAGGGCTGGCAGCGGCCGTGCTACCTGATGGACGACGGCTACGTGGCGACCTACAAGGAACTGATCGAGACGACCGACTGGGACTCCTACGGCCGGGGTAAGGACTCCAGGTGCGCCAACTGCATGGCACACTGCGGGTATGAGCCATCCGCGGTGCTCGCCACGATGGGGTCGCTGAAGGAGTCCATCCGCGCGCTGCGCGGAATCTGACGGGGCGCCAAACCGCTATGCTCGGTCCCGGGTACCGGGATCCGTTTCTTGGCTCAGGGAGTCGGCCGATGCCGGCTCCCTGAGCGATATATACGGCTACGGGCGCTAGGAGGCGAAGCGGCCGGGCGACCGCATGCGACATCCGGAGGAATTCGGGCAATGAGCTCCCCCCGTGGCCCGGCGCTTCTCGGCCGGGCAGCCGGGACGAGCGGCGCTGCCGTCGCGGGCCGCGGTACCCGCACGCGGGCGCGGGCAGGCGACCTGCGCCCGCATCAGCCGGGTCCCCTGTGGATGCGGGCGCTGCCGCCGCTCCTGACGTTCGGCGTGATGCTCATCGGCATCACCGTCCCCTCGTACTGGCGGGACGAGGCGGCGACGCTGGCTGCGGTCAAGCGGCCGTTCGGCGACATGATCGCGCTGCTCGGCAACGTCGACGCGGTGCACGGCGCGTACTACGTGGTCAGCTGGGTCATCGTGCGGATGTTCGGCTCGGGCGAGCTTGCGCTGCGCCTGCCCTCGGCCATCGCGATGGCGGTGGCGGCCGGGTTCGTGGCCGCGCTGGGCCGGCGGCTGGTCTCCCCCCGCGCCGGCCTGGCCGCGGGCGTGCTGTTCGCCGTGGTTCCCGACATCAGCCTCTACGGGCAGGACGCGCGGTCCTACGCCATGGTGACCGCCATGGCGACCATCGCCAGCTACGTCCTGGTGCGCGCGCTGGGCGCCCGGCACGGGCATCAGCGCCGCTGGTGGATCAGCTATGCGATCAGCGTGGCGCTGCTCGGCATCCTGAACATCTTCGGGCTGCTCCTCGTCGCGGCGCACGGAGTGACCATCGGGCTGCGCATGATCTCGCCCGAGCCGGGCCAGTCCCGCCGCGCCCTGGCGCTGCGCTGGATCGCGGCCGCCTGCACCGGGCTGATCGTGGCCAGCCCGCTGATCGTGCTGGGCTGGAGGCAGCGTGGCCAGCTCAGCTGGCTGACCGCGCCCGGCTACGCGGGCCTGACGAGCGTGACCAAGCTGATCGGCCCGCCGACCATGAGCCTGGCGGTGCTCGCCATCGTCGTCGCCGGGATCGTGATCACCTCGGTCCGGGCGCCGCGGCGGCAGCTGCCCGCCTGGCTGAGCACGCTGCCCGGCCTGTGCCTGCCCTGGCTGATCCTGCCGCCGGCGATCCTGCTCATCGGCTCAGCGATCACGCCCGTTTATAACTTCCGCTACATCCTGTTCTGCGTCCCGGCCGCCGCCCTGCTCGGCGGGGCAGGGCTGGCGGCCCTCGGCCGGATCGGCGGCACCGCGGCCGTAGTCCTGGTGGCCATCCTCAGCCTCAACTCCCAGGTCGCCTTCCGCCTGCCCGGCGGCCATGGCGACGATATCCGCCAGGCCGACGCGCTGATCGCCGCGACCGGCCAGCCCGGCGACGTGGTGCTTTACACCAACGACAACGCCGAGAGCTTCGGCGCCGCCTACCCCTACGGGCTGGCCAGGCTGCGCAACATCGAGCAGGCGCGGGGGCCGATCCCGTCGGCGACGCTGGGCGGCACCAACGTGTCCGCGGCCGTCCTGCGCGACAGGCTCGCCCACGCCTCCCGGCTCTGGATCGTCGAGATCGACGCCTCCGAGCCGGCCGGCCCCTTGCTGCAGGGCCTGCACTATCACCTGCTCTGGGTCTGGCAGACGTCAGATGTCTGGCTGCGGCTGTACGTCCGCAAGGGCACGCCAGCATTCGCGGCGGCGATGCGCGCGGAGGCTGGGGCCCGCTCCGGGGGCTGATCCCGCCGGCGCCCCTGGCGCCCGCCGCCCTGCCGCTGCCCGGTCGGCTCGCCCGCGGGCGCTCGCCAGATCAGGCAAGTTTGAAGACGCCCCACAGCATACGTTCAGATCGCGCCGCCATCATCTGTACCGGCGCAGGTGGTTGCTTCCGGCGCCGACCCCCGGTACCGCGGTAAGCCCGGCCTGGCCTGGCTCTGAAGGAGTGCGCATGTTTCTCACCTACCTACGGCGTGAACTGCGCCGGCGGGCCCGCCAGGCCAGCCTGATCGCGGTCGGCCTGGCGGTCGGCATCGGCCTGGTGATCACGGTGACCGCGCTGTCCGCGGGCGTGAAGAACGCCCAGGGCGAGGTCTTGCACTCGCTCTACGGCGAGGGCACCGACATCACCGTCACCAAGACCCCGACCGCTGGCTCCGGCGCTCCCGGCGCGTTCGGCTTCCGCGGGCAGACCGGTACCGGGACACGCCCGGCCGCGGGCACGAAGATCGACATCGATACCCTCCGGAACCTGGGCCTCGGCTCCATCACCGCCTCGTCGGTCACCTCGGTCTCCCGGCTGCACAACGTCGCCGCGGCCTCGGGCGGCCTGACCCTGACCGACACCAAGATCACGGGCAAGATTCCGGCCATTAACTCCAGTGGGGGTGGCGGCGGCTTGGGCGGCGGAGGCGGCGGGGGTGGCGGGGGCGGCGGCTTCAGCGGCTCCTTCACCCCGACGTCGTTCACCGTCGGGGGAGTGGACATCGGGCAGGGCGTGCTCGGGCCGCTCAGCTCCGGCAAGCTCGCCGCGGGCCGGACGTTCACCAGCGCTGACGCCAACGCCAGCGTGGCCGTCGTGGACTCCAACTACGCGACGCAGAACAAGCTCACGTCCGGGTCGACCGTCACGATCGCCAAGACGGCCTTCAAGGTCGTGGGGATCGTCAGCGTGCCCGCCGGGTCCACCTCGTCGGACGTCTACATCCCGCTGGAGCGCGCCCAGACCCTGGCCGGGATGAAGAACGACGTGAACACCATCTACGTGGCGGCCAGCAGCGCGGCCGACATCAACAGCGTCTCCAAGGAGATCTCGGCGGCCGTCCCCAAGGCCACGGTCACCAACTCCAGCGATCTCGCCAAGGAGCTCACCGGCTCGCTGTCCAGCACCTCGAGCCTGGCCAACAACCTCGGCCGGTGGCTGGCGATAGCCGTGCTGATCGCCGCCTTCCTGCTGGCCAGCCTGCTGACGATGTCGGCGGTCTCCCGCCGGGTCCGGGAGTTCGGCACGCTCAAGGCCCTCGGCTGGCGGAGCCGCCGGGTCATCGGCCAGGTCGTGGGCGAGGCCGTGGTCATCGGCGTTATCGGCGGCATCGTGGGGGTCGGGCTGGGCTTCCTCGGCGCGGCGCTGGTGGGTCACTTCTCCCCGCCGCTAACCGCGGCGGTCGGCCAGACCACCGGTAGCGCGACGCCGGGGGGCGCGCGGACCTTTGGCGGCGGCGGCGGCGGGTTCGGTGGCGGCGCTGGCGGTGGCGGTGGCGGTGGCGGCGCTGGTGGCGGCGGGTTCAACGGCCGGTTCGGCCAGGCCGCCAGCGCCGTGCACAACGTGACCGTCCACCTCACCGCCCCGGTGACTGCCGAGGTCATCGTGGCCGCGGTCGTGCTGGCGATCGCCGGCGGCCTGATCGCTGGCGCGTTCGGCGGCTGGCGCGCGGCGCGGCTGCGCCCGGCTGCGGCACTGGCCAGGGTCGAGTGACTCCAGCCACTGCGGCCGGCCACGCCCGCCCGGCCAACCCGCCGTCCGACTCGCCAAACTTCCAGGGAGACAGACCATGTACAAGCTGACGGGCGTGACCAAGACCTATCAGAAGGGACGCGGCACCGTCACGGCCCTTGCGGGTGTCGACCTCGAGATCGTCGACGGCGAGTGGCTGGCCATCCAGGGCCCGACCGGGCACGGCAAGACCACGCTCCTGCAGATGCTGGGAGGGCTGGACCGGCCGACCTCCGGGTCGATCGAGTTTGACGGCGCCGACCTGGCGCAGCTGCGCGAGAGCCAGGTCACCAAGGTGCGCGCCGAGTCCATCGGCTTCATTTTCCAGACGTTCAACCTGATACCGACGCTCAACGCCCAGGAGAACGTCGAGGTGGCGCTGGTGCCGGAGAAGGTCGGGGCCACAGAGCGCCGTCTCCGGGCGCGGACCGCACTGGAGGAGCTTGGCCTCGGCGAGCGCCTGCGGCACCTGCCCGCCGAGCTGTCCGGCGGCCAGCAGCAGCGCGTGGCCATCGCCAGGGCCCTGGTCAAGCAGCCCAAGGTGCTGCTGGCCGACGAGCCGACGGGGAACCTGGACGAGGGCACGCGGGACGAGATCATCGCCCTGCTGGAGCGGCTCTGGAAGGAACGCGGGCTCACGATGGTCCTGGTCACGCACGACAGCACCGTCGCGCGCCGCGCGCAGCGCGTGGGCATCATGCAGAACGGCAAGCTATCGATCCGCCAGGACACGCGGCGCGCGGCGAGCAGCGAGCCCGCCCCGGCTTCGTAGCTCGGGCGGCGCGGTCACGAACGGGCGGTCACGAACGGGCGCGCACGAATGGGCGCGGTCAGGAATGGGCGCGGTCAGGAATGCGGCAGCGGCAGCTCGCACCAGACGACCTTGCCCGATACCGCGCGCCGGGCCCCCCAGCGCTGGGCGACCTGGCTGACGACCTGGAGGCCGCGGCCTCGCTCGTCCTGGTCGTCGGGGTGCCGCAGCCGGGGTAGTGCCGCGGAGTCGTCGTTTACCTCGATGACCAGGCCGCCTTCCAGGACGAGCCGCAGCCCGATCTGTCCCTGGGCGTACCGGACCGCGTTGGTGACGAGCTCGGAGACGAGCAGCTCGGCACTCGGGATGAGCTCGCCGAGCCCCCACCGCTTGAGCGGCCGGCGGATCAGCGTCCTGGCCCGGTGCGCCGACGTCAGCTCCGCGGGAAGCTTCCAGCTCACGAAGTTGTCCTCGGGTATCCGGCGCAGCCGGGCGATCAGCAGCGCGATGTCGTCGCGCTGCTGATCGGCGTACACGCCCGCGAGGGTGGCCTTGCACAAGTCCTCAAGCGGCTGGTCGGCGGAGCCGGGACCGAAGATGGCCCGCAGCTTGGCCAGGCCCACGTCGATGTCCTCGGTGCGCCGCTCGACGAGGCCATCGGTATACAGCACCAGCAGGCTGCCGTCCTCGATCTCGAGAACCCGGCTCTGGATGGGGCCGGAGCCGACGCCGAGCGGCGGCGCCGGGGAGATGTCGAGCAGCTCGTTGGTGCCGTCCGGACGGACGAGCAGCGGCGGCAGGTGACCGGCGGAGGCCAGCTCGCAGGTGCCGCTCACGGCGTCGAAGATGGCATAGACGCAGGTAGCAAAGTGCGGTTCGCGCACGCCGAGTTCCTGCATCAGCTCGTTCAGCTGCTGCAGGGTCTCCGCGGGCGGCAGCTCGAGCATGGCCAGGGTGTGGATGGCTGTCCGCAGCCGTCCCATGGTCACCGCCGCGCGCACTCCGTGCCCGGCGACGTCGCCGACGACCAGCGCGACCCGGCCGCCGGGCAACGCGATGGACTCGTACCAGTCCCCGCCGATCTCGATCAGCTTGCTGCCGGGCAGGTAGCGATGGCGCACCTCAACCGACGACGGCGCGGACAGGCCGGTCGGCAGCATGCTGCGCTGCAGGGTGAGCGCGGTCGCGCGCTCGCGGCTGTAGCGCTGGGCATTGTCCATGAACATCGCCGCGCGGGAGGCGAACTCCATCCCCAGCTCGGTGTCGTAGGCGTCGAAGCGCCGGTAGCCGGATGCCCGGCTGCAGACGAAGAAGCCGAGCATCGTGCCGCGGGCGATGAGCGGGAGGATCAGCAGCGAGGTCGAGGTGAGCAGGTCGGCGACCGGCTGACGGGTCCAGCTTTCCGCGATCTGGTCGGCGGTCTCGCTGACCAGCGTCTCCGAGATCGGCAGGCCGGTCGCCATGCACTCGGCATAAGGCGTGTTAGGGGGATAACGGAGGATCTCGCCGGTCGGGAACGTCGCGTCCCAGCGGCCGTCGTTGGTGTCATGCGCCACCGCCAGGCGGCGGACCAGCGGGGACCCGTCGGGCGTCTCAGCGGGCGGCATGTCCTCGTCGCCGACGAGGCTCTCCCGGATGAGCAGCCCGGCGGCGTTACAGAAATGGGGAACCACGATGTTGATCAGCTCGGGCGCCATCTGGTCCATGTCGAGCTCGCCGCCGATCCGCCGCAGCGCGCCGTCGAGCATGGCGTGCCGCATCACCGCCGGGTCGAGGAACCGCTCCTCGAGCGGGGGCGGGATACGCAGGATGACCTGCGCGACCAGTTCGGGATCGGCCGAGCGGACCGGCTGGACGGTGACGACGCCGTCGGCGTTGGTCCCGCGGGCCGTCCGCACCGTCAGGACGGTCGTTCCCTCACGGCCCGAGCACGCGCCGTCAATGAGCCCTTGCAGGGTAACGGCCTGCGCCTCCGACCCGGCCAGTAGGCTGCCCAGATCAGTGCCGAGCAAGGCGGAGGGCTCATCACAAAGAACATCTGCCGCTGCCCGGTCGTGCTGACGTATTCTGCCTGTTTTGTCGATGCCGAGCATGAGCGTCCGGGCCGAGGTATTTCCCAAGAGCGCAGAGATCTCGGCAGTCGCCGTAGGTGCCAACCCAGCGCTCCTTTCGGCAGAGCGGGTCATAGCCTGTTCCTCTTATTATGGATCAGCTTCGTGCAAGTTGAGCTAGAGGATCTCCCGGCTGGGCCCGGCCGAAGTGAGATTCGGCCCTCAAGCTCCGCCGGCGTTCAGGAGGATGCGTGCCGACAGTTCCCTCGGCTGGCCTCTCGGACGGCGTCGTTATCGTAGGAGCGGGGCCGACCGGCCTGATCCTAGCGGCAGAACTGGCCCTCGCGGGCGTGCGTTGCGTGGTTCTGGAACGCCGATCCGGCCCGCGGGATGACTCTCGCGCGATCTGCCTGCACGCCCGGAGCATGGAGGCGCTGGATCTGCGTGGTCAGGCCGGGATTTTCGCTGACGCGGGGCTGGCCGTGCCGTCGTTCCCGCTCGGTCCGCGCGGAGTCAAGATTGACTTCGGGACCCTCGATTCCGACTTCCCGTACATGCTGGACCTGCCGCAGAGCCAGATCGAGCGGCTGCTGCTGGCCAGGGTGCTCGATCTCGGTGCGGAGGTCCGCTGGTCGGCCACCGTCACGGGGGTCACGCAGGACGACGCGGGCGTCACCGTCGCCATGGCCGATGGCGGCCAGGTACGAGCCGACTATGTCGTCGCGTGTGATGGAGTACGTAGTTTCGTGCGAGATGCCACCGCAATTCCGTTTCCGGGCATTCACAATCCGGGTTCGGTGATCCTGGCCGATCTTCGTCTCGACGGGCTGCCCATGGATTCCGCCTACGGTGACCTTTCCCCGAATGGAATGCTGCTGGTCTTCCCCTTTCGTGACGGAACGTGCCGCCTGGTGCTCTACGACTTTGCGCGCGCCGACGTCCCGGTGACCGAGTCGGTGCCACTGGCCGAGGTCACGGACGGCCTGCGCCGGGTGGTCGGGCAGGACTTCGGGCCGCGGGAGATGAACTGGTCGGGCCGCTACCGCAGCGAGAGCCGCCAGGTACCCGCCTACCGCGCGGGCCGCGTGCTGCTGGCCGGGGACGCCGCCCATGCGCACTCGCCGGCCGGCGCCCAGGGCATGAACACCGGACTGCAGGACGCGGTCAACCTGGGCTGGAAGCTGGCCGCCACGCTGGGCGGCTGGGGGCCGGAGTGGCTGCTCGACTCCTACAATGCCGAGCGGCACCCGGTGGGCGCCGCCGTGCTGGCGCTGACCGGCCGCCAGTTCCGGCTGAACACCGTCAGGTCGCCGACTGGCCGCGCGCTGCGCTGGGCGGTCCACCGGCTGATCGTGCCGCTGCCGCCGGTCCAGGCACGCCTCGCGAGCGACTACTCGGGCATCTCGATCCGCTACCCGCCCGCGCAGCCCGCCGCCGGGCCGGGCGAGGCGGGCGGGCGCTCCGCCCACCGGCTGGCCGGGGCGCGGCTGCCGCGGGGCCGGCTGACTTTCGCCGATTCTTCCGTGGTGTCGGTGTACGACCTGTTCCGCGACGGCAAGTTCGTCCTGTTTGATCAGTCGGCGGAGGGCGGCCCGGCCGTCCTGCCGGACCGCGTCCGCAACGTCGGCTACCAGGAATGCTCGCCGCGGTTGCCGGCCGCCATGCTGGTCCGGCCC
>Ga0208220_1000478_pt1 | contig 16701 bp, 11 predicted proteins | sample NGESurdeep092012_9_FD_184484 | JGI IMG/M metagenome (GOLD analysis project Ga0208220, IMG submission 184484) | Arctic peat soil microbial communities from Barrow, Alaska - NGEE Surface sample F53-1 deep-092012 (SPAdes) | ecosystem: Environmental > Terrestrial > Soil > Wetlands > Peat ... | reverse complement strand
CGGACCATTTCTGCACCGCGAGTTCGGCCGCCGCGAGCGATTGCGGGTCGAGATGCGAAGCAACTTCGTCGCGTTTCTTCCCCGCGTCGTTGTCGCCCGCATCGGCCGCCAGTTGGAACCACTTGTAGGATTCCGCGTAGTTCTGCTCGACGCCGACGCCGCGCGCGTAAAGGATGGCGAGATTATACTGGCTGTCGGTAATGCCGCGATCGGCGGCCTTGCGGAACCAATGGGCGGCGGTGCGATAATCGGCGGGGCCGTTGATACCTTCGGCGTAAAGCACCGCAAGGTTATGCATGGCCTTGCCATTGCCTTTGTTGGCGGCGGCTAGATAGAGGTCGCGCGCCTGGGCGAGGTCCTTCTTGACCCCGACGCCCTTCTCATAGAGGCCGCCAAGGCGGAATTGCGCGGGTGCCAGTCCTTGATTGGCGGCGCGTTCGAGCCAGCGCACGGCCTGTTCGTTGCTCTGCGGTACGCCGTGGCCTTCAGCGAAGCGCGTTGCCACTTCGAACGCGGCCGCTGGATTGCCGGCAAGCGCAGCCGCGCGGAGCGTGGGCCCGCCGATTGTGGCAGGCAGCTTCTCGATAGCAAGCGTATCCGCGGGAGCTTGAGCCGGCGCGATGATCGTCTGCGGCTGAGCCTGCAGCGGCGCGCGCCGGGGCAGCGAGCCAGTGATGTCTGTAGGATCATGCAGTGCGGATTGCCGCGCGGGCGTGACCGGCGTGGCCGGAGCCGCAGGAACTACAGGGATGGCAGGGGCTGCCGCAGTTGCGGGTGGGACTGCCTCGGGCGCGAGGTTCTGCGATTGGCCGGGTATTACCGTCGGCGCGGGCGCGGTATCGGCCGGCGCATCCGGAATTGGCAGGATGAGCGGGCCCGATGGCTGGGGTGACGGTTCTTTGGCAGAATCCTGTTCAGGCAACACCGTCGGCGGCGCGGCCTGTTCCACCGGTGGCTGGTTGCCGCCGGATCCGTTGTCTTGGAACATGCGCAGTGCGATATGCACGCAGCCAAAGGCGATCAGCACCACGCCGCCGGCGACCAGCAGCTTCCTAAAGCGCGTGGGCTTTTCCTGCGCCCCCTCGATCTCGACCCGCGGTTTGCGCTCGGGCGCGGCAGCGGCGGCAGCCTGCGCGGCGCGCCGCGCTGCGGCGATAAAATTCGGTTTTTCGTTTGCTTCGGCGATGACGCCAGACTTGGCAAAGCCGGCCGCGGCTTCGGAGGAGGCGATGCGGTCGGCGGCCGACGGGACGGCGCGAGGACCGGCCGCGGAACCCGGCTCCAGCGGATGGTCGGGAGGCAGGTTGGGGTCGATCGGCTGTCGGGCCGCGCCGGCGCGGCGCGCTGCAGGCTCCGCGGCTGATGGCGCCGGCTCGGCGGCGAATTCGGACTCCCGTGCAGATGCAAAAGTGGGGTTGACCGGCTTGGGATAGGCCGTGTCCGCCGGCACTTCGTTCGCCGGCATAGGCGCAGGCGCCGGTCGAGCCTCGGTGTCGGGTGCGGCGCCGTGGATGTCGCTTTCAATCATCGCCAGGCGGCCGACCACGTGCTCCACCGCGCCGTGGACGGCTTCAAGTGAATCCTGGGTACGGCGTTCACTACGCTTGATCTCGGCGACGTCGCGTTCGATCGCGTCGACCGCCACAGGCTTGCCGATTGGCGCCGCCGGTACATTGCCGCCGCGGGCCTGGTCGATATGCACCAGCAGATCTGCGACCCCACGCTCGATGGCTTCCAGATTGCCAAGCTTCGAGTCGGAGGCATCGAGCCGTTTGATCAACTGGGCGATGCGGTCTTCGAGGTGGCCGAGGGCTGCGTGATCGGTATGCGTGAGTTGAACCCATTCGAGCTTTTCGATCAGGCCGCCGAGCAGCTTTTCAAGTTCCCGCGGCACGGCGTGGCCGGCGTCGGCCGAGGAATTGAGCGCATTGGCGAGCGTATCGAGGCGGCTTTCCAGCATCGAAACGGCATGGCCGCTCGCCGCACTGCCGGCGAGACTGTCCACCTTGGCGGCCAGCGATCGCACGTCGTCGGCCACCTTCGTCAGCGTGTCGTTGGAGGCGACATGAGAGACGATGCCGCGCAGCGCGCCGATCGCAGTTTCGAGCTGCTGCAGAGCGGCCGGGTCTTCCTTGGCGATAATCAGATCGACCTTTTGCGCAAGCGATTTCACCGCATCGTCGAATCCGATCAGGTTCTCGGCGGGCGTCAGGCCCCGCAATGCGTCGCGCACTTCCGCGAGCCCGCGCTCAAGCCCCGAGAGCGCGGTCAGATCGACGCCGTGGTCGCGCGAATGGTCGATGCGCTGCGCCAGTCCCTGGACCTCGATCTCGAGTGATTCCACGGCGTGGCGCGGCAGCGCTTCGGTGAGCTGACGGCTGATGTCCGTCAGGTCTTTGCGGAAGGCCGTTATGACGTTTTCCAGATCGTTCGTCGGCCGCAGCGATTCGATCCGCGTGGTGATATCGCGCAGTTGCTGCTCCAGGTTGCTGATGTCGATCGGGGGAAACGACAATTCGGAGCTTGGTGCGGAGGGCGGCGGCGCCGCCGGTTTCGAGGGAAGCGATGCCGCCGACTCTGCCCGCAGCGGTGCGACTGGCTCTGCCGGCAGCGGTGCCACGGGCGCTTCCGGCGCCGTCACCGCTGGACCCGTCGGAAGCGGCGCCGCCGCACGGGGTTCGCGATCGGCTGGCGGTTGATAGGCAGGGGCTTCGCGATAAACAGGGGCCTCGCCATAAAGGGCGCGTTGACGCGCTGCGATCTCGGCGACGGCATCGTCCACCGTCACACCGCCGCCAGGCGCCGACGATTGATCTGCCGGCCGCGGCCGTGACCGCGCGACGGGTGGGGCTGGTCGACCACGCTGCGGTGACACCGGCGCGCCGGTCAACGTCGGTGCATCGGGCCGCGCCATGCGTTCGAGCTGATTTGTCAGTCTATCGAGGCGGGCATGAACCTCGCCAAATTCCTCGTGGGCCAGCGCCGCCTGGCGTTCCCGCACTGCCTCGCGTTCGCGCGCGGCTTCGCGCTGACGGGCGGCTTCGCGTTCCCGCGCTGTCTCACGTTCACGGACGGTCTCGCGCTCCGGTGCTATCTCGCGTCCATAGCCGGAATCGCGTTCCCGGCGCCGGCGCCGGGACGGCTCGCGATAATCGGAATCAGGCTCGTGACGGTAATCCTGACGATAGTCGCGGCGCGGTTCCTGCCGGAACTCTCGGCGTGGCTCCTGACGATAGTCGCGGGGCTGTTCTTGATAGAGGTCCTGGCGTGGTTCCCATCGATTGTCGGCTCGCCAGCCGTCATTATTGTATTCGGCATAGTCGTCAGCGAACCGCATCTGCTCGCCGTATTCCGGATCGCCCGGCCGGATGACGCTGTTGAGCCATTCTCCGACCGATAGGCCGGATTGACGCGCGGCGGAGCGGGCGGCTTCGCGCGCTTCTGGACGGAGGCCTCTTAGATTCCACGGACCGCCGGATTTCATTGCGCGCCCAAGTTACTTTGGGAGGAACGACGATCGCCCTGTCTTGAGCGGGGGCTCGTTAGCAGACGAAGGGGAGGGCGCAGTGTTCTGTCCTCGGCCCCGACTTTTCCGGAATAGAGTAAACAAGTCGTTAAGGGGTCATTCGGGCGTCGATTCTCGCCATTTCGCGGCGTTTGAAGCGCAGCGCGAAGACGCCCAAATCGCCGTCGTCGCGCCGTCGTGAATCAGATAGGTTAAGAGCGGTATCCGGCGGTTCCTGCCGGAGGGGGCGCGGGGAGGGATTATGCCGGGCTACAAGGCTCCCGTCGACGACGTGATGTTCCTGCTGAGCGACGTGTTCCATATTGATCGCTACAACAACCTGCCCGGTTTCGCCGAGGCGACGCCCGATCTCGTCGAGGCGGTGCTCGCGGAGGCGGCAAAATTCAGCGAGAACGTGCTCACGCCGCTCAACCGAATCGGCGACAAAGAAGGCTGCCGCCGGCACGACGACGGCTCGGTGACGACGCCTGCGGGATTCAAGGACGCCTATAAGCAGCTCACCGCCGGGGGCTGGATTGGCATCGCGGCGCCCGGCGAATTCGGCGGCCAAGGCCTGCCCGTGGTGCTGGCGCAGGCCGTCAACGAGTTCCTGTGCTCGGCGAACATGGCGTTCGCGATGTATCCGGGCCTCACCGAAGGCGCGATCGCGGCGCTTATCGCTCACGCATCGGCGGAGCAGAAGGCGCTGTACCTGCCCAAGCTTGTCTCCGGTGAATGGGCCGGCACGATGAACCTGACCGAGCCGCAATGCGGCACCGATCTCGGTCTGGTGCGCTGCCGCGCGGCGCCGCAAGGCGACGGCAGCTACAAAATCACCGGCACCAAGATTTTCATCTCCGCCGGTGAGCATGATTTGGTCGAGAACATTATCCATCTCGTGCTTGCTCGCATCGAGGGCGCGCCGGAAGGCACGCGCGGACTGTCGCTGTTTATCGTTCCGAAATTCCTGCCGGCAGCGGGTGGCGGGATTGGTGCGCGCAATGCAGTGTCCTGCGGCTCGATCGAAGAAAAAATGGGCATTCACGGCAACTCCACCTGCGTGATGAATTACGACGGCGCCACCGGCTGGTTGATGGGCGAGGCCAACCGCGGCCTGCAGGCGATGTTCACGATGATGAATGAGGCGCGGCTCGGCGTCGGCGTACAGGGTCTGGCGCTCTCCGAAGTCGCTTATCAGAACGCCGCCGCTTACGCCAAAGAGCGGCTCGCCGGTCGTGCATTGACCGGCGCAAAATTTCCGCAAAAACCAGCCGACCCGATCATCGTGCATCCGGACGTGCGCCGCATGCTGATGGGTATCCGCGCCTTCAACGAGGCGGCCCGCGCGCTGGTTTTATGGACCGCACTCAAGAGCGACATCGTGCATCGCTCCGAAGATGCCAAAGAGCGGCAGGCGGCCGACGACCATATGGGCCTGATGACGCCGGTCATCAAAGGCGTGCTCACCGATCAGGGTTTTGCCAATGCCGTATTGGCGCAGCAGATATTCGGCGGCCACGGTTACATCGCCGAAAACGGCATGGAGCAGTTCGTGCGCGATGCCCGCATCGCCATGCTGTATGAGGGCGCCAACGGCATCCAGGCGCTCGATCTCGTCGGCCGTAAATTGCCGAAGGACGGCGGCCGGGCCTTACAAGCCTTTTTCGCCGAGGTGTCGGCCTACATCAAGGAGCGCGGCGCCGACAAGGATATGGCGCCCTATGTCGCGCCGCTTGGTCAGGCGCTCGGCGAATTGCAGCAGGCAACCATGTGGTTTTTGCAGAACGCGCTCGGCAATCCCGATAATGCCGGCGCCGGCGCGACCGACTATATGCATCTCTTCGGCCTGGTCGCGCTCGGTTACATGTGGTGCCAGATCGCCGATGCGGCGAAGACTAAAGCTGCCGCGGGAGGGAATGGTGCGGCGGAGCGGATGGCGCAGCGGCTCACCACCGGCCGTTTCTTCATGGAGCGGATGTTGCCGGCCACGACAACGCATCTCGCGCGTATCAAGGCCGGTGCCGCAAGCACCATGGCATTCCCGGCAGAGGCATTCTAACTATCAGTCGCAGCGTATTGTCGTATCGTTGTGAGCGGATCGAGAGGACATCATGCCCGACGCTTTCATTTATGACCACGTGCGTACGCCGCGCGGCCGCGGCAAGGTCGACGGCTCGCTGCATGAGGTGACGGCGCTCAATCTGGCGAGCCAGGCGCTCAGCGCCATCAAGAGCCGCAATAACCTCGATACCACTTTGGTCGACGACGTGGTGATGGGCGTGGTCGATCCGGTCGGCGAAGCCGCCGCCGATATCGCGCGCATGGCGGCGCTGGTGGCGGGCTACGGCGATACCGTGCCCGGCGTGCAGATCAATCGCTTCTGCGCTTCGGGCCTCGACGCCGTGAATTTCGCCGCCGCGCAGATCATGTCCGGCCAGCAGGAATTGGCGATCGGCGGCGGCGTCGAATCGATGAGCCGCGTCGGGATCGGTTCGGCCGGCGGCGCCTGGGCGGTCGATCCCTCGATCGCGGTCGCGCATTATTTTCTGCCACAAGGGATTTCCGCCGACCTGATCGCGACCAAATACGGATTTTCGCGCGACGACGTCGACGCCTATGCGGTCGAGAGCCAGAAACGCGCGGCGGCGGCATGGCAGGAAGGCCGCTTCGACCGGTCGGTCATGACGGTGAAGGATGTCAACGGCATGACCATCCTGGCCAAGGACGAGCACATGCGTCCGGGCACTACAATGCAGTCGCTCGCCGCGCTGCAACCGGCGTTCGTGCAGATGGGCGAATTGGGAGGTTTTGACGCGGTCGCCATTCAGGCGCATCCGGAAGTGGAATTCGTCAATCACGTCCATCACGCCGGCAACTCCTCCGGCATCGTCGACGGCGCCGCCGCCGTTCTCGTCGGCAGCAAACAAGCGGGTGAGAAGACCGGGCTTAGACCGCGTGCGCGCGTGCGCGCCTTTGCCAACATCGGCTCCGATCCGGCGCTGATGCTGACCGGTCCGATCGACGTCACCAAGAAAGTTTTGAAGACCGCCGGCATGACGCTCGCCGACATCGATCTGATCGAGATCAACGAAGCCTTCGCTTCGGTGGTGTTGCGGTTTCTGCAGGCCTTCAATCTCGATGCGTCCAAGGTCAACGTCAACGGCGGCGCCATCGCCTTGGGCCATCCGCTCGGCGCTACCGGCGCGATGATCCTCGGCACGCTGGTCGACGAAATGGAGCGTCGCAACGTTTCCACCGGCCTCGTCACGCTTTGCATCGGCGCGGGCATGGGGACTGCCACGATCATCGAGCGGGTGTGAGCCCATGCCCAAGATCGACATCGCTAAAATTCCGCTCGATAGCCGCACCAATTACCCGTCGCCATACGACCGCGTGGTGTTTGGCCGCGAACGCAAGCGTCTCGGCAATGCCGCCGGCCTCGACCAATTCGGTGTCAATCTGACGACGCTCAAGCCCGGCGCCGCCTCTTCATTGCGGCACAGCCACGAGATGGAGGACGAATTCGTCTACATTCTCGAAGGCGAGGTCGTGCTGATCGAAGACGAGGGCGAGATTTTACTCAAGCCGGGCGAGGCCGCGGCATTCAAGGCCGACAGCGGCAACGGCCATCAACTGGTCAACCGGACCACACGCGATGTGATCTATCTCGAAATCGGTACACGCTCGAAGCACGAGCGCGTCGACTATGCCGACGTCGATATGCTGATGGTGCGCGACGACATCGGAGCGCGCTACACCCACAAGAATGGCGAGCATTATGAGTGAAAGCGGGGCAATGACCTTCACCAATTTTAAGCTCGACATCGACGGCGAGGGCATCGCAGTCGTTACCTGGAATGCGCCCGGGCGCACCATGAATGTCATCGACATGATGGCAATCGCGGAACTGTCGGCGATTGTCGAAGAGCTGGCGACGGACGGCGCCGTCAAGGGCGTGGTCATTACCTCAGGCAAGGATACGTTCTGCGCCGGCGCCGATCTGACGATGCTGGAGGCTTTCAGCCGCACCTTCGCGGGTCTTGTCGCCACGCAAGGCGAGGCGGCGGCGAATGTGCGGTTGTTCGACGAGAGCCGCAAACTGTCGCTGCTTTATCGCCGCATCGAAACCTGCGGCAAGCCATGGGTCGCCGCGATCAACGGTACCGCGCTCGGCGGCGGCTTCGAGCTGACGCTCGCCTGCCATCACCGGATTGCCGCCGATAATGCCAGAACCCGGCTTGGCCAGCCGGAGATCAAGATCGGTCTGTTTCCTGGCGCCGGCGGTACGCAGCGCGTCGCGCGGATGTTGCCGCCAGCCGATGCGCTGCAATTTCTGCTTAAAGGCGACCAGCTTACCCTTAGCCGCGCCAAAGCGATGAAGCTGATCGATGCCGTGGTGCCGTCCGGCGATCTCATCAAAGCGGCGAAGGATTGGATCAAGTCGAGCGGTACGGCCAAAGCGCCGTGGGACAGTGACAATTTCAAGCTGCCGGGCGGCCTGATTTATTCCAAAGCCGGCATGATGGTGTTCCCGCCGGCGAACGCCATCTATCGCCGCGAGACCTACGACAATTACCCCGCCGCGCGCGCCATCATGCAAGTCGTCTATGAGGGCCTGCAGCTGCCGATGGACCAGGCATTGCGTGTCGAATCGCGCTGGTTCGCGAAGATTCTGCGCTCGCCGGAAGCCGCCGCGATGATCCGGACGCTGTTCGTGTCGATGCAGGACCTCAACAAAGGCGCGCGCCGTCCGGCCAAAGTCCCGGCAAAGACGCTGAAAAAGATTGGCGTACTCGGCGCCGGTTTCATGGGCGGCGGCATCGCTTATGTCAGCGCGCTTGCCGGGCTCGATGTCGTGCTTATCGACCGCGATCCGGAAACCGCGGAGAAGGGCAAGGCGCATTCGCAGAAGCTGATGACCGATCAAGTCAATCGCGGCCGCGCCACCACCGCCGAGCGCGACACGGTGCTGGCGCGCATCAAGCCGACGGCCGATTTCGTCGAGCTGAAAGGTTGCGATCTCGTCGTCGAGGCGGTGTTCGAAGATCGCAAAGTCAAGGAAGAGGTGATTTCGAGGACGCAGAACGTGATCGGCGACCAGGCGATCTTCGGCTCCAATACATCGACGCTGCCGATCAGTTCGCTGGCGGCGGCATTCAAGGATCACAGCCGCTTCATCGGCATCCATTTTTTCTCGCCGGTCGAGCGCATGATGCTGGTCGAGATCATCATGGGCAAGGAAACCGGCGATGCGGCGCTCGCCACGGCGCTCGACTTCGTGCGCGCGATCCGCAAGACGCCGATCGTCGTCAACGATTCGCGCGGCTTCTATACGTCGCGGGTGGTCGGCACCTATATCCGCGAAGGCCATCTGATGCTGACAGAGGGCGTGCCGGCGGCGATGATCGAGAATGTCGCCCGCATGGCCGGCATGCCGGTGGGGCCGCTCGCCCTTAACGATGAGGTTGCCGTCGATCTGGCCTGGAAGATTCTCAAAGCAACGGAAGCCGACCTTGGGCCGAAGATGATCGATCTCAAGCAAAAGGCGCTGCTCGAAGAGATGGTAGAGAAGCGTGGGCGCTATGGCCGCAAGAACGGCAAGGGCTTTTACGACTACCCGCAGAATGCGCCGAAGCGTTTGTGGCCCGGCCTTGCCGATCTGCAGCCGACCAAGCTCGATCCCGATTCGATCGACATTGCGCTCCTGGAGCGGCGGCTTCTTGCCATCCAGGCTCTCGAATCGGCGCGCTGCATCGAGGAAAAGGTCGTCACCGACGTGCGGGAGGCCGATGTCGGTTCCATCCTCGGCTTCGGCTTCGCGCCGTTTACCGGCGGCACCATTTCCTACATCGATGGCATGGGCACCAAAGCCTTTGTCGACCTATGCAACGGTCTCGCCCAGACCTGCGGCGAGCGCTTCAAGCCGTCCAAGCTCTTGCTCGATATGGCGAAAAAGGACGAAACCTTCTACGGGCGCTTCGCGCCCGAGAAACGTAAAGCCGTCGCATAACTTTCACCTCGCACCCTTCACCTGGCCGCATTGCTCTTCCCCGCACGCCGCGTATAAGGTCGCGGCCGATTTCTTCCGGGACCCTGCATGGCGCGTGATCAAGTCGACCTGACGCCACTCGAGCGGCGCGACGATCTCGTGGATTGGATTGCCCAGGGCAGCAAACCGAAATCGCAATTCCGTATCGGCACCGAGCACGAAAAATTCGCCTTCACGCTGGAAGGGCACCGTCCGGTGCCCTACGAGGGGTGGCGCGGCATCCGCACGCTGCTCGAAGGCATGCAGCATCTGCTCGGCTGGCAGCCGATCATGGAAGGGCCGAACGTCATCGGTCTGTTCGATGTCACCGGCGGCGGCGCCATCTCGCTCGAGCCGGGCGGTCAGTTCGAACTGTCCGGCGCGCAGCTTGAAACCGTGCACCAGACGTCGAGCGAACTGATGGCGCATCTCGCGCAGGTGCGCGAAGTGGCGCAGCCGTTGCACATCGGATTTCTGGGCATCGGCATGACGCCGACCTGGACGCGCGCCGAGATGCCGAAAATGCCGAAAGGGCGTTACAAGATCATGACCGACTACATGCCGAAGGTCGGCACGCGCGGTCTCGACATGATGTATCGCACCTGCACGGTGCAGACCAATCTCGATTTCTCCTCCGAAGCCGACATGGTCAAGAAGCTGCGCGTATCGATTGCGCTGCAACCGGTGGCGACGGTGCTGTTCGCGAACTCGCCGTTCACCGAGGGCAAGCCCAACGGCTATCTCTCGTTCCGCTCGGAAGTCTGGCGCGACACCGACAACGCTCGCGCCGGCATGCTGCCCTGGGCATTCGAGCCGGGCATGGGTTTCGAACGCTGGGTCGACTATGCGCTCGACGTGCCGATGTATTTCGTCAAGCACGGCGATGATTACGTCGACGCTTCCGGCCAATCGTTCCGCGACCTGATGGCCGGTAAACTGCCCGCCATGCCGGGCGCGCGCGCCACGATTTCCGATTGGGCCAACCACATCAGTACGATTTTCCCGGAGGTGCGGCTCAAGCGCTATCTTGAAATGCGCGGCGCCGATTCGGGTTCGCTGCCGAACTTGCTGGCGCTGCCGGCTTTTTGGGTCGGCATTCTTTACGACGACGCGTCGCTCGATGCGGCGTGGGATCTGGTCAAGCACTGGACCGCCGAACAGCGCCAGAAGCTTCGCGACGATGTACCGACCCAGGGTCTGGCCGCGAAAATCGGCGGCCGCACCGTGTTCGAAATCGCGACCGAGAGTCTCAAACTGGCGCGCGCCGGCCTCGAACGGCGAAAGCGTCTCGATGCCGGCGGCGAGGACGAGACGCACTACCTCGAAGTGCTGGACGATCGTCTCGCGCGCCGCACCACGCCGGCGCAGGAATTGCTCGATAAATTCCACGGCCCGTGGGGTGGTTCGGTCGATCCGATTTATGCCGAAGAGGCGTATTAGTTGCCGGCATTGCGAGGGCGAAGCGACGAAGCAATCCAGAGGCTGCACTATCGCTCGGGTTGCTTCGCTGGCGCTGGCAATGACAAATCAATCAATGCCGTAGAGACGCTTCGCCTCGCCGATAGCCGCGCTGCATCCGGCGGCGTTGCCCTTGGCGTCGGCTTTCCGCGCGCGATCGAGCGCGGCGTCGGCATCCTTGTTGGCGATGTGCTCGGCGTGTGTGACATCGCCGGGCGTCGGCTGGTGATGGAGCTGGGCGCCGAGCGTTTGTGGGGCGGTCGGGCCGGTCTCCGGGCCCTGCGCGACGCTGACTTGCCGCTCGAGTTGCACGATTTGCGCCGTGCAGGGCCCGCTATGGGCGGCGCCGACGCCGCAGAGTAACGCGGCACTCGCAATGCAAATTTTGCCGATCCACCGGTCTGGGCTGCCCATGTCAGCCTCCCGCTGTGGTGAAGATTGCCTGTTCCAACCTGACGAGCGCCATGCCGGTTCCCGCACGTCAAGCTTCGCGCTTGGCCCCGATTTCCGCAATTTACTCTCTATCAGCCGTGCATGGAATGGCTGGACTGCGGATTGGTCTGGTGCGAAGTCTGACGCGAAGTCCGACAAGAAATCTGACAACACTTGAGGCAACTGGGGCGGGGTTTTGCCATGGCATCGCCGGTCAATGCCGTCCTTGGCGCGTTGGTCGCGGCCGCGTTCTGGACGGCGCTGGGCTATGCCCTCGCCCGCCATGTGCTGCCCAAGGCGCTGGCGATCGGTGCGGCGCCCGTCATCGGTTGGGCGGCGTTCAGTACAGCGACTTTGCCGATCCTCACCGCGATTGGATTTTCCACACCGGCGGTCGTCGTCATGGCGGTGCTCTGCTTGGTGATTGGCGGTCTTGTCATAATGCGGCCGGCAGCGGTCAATGCGGCGCCCGCGCCGACGATTCCGCTGTGGAGCTACGCCGCTGCCGCAGTCCTTGCGCTCGTTCCGGCGGTCGCCATCGTTCCCAAGGTTACCGCAGACGGTGTGCATCTGGCGGATCCCATCTTCGACCATTCCAAAATCGCGATCATCGATGCGATGCTGCGCCAGGGCTTGCCACCGGTGAATCCGGTATTCGGGGAATTCGGCGCGGCCAGCCGGGTTGCCTACTACTACCTCTGGCACTTCAGCGCGGCGGAGCTGGCGCTACCGCTGCGCCTGAGCGGCTGGGAAGCCGACATCGCGTTGACTTGGTTTACCGCCTTTGCGTCGCTCGCATTGCTGATGGGCATCGCCGTCTGGCTCAGCAAACGATCGGGCGCCGCGCTCCTGGTCGTCGCCCTCGCCGCCGCGGCTTCGCTGCGCGCGACGCTCAATTTATTGTTCGGCAGTTACGGGCTTGAACCGTTCTTGAACTCGCCGAACGGGTTCGCCGGCTGGTTGTTTCAATCCGCCTGGGTGCCGCAGCATCTCATGGCGGCGTCCTGTGTGGTCGCGGCCATGGTGTTGCTTGTGCACTACGCGTGGCGACAAAGCCTGGCGGGGCTTGTAACGCTGGTCCTGGTCGTTGCCGCCGGCTTCGAGAGCTCGTCCTATGTCGGCGGGGTCACATTCGCGATTGCCGCGCTCGCCGCAGCGCCGATTTTGTTTGCCGCGATCGAGCCGGCCCGGCGCGTTCGCTTTGCGATCGGGCTCGCTGTAGCCGCGGTTCTTGCATTTGCTCTGGCCGTGCCGTTCGTGCGCGATCAACTGGCAACGGTAGCGGCACGTGGCGGCGGTGCGCCGATCGTCATCCGTCATTTCGAAGTCCTCGGCGAAATGTTTCCGGAAACGGTGCGCCGCGTCCTCGACTTGCCGGCCTATTGGCTCATTCTGCTGCCGATCGAATTTCCGGCAACGTTTATCGCCGGCACGATTGCGCTCTTGGCTGGGTTGCGCGGCACCGCCGTCGGCCCCGAAAGGACCACTACGGCGGTCTTCATCGCGCTGGCCGGTGCGGGCTTCGTCGCCTCATGGCTCCTCGTCAGCACGGTCGGAGACAATAACGATCTCGGTCTGCGCGCGGCGCTGCCCGCAATGATGATCGTGATGGCTGCTGCGGCGTCCGGAATGATGAACTCCTCGCGCCGCACTTTGATCGTCGTGACGGCGGTCGCGGGGCTTCTTCTCAGCCTGCCCGACACCGCGGAAATGATTCGGTCCAACATCGCCGGAAGGCCCGCCGCAGACAGTCAGACTTTCGCGCAAGCGCCGGAATTATGGGCGGCGGTGCGCCGCTACGCCCCGCCCACCGCGCGCGTCGCGAATAACCCGCTCTCCTTGCAGGACTTGACGCCATGGCCGGCAAATATGTCCTGGGCCTTGCTTGCCAACCGAAGTTCGTGCTTTGCCGGCCGCGAATTGGCGTTGGCCTTCGCGCCGCTGCCGCCGGAACGCCGCGAAGCGATCAATGCGCAATTCATCCGGGTGTTCGCGGGACAGGGCGCGCCCGGCGATGTTGATGATTTGGCAAGAAAATTTGCTTGCGACATTGTCGTCGTCGTGCCGCAGGACGGCGCCTGGACCAACGATCCGTTCGCCGCGAGCGCCGATTATAAGCTCGCCGAAAATCGCGACGGGCGGTGGCGGATTTACGTGAGGGTTGCGGCTCGAAGCTAAATTCCCGCGAACCAGTTAAAGCCCTGCTTGCTCCAGAACGTCTCGCGAAAATCGTTGGTGACCTCGATCGCCTTGATCCATTTGGCGTTCTTGTAGCCGAGCTTGGTCGCGGTGCGCAGCCGCAGCGGATAGCCGAACGGATCGGCGAGGATGTCGCCCGCGTATTTGGTGGCTAGGATGGTCTGCGGATGCAATGCGGTTGCCATATCGATGCTTTCGGTGAAATCGTCGGCGCAGATAAAATAGACGTACTTTGCTGTGAGATCGGCGCCAACGTGTTCGAGAAAACTGCGCAGGTTCGGGCCGGACCATTGCCCGATATAGTCCCACCCTTCGACGCAGATGTGGCGGATGATGATGTCCTGCTCCGCAAGCTGATAAAGCTGCTGCGCCGTCCACGGCCGCTTGTCGGCGATGCGGCCGGCCAGTTCCAGGTTCCAGGTCGCGCCGTCGACCGGCTTGACGTCCTCGATATCGTAATAGGCGTTAAAGCGCGGCGGCTTGACCACCTGCGACGGGCGAAATGTCGGCGCCAGATGGTTCGGCCGGAAGATCGCTTCCTGGACGCGGTCGTTCCACGCCGACACCGTGCGCAAAGCTTTCTGCACCGAATCGTCTTCGGAGACATCGCAGCCGGTCAGCATGGCCAGCGCGCCGAGGCTGAGCGCGCCGCGCAGCACGCCGCGCCGGTCGATGTTTTCGACCAACTCTCGGTTTTCCGTCAACACTCTCTGATCGACCGGCTTTCGAAACAGAGATGGCATGCGCTCTATCGGCATCGTGTCACCGCGTAGCTTTGATATCGGGGGCGGCATTGGCGGCGGGGTCGTCGTCCGCCACGACGGGGCCGCCGGTGACCATGGCGACGAGGCTTTGCGGCACCAGCAGAGCCAGCGTCACATGAACCAGGATAAACGCCACGATGGCCGCCATGCACAGGAAATGCACCAGCCGGATGGTTTGAAAACTGCCGAACAAATCTGCAAGCTCGGAAAACTGCACCGGCTTCCACAGCGCCAGGCCGGAGATGACAATGCAAATGCCGATCAGCATGACGCCGAGATAAAGAATCTTCTGCACGGCATTGTAATGCGTCAGATCGTCGTGGCTCAGGTGAAAGCGTAACGCGTCGCCGACGGTCGCCAAAATGTCGCGCATTGAAATGGGAAACAGCTTTCGCCGAAAGCGTCCGGTCGTTACTCCATAGGTGAGATAAGCGAGCCCGTTGAGTACGAAGATCCACATGCCGAAGAAGTGCCATTGCAGGCCATATTGTGCCCACTTGCCGATCACGAGACTGTCGGGGAAATGCAAAAAGCCGAAGATCACGTCGTCATTATAGATTTTCCAGCCGCTGCCGATCATGATGAAAATGGCGACGGCATTGATCCAATGCATGATGCGCAGCGGCAGCGGGTGTAGCCGGCTCGCTGCATGGGCAGCTTTGGTGTGCGCAACTGGTGTAATGGCTGGCGTTGACATAGGGAATTCCGCAATCGTTGATTCAAAGCAGAACTGTAACACCGTAGTGGCTGCGGGACGGGAACGTCACTACGTTTGCTGGGCGGACTTGATTCGTGTTGTCGTTATGACGAGGTTTTGCGACACTACGGGTGCAACATTTTGTTCGCAAGCGCGCCTGCTTCACAAATTCGCGCGGCGTTATTGATCGGAGGGATCTTCGCATGAGCTTGCATCTTCCCGTACTGGGTTTGGCGATTGGCGTCGCGATCGGCTTGGTGGACGCCAACACAGCGCCGACCATGGCGATGTCGGAGCCGACTTTCATGGTGGTACAGGCCACGGTGCCGCCGGCCGGTACGGGGGACGCCGGCAAGGTGCTGACACCGGAACAGCGCATGCAGCGGCGCTTTCCGCAGCCGGTGCGGGTCGGTGACCTGATCGGTCTACCTGTCCTCGACGACAGTCATCGCACGCTCGGCTTTGTCAGGGAAGTCGTGCGTACGCCGCAGAGCGAGATCGATTTCATCGTCGCCTATAATGGCTGGTGCGGCTGGTGCAGTTGGGACGCGCGCCTCGTCGCGGTGCCGATCGAAGTTCTCGGCATTAGCGGCCGCGAAATCGCTTCGCTCGACATGCCACGAAGCGAATACGCCACTGCGCCGACCTGGCAGAGGGCGGATGCAATGGTCCTGTCAAATGACGACAGTATCCGTATGGCGCTGGCCAGGCATTAAGCGGCCGATAAGACGATCACAATTTAGTGAAGCGAATAACTTTTTGGTGTGTTGCGACTTGTAAGGGGTGGGGCAGAAAGTGATTGGCGCGCCGCCAAGCGCCTTGGCATTAAAGTGCTGTTGCGTTGCTTGATCAGGTTTTGTGACTTCACGGGGGCATCGCATGAATCGTTCCGGTCGGTTCGACGGAAAATCCGGTTTGCAAAAATCCGTTTCTGGTCAATCTGCCTTGGTTGGCCCCGTAGCGACGGGGACTTCGGCTGTTGCGGCCTCGTGCGGCATCGCGTTTATGGCCAAGGCTTCGACGCCAGGCCGCGCCAAGACCCGGCTCGTGCCGCCGCTGACATTCGACGAAGCGGCCGCATTGAATACCGTCTTCCTCCAGGATGCAGCCGACAACGTGCTGCTCGCTGCGCGTCACGCCGCGCCACATGCCGGCATTGCCGGTTACGCCGCCTATGGTCCGCCGGGTTCGGAGGATTTTTTCCGCCGTACCTTGCCGGGAACGATCGGCTTGATCGGCGCCTGGCTGCCGAATTTCGGCGATTGCCTCCTTCACACCATCCGCGAGATTTTCGCCCGCGGCCACAGCTCCGCCGTCGTGCTCAATTCCGACAGTCCGACCCTGCCGACTGCGCTGTTGATCGAGACCGCCGAAGTGCTGGCGCGGCCGGGCGACCGAGCTGTGCTCGGTCCGTCGAGCGACGGCGGTTATTATCTGCTCGGGCTGAAAATCGCGCACCGCCGCATGTTCGAGGACATCGCCTGGAGTACCGAGCGTGTTGCCGCCCAGACGCTTGATCGCGCTCGCGAGATCAATCTCGACGTTCATAGCCTGCCGGTGTGGTACGATGTCGACGACATGGATGCCCTGCGCCGGCTCAACGCCGAGCTTGGCGGCG
>Ga0208220_1000475_pt1 | contig 16748 bp, 15 predicted proteins | sample NGESurdeep092012_9_FD_184484 | JGI IMG/M metagenome (GOLD analysis project Ga0208220, IMG submission 184484) | Arctic peat soil microbial communities from Barrow, Alaska - NGEE Surface sample F53-1 deep-092012 (SPAdes) | ecosystem: Environmental > Terrestrial > Soil > Wetlands > Peat ... | reverse complement strand
CGTCCTCAAGAGCTACCGACCCCATGAGGGCGTGTGGCCGACCGACTACTTCCCCGCCAAGCGTGCCGCGGCGCGTGTGAAGTTTGCCGACGCCATGGCCGAGGATCCCGATCTGGTCAAGTACGCCGACTTCATGGCCCGGCGATCAGGCGGGCACTGACGGGACGCCGAGACTGACGCTCGTTGAGGTGGCACCGACCTGACCGAGCGACGATCCCCGCGGGATGACCCACTACCCCGGATCTGGTCCGACGCCTCCGTAGGCCGAACCGTCGGTGATGGAAGAACCCGTGGACCGGAGACCGTGGGTGCAATGGGGTATATCGTCCCTTCGGCATCATTGGTGGGTTCGTCCCGGCACCACAACAGCGTCGTTGCGAATTCCGAGAGTTCCCGGTACCAAGGAGGCGGACATGTCTGACGCGGGGAACGTTGCGGGGGAATTCGAGAATCTCAAGGCCGACATTGCCCGGATGAGTGAACGCCTCGCACAGCTTGAGGAGCGAGACCATGCCGGCGTCACGGCACTGCGGCTCCGTCCGGCGGCCCCGCTCGCCGGCCCCGAATTGGAGGTGGGGGACGCAACCGAGACGGTGGTTGCCCAGCCGGTGTCCCGGCGTGGTGCCCTGCTTGCCTTGAGTGGCGTGGCCGCGAGTGGCGTAGGACTGGCGGTCGGATCGACATTGATTGGAGCGGCACCGGCCGCCGCGGCCCCTGGCCCCGGAGCGTCGGTCTTCCTGCTCTCGACGCCCATCAGAGTGCTCGATACGCGGGAATCGGGTTTTCCCATAAACGCGAACTCGGGCCTCGTGCTCACCATTGGCGGAGTGACCGTCAATGGCATCACGATTCCCCCGACCGCAACGGGCATCATCGGCAATGCGACCGTCGCGGCACCTTCCGCCGACGGATTTCTCACCCTCTTTGCCGCGGCGGAAACAGCTCCTCCGGCCGTCTCGAACCTCAACTTCCAATCCGGCGATGTGGCCCGGGCGAATTTCTGCGTGGTCCTGATGAACGGGGGAGAGATCATCATCTATACGACGGCCACCACCCACGTCGTCTTCGACGTGACGGGGTACCTGATGTGACGAGATGGATCCGATGACCACGCCCGTCCATTCCAAGCCATACGTGCCCCTCTGTTTTGACAGGTCATGAGTAGGGCTTCGGCGTCCACCGCTCCGCCTACGGCTCCCGGTCAGTACAGGCGGTAGTCACGGACCTCCCTGACGGACGCGTTCCCAGACCCTTCTGTCAGGAGTGCGTGACTCCGTGCCCGGGGAGGGCGCCGAGGATTACAGGACGACGACGGAACGCAGCACGTCGCCCCGCTGCATGCGCGCGAAGGCCTGCTCCACGCCGTCGAGGGGAATGGTCTCCGTGACGAACAGGTCCAGATCGAGGCGACCGGCCAGGTAGAGGTCAACCAGCATGGGAAAGTCGCGGGATGGGAGGCAGTCGCCATACCAGCTGGGCTTGAGCACCCCGCCCCGGCCGAAGAAATCGATCATCGGCAGATCGATCCGCATGTCGGGTGTGGGCACGCCGACCTGGACCAGGGTGCCGGCCAGGTCGCGGGCGTAGAACGCCTGCTCCATCACCTTGGGATGGCCCACTGCCTCGATGCAGACATCGGCGCCGTTGCCGTCGGTGAGGCCCTGCACGGCCGTGACGGGATCGTTGGCACTGGCATCGACGGTATGGGTGGCCCCAAAAGCCGTCGCCGCCACCAGCTTGCTCGGGTCGAGGTCGATGGCGATCACCGTGCTGGCCCCGGCCAGCCGGGCGCCGGCAATGGCGGCGCACCCCACGCCGCCGCAGCCGAAGACGGCGACCGAATCGCCCGGTCCCACCTGGCCCGTGAACATGGCCGCACCCAGGCCGGCCATCACGCCGCAGCCCAACAGCCCCACCGCTTCGGGACGCGCCCGCCCGTCGACCTTGGTGCACTGCCCGGCGGCCACCAGCGTCTGGTCGGCGAAGGCGCCGATGCCCAGTGCGGGGGAGAGCGGCGTGCCGTCAGCCAACGTCATCTGCTGAGTGGCGTTGTGGGTGGCGAAGCAGTACCAGGGGCGGCCCCGCCGGCACGCACGGCAGTCGCCGCACACGGCGCGCCAGTTGAGGATCACGAAGTCGCCCGGAGCGACGCCGGTGACATCGCTTCCCACCGACTCGACGATGCCCGCCGCCTCGTGCCCGAGGAGGAAGGGATAGTCGTCGTTGATCCCTCCCTCGCGGTAGTGCAGATCCGTGTGGCAGACCCCGCAGGCCTTGACCGCCACCACCGCTTCACCCGGACCCGGTGCCGGGACGATGATCTCCTCGAGGGTCACGGGCGCCCCTTTTTCTCTCGACACCACGCCGCGTACTGCAGAGGCCATGTCCACTCCCTCGTCGTCTCGTCACTCGTCGCTGTCGTTGGCTCCTGCATGATGCCCGAAGGGCCGGGCCGGTGCCCACCGCGACTGCGGCGGCGTGCCTTAGCGGGCCGAGAGCTCGGCCGCCGGAGACGGCGCGGCCGAAGGCGTGAGGTCGGAATGGGATACCCAGACCTCGTCGCCGGAGGCGAGGCGCAGCTCGGAGGCGGCGCCCCGGCTGAGCTGGACCCAGCAGGTCTCGCCCTTGGGCAAGGCCAGGTCGACCCGCACCTCGAAACCCAGATGGGTGACCCGCTCGACCACGGACGGCTGGCCACCGAACGTTGCATCGTGGTGCAGGACCAGGTCGTGCGGGCGCACCCACTGACCGTCGAGCCTGGTTGTTGGACCCAGAAACTTCATAACGAACTCATTGGCGGGATGGTCGTACATCTCGGCCGGCTCGCCGATCTGTTCCAGCCGACCTTCGTGAATGATGGCGAGGCGGTCCGCCACCTCGAGTGCCTCTTCCTGATCGTGGGTGACCAGGACGGTGGTCACGGAGATCTTCTGGTGGAGTTCCCGGAGCCAGACGCGGAGCTGCTGTCGGACCTGGGCGTCGAGGGCGCCAAAGGGTTCATCCAAGAGGAGCACCCTCGGCTCAATGGCCAGGGCCCGAGCCAGAGCCATGCGCTGACGCTGGCCGCCGGAAAGTTGGGAGGGGTAGCGGTCGGCCAAATGACTGATGCGCACCAGCTCGAGCAGCTCGTCGACCCTGTCGCGGATCTCCGCCTTGGGCCGGCGACGTACCTCGAGGCCGAAGGCTACGTTGCGGCGCACGGTCAGGTGGCGAAAGGGGGCATAGTGCTGAAAGCAGAAGCCCACGCCGCGCTCGCGCACGGCGACGTTGGTCAGGTCCTGACCGTCGATCTCGACCGTGCCAGCATCAGGCTTCTCGAGGCCGGCGATGACCCGAAGCAACGTGGACTTGCCGCCCCCGCTCGGGCCCAGCAGCGCGGTGAGCGACCCCTTGGGCACGTGCAGGCTTACGTTGTCGAGAGCAACGGCATCTCCGTATCGCTTGGTGACTGAGGTGAGCGTGATCGCCATGTGCGTGACCCCCTCTCGTCCCTGCCGCCCAGGATCGCCAGAACGAAGATGGCGATGAGAGCAAGTATGACCGCCCCGGCGAAGGCACCGGTGGGCTGGACGTTCTCGATGCTCGCTTGAATGAAGAGGGTCATGGTCTGAGTCTTGCCTTCAATGGCCCCGGACACCACCACGACGGCGCCGAATTCTCCCAGCACCCGGGCCGTGGTCAGGGTGATCCCATAGGCCAGCCCCTGTCGGATGCTCGGCAGGGTGATGCGGCGAAACACGGCGAACGGGGAGGCGCCGAGAGTGGCGGCGGCCTGTTCCTGCTCGGTGCCGATCTCCTGGAGGACCGGGAGCACCTCGCGGACCACGTAGGGCAACGCCACGGTGGCCGAAGCCATGACGATGCCGGGCACCGAGAAGATCACCGCGATGCCGTGGGCGGCCAGCCAGTTGCCGAACCAGCCCGTATGCCCGTAGACGAGGATGAGCGAGAGGCCGACCACGACCGGGGAGATTGCCAGGGGGAGATCGATGAAGGCATCGAGCAGCCAGGCGCCGCGGAAGCGGTGACGGGCCAGGACGAGCGAGGTGCCTACCCCGAAAATGGTGTCGGCGGTCACCGCGATGAGCACCACCAGCAAGGTGAGCCAGAGGGCGTGCAGGGCGTCGGGTGTGGTGACGGCATCCCAGGCGGCGGCGAAGCCGTGCTGGAAGGCGCGGTAGAAGACGAAGCCGACCGGCAGGACGATCAGCACGAGGAGGTAGCCCAGCGCGACGAACCGCAGCGGCAGGCGCCAGCGTTCGCTCATATCGCCTCGGTGCCCCCGAAGCGACGCCGCAGCATGCCGATGCCGAGCAACACGCCGAGGGCGATCAAGATCAGTACGACCGAGACCGAGGCGGCGGCACCCAAGGAGTCGCTCTGGGAGAGGCTGTAGATCCATGACGATGCCACTTCGGTCTTGAACGGCAGGTTGCCCGAGATCAGCACCACCGAACCGAATTCACCGACGGCCCGGGCGAAGGCCAGGCCGGCCCCGGCCAGCATGGCGGGCGCCAGACTCGGCAGGATGATGCGGCGCAGGATGACGGGTGATGAGGCCCCCAATGAGGCGGCCGCTTCCTCGGTCTCCCGATCGAATTCGGCCAGGACGGGTTGGACGGATCGGACGGAAAAGGGCAGGGTGACGAAGGCCAGGGCCACCAGGATCCCGATGCTGCTGTTGGCCACGTTGATGCCAAACGGGCTGTTCGGGCCATAGAGGCTCAACAGGGTGAGGCCGGCCACAATGGTGGGCAGGGCAAACGGGAGATCGATGACGGCGCTCACGATGCGCTTGCCCCGGAACTCGTCCCGTACCAGGACCCAGGCGATGAGCAGGCCGGCCAGCGAGTTGAAGAGCGCCACTCCCAGTGAGCAGAGCAGCGTGAGCTTGAGGGCGGCCACGGCTTCGGGCTGACTGACGGCGGCCCAGAAGGCTCCCCACCCGCCGGCGAAGGCCGTGGAGAGGATGGCGGCGATCGGGAGGACGACCAGCAGGCTCAGGTAGGTCACCGACAGCGAGGGGCCGGCGACGTTGGCCAGGAACCGTCTGAGTTTCGACAGCGACGTCGACGGCGGTTTCGACTTTGACCTTCCTTGGGTCGTGGGGGTCGAGGGGGTCGAAGGGAACGTCAGTTGCACCTCAGCCACTCGCCGTGGACACTCCCAGGCCTTGCTCGATAGTCGCAATCACGCCGGTCTGCGGGTCGAAGAATTTGAGGTTCACGGCCGTCCATCCACCCAGACTGTCGATGGTGAACAGGGTCTTGGGCTTGGGGAAGTTGAACGTGGCGGCCACATTGGCCAGGACGGGCCGGTACCCCTGCTTGCCCCAGATCTTCTGCCCGGACGGAGAGAGGAGGAAGGCGGTGAAGGCTTTGGCCACCGTGGGATTGGATGCCTTGGCTGACACGGCGATCGGGTTCTGGATCAGGATGGTCTGCGGCGGCGTGATCACCGTGACGGGCTCGCCCTGGCTCTGGGCGTACAGGGCGTCGTCCTCGTAGTCGAGCAGCACGTCACCCTGGCCGGCCAGGAAAGTCTGTAGGGCGTTGCTGGCGCTGCTGGGCTGGGCCGCCGTGTGCTTGAGGAGCTGGGTCAGATATGCCGTGGCTGCCGCCTTGGACTTGCCCTGGTTGAGTTGGCCGCCGTAGGCGGCCATGAGATTCCACTTGGCGCTCCCCGAGCTGAACGGGTTGGGCGTGATCACCGTGACGCCACTCTTTACCAGGTCGCTCCAGGTCGTGATGTGCTTGGGATTTCCCTTGCGGACCACGAACGAAACGATGGAGTTGGTGACGAAGCCCTTGGTGGCGTTCTTGTTCCAACTCGGGCTGACGATGCCCGCCTTGACCAGTTTGGTCATGTCGGGGGTCAAGGAGAAGTTGACCACGTCGGCCGGGAGGCCGTCGACCACTGCGGTGGCCTGCGATCCCGATGCACCGAAGGATTGGGAGAAGGTCACGCCCTGCCCGGCCTTGGTGGCCTGGAAGGCCGCGATCAAGGCGGCGTAGGCCGGCTTCGGGGTGGAGTAGGCAACCAACGAGATGGAGCCTCCGGTGGCGGCTCCGGCCGGAGCGGCGGCTCCGCCGATGACGGCCAGGCCGGCGAGGGCGGCCAGAGGGGCCAGGGTCGCCGCCAGGGCCTGTCGGGCACGGGCGCGGGGATGCCATGAAGATTTCATTCAACTATTCCTGACTTAATCACTCAAGTTTGTCAAATCACGAGAGTTACTCACCTTAGGTGAGTATGGGTGGAGGCCATCGTTGCCGGGAGGGTGGCACCTCGCACAGGGGGGATCGACGGTGGGTCAAAGCGTGCGCTGACGGTCGAACCGCGGTGTCGGGATGAGTACAACCGGCTCCGACCTGGTGAAGAGCTGGTGAAATGAGACCTCTTAGGGAGTCGGCGGTGAGACCCGCGACGCCGGAGCTTCTTCCTGAGCCGCCGGACGGGCCGCCCGCTTGCGGCCGCGATAGGTGCTTCCCAGCAGGAATGCGGCCGCGACCAGGGGCAGCACGATGGTGGCGACCAGCCGTCCCTCGTCCAGAAGGAAAGCCAGGGCGATGATCACGCCCGTGGCCAGGACGAATTCCGGGCTGTCGCCAATGAGGAAATCCCACCAGAAGTGCCCGAAGGCCCGCAGGGAGCGGCGCAGCACGGTCACGACGAGGTCACCGACGTGGGCACCGGAAGGAGGCTTCGCATCCAGGCGGTTGCGGCCAGCGTCACCAGGACGAAGAAACCAACCAGCCCGAGAATGGCCAGGTCGCTGCCGGGCCATCGCACTCCCGCGCCTTCACCGACCCAGAAGACGCCGAAGCTGGTCAACATGACCCCGACCACCGTCTTGATGGTGTTCTCGGGTACCTCCGACAGCTGCCGAGCGACCAGCACGCCGACACCGGCCACCACCACGGCCGCCGCGCCGGCACTCAGGGCGGCCAGTCCCAACCGGCCCTGGCTGGCTCCGAGGCTCACCACGATGAGGACGACCTCGGTCCCTTCGAGGAACACGCCCTTGAAGGCGACGGCGAAGGCGACCCCGTCTCGGCTCTTGCCGCCGCCGTCCCCGCCGCCACTGAGCTCGGCCACCGTCTCGGCATAGATCCGGTCCTCGTCATGCGGAGCCTTGTGGCCACTGGCCCGCAGGATGGCCTTGCGCAGCCAGGCCAGACCGAGCACCAGCAGCAGCGCGCCCACCACGACGCGCAGGGTGTCGATGGGGACGTAGTGGATGAGGGGGACGCCGATGAATCCCACCAGGAGGGCCAGTACGACGACTGCTGTGGCTGCCCCCTCCAGGGCGGAGCGCCAACCCCGGCTCACCCCGGCCGCCACCACGATGGTGAGGGCCTCGACCATCTCGACCGAACTGGCCCCGAACACGGCGAGGATGAGGATGAGGGTGGAGGTGGTGTGCATGGTGTCGAGGGGCCACGCTAACGCCACCGCGGTCCGACCCTCAATCCCGGGTCGGCGGTAGTCTGCTCGGGAGGCTGGGCCGAGAGAACGACCGGGGGAGCCCGAGAAGGAGGCAGGTCCGATGGGGGATGCAGCGGCGCCGGCCAACCGGGAGGGTCGTCCCTACGTGGTCGTCTCGGCCGACATGCATGCGTCACCGGACAGCCTCGATGACTTCTTGTCCTACGTCGACCCGGCCTCCCGCGACGCCGTGGCCGCATTCGGCGACATGTCGTCGTTGGCCATCTCCATGTTCGGGGGGTACGACCCGGGGGAGGTCGACGAGTCCGACCCGGTGCGCGCCACCGCCGCCCGCCGCCTGGCCGGCATGGGCGTGGACACCGATGCCGCCGAGGGGTGGCTGGCTCGATACGGCGTCGACTGGGTGGTCCCCGGTGACGGTGACGGCAAGCGGCTCAAGGTGCTCGAAGAGCAGGGCATCCACGCCGAGGTGACCCTGCCCGGCCCGGTGCTCGCCGGCGGGCTCTCCCCGGCCATGTACCTGGGTGGCCACGCGTCCAAGAACCTCGAGCCGGTCTGGCCGGCCGTGCATGCCTACAACCGCTGGCTGGCCGAGTTCTGCGCCGACGCCCCGGGTCGGCGGGCCGGGATCATCCCCATCGACTTCCACGACATGGACCGGGCGGTGGAGGAGCTGGCGTGGGCCCGGCAGTCGGGTCTCTTCGGCGGCGTGATGTTGCCGGCCATGTCGGTGACGTCGGGACTGCCGGGCTACGCCGACGAGTACTACGAGCCGTTCTGGAGCGCCTGTGAGGACCACCAGATGGTCGTCAACCTGCACACCGGGGCGTCCGGCGCAGCCACCGACACCAAGTTCCTCTATGACGCCAAGCACGGCGGCATGCTCGGTCTCTACGAGGTGTTCGTGTTCACCCGTCGCCCGCTCTGGTTCATGATCTTCGGCGGCGTGTTCGATCGCCACCCCGACCTGAAGGTGGCCGTCACCGAGAACGGCGTGCAGTGGCTGCCGTCACTCATCCGTGACATGGAGAGCTTCTTCGATACCCACGGCGGCGCCCCGGTGCGCTCCTACCTCGACATGCGCCCCGCCGACTACTTCGCCCGCCACGTCTACATGGGTGGCTCGCTGATGAAGCGCTACGAGGCCGAGATGCGCCACGAGATCGGGATCGACCGGCTCATGTGGGGTGCGGACTACCCCCATCTGGAGGGGGCGGTTCCGGTGCACCGTCAGACCATCGAGCACATTTTTGGCGGGCTGCCCGAGAGCGACGTGCGTCGGATGCTCGGCCTCAATGCCATCGAGCTGTGGGGCTTCGACGAGCCGCTGCTCCAGTCGGTGGCGGACCGGGTCGGGCCAACGGTGGACGACCTGTCGGTGGCGCTCCCGATCGAGGACATCCCGCTGACCTTCAGTTGGAGTCTGGCCCGCCCGGTGCCTCTGGTCTCGGACCGCCAGGGGTAGGAGGAGCAGACAGGCCGCAGGGGTAGGACAGGCTGGCGTGAGTCCGACGGGATCGACGGGATCGACGGGACCGACCGGACCGATCGGACCAGCGTGACGGGTTAGGCGGCCGCCTTCTCCAGAATGTGCACGCCGCAAGCCGAGCCCAACCCGATGACGTGGGTCAGCCCGACCTTGGCGCCCTCGATCTGGCGGTCGCCAGCTTCGCCCCGCAGGTGCGTGGCCACCTCCCACACATTGGCGATCCCGGTGGCGGCGATGGGATGACCCTTCGACTCGAGCCCGCCGGAGACGTTGACCGGCGTGGTGCCGTCGCGCCAGGTGGCGCCCGAGTTGAAGAAGTCCACTGCCCCGCCGACGCCACAGAGCATGAGGTTGTCGTAGTGCACGAGCTCTGCGGTGGCGAAGCAGTCGTGCAGTTCCACCAGGTTGAGGTCCTCGGGACCGACACCGGCCTGCTCGTAGGCCTGGGTGGCCGCGTTGCGGGTCAGCGTGTTGACGTCGGGCAGGATCTGGCAGGACTCTTCCCACGGGTCGGTGGTCAAGATGGAGGCGGAGATCTTCACCGCTCGTCGCTGCTGCTCGAGCGAGAGCGTCTTGAGCTTGGATCCGCTCACCACCACCGCGGCTGCGGCGCCGTCGCAGTTGGCCGAGCACATCGGCCGCGTGTTGGGGTACGCGATCATGATGTCGCCCATTATCTCTTCCAGCGTCATCTTCTTGGAGTAGGCCGCCAGGGGGTTGAGCGTGGAGTGGGAGTGGTTCTTCTCTGAGATCTTGGCGAAGAGCTCGAAGCTGGTGCCGCCGTACTTGTGGCCGTACTCCATGCCGATCTGGGCGAAGACGCCCGGCATGATCTCGGTGCCGATACGGCCGTCGACCGGGGCCACGGCGCCGTAGCGACCCGACGGGGTCCAGGTGGTGCCATCGTCCTTGCGACTGCCGCCTGAGAGAAGACCGGCGCCGGAGAGCTTCTCGACCCCGAAGGCCAGGCCCATGTCGCACTCGCCGGCCTTGACGGCCATGACGGCCACCCGGAGCGCGGTGGCGCCGGTGGCGCAGGCGTTGGCCACGTTGTAGACCGGGATCCCCGTCTGGCCCAGCTGCTTCTGCAGCTGCTGCCCGATGCCGGCGTTGGCCGCCATCAGGTTGCCGGCGCCGATGACGCCCATGTCCTTCATGGTCACGCCGCCATCGGCCAGCGCGCCCGTCACCGCTTCCGCCGCAAGGTCCACCAGGTCCATCTCGGGGTGCTTGCCGAACTTTGTCATGTGGATGCCGAGGATCCACAGGTCGTCAGATGCCGATGCCATTGCTCAACCTCCCAGGGGTTCGAAACCGAACCCGATCGCTTCGGTGCCTTCGGTATCGGTGCCGACGACCTGTGTGGCCAGCCTCACCTTCATGCCCAGCGTCACGTGCTCAGGATCGGGCTCCACATTGATCAGGTTGGCCCGCACGCTGGTGCCCTCGCAGTCCACCAGGGCGGCTACAAAGGGCACAGGCACCCCGGGCGCGGCGAAGGCCACGATGGTGAAGGCCCGGACTTCGCCGGTGGTCGTGATGTCAGACTTCGTGAATTCGGCTCCGCCACAGCTGGCACAGGCATTGCGCCTATCGAAGAAGCGGGCGCCACAACTGGTGCACTCATTGGCCGTCAGGTGGGGCTCATCACCCAGCACCAGGTAGTCGACCAGCGGAATCTGCTTGGCCATCGCTCCTCTTCCATCTGTCTACGGCCGTGTTGGCCCGTCTTGTGCGGTCTTGCCCGCGTCGAACGTGGAATTGCCTCCTCACCGTAGCGGGCGTGGGAAAAAGGGCGCCATTTCCGGCCCAGCGCGAGGCCGGTAGCCCTCTGGCCGACTCGCCACTAGCGTCGTCGATATGGAATACACCCACCTCGGCCGCACCGGCCTCCGCGTCAGCCGTCTCTGCCTGGGCACGATGAACTTCGGGCCCGAAACCGACGAGGCCACCTCGTTCACCATCATGGACAAGGCGCACGACGTCGGCGTCAATTTCTTCGACTCGGCCAACGTCTACGGGCGGTCGAAGGGCCGAGGCGCCACCGAGGAGATCGTCGGACGCTGGTTGGCCCAGGGCGGGGGCCGCCGCGAGCGCACCGTCCTGGCCACCAAGCTCTACGGCGACATGGGGGACTGGCCGAACGAGGGCAGGCTCTCGGCGCTCAACATCCGGCGGGCCTGCGACGCCTCCTTGCGCCGCCTGCAGACCGACTACATCGACCTCTACCAAATGCACCACGTCGACCGGGACACGCCATGGGACGAGATCTGGGAAGCGATGGAGGTGCTGCGGGCCCAGGGGAAGATCATCTACGTCGGGTCATCCAACTTCGCCGGCTGGCACATCGCCAAGGCCCAGGCCGCCGCGGCCGAGCGCCATTTCATGGGACTGGTGAGCGAGCAGTCGATCTACAACCTCATGGCCCGCAAGGTGGAGATGGAGCTCCTCCCGGCCGCCGCCGACTACGGGCTGGGCGTCATCCCCTGGTCGCCGCTGCACGGCGGTCTGCTCGGTGGCGTGGTGCGCAAGCAGCGGGAGGGCAGTCGCCGCTACCAGGGCCGGGCCGAGGCCGACATCGAGGCCGCCCGGCCTCAGCTCGAGCAGTACGAGGACCTGTGCGACAAAATCGGCGAAGAGCCGGCGACGGTGGGCCTGGCCTGGCTCCTGAACCGCCGGGAAGTGACCGCACCCATCGTCGGCCCGCGGACACCGGATCAGTTCGAGGGGGCACTGCGGGCGGTGGAGATCACGCTCGATGATGTGGTGCTGACCCAACTCAACGAGATCTTCCCGGGGCACCGGAAGTCGCCCGAGGGGTACGCCTGGTAGGACTCGAGCGGCCCCGACCGGCGCCACCGAGAACATAAGCGGAATACCGGGTTCCGCTTTCACGATAGGCTGCAACCCGACCGGGAAGACCGTCCCGGGATCGCGGCACGAAGACCAGGTGGCAGTGGCAACGACGGCAGCAGGCGCAGCGACCTCCAAACGGGTGCACTATCAGGTCACCTTCGCCGTGCTGGCGCTGGCCGCCATGTCGTACAGCCTCCTGCAATCGCTGGTCATCCCCGCCCTCCCGTCGTTGGAGCACTCACTGCACGCCTCGGCCGATGCCGTGGCCTGGCTGCTCACTGGATACCTCCTCAGCGCCGCCATCTGTACCCCCATCCTGGGCCGGGTCGGCGACATGCTGGGCAAGGAGAAGGTGTTGGTGGCCGTCCTGGTCTTGCTCTCCGTCGGCACCCTGGTCAGCGCCCTGGCCACCACGCTGCCCATCATGCTGGTCGGCCGGATCATCCAGGGCGCCGGGGGCGCCGTCTTCCCACTCTCCTTCGGCATCATCCGCGACGAATTCCCCAAGGAACGTGTCGTCGGGGGCATCGGCTTCCTCTCGTCCATTCTCGGCGTAGGCGCCGGCCTGGGCATCGTGCTGGCCGGGCCGATCATCGTGCACCTGAACTACCACTGGCTCTTCTGGATCCCGCTGGTGATGTGCGTGATCGCCACCGTCACCACCGTGCTCTTCGTGCCCGAGTCACCCATCCGCACCCCCGGGCGCATCAATACGGTCGGTGCCCTCTTCATGTCCGGCTGGCTGGTGGCCGGCCTGCTCGCCGTATCCGAGGGGCCGATCATCGGGTGGGGGGATCCCAAGGTCATCGGTCTCTTCCTGCTGGCCGTCGTCCTGGTCGGCGCCTGGATACGTTCCGAGAGCCGCTCCGCCTCCCCCCTGGTCGACATGAAGATGATGCGGATCCCCGAGGTGTGGACCACCAACCTGGTGGCCCTGCTCTTCGGCTACGGCATGTACGTGATGTTCACCATCGTCCCCCAGTTCGTCGAGACGTCGACCAAATACAGCTACGGGTTGGGCGCCTCGGTCACCCAGTCCGGCCTCGACCTGCTGCCCTTCGCCGCCGCCATGCTCTTCATTGCCCCGCTCACCGGCAAGCTCTCGGTGGCCTGGGGCGGACGCCGGGTCCTGCTGGCCGGCTGCCTGTTCTCGTCCAGCGCCTACGTGGAGCTGGTGTTCTGGCACGCCCAGACCTGGCAGGTCATGGTCTCGGCCGGGCTGCTCGGCATCGGGATCGCCCTGGGCTTCGCCGCCATGTCCAACCTGGTGGTCGAGGCGGTACCCCAGTCCCAGACCGCCGTGGCCACCGGCATGAACACCAACATCCGCAACATCGGTGCGGCGGTCGGGGCCGGGATCGCCACCAGCATCGTGGTGAGCAGCCTGCTGCCCGACGGCACGCCGAGCCTCCATGGCTACATCCTGGCCTTCGTGGTCTCGGCCGCGGCCCTGCTCATCGCCGCCGTGACGACGCTGCTCATCCCCCGGCACGTGGCCGACCCGGCCCACCACCCGGCCATCATCGAGGCCGACGCGGGCATCACACCGGCCTCGGCCGCCGTCATCGACTGATGGCATCCCGCACGGCCCCCGGCACGGCCCCCGGCACGGCCCCCGGCACCGGCACTGGTCCGAGCACTGTCGCCGAGCCGTTGTCCCGGCCGCTGCGGCGGGATGCCGAGCTCAACCTCGAACGCATCCTCGCGGCGGCACAGGACGTGTTCGCCGAGAGCGGCTTCGACGCCTCCATGGAACAGATCGCCAACCGGGCCGGCGTCGGGGTGGGGACGCTCTATCGCCGTTTCCCCAGCAAGGAGAGCTTGGTGCTCGCCATCATGGAGATGGCCAGCCAGCACTCCGAAGCCCTCGTGCACGATGTGCTGGCCCACGCCACCCCGGCCGAGGGCATCTTCGAGTTCATGCGCCGATGCGTCGGTCTGGCTCCCAGCCTGCGCGCGCTGGTGTCCCGGTCACCCCAACTGGCCGAGACGCACCGGACCATGGTGGACAAACTGGCTCCCTCGATCAACCGTCTCCTCGCCAACGCCAAGGCCGCTGGCTCCATCCGGTCCGACGTCACCTTCAGCGACATCGCCGTCATCCTCATGTCCGTGCGCTTGGTGGAGGACCGCTGTGGCGAACACGGTGCCTCCGACAAGCTCGGTCGTCGGCAGCAGGGAGAGCGCCACCTGCAGCTCCTGGTGGACGGGCTCCGGGCGAAGGACTCGACCTTGCCCCACCGCCCCTTGACCCGAGCGCAGCTCGACGAGCTGCTCGTTCGGGAGTGACCTCGCTCGACCATCCTGCCGTCGCCTGCTGTCGCCATATAGCGGCCGCCGCAGCGTTTGCCCCGCCCCTGTCCTAACCCCTTAGGAAATCGTCGACTGCGTCAACTCCGGTTCTTCAGTCGGGGGAGTCGGTGCCGCGGTCGCGGCCAGGTCCTCGACGTCCACCGACAGGTCGGGCAGGAGGCGGTCGAGGCCCTTCGGGAACCACCAGTTGGACTTGCCCAGCAGCATCATCACTGAGGGCACGACACACATGCGGATCAGCACGGCGTCCACCAGGATGCCGGCGGCGAGCCCGATGCCGAATTCCTTGATCACTCGCTCGCCACCGAAAACGAACGATCCGAACACCAGGATCATGATGAGCGCGGCCGCGGTGATGGTTTTGCCGGTGGCGGCCAACCCGTTGCGCACGGCGACCTTGTTGTCGCCGGACTTGATGTACTCCTCGTGAATTCTCGTCACCAAGAAGACCTGATAGTCCATCGACAGCCCGAACAGGATGGCGAACAGCATCACCGGCAGGAACGCCTCAACCGGGCCGGTTTGATTTATACCGATGATTGACCCGGCGTAGCCCCATTGGAAGACTGCTACCAGTATCCCGAAGGCGGCGCCGATGGAGAGGATGTTCATGACCGCCGCGGTCAGCGGAATGACGAAACTGCGGAAGACAATGGCCAAGAGGATGAACGACATCAGGACGACCAGCCCGATGAACAGCGGGAGTTTGGACGTCAAGACATTGGCAAAGTCGACGAAGATGGCGGTGGTCCCGCCCACCAGGACCTTTACCCCGGAGTCGTCCACGGCCTGGGGGATAGTGGTGTCGCGGAGGTGGTAGATCAGATTGGTCGTGGCCGCGTCCTGCGGTGCTGACTTCGGATAGACCTGGACCAGGGCCACCTCGCCCCCGGTCTTGCTCGGTATGAACAGTGGCGTGGTAACGCTGGCCACATCCGGCTGCTGCTTCACTTCGTTGGCCACATGGGCGATGACGGTCTTGTCGGCGGGCGTGTGTACCACCGACACCAGTTGCAAGGGACCGTTGAATCCCTGGCCGAATCCCTTGGCCAGGAGGTCATAGGCGGTCCGGGTCGTGGTGCCGACCGGGTCGTTGCCTTGGTCAGAGGAGCCCAGGCGAAGCGAGAAGAAGGGCGCGGCCAGGACACCGACCACGACCAGCGCCAAGACGGCGGATACGACCGGCACCCGCTGCACCCGGTCGGCCCACTTGGGCCAGAAGCCCTTGCTGTCTGCGCCCACGACCCGCGGGCCATTTTGGGCCAGGTTCTTCTTTTGCTTGCCGCTCATCACCTTGGGTCCGATGAAGCCCAACATGGCGGGCAGCAAGGTCAGGGCGGCAATCATGGTGAAGGCGACGCCGATGGCGGCGGCCACGGCAAGTCCGTACAGGAAGCTGACTCCGAGGGCGAACATGCCGAGCAGCGCGATGCACACGATGATCCCGGCGAAGAGCACGGCCCGACCCGACGTGTTCACCGCATTGATGATGGAACTTTGGACATCCCGGCCGGCCACCAGACCCTGTCGATGTCGGGTGACGATGAACAGGGCGTAGTCAACGCCGACCCCCAACCCGATAAGCGCCACCAGAATCGGGGCGAACTGGGGCATTTTCAACGCATGACTGAGCAATTCGATCAAACCGATGGCCGTACCGAGTGCGAACAACGCCGACATCAGCGGAAGGATGGCCGCGTACACCGACCCGAAGACCAGAAGCAGGACGATGAGGGCCAGGATGACCCCCAGGAGGGTGCCATTGCCAAGGGCCTGAGGGTTCGAGAGTTCGCCCAGTTGTCCCGACACGGAGACGTGGAGACCGCCGCCTGCGGTCGACGTGGCCGCGTTGACGAAGGTCTTGCCTTCCGGCTGTGTCAACGCGTTGAGCTGCTGATTCAGCGCCACCGGGATAAAGCCGATCGTCTGGCCCGCGTTGATGTGCTTCGCGCCCAAGGCCGACGTATACGGAGTGACGTTGACTACATGGGGGAGCGTCTCGACCTTCTTGATCAGGTTGTCGACGCGGGCCGCAATGGCGGGGTCCGTGAGTTTGGCGCCGCCCGAGGTGGCGACGACGATGTTCTCCGTGTCCCCGGCATTCTTCGGTGCCGCTGACTGGAGCAGGGCGATGGCGTCGGTCGATTGGGTGTGCGGAAGCTGGAAGGAATTTGAGTAGGCGGATCCGACGGATTTACCCAGCAGGGAGGCGCCCACTAGGACGACAAACCAGATCAAGACCACCAGGCGCCGGTGGCGGACACACCACCCAGCCAGGGTGCGCAACATGTAGAACTCTCCTCAGGAACGGATGAGACGGCGGCGTGCCTGCCTCGGGCTAAACGCTACAGCCCACGGCGGAAGGCTACTGCCCACGTCGGAACGTTTTTGTCCACCCCGAGTGGGGGGTCATCGGGTCCCATCCACGGCGCGGACGCACATCAGCCGATGATCTGGTGGTCCGCCGAACCAAGTGGGGACCGATCGGCGTGATGGTGGAAACGGTCGTGGTGGCCGAAGTGGTGGAATCGACCGGACCGGTACCAGACGAACAGCCCGACCAGGACGAACAGGGCCCATGGAATGTGGACGTAGGCGAGGGTGGAGCCAGCCGCCGTCAGGGCCAGTAGCACCAGGATCAGGA
>Ga0208220_1000474_pt1 | contig 16773 bp, 14 predicted proteins | sample NGESurdeep092012_9_FD_184484 | JGI IMG/M metagenome (GOLD analysis project Ga0208220, IMG submission 184484) | Arctic peat soil microbial communities from Barrow, Alaska - NGEE Surface sample F53-1 deep-092012 (SPAdes) | ecosystem: Environmental > Terrestrial > Soil > Wetlands > Peat ... | reverse complement strand
CTTCTTCCGGCGTAATACCCCAGGCCTCTTCCTCGGCCTCGGAGAATTCAGGTTCGCTCATGCCGCGCTCCCTGCGGGCTGCGGTCCCAAACCCGTTGCGGGCGGCTGGACAGCTGGTCCCGCGACGGCGAGAGGCAGTTCGGGCTTGGCGAATGCCTGGACGTACTGCTTTCGCAGCGCGTAGCCGCCCGGCCCGTAGAATCTCAGCGACGCGATCGCGTCGGGACCCGAGGTGGTAAAGCGGACATCGACCCGCGATCGCAGCAGGAGTCGGCAAAACCGATCAAGGAACGATATTGCAAAAAACGGCGCACCGATGCACATGATCATGCAGAACCAGAGGCACCCGGCCCCGCAGCCAGCCTCTAGCCCGGCCGTGCCAAGCGAGCCGACCTGCATCGAACACCCGTCGGTAATGGCCCCGGTGGGCTGGGCTTCCTTCATCAGCAGACGCTCGCCTTGCTGTGAGCGCTTTTCGTCAGGATAGAAGTAGCCGGTTGGATAGCCGAAACGCTGCTCGAATGTCCCCAGCGCGTACTGGGCGACAAGCTGCCAGGCGAAGGTCGGCGCGGTGTCCCTGAAGATGACGTTATCCAGCCGCAGCGGAACCAGCTGTGTGGTTATGCCGACGAGCGGCACAACGAGGAATATGAATATAAGCAGAAAGTCTATGAATCCCGCCATAAAGCGTCCCACCCCATCCTGTCGCGCGGCCAGACCCGCGCGATGGTTCCGCCAATTATGCATGATTCAAGAACGCGAAGTCGACCTTATCAACTGATTCCGAATAATTAAGAAGATCTGAAGGATTGGTAATTCCCTCGAATGATGGGAATTAACGCCTGCCGGTGCGGACCGCGAGGCCAGGCTTTCAGCCGGCGGACGCCGGGTCGGCGTAGAACTTGCCCGGCGTCGCGCCGAACGCGCGCCTGAACGTCTCAATGAACGCGCTCGGGTTGGACCAGCCGCAGGCGAGCGCGGTGGTCGTCACCGGCGTCCGGTCCGCCAGCAGCACCAGCGTGTGCTGCAGCCGGAACTGGGTGCGCCACTGCGGGAAGCTCATCCCGGCCTCCTGCCGGAACAGCCGGCTCAGGGTCCGCTCGGACGCGCCTACCGCCACGCCGAGGTCGGCCAGCGTGCGCTCGTCGGCCGGGTCCGCCCGCAGCAGGGCCACGATCGCGCGCAGCCGGTCGTCGGCTAGCGTCGGCAGCCCGACCGGCAGCTGGTCGACCCGGCGAAGCTGGTCGAGCGCGACCTGCTCCATGGTCGCGCGCTGCCGGGCGGTGTACGGCGTGCCGTCGCCCGACGTGAGCGCGACGATGATCTCGCGCAGCAGCGGGCTGACCTCAAGCACGGCCGGGCCGACGGGCAGCGGCCGGTCGGCGGCCGCCGGCGAGATAGCCAGCGTCCGCATCTGCACCGGGCCGTGCGCCTGGTGCGCGTGCGCGACGCCCGGCGGGATCCACACCGCCCGCTGCGGCGGCACGACCCAGGTCGCGGCGGCGGCCGAGATCGCCAGCACCCCGCTGCTCGGGTACACGATCTGGTGCACGTCGTGATAGTGCCAGTCGATCGTGTCCCGGTGAGCCAGCTCGGCGTACGTCGGCCCGACCAGCTCCTGCCACTCGGGGTTCTGGCGGGTTGGCGACATAATCTGTCAGTTTAGCGGTGGCCCGACAGAGCGGCCAGGCAGCAGGCTGAACGGCATGACCATCACGCAACAGAGAGAGGACGCTGACGCCGCCGCGCCGTCCGCCTGGCGGCGCATGCGGCTGTGGGCCCTCGCGCACGCGATCGACGACCTGTACCAGGGTTTGGTGCCGTCGATCGTCCCCTATTTCGTCCTCGACCGGCACTACGGCTACGTCGCCGCGTCCGGGCTCACGCTGGCGGCGACCCTCGGCAGCTCGATCCCGCAGCCGTTCATCGGCGTCATCGCCGACCGGCGGAACGCGGGCTGGATGGCCGGGGCCGGGGTCGGCCTGGCCGGGCTCGGGCTGAGCGTCGCGGGCCTGCTGCCCGGCTACGGCGCGGTGTGGTGCGCGATCCTGCTGTCCGGGCTCGGGATCTCGATGTTCCACCCGGCCGCGGTCAAGGCCGCCCGCCAGGACGCGGGGGACAGCGCGGCCGCGATGAGCCTGTTCGCGGCGGGCGGCAGCGTCGGCTTCTTCCTCGCGCCGGCGCTCGCCACCCCGGCCCTGATCGCGCTCGGCCTGCCCGCCACCGCGCTGTTCCTGCCGCCCGCGGCGCTGGTCTCCTTCGTGCTGCTGCGCAAGCACCGCCGCGAGAGCGCCGCCCACGCCGTCGCGGCGGAGCGGACCGGCCGCGATCGGTGGGGCCCGTTCGCGGCCCTGACCGGGGTCGAGGTGCTCCGGTCGACGGCGTTCTTCGGGCTCAACACGTTCATCGAGCTGTACTGGATCCGCGACCTGCACGCCTCCCGCAGCCTGGCCGGCATCGCGCTGACCTGCTTCCTGGCCGGGGGAGTGGCCGGGACCCTGCTCGGCGGCCGGATCGCGGACCGGGTCGGCGCGGTCCGCACCGTCCAGCTCGGCACGGCGGTGATCCTGCCCGTCCTGGCCGGCCTGCTGCTGGTCCCGGGTGCGCTCGCGCCGCTGCCGTTCGCGCTCGCCACCGGCATCTCGCTGAACATACCGTTCGCGGTGCTGATCAAGCTCGGCCAGGACTACCTGCCCACCCGACCGGGAACGGCGGCCGGTGTCACCCTCGGCCTCGGCGTCAGCGTCGGCGGCCTGGCCGCGCCGCTGCTCGCGCTGATCGCCAACTCCCACGGCCCGCGCGGCGCCCTGCTGGCGCTGCTCGTCGTCCCCCCGCTCGCCATCGCCTGCGGCCTCCTGCTGCGCGACCCCGCCCCGACCAGCGAGCTAGGCCCCGCAGTCAAAAGCATCAAAACCATCATCTCGAACGGGCCGTGAGTTCCCCGCCAGGCCAGCTCGCTCCCGGTCATCGTCGCGACGATTCCCACGGCCGGCCGCACATTCAGTGCTAGGCCGGGCCCCGCGACCAGCCCCGCGATTTCCAGCGCGAGCCCGCTGCCGGACCAGGACGCGCCCTTGAAGAAGAGCGGGATTACCACTGCGGCGGCGGGGGGAGACATGGAGGTGGTCGGCACGCGCCGCCGCCGGTCATCGTCTCGACCATTCCTCGGCCAGCAGCCGGTACGAGCGGACGCGGTCGGCATGGTCGTGGGTGATCGTGGTGATGATCAGCTCGTCCGCCTCGGTGGCGTCGCGCAACTGCTCGAGCTGGTCGGCGACCTGGCCGGGGGGCCGACGAACTGGGTGGCGGTCCGGTCGGCGACAAGGGCGCGGTCGGCGTCGGTCCACGGGTGGCGGCGGGCCTGCTCGGGCGTCGGGAACTGGATGGCGCCCTCGGCCGTGCGGATGCTGCGCACCCACAGCCCGTAGCCGGTGGCCAGCTCGCGGGCCGCGGCCGCGGCCGCGGCCTCGGTGCCGGCGACGACCACGTCGGCTGACACGCTGACATAGGGGCGCTCCAGCTCTGCCGAGGGCTTGAACGCGGCCCGGTACCCGTCGACCGCTTCCAGGACCGTCGCCGGGCTCACGTGGTAGTTGGCGGCGAACCGCAGGCCTCGCTGGCCGGCGACCTCGGCGCTCTCGCCGCCGCTGCTGCCGAGGATCCAGATCTGCAGCGCGGCCCCCTCACCGGGCACCACGTGCGCCTCCTCACCGTCGGCGGAGCGGTAGGTGCCCGCGATCAGCGCCAGCACGTCGGTGACCTGCTCGGTGTAGTTCTGCGATTCCGCGTGCGGCAGCTGCAGCAGGGTCTTCCGCAGCGTGAACCGGGGCGAGTCAAGCAGCCGCTTGAAAGAGAACCGCGACGGGATCAGCAGCCCGTTCAGGGTGCGCCCGTTGACCACGGCGGCCGCGGTGCCCCCGCCCGCCAGCACTGGTTCCCTCGGCTCGCGCGGACGCCCGCCGGACCGGCCGAGTCCGAGGTCGAAGCGGCCCGGGTGGGCCGCGTCGAGCAGGCCGAACTCCTCCACCGTGGACAGCGCGGTGCGGTGCCCCATCTGCACCGCGCCCGAGCCCAGGCGGATGGTAGAGGTGGCGCCCGCGGTGAGCGCGAGCACGACGGCGGGCGAGGTCCCGGCCACGCCGGGGTTGAGGTGGTGCTCGGCGAACCAGTAGCGGGTGTAGCCGAGGCGCTCGGCCTCCTGGGCGAGGTCGATGCTGTTGAGCAGCGCCTGGCCGGCGGTCGATCCCGAGGAGACCGGGACAAGATCCAGGACGGCCAGTGGGGTGTTGGTCATGCGAATGTCCTGCGAGATTCTTGTCAGCCGGTGGTGGCGACCGGGGAGACGCCCGGGAGGCCGCTGGCGGCCTCCGCTGGCGCTGGCGCGGACGTTGAAGCGGGCACGGTGTCGTCGCCGAGCGGCCCGCCGCCCCAGCCCCAGGGCGGGTCAGGGATCTCGCGGCGCAGCACCGGGGCGATGTCGGACTGGAACAACTCCAGGCTGGCCCGGTGCTGCCCGTCGGTGAGCCCGCCCGCGTCGGCGTGCAGGTGCAGCACGCTGTGGCCGAACTGCTCGTGGTAGCGGTGGACCTTCTCGACGACCTGGGCCGGGCTGCCGATCAGCGCCGAGGATCGCTCGATGAAGTCTTCCAACGTGGGGAAGACTGGCTGCAGGCCGAGGCGGCGCTGGAACGCTAGGTGGGCGGCGAAGACCGGCTGGTACGCCTCGATGGCGTCCTGCGAGTTGGGCGCGGAGTAGTACCCGGCCGTCCCGGCGCCGACCGCGATGGCCGCCGGGTCGTGACCGTAGTGCGCCCGGAGCAGGCGTCGTCAGGAACTCGCCGTCGCGCTTGTCCGCGATGACCTCGTCGCCTTGCCAGGAGTCCCACAGTTCCGTCGCGGTTCGCAGGAAGGTCCGCGCCCGCTCGTACCGGTCACCCTGCGCCAGGTAGCCCGCCCGCCGGAAGTTCTCCCCGGTGAAGGCGTCCCAGCTGGTCACGACGTTCCAGGCTGCCCGCCCGCCGGAGAGGTGATCGAGGGTGGCGAACTGGCGGGCCACCTCGTAGGGCTCGTTGAACGTCGAGTTGATAGTGCCGGTGAGGCCGAGGAAGTCGGTGACCGCGGCCAGCGCGGCGAGGATGGTGAAGGTGTCCGGGCGGCCGACCACGTCCAGGTCGTAGATCAGCCCGTTCTGCTCGCGAAGACGCAGGCCCTCGGCCAGGAAAAGGAAGTCGAACTTGCCGCGCTCGGCGGTCTGGGCGAAGCGGGCGAACGACTCGAACTCGATGTGGCTGCCGGCCGCCGGGTCGCTCCAGACGGTCGTGTTGTTCACGCCGGGGAAGTGCGCGGCCAGGTGGATCTGTTTTGTCATGCTGGTGTCCTCAGCTTCGTTGATCAGGCAGCTTCATGGGTCAGGCGGCGGCGTACCGGTTGGCCGGGCGGGGCAGGCCGAGCAGTCCCCGCAGGGTGCCGGAACCGTCGCCGCCCGGGTAGGCGGTGCGGAACGCGCCGCGGCGCTGCAGCTCGGGAACGAGGGCGTCGGTGATCTGGGCCAGGTCATGCGGCAGCGCCGCCGGGCGCAGCCGGAACCCGGCCAGCCCCGCCTCCCGCCAGTCCAGGAGCAGGTCGGCCAGGTCGGCCGCCGTGCCGGCGAAGATCTGCGCATCGCTGAAGTACGCGCCGCCGGCCAGCTCGTCCAGACGCTCCCGGCGGCGCTGGGCGCCAGCGGCGCTGTCGTCGAGGAACACGACGAGGTCGCCGAATACGTGCACGGTCTCGTCCGCGCGCCCGGCCAGCGCCTGCTCGGCGCGGATCTCGGCCACGATCGCGGCCGCGTTCTGCCGGTCGCGCGGGGTGACGAACCCGATGTCGGCCGACCGAGCGATCAGCCGGTACGGCACCGTCGCGTGGCCGAGGGCGGCCACCGGCGGCTGGCCCTGCGGCGGCCGGGGCGTGATCGACGGCCCCCGCACCGAGAACCAGCGGCTCTTGAAGTCGATGTAGTGCAGCTTGCCGCGGTCGACAAACCGCCCGGTGGCCACGTCCCGGATCTCCGCGTCGTCCTCCCAGCTATCCCAGAGGCGGCGCAGCACTTCGATGTAGTCAGCCGCCTCGTCGAAGTGCTCCGTGATCTGGGTCTGCACGTCGGGATCGGCAAGACGCTCGACGCTCAGGGATGGGATTTCGCGGCGGCCGAAGTGCGCCGCCGTGTCGGTCCGCCCGCCGATCTGCACGCGCACTCCCGCGCGGCCGGCGCCGACGTAGTCGAGGGTGGCGATCGCCTTGGACGTGTGGAACGGCTCGGTGTGGGTGGTGACCGCCGTCGGGATGAACCCGATGTGGCGTGTCCTCGGGCGGCCCTGGCCGCGATCAGCACGGCGTCCAGCCGACCGCGGACGCGGTCGGTCCGTTCGTCACGCCGGAAGTGGTCATCGGACTGCAGGTCGAGGCTGTCCTCGATGGTGACGAAGTCGAGCAGGCCGCGCTCGGCCCGCTGCGCCAGGTCTACCCAGTAGGCCGCCGTGAGGAGACGGTCCGGCTGGGCGTCCTGCTCGCGCCATGCTGCCGGGTGCCAGCCGGCGCCATCGAGCGCGACAGCCAGGTGCAGGGCGCCTGCCGGGGCATGCGTTGCTGGGGCCATGGTGAACTCCGTTCCAAGCGGCGACGCTCTTACTCGTCCGCTTTGCCCAACGGAACCACTTTGTCGATTATTTCGCTAGACATGATTGGCAATAAGCGAAGCAGGGATCCTGCCGCTCATCGGTCGCCTGGCCCCGGTTACATCGTCGTTACCCCACGCTAATAATTGATACTTTTCTGATCAATATAGTAGGATTCACCGACTTGTAGCTACGCCCACGTCTGGAGACCCGCCTTGCCAGCGCTCAAACTCCCATCGGCCTGGCCGTGCTCGAGGCGATCGGCTCCGAGATTGCACCGCGGCTGGGCTGGCAGCCAGCCAGCACGGCGATTGACAGCACAGCGCACGTCAAGGCGGCGGCGCTAGAAAGGGAACTGCGAGCATGACCATCAGAGAGAACGACGAGCCGCTCAGACTCGCCGCGTACGCCATCCTGAACGAGCCGGGGGACCAGGCCCGCAACTACCACGACGCGCTTGAGCTGTACGGGCAGGCCGAGCGGCTTGGAGTCGAGGGGCTGTGGGTACGGCAGTTCCACCTGCGCCGCTGGGGGCCCCGCACCCAGCCGGCCCCGGTCGGCGGACTGCCCTCGCCGTTGGTCTTCCTCGCCTGGCTGGCCGCGCGGACCAGTCGGCTGCGGCTGGGCACGGCCGCCGTCACGCTCCCGCTGGAGAGCCCGCTGCGGCTCGCGGAGGACGCCGCCGTCCTCGACGCGCTGAGCGGCGGACGGGTGGAGCTCGGCGTCGCCAACGGCGGCAGCTCCCAGGGCCTGGGGGAGCTGTTCCGGGGCACGTCGGCCATGGACCGGGCGCCGGGAGGAGGAATCGGCCCGGCCAACCGCCGGGCGGCTTACCGGGCCAACTTGACGAGGCTGGCGGACGCGCTCGACGGCGCCAGGCTCAGCATGTCCGGCGACCAGCTCAACCCGCCAAGCCCTGGCCTAGGCGGCCGGATCTGGGAGGCGACGGTCAGCGAGCAGAGCGGGTACGACACCGGCGTCCGCGGGAATGGCGTGCTGATCGGGACCACGCAGACGGTGCCCGCGGAGATCACCGCCCGGGCGTACTACCGCGGGCTCGAGCGGTCTGCGGCGGAGTTCGGCCCCCGGCCACCGCGCGTCGGCGTCGCCGCCCTGATCTACCCGGCTAAGGACCGGGAGACCGCGCTGCGCGAGGCACGGGAAGGGATCGAGGAGAAGTACGAATGGGGCAGCCGCTTCCTGCCGCCCGCCACGACGCTCGCCGAGAAGGCCGCCTCCATCGGCCTGCACTACGGCACGCCGGAGCAGATTATCGAGTCCATCCTCGCGCAGCCCTGGTTTCCCTACGCGACCCAACTCATGGTGCAGACGGAGCTGTTCTACCCGAGCTACGCCCACCGCGCCGAGGCCCTGGAGCTGTTCGTCCGCGACGTTGCCCCCTCGCTGGGCTGGGCAGACGCACCGCAAGCGCTGCCCGTCGGCTAGGCCGCCCACCCCACCAGGATCTCGACTACCAGCACACCTTCCGGCGGCCTTGACCGTCGGTACCCGAGCTCTACTTCATCACCGAGTCACGCCAGCCGGGCGCCGTACAGGCGCCCGGCGCGCCCGGCGCCGCAGGGAACCGCAATCCGGCCATCTGATGCGTAAAAGTTAGGGATAATTCCGATCGTTTTAATGATAATTATCGAATGACCCTGCCCGTCTTGCTCCGTCGTCGCGAGCCTCCGGCCCCCCGGCTTCACCGGCCGCGTGCCGCCGCGCCGGCATTGATCATGACGGCCCTCAGCATCGCCGTGTTCGCGGCGCTGAGCGTGTCCGGTGACCGGGCCATCGTGGCGCCGATCGGCCCGGCCGGACCGTTCGCCGACCTGCACTACCGACTGGCTCCGGTCCTGATCAAGGTCGGCTGCTGGGTCGCCGCGGCATGCGGCGGGGCCGGCGTGCTGGCGGGTCTGTCGGCCGTGCGGCACGGTTGGCGTCCCCGCCCCGGCCTCGTGCTGGCCGGGTGCGCGGCCGCTGCCGTCGTGTTCGTGTTCGTCCCTCCGGCGGCCTCGGTCGACGTGCAGAACTACGCGGAGTACGGGCGGATCGTCGTCCTCGGCCACAACCCCTGGGTGATGACCCCGCAGCAGCTCTATCAGCTCCATGACCCGGTCGGGCTGCTGCGGCCGACGGAGTGGGCGAACCAGCCGACCGTGTACGGACCGGCCGCGACCGCCCTGGAGGCGGCCGCGGCGTGGCTGGGCGGCACCTCCATGGCGTGGATCACGTTCTGGATCAAGGTGCTGAACGGCGTCGGCTACGTCGCCGTGGCGGTGGCACTCGATCGTCTCGCGGGAGCGGACCCGGCGCGGCGCGCACGGGCCGGACTGCTGTGGGCGCTCAACCCGCTGATGTTGTTCTGGATGGTGGCCGGGGGGCACTCCGACCTGCTGGCGGCACTGCCCCTGATGCTCGCGCTGCTGGCGGCGCGGACGCTGCGGCAACCGGGAGCGGGCAGGCGCCCAGCACTTGCCGCCGGGGTCGCGGGCGCCCTGGCCGGTATCGCGATCGCGGTCAAGGTCACCTTCGCGGCCCCGGTCGCCGGGCTCGCGGTGGGACTGTGGCAGGGCCTTAACGGACGGCGCCGCACCGCGTCGCTGGCATGCGGGATCGCGGGAGGAGCGCTCGTGCTGGCGGCAGGCTACGCGGTCGCCGGCCGGGCGGCGGCGCGGTCGTTGTCGCAGCGGCTTTCCTCGGTGAACGACTTGTTCCTGCCGATCCCGCGATCCGTCTCCCGCCACCCTGATCTCTACGTCGCTGTCGCGCTGGCCGCAGTCTTGATCGTGGGGGGCGTTCTCGCGTGGCGGATGCCAGCGGGATATGCCGACCTCCCCGAGGTACGCCCGATGCTGATCTGCGCGCTGGCGGTGGTCCTCGGCGGCATGGTGCAGTACCCGTGGTACGACGCGATGTTCTTCCCGCTCCTGGCCCTGCTGCCGGCGTCGCGCCTGGACGCATGGCTGGTGGGACGAACCGCGCTGATCAGCCGCCTGGTGCTGCCCGGGGTAGGTATCAGCAGCTACCAGTATCACGAGGCCCGGCTGGCCGTGCCGATCTTCATGGCCTGTTTTCTCGTCTTCGCGGCGCTCGGAAAGCTCCAGGCGGCCGGCGGCGGGGCTGGCTGGGCGCCCGCTCTTGGATCAGGGCGAGACCCCCGGGAGGCTGACACCTGACGGCGACCCTCACCGAGGGGTGAGCACGATCCGGCCGAATACCTCGCCGGCCGCCATCTTCTGGTGAGCCAGCACGGCTTGCTCGAGGGGCAGCAGCTCGTGCACCACCGAGCGCAGCTCGCCCCGACTTGCGGCGGCGAACAGCTCGGCGGTCACGGCCCGCCGGTCGGCTTCGGTCACGGTGTTCGCGCTGAAGGTGGCGAACGACATCGACTTCTGGAACCCCGCGAACATCGTCATGCCGAAGTCCGCCGGCGGCTCGCCTGCCATAGCGCCGACCGCCACCAGGCGGCCGTTGGGGTTGAGCCTGGCGAAGAACGACGGCATGTCCTGGCCGGCGATGATGTCGATGATGACGTCGAAGCCGGCGGGGGCATCCTCGCCTCCCCGGCCGGCCCGGTCAAGCACGTGGGTCGCGCCGAGCCTGACCAGGCGATGGCCGCGCTCGGCCGAGGACGTCGTGACCGCCACCGCGCTGGCGCCATCGCGAGCCGCCAGCTGGATCGTCATGATCCCGATGCCGCCGGCCGCGCCGCGCACCAGCACCGACTCGCCGGGTGCGAAGTGCCCATGGCGGAGGCCGAAGTGGGCCACCGCTCCTGAGGTCCCCAGCGTCACCGCGTCGACGGCCGATAGGCCCGCCGGGAGGGGAATGAGCGACTCGGCCGGGGCGATCGCCTGCTCCGCGTAGCCGCCGCTCAGACCCGTGAACGCCCATACGCGCTGACCGAGCCATGAGGAGTGGACGCCGTCGCCGACCGCGGCCACCGTGCCCGCGATCTCGCTGCCGAGGATGTGCCCCTCCTTGAAGCCGTAGGCGGCGACTGCGCCGCTGCGGATCAGCGCGTCGACGCCGCCCACGCCGATCGCCTCGGTGGTGATCAGCGCCTGCCCCTCGGCGGGGCTCAGATCGGGGAGGTCGATGACCGCGAGTCCCTGGGGCTTCCGAACGCCTGGATCGCTACTGCCTTCAGTAAGGTGGCCCCGTGGCAAAGCTGACGGCCTACCAGCGTAAGCGCGACTTCGCGCGCACGCCGGAGCCGTCCGGCTCGCCGCCAGGCGCCCAGGATCAGGGCGCTCCCCGGTTCGTGGTGCAGCTGCACCGGGCCCGGCGGCTCCACTGGGACCTCCGCTTCGAAATCGGCGGCGTGCTCGTGAGCTGGGCCGTCCCCCGGGGCCCAACGCTGGACCCGGACGTGAAGCGCACCGCCGTGCACGTCGAAGACCACCCCATCGAGTACCTGGACTTCGAAGGGGTCATCCCGTCCGGCGAGTACGGCGGCGGCGACGTCATCGTCTGGGACAACGGGACCTGGGAACCGCACGCCACCGATGACCCGGCCGCGGCCGTCGCGGCGGGTGAGCTGCACGCTGACATGCACGGCCACAAGCTCCGCGGTCGGCTGATCCTGGTCCGGCGCGAATCCGAGCGGTCCGGCCAGGAGCAATGGCTCTTGCTGCACAAGCACGACGAGTACGCGGTCAGCGGCTGGGAGCCAGGGGATTACCCGCGATCGGTGCTCAGCGGGCGTACCAACGACGAGGTCAAGGCGGCCCCGCAGCGAGTGTGGCGCTCAGACCTGCCTCCCGCGCAGGCATCCGTCGCCACCGGTGGCCCGGCCGTGACCGCCGACCTGCTCGCAGCGGGTCCCGCGGCGGATGAACTCGACGCCCTCGACAATCTCGGGCCCGCGGGCAGCTGGGAAGTATTCGGCCGCCGCCTCCGGCTGACCAACCTGGACAAGGTGATCTTCCCTCCGGCCGGCGGCCAACCGCCGGTGACCAAGCGGGAGTTCATCCGCTACAGCGCCCGCGTAGCCCCGGTCGCCGTGCCCTACCTGGCGGGCCGCGCGCTGAACATGCACCGGTTCCCCGGCGGGGCGGGCAGCCGCGGATTCTGGCAGAAGGAGCTACCCGGCCGGGCTCCCGACTGGATCTCCGGCTGGCCTAACCCCGACGCCGACCCCGGCGAGACCAGCACGTACCTGGTCGTCGACGAACCAGCCGCGCTGGTGTGGGCGGCCAACCTCGGCGTCCTCGAATGGCACGCCTGGACCTCCAGGACCGATCAGCCCCAGCTTCCTACCTACGCGCTCGTCGACATCGATCCGGGCCCCGCCACCTCCTGGGATGACGTGCTGGCGCTCGCCCGGCTGCACCGGGTGGCGCTCGAGCACCTAGACGTGGCCGGCCAGCCCAAGATAACCGGGCAGCGCGGCATCCAGATCTGGATCCCCATCGCCCCCGGCCCCAGCTTCGAGGAAACGCGCAGCTGGACCGAGGACCTGTCGCGAGCCATCGGCGCCGCCGTGCCCGAGCTGGTGAGCTGGAAGTGGAACGTGCGCGAGCGGGGTGGCCGGGCCCGGCTCGACTACACCCAGAACGCCGTCAACTCCACGCTCGTCGCCCCCTACAGTCCGCGCGCGGCGGCCGGCGCCCCCGTCTCGGCGCCGATCGACTGGGACGAGCTCGACGATCCGTCCCTGCGGCCGGACGCGTTCACTATCCGGGACATCCTCGCCCGGCTGGTTCAGCGAGGCGACCCGTTCAGTAAGGTCCTGACGACCCCGCAGATCCTGCCGCCGGTCCGGTAGCCGATGCTGACCGAGGGCGAGTCTGCCGATCTCTGCCGTGGCCTCTACCTGGATCTGCGCGGCGGCGTCGTCGACCGGGAATCGGCGTTCGACCTCAGCGTCGCCGTACTCGCGGAAGATCCGGCGGATGATGAGGCGGCGAAGGTCGCTGCGCTTGCCCTGGACGATGACGCCGACGACGCCGCGCTCGCGGCGGCGGTACGCGAGCTGCTGGTGTACCGCTACGAGCCGACCTTCGACGACGAGCCCGGCTGGCTCGCAGCACTGGAGGAGGCCCTCGAGATCGTTAAGGTCGACCTGCGCGCCAGCGGGCTCCCCGACACGCTGCGCTTCTATACCTGGGACGGCTCGCGCAACGTCGGCGTCGACGCGTGGGAGGGCAACAGCACCAGCGTCGGAATCTTCCCCGAAGAAGGGAAGGACCCGGTGACGGCCCTGGCCGCGGTCGCCGACGACGCTCAGACGCGGTCATGCACTCGATCCGGGGAGCGTGGCCGACCTGCCCGAAGCACCGGCTCGGCGTCCACGCCCTCGCCCGCGACGGCGTTGCCGTGTGGTGGTGCCGCGCCGACGGCGGGCACGTCGTTGCCCGCATCGGTCAGCTGCCACCCTGATCACAGTCACAAGCATCAAAATCGTCATGTCGAACGGACCCTGGGTTCCCGCCCATGCCAGCCCGCTCCTGGCCCCAGGGCGGACGCGGCTGGCTAGCCCTTCCGCGGGCCGGGCTCCCGCCAGGGCCCGGTAGTCGGCCAGGTCGATGTCGTTGGCGGCCTTGTCGCCGTACTTCATCATGAGACCGAACGCCCGGGAGCCAAGGAGCCAGTTCCGTCCGCGGATGCCCCGGGCGGTCTTCGGCGCCATAAACCGGCCGGCGTTGCTGTTGCCCGCGATCTTGGCGTAGCGGCGCATGATCTCGTCATACCGCGCGTACGCGGCCTCGTGTCCCCCGTCGGCCACCGCCAGCTCGCCGGCCAGCACGTAGGCGCCGACCACGGCGAGCCCGGTGCCGAAGCCGCCCAGGGTGTTGCCGTACCCGGAGTCACCGACGAGGGCGACGCGGCCGGCGGTGTACCGGCCTTGGATCCGCACCTGGGCGATGGCGTCGAGGTAGAAATCGTCAAGCTGGTCGAGTTCGGCCAGCATCGCCGGCACCTCCCCGCCCATGCCCGCGAACTGCTCGGTGATCAGCCGTCGCTGGGCGGCGACGTCGCCCCGAGCGCCATGCAGCTCGGGAGACGCGAACAGGTACAGGTGCGACCCCTTCGACCCGCCCCGAGCCGCCATCCGGCCGGGCGCGTTCCAGGCGCAGGCGGTCAGCCGCTCGGGCCGCCGAACGTCGTGGCCGAACCCGGGGGCACCCGCCACGCAGTAGTAATAGCCCAGGTGGTGGGCGTAATCGCGCTCCGGGCCGAAGGTCAGCCGCCGGACCCGGGAGTGGATCCCGTCGGCGCCGATTACGAGGTCGAAGGTCTGCGGGGCACCGCGCTCGAACTCGGCCCGCACGCCGTCGGCGGTCTCGGTCAGCGTGGTGATCGAGTCGCCGAACCGGTACTCGCAGCGGGCCCTGGTGCGCTCGTACAGGATCGCGGTCAGGTCGCCGCGCAGGATCTCGACGTCGCCGCCGGTGAATTCGCCCGTCATCACCGCCAGCTCGCGCCCCTCGGCGTCCAGGTACACCGTGTCGAACGCGCCGGTCCGCCGCTGCTGGATCTCTTCCTAGACGCCCATCCGTTCGAGGACGGTCCGGTGGGTGCGTCCCTTGAAGTCGATCGCCTGGCCGCCGGGCCGCAGGACGGGCGCCTTCCGCCCTCATCGCCACCCGCCCGGCTTAACCGCGCTCTTGGCCGCGTCCGACATAGCGCCCGCTGGACGGGAGCGGTCGGCGTAAGCCGCCGTGCCGCGGCGAGGACGGCCAGGCGCCGACTGGGATTGGCGACGATCTCGCCGATTTGATCATTCGCACCGCAAGGCAGCGGCGGCCACTGCGCCGGAAAACCAGACCCTGATGAAGTCACCGTCCCGACAGGTCACCGACTCGGTGGGCGTAGTAGGTGACCCCCGCGACATGGTGCGCGATCTGACGCACGGTCCAGGCGGCGGGCCGTGGCAGGTCCAGCTCCGCTGCTGACAGCGCGCCGAGGCGTGTGCGGTAGAGCTCCGCGTAGCGGCGCAGCCGGTTGCTCGCCTCGTTGAGGTCGCCCTCAGTGAAGCGGGCCCAGTCGCTGTCCAACGTGACCGTGCGTCCGAGCCAGGTGTCGGGCACCGTCGACTGCCCGGCGAGGACCGCCTCGATCTGGGCCAGGTGGTCGAGCAGGTGGTCGGTGACCCGGCGCAGCGCCTTGACCGGAGTCCAGACATTGCCGTCGCCCACGATGGGCGCCCCGTCCCAGCCCAGCCACGTCGCGGCGAGCTGCAGGATCTCTTCCACGGCGTTAGGGATCAAGGTCGCTGGATCACGCTCGTCGACAGCCGGCGCGTCGTCGGTCTCGGTGTTCGTTTCGGTGATTGCCATGCCAGCGACGCTACGGTGAGGATATTTCGGCGGGAGCCGAAACGTCGCTGCGGCATCATGGAGCTATGGGAGCAATCGCCGACGCCGATGTCGCCTCCGTGGCGGCGCTGATGGGCGACCGGGCGCGCTGCGCCATGCTGCAGGCCCTGATCGACGGGTCCGAGCGCCCGGCCGGAGAACTGGCGAAGGCGGCCGGGGTGAGCGCGGCCACCGCCAGCGGTCACCTGCAGCGCATGGTGGCGGGCGGGCTGGTGTCGGTCCGGTCATCCGGACGCCACCGCTACTACGGGCTCAGCGGACCGCTCGTGGCGGCCGCCATCGAGGCGCTGTCCTTGATCTCACCGCCGGTCGAGGCGCGCTCGCTGCGCCAGTCGATCGCCGCCGCCGCGATGGCCGAGGCGCGCAGCTGCTACGACCACTTGGCGGGCCGGGCCGGCATCGCCCTGCGCGACGCCCTGCTGGCGTCCGGCCTGCTGAGCTCCGACGGAACTCGCGACTTCGTACTGACCGACAGCGGCCTGCGCTTCCTCGAGGAATTCGGACTCGACGCGGAGCCGATCCTTCGATCACGGCGCATGCTGGCCCGGGACTGCCTCGACTGGACTGAACGGAAGCCGCATCTCGCCGGGGCGCTTCCCGCGGCCCTGCTCGCCCGCTTCCTCGAACTTGGCTGGCTCGACCGCAGAAACGACCGCGCCCTCACCGTCACCGAGCTCGGCCAGGCGAACCTGCCCACCCTCGGTCGGCTGTGCTCAGCGGAACGGATTGATAACCCAGATTCCAGCGTAGTCCTGCCCGTCGCCTAGGTCTTCGGACAGGACTTCCGCGCAACCCATCGCGCGTGATGCCTCGATGATCGCGGAGTCCCGGGAAGCCGCGGAAGGACTCGATGAGCCGAACGGCCTGCTGGTGGTGACGCGGTCAGGCCGACGCTGGTGTTAGCGAACCGCGCGGTCGTACACCTCGTCACGGCTTAGCTTGTCCGCCGAGCGGAACTGACCGATCTCAGCTTGCACCTCGTGCTGCAGCGTCTCCAGCCTCGCGAACTCGTCCATCCGCCCGGGCAGTCGCTCGAGGTACGTGGCGACCAGGGCGCTCACCGAGGTGCCGCGCTGAGCTGCGGCGACCCGAGCGTTGCTGTACACGTCATCAGGTACGGAGCCCCTAATAGTCTTCACGGTTCGACAGTAAGGCAGTTCGTGCCATCAACACAGATTGTCGCGAAGGCTCCCAGACAAGGAGCCTCCGCGACGGCAATTCTCCTGGCTAGAACGAGGGCACCGGGCTGACCGGCCCGGTCACCGCGAAGACCGGCAGGCACGGCACCTTGACCTTGCTGGCCGGGTCGAGCGCGTTGAGCATGTCCGCCATCGCCACCGGGTCGGCCGCGATCTCCAGGTGATCGCTGAAGTCCAGCGGGCACTGCGCGTTGACGGTGACGTTGTGGACGTTGGACGCCGCAGGCAGGAACGCGTTGGTGTACGGGGTGACCACCTCGTCGTCCACGCTCTCGATGACCGTGTAGTTGACGCCGGAGACGGTGGGCGTCACGTTCAGATTCGCCAGGAAGGCCGAGCCCTGCTCCTGCTCCGTGCAGGCCGCGCACACGCTGTTCAGCCCGTCGTTGACGAGGCTGGTCGCGCCGAGGTAGCCGGCCAGGGTGGTGAGCCCGTCGAGGGTGCTCCCGTAGTTAGACGGCGCCAGCGCCACGAACGTGTTCACCTTCGACGCCCCGCCGAGGAAGTTGATGTAGTAGCGCGGCATCATGCCGCCCTGGGAGTGGCCGACCAGGTCGACCTTGACCGCGCCGGTGTCGGCCAGCACCTCGT
>Ga0208220_1000472_pt1 | contig 16779 bp, 9 predicted proteins | sample NGESurdeep092012_9_FD_184484 | JGI IMG/M metagenome (GOLD analysis project Ga0208220, IMG submission 184484) | Arctic peat soil microbial communities from Barrow, Alaska - NGEE Surface sample F53-1 deep-092012 (SPAdes) | ecosystem: Environmental > Terrestrial > Soil > Wetlands > Peat ... | reverse complement strand
CTCCGGCGATTTCCCGCACGCGACAAAAGAACTTCAACTTGCGAAAAAATTCGACCCGAACGACCCGACGGCATGGCTTTATTCCGCGTTGCTGAATCAGGAGAGAAACCAAATCAACGACGCCATCCGCGATCTTGAAAAATCAAAGGAATTGAACGACAACCGTGGTGTTTATCGCTCGCAACTGCTGCTGGATCAGGATCGCGCCGTCCGCGCCGCGAATCTGGCGGCGATGTATCGCGACGCCGAAATGTTCGAGGTGAGCGTGAACGAAGCCGCGCGTGCGGTGAACTACGATTACGCAAATTATTCCGCCCACCTTTTTCTGGCAAACAGTTACGACGAACTCCGCGACCCGAACGAAATCAACCTGCGTTATGAAACTCCCGCCGAAAGCGAGTATCTCGTTGCGAACCTGCTTGCGCCCGTGAGCGCCGGGACGCTTTCACCGACCATTTCACAGCAGGAATACTCGAAATTGTTCGAGTATGACGGATTTGGAGTGGCTTCAGACACGGAATACTTGAGCCGCGGCGCGTGGACGGAATCGGGCGCGCAATTCGGCACATTCGGAAATTTCGGTTATGACTTTGAGGCATTCTATCGCTCTGACCCCGGCCAGCGGACGAACAACGACATTGAGCAGCGGCAACTTTCCCTGACGATGAAACAACAACTCACGCCACAGGACAGTGTTTATTTCAACGTCCAGCAATATGAATCAGAAAATGGGGATGTATTCCAATACTACAATCCAGACATGGCTAATCCGAATGTCCGTGAAAGCGAAACACAAAATCCAAACATCAGCCTTGGCTATAACCATGAGTGGAGTCCCGGTGTCTACACTTTATTCTTGGCGACCCGGCTGAATGACGACTTTTCACTCACGAATCCCAATGCGCCCACACTGATTGCATTCCAGCCGGCATTTGCACCTGCTGTTCCGATGCTGACTTCCGTGCAAGGTCTCACGATGCAGGACAATTATATAAACCGGCTGACGATTTATTCGGCGGAATTGCAGCAAATCTGGGAGCAGGCGGAGCATACGACCATTATCGGCGGGCGCTTTCAATATGGCCATTTTGACACGGCCAGCCTGCAAGATACGCCATCCCATTTAGCCTTTATATTTCCTACCGCGCCAACGCCTATAGCACAACAGGACATCACTTCCCTGTTTAAGCGCATCAGTTTTTACGGCTATCATCAATGGCAGATTTTTGAGCCGTTGCAGTTGATCGGCGGAGTGGCCTACGACCGCATCACATTTCCAGAAAATTTTCAAACCGCGCCCATTTCAGGGAACGACAAAACGGTGAACCAGCTTTCCCCCAAGGCCGGACTGATCTGGACGCCAGCGGAAAACACCACCGCCCGCTTTGCTTATACGCGCTCGCTGGCTGGCGCGAGCATGGATCAAAGCTACCAACTGGAGCCGTCGCAAGTCGCGGGGTTTATCCAAAACTATCGCAGCATAATCCCCGAATCCATCGCCGGGCCGAATGCCGGGGCCGGATTCGAGACCTACGACCTTTCCCTCGAACAAAAATTCCGCACTGGGACTTATTTTACCATTTCCGGCGAGATTTTGAATTCCACCGTTGATCGCGTTGACGGAGCCTTTGACTACAATCCTTTTTCCTTCGCCCAGCCGTATCCCGTTCCATCCGGGCTGCGCGAAAATTTGGATTATCGGGAAAAGTCGCTCCAAGTCACCGCCAACCAGTTGCTGGGCAAAGAATGGGCGCTCGGCGCGCAATACCGTTTGAGCCAGGCCAACTTAAATGACAATTTTGTTGACCTGCCGGATTCGCTCATCGGCGGCTATGTGAATTTCCAGCCGAGACAACAGACTCAAGGCGTGCTGCAGCAATTGGACCTCACCGCCATTTACAATCATCCCTGCGGATTTTTTGCCGAAGGCGAGGCGTTGTGGTTCGGCCAGAGCAACGACGGCTACACGCCGGCGGAACCCGGCGACAACTTCTGGCAATTCAACCTGCTTGCCGGATACCGTTCACCGCGACGCAAGATGGAAGCGACGATTGGCCTGCTGAACATTGCCGGACAGGATTACCAACTCAACCCGCTGAACATTTACAACGAACTGCCGCGCACGCGAACCGTTGCCGTCCGCCTGCAATTTAATTTTTGAAAAATATTCAATCTACGCTTTCCGCTGCTTGGCGCAATGCTAGAAATGCTTCCTTCAAAGCCTGACTGACTGCGCTATCTGATTCTTTCAAAACGAGAACTTGATATTGATCGAGAAAGTCTTTGCGTAGCCTGTGAAACAAGTGCAGAAAGTGGCGCAAAAATCCGATGCAATCCAGAATCGCAATTTCAACGCCGCCGGTTTCGTCATATTTTGATCGCCCATAATCACGGATTTCTTCGGTCACGGGTTCGGTTGTAATGAAAATGTAGTTTTGGACGTGCTTTCCTTGCGCGGCAATTTTCTGAAGCGCACGGTCAATATCACCGCGTTGCACGAATTTATTTTTCATTTCATAGCTCGTCACAACTTTATCCTCACCAAGCAAGGTAATTTGCACGTCTCCAACTGCGCCGGTTTGTTCATCGGCAGCATTGTGCGCCGTGAGATTGAGCACGCACTCGCCGAGTTTTGTTTTCGCTGCCTCGTAAGCAGCGGCAACAATTAATACCGGCAGACGGCTTGACCCTTTGCAGCGGAGATGTTGCTCAATCAAATTTACCGTGTCTTCAGATGAAAGCGGAAGTGCGCCAGTGATGCGGCTGACGCCGGAAAGCAAAGTTTTCAAACGCACTTTTCGCGCATCACGTTCGAGCAGTAAAAGCCGAATGGATTCATCCAAAACATCCTGCGCTGAAACCCGCTCCTCCTGAACATCAGCTAGCAATTCCAAAGCATCCCGATACATGACCGCCGGTCGCCCAACCAAAACAACTTTTGTCGTAAGCGTTTGATCCATGTTTCGCAATGTCGGCGTGAGAAATGCCGTGGTTGAATTACATGGAAGGTTGTGCTTTGTAACGAAGTCGCCAACAAATTGCTCGTCGTAAGTGCGGCCCGAAAAAGAATCTTTGCTACCAATTTTTGTGTAAGGTTTACGCGGGTCAATTTTCGGGTCATGTATTTTTGCCAACATACACGACATGAGCAGCCGCGCGCCTGCGCGATTACTCGGACAATTAACAACCGACAACACACGCGCCGCCATTTCCTCATCGTGAATGAAGGAATGGCCGAGATTCTTTTGGGCGCGTTTCAGCGCCGCCTCAAGCAGTGGGGAACAATTCTCCATAATGTTTGCCGTTGCGTTTGATTTTGTGCGGGTCGTAATTTGTCCAAAGGACTTCCACGCGTTTGTCCTTTGTCGAATGATTCGTGCGCTCGGCGGTCACTGTTTTGTGCCATTTCGGAGCGGGATAAAGTTCATCTATAAACCGTGCCGGATAATTCGAAAACGCCACCATGCCTTGAACCAAATTCAAAACTTTCGCCAGTTCCCGATGCTGCGCGTCTGTCATTTCAAAACTATAAGCTTTGGAATCACCACGAGTCGAATGGACATACGGCGGATCGCAATAAAAAAGTGTCGTCGGTGAATCATAAAGACGAATCACGTCAATCGCCGGACGATTTTCAATTTGAACGCGCAGCAACCTTTCGGCGACGGCGGGCAAATCTTCAACCGCGCCAAGCCAGCGGCTCACGACACCGCTCATTCCGGCACGACTCGTATTTTTACAATTTGCCCAACGACCAATCGTTGCCGTCTGCGCGAGACCTGTCCGCACTTGCCGGGCGCGAACGTAAAATCGTCGCGCACGTTCCAACGGCGGCAAATCAGGGCTGACCTCGCACGCAATGGAAAATTCCTCGCGCGCAAACGGCGTCAAGCCGATGGCTTCAATCAATTCTTCTTTTTCTTCACGCAGCACGCGGAAGAAATTCACCACTTCGCCGTCAATGTCATTGAAAGTTTCCACCGGCGACGGCTCGCGATTCAAAAGCACCGCGCCCGAACCGGCAAACGGCTCGCAGTAATGATGACAATGCGGCAGCAACGGCAGCAACCAATCCAGATGCGAAAATTTCCCGCCATACCAGCCGAATGGAATCAATTTCTTTCGTTCGACAAGGCGCGTGAATGGTGGTGGAGTAATTCTAGTGCGTGGCAAGCCGTTTCCATTGACGTGATAAACGGCAGCTTCTTCTCGAAGCTCTGCGGATACAGGAGCAGGCAGCTTATACAAAGGCTTTTTGCCTTTTTTCATTTTCTTGGATTTCGTTGCAGCCATTTGAAATTATCGCCGAAGAGGAGGCGGTCATTGGCGGTGAAATAAATTGCGTTAGTTGCTTCCATTGCCGGCTGGAATTGAACGCCGCAAAATTTTTATATAAGATTGATCTTTGTTCCTATTCTCCCAAGCTGCTGCAATGTGTTTGATAAGCTCAGGAACGTCAGTTTCAATTGTCGAACGCCATAAAGTGGGCTGGTATTCATGGACACGAAGCATATTATCAACGTCAAACACTTTTCCTGTTCCAGCGGCTTTAATTAAAGCTACAGGTTTCTCCATTGCCATACGAAGACCCAATTCAAAAAGAACGTTTGGATTATGATCTGTCAGGTCGGCAATGACGAGATCGGCTTCAAGTAGTTCATTTACAATTGTGGATTGGATGACATCACTTCCCTGCCGATTTGCAGTCTCGACATTGAAACCTGCGCTAATTGCAGCTGGTGTGATAAGACTTCGGAGAACTTCCGCAAAAAATCCTTTCGGTCGCTCTAGTGTTTTTTCGACAAAAGGCATTATTACAAATGCTTTGATACCAGTTTTTTTTGCCGTTTCACCTACGATGATTGTTGCCGGAACTGTTTTGCCGCTAAATACAGTGGATGGTTCACCAGAAGTAATATTCAAATATTTACAATTCTCCCGGAATACTCGCGCAAACTCTTCGTGGAATTTTGGCGAAAGTCCAAATTCATTTTCTAAAGTGTTTCCGAGATATTTCATGTCAGGCAAATTGCTGCCCTTGTAGTGCTGTAGCACTTTGCTAAAAAGATCAATTTTGTGAAATGCCTCAACTTTTTTTGCCTGCTCAACTTCTGAACTTGGCGCATACACAAGTTCTCTTCCAAAATCAGTCAGTGCAATCGAAGCAGTTTGGCTAGTGCCTGTTGTCAGACCAAAATCTCTGGAAGAAGCACTTAAATAATAGAAGTCAGGTGTTTTATGCGACATTTCAACAGCCTTCGCCACAAGAGCGGGTGTCCAAGGATTGCCCCCATTTAATTCTTTGATTTTATAAGGTATTTTTAATGCCTTTTCCAAAAGCACTTTGGGATATGACCGTTTAGCAAATTCTCCTTTCTTGACTCCAGTCGTATTGCGTTTCGTTTTCAGTTTTTCAGTTTTGATTTCTTCACTCATAACTTTTAATGGTTTCAATTAATTGCAGAATCCGCCCATTTCCGAACCGTGTCGAGATTTTTCAATCATAAAAACGCTCTCCGTTTCCAAAGGTCGCTTTGGTGTTTCGGTAGGGCGCGTCACTCCGTGCGCGCCGTTCGGCGGCCAGAGGACTGCCCGCCCTACCTTTTATGTTTTCGGTGTCGCGGGCGGCGGTGTCGGCGGCGGCGTGGAATTTCCGCTGTTGCTGGCGGGCGGAAAGGTGTTGAGCCGGAATTGATCGCGCAGCCCGGCGTTGGCGGGATTGGTGGCAGGCCATTGCAGATCGGCGGCGTTCTGGATGGTCAAAAGATTTTCGTAGAGCGTGGCGGCATCGGTGTTCTTGGTGGTGGTGGAATCTTTCGCGTCGCCCAGGGCGCTTTGTTGCGCGGGCGTGGCGGTCCCAAAAGTTTGCCGCGCGGCGGTGAAGGCGGCGGTCTCGGCATCGGTCCAGCCCTTGAGTTTGAGCGCGGCAAGGTTCGCGGCATTTTGAACGGAGGCGATGATGATGTCGGCGCGGGCGAGAACGGAGCCGAGGTCAACGAGATGGTTCACGCCCACTTGAAATTCCTGATGCAGTTTCACGGTCTGGCCGGGAAAGGCGAGCTTGGCGGTCTGCCGCGCCTGGTTCATGCAATGGAGCAGGATGTCGAGGTTCGCGCTCTGGGCGGTGGTGAGGTTGCCGAGTTCGCCTTTGGCGCTTTTCTGTCCGGCAACGTCGGCGCTGATTTTGGCGAACAGCGCGGTGGCGCCGGCAAGAAATCCGGCGGGCAGTCGCGGCGCAATTTGAGGATACGCCTTGGCGGCGGTGATGATGAGGTTGCCGTTGTAGAGGAGCGTGGAGACGGGAAAATGCGGTGTGTGGTTCATTGTTTTGGATGTTTAGGGGTTCTTGGATTGATTGCTGTCTTTTGTGCAAATGCTTGAATACAATAGGTTGAGAACTTTCTGATTGCGGTTTGGACTTTGCGGGAGCTGTCCCGAACTTCGCGGGAAGAGCATCGGATTTCGCGGGAGGTGTTCAGGACTTTGCGGGAACGGTTCCAGATTTCACGGGAAGAGATCTGAACTTCGCGGGAGCAGTTCTGAATTTCGCGGCGAGGCTCGCGAATTGTCCGGGAACGGCGGCGGACTTCGCGGGAAGGGTTTTGAATTTCCCGCGAGGCGCGCGGACATCGCGGGAACGGGGAAGGATTTCGCGGGAGGCGAAGATGGCTTTCCCGATGCACCGGCGATTTTGGATTGGTCATGTCAAAGTTCATGGCGTCGCAATTTCTTTGTCATGGCTTGAATCCGTCCAGAGTGATGGGGTAGGCGTTCGTCGGAACATTGTTGGTGAAATAGATGGTGAACCGATAGACGGGGCTGACGGGTGAAGGCGGGAGCGCGACAGAGGTTTGATTGCATGAATTGTCACCATAAGCGCCTCCATATTCAATTTTTGTGTCCATCCGGTTGGTATCGGTGGCAGTGAAGGTGGTGTTGCCATTGCTGGTGTCAGGTGCCCAGCCCCATTGAGGAAGCGCTTTGGTATAGTTCACATATCCTGTGTAAGGCCCGGGGCAGGTGCCTTGTGAACCGCTGCTTACCAGAGGAGAGCCGAACACGACTATCGGATCAACGCCGGTTTGAGGATCAATGCTGCTGGTGAAGACCATCAATGACGCCGCGCGCGTTGGCACTGACTCCGTGTCTTTGAAAACATTGCAGGAATATAACGCCACGTCACTGACCTGGGCATTTTCGATGTTGAGACTGTTATTGGTCTGCCCGCCAATTGCATTTCCATTGCGGAGCCATTGATAGGCGAGCGGCCCGTTTGTGGCAACCACGGTAAAAGTCGCGTTTGAGCCTATCGGAACCAGTTGGTCTTCCGGCTGGATTATTATTTTTGGGAATTCAGGTTGAACCGCATAAGCGCTGTTTTCGCCGGCTGCGGCCAATGTTGTTGCTGCTGTGAATACAATGAGGGCCAGTATTTGTGTTTTCATTTGAGGGATTTGGGTTGGGGTTTTCAAGGGACACTAAGGAATACGTTGATGCCCTGAAAATCTTTCAAATTATTTTTGAAAATGCTGTTTTCCCTTTTACACTCAAACGCAGAGAATACGGCAAATCGTGAAGGGCAAAACCGTCAGGCAGGCTGAATTTTTCAAATCCGCACTGGGCGCGGCATTGGCGGTGCTTGGCGGCTTGCTGTTGTGGAAGTCGTCGCTGGGCGAGCCGTGGGTCAACGCCAGCTACGATTATCTGTTCCGCTTCGGCGCACATTCCGTCACGAACGACGTCGCGCTCATCCTGATGGACAATGAGGCCTTCAATCAATTCCATCAGACGCCCGGACAACCGTGGGACCGCGCGCTGCACGCCCAATTGCTCAACAAACTGGCGGATGACGGCTGCACGATGGTCGTTTTTGATTCTTTTTTCAGAGAGCCGCGCGATCTGGCGGCAGACAAGGCGCTGGCTGATGCAATGCGGCGGCAGCGGCACGTTGTCTTGATGGCCGAACAGGCGCAAGTGATACATCCAGACTTGTCCGGCGCGCAACCAACATTGCCGGCCGAACAATTCCTTGATGCCGCCGGGACAAATTGGGGCGTCGCATGGCTTGACCCGGACATTGATCAAACCGTCCGGCGACAATGGCCGTTTCCATCGCCGGGGCCTTATCCGAGTCTGTCCGAAACAGCCGCGAAATTGACCGGCGCGCGCCTGAATGAAAATCCGCAAGAGCGCTGGCTGCGTTATTACGGTCAGAACGCCGCGTGGGTAAAATTGAGTTACAGTTTCGCTCTCTCGCAACCGGCGAATTATTTCCGCAATAAAATCGTTTTCATAGGCACCCAGCCGCAAACGTCTTTGCCGGACGGCGAGCCGGACGAATTTCGCACGCCCTACACGCGCTGGACGGGCGAATCATCGGGCGGCGTGGAAATCATGATCACGTCGTTTCTGAATCTGGTGAACGGCGACTGGTTGCGAAGACCGGCATGGTGGATTGAGTTATCAACACTGGTTGCCGCCGGAATCCTGTTCGGCGGCGGCTTGTGCCGGATGCGGACGCTGACGGCCTGTGTTTATGCGGCAGTAATTGCCGTTGCAATCGCGCTGGGAGCAATTTCATCCAGCTATTTCACAAACTACTGGTTTCCGTGGCTGGTGATTTCCGGCGGCCAGGTGCCGTGCGCGTTGGCGTGGGCGCTGGCGACCTCAAAAGTTTTTCGCGGCGCAGCAGCAAAGGTCGCCGCAGCCGAAAAAACACCGGACATTCCCGATTACGAATTGACCCACCCTCCGTTTGGCCGTGGTGCTTATGGAAAAGTCTGGCTCGCGCGAAACCATGCGGGACAATGGCGCGCGTTGAAAGTCATTTATCTGGCGAATTTTGAAAACGATACCGACCCTTACGAACGTGAATTCAACGGCGTCAGCAGATACAAACCCATTTCCGAAAAACACCCCGGACTTTTGCGCGTGGATTTTGTCAGCGGGAAACTGGACGGATATTTTTATTACGTCATGGAACTCGGCGATTCGATTGAACCCGGCTGGGAACGCGAGCCGTCGAAATACAAGCCGCGCGATTTGGGGAATGAACGGGCGCGGGCGCAGGGAAGGAGACTGCCGGTTCTTCAATGCGTGCAGATTGGAATTGAACTGGCCGACGCGCTCGAATTTCTTCATCGGCAGGGCTTGACGCACCGCGACATAAAACCTCCGAACGTCATTTTTGTGAACGGCAAGCCGAAACTGGCCGACCTCGGACTCGTAGCCGAAATCCGCCCGCTGAATCTGGAGCGGACATTTGTCGGCACGCCCGGCTATATGCCGCCGCCGCCGGAACGTCCCGGCACACCGGCATCCGACATTTATGCCCTGGGGGTGCTTCTTTACGTTTTGAGCACGGGTCGCAACGCGGCGCTTTTTCCAGAAATTGCGACGAGCCTTGTCGAGAACAACGATCCTGCGGATTTTTTCCCGCTGAACACAGTCATTCTCAAAGCCTGCCAGCCGGACGCGGCGCAGCGTTTCTCGTCCGCCGCAGAAATACGCCGGGCCTTGCAGGAATTGCCTCACTGATTTTCATCCAGACAGTTGCGCACGCTTTCGACGAGCATTTCCAGCGAACAAGGTTTTTTCAAAAAATGGCCTTGCACTTGTCCTTTTCCGGCGACTTCGGGATTGTAGCCGCTCATGAAGATCACTTTTAGATTCGGACGTCCTTTTTTCAATTGTTCCGCCACCTTTGTGCCGGTGATCCCGCCGGGCATGATGATGTCGGTCAGCAGCAGGTCAAATTGCGATTTGTTTGCGTTCCAAATGTTGAAGGCTTCCATCCCGTTGCCGGCTTCCCAGATTTGATAACCGGATTTTTCCAGCGCCTGGCGCAAAAACATCCGCACGCCGGCGTCGTCTTCAACCAAAAGGATTTTTTCGTGGCCGCCTTGAGGTTTCGGCCTGGCTTTCCGAGAGAGTTCTTTTTTGTCGGAAGAATGATTTGCGGACAGATAAATTTTGAAAATGCTTCCTTTGCCTGGGCTGCTGGAAACTTCGACCCAGCCTTGGTGCTGCTTGACGATGCCATAAACGGTCGCCAGCCCGAGTCCCGTGCCTTTGCCCACTTCCTTGGTCGTAAAAAACGGCTCGAAAATCCGCAACAAGTGTTCCGGCGCAATGCCAATTCCGGTGTCGCTGACGGTCACGCATACAAATTCGCCAAACCGCGCTTCGGGGTGGGTTGAAACGTAAGCTTCGTCCGTGCTGACCGCTTCTGTGGAAATGAAAAGCGACCCGCCTTGAGGCATGGCGTCACGGGCGTTGACAATCAAATTGAGAAGCACTTGCTCGACCATGCCGACATCTGCATAGACAAACGGCAGATTTTCGGCGCAGGTGTATCGCAGGGAAATGTTTTCACCGATGATGCGGTCGAGCATTTTGGCAAGATTGACGATGACGTTGTTCAAGTTGAACGGCTGAAACTGGATGACTTGTTTCCGGCCAAAGGCAAGCAATTGACGGACCAGATTTGTGGCGCGCTCGGCGGCGGCTGTGACTCGCTTGAGACATTGGCGGTTTTGGTCATTCAATTGCCCCTCGCTGTTCAAAACCAGTTCGACGTTGCCGTGAATGACCATCAGAAGATTGTTGAAATCATGCGCCACGCCTCCGGCGAGCTGGCCGATGGCCTCCATTTTTTGCGACTCGATGAATTGAGCCTCAAGCCGCTTGCTTTCGGTGCGCGCTTCGGCTTCCTGCAGCGCCCGTTTTACGGCCAGTCCGAGGCGGTTCAAGCGGCCTTTGAGGAGATAATCCGTCGCGCCCGATTTCAAACCTTCCACGGCGCGTTCTTCACCGATTGTGCCGGACACGAAAATGAACGGCGTGTCCGGCTGGATTTTTCTGCATACGGCCAGCGCTTCCATTCCGCTGTAATCCGGCAGTGTGAAATCCGAGATGACCAGGTCGAATTTCGTCTGCTCCAATGCCGCCTTAAACTGCTTTTCGGTTTCCGTGTGAACAATCCGGCAAAGAAACCCTTCTCTTTTCAAAGTTGCCTCTAGGAGTTCCCGGTCGAGCGGATTGTCTTCCAAAAGCAAAATTTGCGCCGTAGGACTCATGTTGTTTTCTGGAAGCGGTAAATTCATCGGGATAAAAAATTTGATTTGGCGTTCTTAAAAATTCGCGGCGTCTTTTCAGAAATACCAGCTCCGCCCTGAACCCCCCCTCCCGTCCCTGTTGCCCTTTCAACCCAATCGGACGGAGCTGGTATAAAACAATACCGCCAGCAGGTTTTTACAAATACCCACAGGGAATACGTTGAAAAATCCAAAATCTTTCAAAAAAATGAAAGATTTTGCGATTGTCTCCGTATTCATTAGTGCAGAGGTGTCCATAAACACGGATTTGTTGGCATTTTTTCAAAAAAACATTCGGCAGAAATCCAGATTTGACACGAAAAAAACTGTGGTCGAGACACTTTATGAGCTTGCAAACCGAAATTATCGCCCGCGGGCCGACGCAAGAAGGTCTGTTGACATGAAGACAGCGCAAACAATTCATCCGTCATTCCGGCGTTCGCGCTGGGCAGCGTATCTGCTTGCGGTGGGATTGACGGCGTTCACGCTGACCGTGCGTGTGGCTATTGGAAGCAGGTTCGAAGGCCCGACGATGATTATTTTTACCATCCCCGTCATCTTAAACGCGTATTGGGGTGGCATAGGTCCCGGTCTACTGTCAACGGTGCTTTCAGGACTTGGTGCGGCTTACTACATCCTGCCACCAATTTATAGTTTCAACGTCTTGTCCAAGACGCAACGCTGGCAGGAGGTGATGCTTTTTCTGGCGGGTGCGATCATCAGCTTCATCTGCGAGACGCTGCATCGCTCCCGTCGCCGCGCGGAAAAGGTCATCGCCGAATTGAATCAGGCAGAAATGGCTTCGACTCAGTTGGCCGCGATTGTTGAATCTTCGGACGATGCCATCATCAGCAAAGACTTGAACAGTGTCATCATCACTTGGAATAAAGGTGCGGAAAAGATTTTCGGATATGCGGCCGACGAGATGATTGGAACCTCCATCATGCGACTGATCCCAGCCGACCGGCACGATGAAGAGAATCAAATTCTGGCGAAGATCAAGCGTGGCGAAAACCTGGATCACTTTGAGACGCGGCGGCAAACCAAGGATGGACGATTGATTGACGTTTCGGTCACGGCGTCACCCATCAAGGATGCCAGCGGCAGGGTCGTCGGTGTGTCGAAAGTGGCGCGCGACATCACCGCGCGCAAGCGGGCCGAAGAATCGTTGCAGTTGCTCGAATCCGCCGTGCAACAGTCCAAAGAGTCCATCTTGATCACCGACGCGGAGCTTAATCTGCCGGGGCCAAAAATTATTTTCGTCAATCCCGCGTTCACGCAGATGACCGGATATACTGCGGAGGAAGCCATTGGAAAAACTCCCCGGATTTTGCAGGGGCCGCGCACGGACAAAACCGTATTGAGCCGCCTAAGGCACAATCTCGAACGCGGCGAAGTGTTTGCTGGCGAAGCCATCAATTATCGCAAGGACGGAGAGGAATTTTACTTGGAATGGCAGATCGCGCCCCTTCGTAATGCTAGTGGAAAAATCACGCACTTTGTGTCCACTCAGCACCACATTACCGAGCGCAAACGGGCGGAGGAGGCGTTGCGGGCAAGCGAGACGCGGCTTCAAACAATTGTCGAAAGTCTCGACGAGGGTGTGGTGGTTTCCGACAACAGCGGTCAGGTGTTGCATTTCAACCATGCGGCTCTGGCCATGCATGGGTTTGCCAGTCTGGACGAAATCCGCCTCCATCTAAATGAATTCGCCAACATATTTGAACTCTCTGCATGGGATGGCACGCTGTGGCCCGTGGATCAATGGCCGCTCGCCCGTGTATTGCATGGCGAGAAGTTGAACGATTTGGAAGTCCACATCCGACGTGTCCGCTCTGACTGGCAGCGTATCTTCAGTTATGGCGGCACGCTCGTCCGCGACGCAGCCGGCAAACCCATGCTGGCAGTCGTCACCATCCGCGACATCACCGAGCGCAAACGGGCGGATCGCCGGTTGGTCACGCAAAACGCCATCAGCCGGGTGCTGGCGGATTCAAACACCTTGAATGAAGCGACGCCCAAAATCATCCAAGCGATCTGCGAATCTGAAGGGTGGGATTTTGGCACAATCTGGGAAGCGGATAAAAAATCCAACAAGCTGCGTTGTCTGGAAATCTGGCGACGACCGGAACTTCAAGCAGAAGAATTAGAGGCCAAGACACGCGAATTGACTTTCTCGTTGAACACCGGCTTGCCGGGGCGCGTATGGGCGTCCGGCAAACCGTTGTTAATTCCGGACATCGCCGATGATAAAAATTATCCGCGCGCATCATTGGCCGCGAAGATCGGGTTGAACAGCGCGGTGGCATTTCCAATCACTGTGGAAGGCGAAGTCATTGGAGTGATAGACTTTCTTGGACGTGAAATACACACGACGGATGAAGAAATGCTGGAAATGCTTCTCGGCATCGGACGGCAGATAGGTTCGTTCTTCAAACGCAAAATAGTCGAAGAACAATTCCGCCAGTCCCAAAAAATGGAGGGCATCGGCCAGTTGGCCAGCGGCGTGGCGCATGACTTCAACAACATTCTGGGAATCATTCAATTGCAGTCTGATTTGCTGAAAGCAGAAGGCGGTCTTTCCCCGGCACAGTCTGAATTTGCCGAGGAGATCAGCGCATCCACACAGCGCGCCGCCGCGCTGACCCGCCAGTTGCTATTGTTTAGCCGGAAGGAAAAATTGCTGCTGCGCGAACTGAATCTGAACGAATCCATCGGCGACATGACCAAAATGCTGCGGCGCCTCCTTGGCGAGGACATTCAATTGCAGTTCAAATTCGCCATGCAACCGCTCTTTGTCAACGCCGACGCAGGCATGATGGATCAAGTGCTGATGAATCTCGCCGTCAACGCCCGCGACGCCATGTCCAAGGGCGGAAAACTTATCATTGAAACTTCCGCCGCAGAATTCGACGAAGCCGCCACCTCACATTCCGCCCAAATCCGGCTCGGCAAATTTGTCTGCTTGAGCGTGAGCGACACCGGCTGCGGCATCCCGCGCGAAAACCTGCAAAAGATTTTTGAACCGTTCTTCACCACCAAGGAAGTCGGCAAAGGCACCGGCCTTGGATTGGCGACAGTTTTCGGAATCGCTCAGCAGCACAATGGCTGGGTCAATGTGTATAGCGAAGTCGGACAGGGAACGACATTGCGCATTTATCTTCCACGGCTCGCCAGAACTTCCGACCAGAAATTTGTTGCGCCAATGACGGAAAAAGCGCGCGGCGGCGGCGAAACAATCCTGCTCGTCGAGGATGAACCCAGACTGCGCGCTTCCGTGAAAAATATCCTGTCGCGCCTCGGCTACAACGTGCTCGAAGCCGCCAACGGCATTGAAGCCCTCGAAATCTGGAAAAACCATCGCAATGAGGTCCGTCTCGCCCAGAAAGTCTGGAACCAGCAGCGCGATGGAATCCATCTGTTACTGACCGACATGGTCATGCCCGGCGGAATGACAGGAAAAGAATTGGGCGAACGACTTATGAAGGAAAATCCAAAATTGAAAGTGATTTATGCGAGCGGCTACAGCGCAGAAGTCGCTGGCAAGGATTTTCCATTGGAAGAAGGCGTCAACTTTCTCACCAAGCCATTTCAAGCGCAAAAACTCGCACAAGCCATTAGGAGTTGTCTGGATAAAATTGGAGTATGATTCGGGATTCAAGACGATGCTGACCTAAAAATGCCGCTTAACGCTACAAGCTACGGCTCCGGCGACTTGTTAGGCAGCATTGTCATAACTAACTCCGCGAATCAATCTCCGAACCTGAATGAAAATGCACGCATAAACGAAAAGATTCACCAGACCAGCGAGCAATAAAAACTGGCCATACTCCCAAGCTGGCATCGTGAAAGTAACGTCCGGGTGCGAATGACCGGCGGCTAAAACATAACCGCCGCTCGCGCTCATCATCAGCGTCAGCAGGAATGCCAAAATAAACAATGCCTTCAGATTTCGTCTCGCCTTCTGGATGTCTGGTGATGAACTCATAAAGCGTGTCATGCTGCCTAACGTAGAAAGCTGAGCCACCGCCGACTCGCGACGTGAACCGCGACAGCGGAACGCCGATGTGCGAGAGACGCCACCACTCCGTCAGCGAAACTATGACGCCGCCCAAACCCTCAATGATGAGGAGTGAACCGAAAATGACCGGCGACGGAACTCCGAGTTGCCTCGCCCAAACGAAAAACCCGACACCAGCGGCAACCATGACGACCACATAAACGCTCACTTGTGTGCTCGTGCCTTTCGCGCGCTCCAGCGGCGTCTTGACGATGGTGCGTCTTTGGTGCGTAAAAAACCTGAACAATCCCCATGCCGGAAAAGCCAGCCAGCAGAGCGCCAAGGGCAACGCCATCCGAGGTGGCGGACGAAGAGCAGGGAAAAGCCCAACCAAAAGCACAAACAACCCCATCGCTGCAAAGATGAAACAACCCCGAATCTCACGCCGGCTAAGCGCAGGCAAAGTGTCCGGGACTCCGAATTTTAGTGGTATGTCATTCATATTAGTGTGGTGTAGAAACGCCTAACGAAAAAAGCTGAGCCACCGCCGACTCGCGACGTGAACCGCGACAGCGGAACTGCAAGCGCCAACGGCGGTTGGCTCCGGCGACTTGTTAGGCGGCTGGTTTGTCATCATCTAATCTCGACTGTGGTTTGGGGATAATATCTCTGACGAACCAGCTAACGATCCGGTCAGCATATCGGATGCAAACCACTGCGCCGACAATATGCCAAGCTAATCGGAATAAAGCCCAGAAAAATGAATGTCTAGCCTCAATGTAACCTGGAACGCCCGGCGAATATCGCCCAAGCGTTGTCCAATACGACTGCAAGTAAGTCAAAAACTCGACTCCATTAAATATCATCCAAATAGCCTGCACTCGAATCATCACAACTGCGAACTGTCGAAATGTCATGCGCTCCCAAAACCGCGCCTCCGCTGGCGAAATGGTGTGGCCAAACTGCTGTGGTGTCTCGCTGACAAATGTGTCTGTGCTGCATGACGGGCAACTTATCGTTTCGTCGGAGCAATCTAAACCGCAATTTGCGCACTTTTTCATAAACGTGTGAAGCCGCCTAACGAAAAAAGCTGAGCCACCGCCGACTCGCGACGTGAACCGCGACAGCGGAACTGACCGCGCCAACGGCGGTTGGCTCCGGCGACTTGTTAGGCAGCATATATCAACTAGATTTCGATTTACGGTCAAACAAAGCTAGACCAAGGCAGCCTATCCCAAGCACAAGGTCCAAGACAAGCTTCCAACCAGGCTTCGACTCTACCAAGTCCAGAAAAAACCAGCCTAGCCATAGAACACCCATGAACGGCAAGAATGAAAACTTCGACTTGCCTTCTGGCTTCTCGCCTCGCGTCTGTCGCTCCGCCATCTCTGCTAAAACCATCTTGTAACGCTCGGCTTGAGATTCTCTGTTAATCGAGCAACTGATGGAAAGGAGGTCATCATACGATTGTCGCTTCAAATATGCTGAATAGTCTTCGTCTGGCATAACGCTCGATGCTGCCTAACGAAAAAAGCTGAGCCACCGCCGACTCACGACGTGAACCGCGATAGCGGAACTGAAAGCGCCAACGGCGGTTGGCTCCGGCGACTTCCATGAGAAGGCTGTCATGTCAAAAAATATTAGCACATTGTTTTTGGTTGGAAGGAGCATCGTTGGCAAGGC
>Ga0208220_1000471_pt1 | contig 16785 bp, 14 predicted proteins | sample NGESurdeep092012_9_FD_184484 | JGI IMG/M metagenome (GOLD analysis project Ga0208220, IMG submission 184484) | Arctic peat soil microbial communities from Barrow, Alaska - NGEE Surface sample F53-1 deep-092012 (SPAdes) | ecosystem: Environmental > Terrestrial > Soil > Wetlands > Peat ... | reverse complement strand
GAGCCTGTCGGGGTGGACATGGAAGACCTCCTGGATGTGGGGGTGGCTCACCCCCTCAGGCGGTCTAGTCCGCGCAAGCAAAACGACGGCCGCCCGGGGGCGTGCCGTCGTCACGACAAGACTGGCGGCCGCCTACTGCGGCCACCACCAGCTGGTGCAGGTACGTCGTGGCATGAACCCAGGATAACTGACCAGCAGCGGCGGCGTGGTGCCGCGCGCGGGTCGTCGCGACGCTCAGGACCTGCTCGCCGTCTCCAGGCTCTCCCGGACCGACTGGGTCAGCGGATGGTCAGGCGGCAGCACCTGCTCGCAGTCGCTGAGCGTGCGCCGGAACATGGCGATGGCATCAGTCGACCGCCGCGCCGCGTGGTAGGCCAGGGCCAGGTTCGCGCGGGAGGTCAGGGTGTTCTCGTGATGCGGTCCGAGCACCCGCTCGTAGTCCGCCAGCGTGGTCTCGTACAGCTCGGTCGCCACGACCAGCCGCCCAGCCGAGTGGTAGGCCGAGGCCAGGTTGCCGCGCGCGGTGAGGGTGTCCGGGTGATCGGGGCCCTGAACGCGCTCGCGGTCGGCGAGCGCCCGCTCGTATAGCGGGATGGCGTCCTTGAGCTTGCGGGCGTTGTAGTACGCCGCGGCGAGGTTGGCCCGCGAGGTGATGGTGTCGGGATGGTCGGGCCCGAGCACCCGCTCCCGGTCGGCCAGCGTCCGGGAGTACAGCGGGATGGCGTCCTTGAGCTTGCCCACCGACCGGTAGGCGTAGGCCAGGTTGCCGCGGGCGGTGATGGTGTCGGGATGGTCGGGCCCGAGCACCCGCTCCCGGTCGGCCAGCGTCTGGACGTACAGCGGGATGGCGTCCTGCATCCGCCCGGCCGAGTGCAGCGCCGCGGCGAGGCTGCCGCGCGTCGCGACTGTCGTCGGGTGGTCCTCGCCCAGGATCAGCTCCTGATCCACCAGCGTGCGCCGGAAGACGGTGATGGCGTCCTCCAGCTGCCCGGCCGCGCGGTAGGAGGCAGCGAGGTCGCTGCGGGCGGTGAGCGTGTCAGGATGGTCGGGCCCGAGCACCCACTCGCGGCCGGCCAGGGTGCGCTCGAAGAGCGGGATGGCCTCGCCGAGCCGGCCGGCGCTCAGGCACATCCGGGCCAGCTGGCCGCGGGCGGTCAGCGTCTCGGGGTGGCCCGGTCCCACCGCTTCCTCACGCTGGGCGAGCGAATCGGTCAGCACGTCGATGGCGAGGCCGACCCGGTCGGCGGCCTCGTAGGCGGCGGCCAGCAGCTGCATGTAGCTGAGGGTCTGCTCGCTGCCCCCTGCTTCGGACCGGCCGCTCGCCTCGATCATCGCGTCCCAGTGCGCAATGGCCGGGCCGCTGAGCCGGGCCGCGTCCAGGCTCTGCCCGGCGCGCAGCAGCACCGGGTGCGCGTCAGGCGACCACATGACCTCGCGGGCGGCATGACTCAGGATGGTCGTGCAGTCGCGCAGCGCCTGGTCAAGCTCCGGGCCGGCGCCGCGGTCCGGCCAGGCCTGCAGGACCGCGTTGGCGGCGGCGGCAGCAGCCTGGTCCCGCACCGCGGCGGGCAGGACCTGCCGGACGCAGGCCTGCACCAGGGCATGCACATAGACGGTCCGCACCACGCTGGACTGGTCGATGGCCAGCAGGCCCACCTGGGCGAGGCTGGTGAGGACGTCGCGGACCTGCTGATCGGTGGCGGGTGAGCGGTCGGGGCTGTAACTGCCGATGTACTCCCGCGCGGCCTTGCTCGTCAGGACGGCGGCGGGGATGCCGTTCGGGTCCAGCATGGCCAGCATGGCGAGGATCGGCCGCGCCAGCGCCGACGGCAGCACCTGATCCGTCTGGTCGAGCGCTAACGACCACGTCACCGCGACGGTCGCCGCGTGCCCGCTGTCGGGGCCGATGCCCATCGCCTGCTGCCGCTCGGCGAACTGGCTGCGGTAGTCCCGGCAGTCGATGTGACAGTCCGCGATCAGGGCCGCCGCCTGGGCCAGTGCGATCGGCAGGCAGCCCAGGCCCTCGGCCAGGTCGAGTGCGCCGTTGCGCTGGGCGGTGTCGTCATACAGCCGGGCCGTCAGGAAACCCAGCGCCTCGCGCCGGCTGAAGGGGCCGATCTGGACGAGCTTGGCGTGCTGCCCGGGCGGGGCGATCGAGGTCGGCAGCAGGCGAGTCGTCAGGACCGTGCGGCCCATGGCTCCGCGGGGCCACAGGTCGGCCAGGTCCGCGGAATCGGCCAGGTCGTCCAGCACGACGAGCCAGGATCGGGTGCTCTCCGCCAGCCAGCGCAAGAACCGGTCCGCGATCTCCTCCTGGTCCCCGCCCAAGCCGTAGCCGCCGGCCATCGGCCGGGCGCCGCCGTTCTCCGGGCCGGCCGAGCTGCCATTGGCACTGCCATTGCCGGCGGCCAGGGCCGAGGCCTTCGGGCCGGGGGGCGCCACGGGGCCGCCGGCGGCCAGGCTGGTCTGGGAGAACGCCTGCGCGTAGCCGGTGAGTATCGCCGCCCGGCTCGAGGCGGTAATCCAGACCAGCAGCTCGATATCACGCGATTGCCACAGGGAGCGCGCGTAGGCGGCGGCCAGCTGGGTCTTGCCCGTGCCACCTGGCCCGGTGAGAACGTAGCTGCCGGTCTCGTCCGCCCGGATCAGCGGGGTCTGCTGCTCGGCGGACAGTCCGGCGACCGTTCCGAAGCCAGTCTCTGGCCGCGGGCTGTGGAAGGCCGCGAGCGGCGGGACCGGCCCCGACTGAACCGGCCAGCTCACCGTGGGAGCGGGACTCTGCTGCTGAACCGGCATCTCCGCAGTCTCCTGCTGCTATGGCTCACGTCTCGTGGTCTATCCGCGGGCGCGGCGCGCCGGCGGGCTGGCCTGTGGACATCCCACCTTACGGCCACTTGTCCCAGGCTAAGACGGGAATTGGTCGGTTGCGCAGGCGTAATTACGCTGGCCTTTTTGCAACGGTGTAGCAGCTCATGCAACGCGGCTACCTAGCTGCGTGGGATGGCCTCCAGGTCCGCGTCGGTCAGGTGGCAGCCGGGCAGGATGAGCTCGGCCGGGTCCGGCCGCTGGCCGGTCAGCATCCACCGGCACGCGGCGGCCAGCTGGTAGCTGATGAGCGGCGGCACCGCATCGCCAATATGGCGGTACATGTTCGACAGCGAGCCGGCGAAGTGGTAGCTGCGGGGGAAGCCCTGCAGGACCGACATCTCGCGCACGGTGCACAGGCGGTCCTGCTCGGGATGGGCGTACCGGCCGTTGCCGATATGGCCGCACTCACGCTTGATCGTCACCGCCGGCCGGTCCCACCACAGCCGCCCGTAGACGTCGGGATGGCTGCCGAGGTGCCCGGCGGCGGCGCGGCGCTGCATCGCGGGGGTCAGCAGCGAGCCGGCCTCCGGATGCCCGATGAGGTCGGCCCAGCTGCCGCCGTCGTGCGGCATGGCGGCCAGCCGACCGCGGTTGGCCGGAGCGCTCAGGGCCGGGGAGACGTGCAGGTCGTCGCCGGGATCGGCCGCGCCGGCCCGGACCGGCGGGAGCTCCCAGATCGCGCGCCGGACATGGGTCGCCTTGGGGCTGACCCGCCACCCGGCCCACAGGTCGGCCAGGTCGCGGCGCGGCAGCGAGCGCAAGGCGGCCACCACCAGGGCCCGCTCGCGGCGCTGCGGCAGGCCGAAGCGGTCGAGGAGGTGGGTGCCCGCGGATGCGGTGTAGCCCAGGTCCGACAGGTCGGCCAGCAGGCCGTTCAGGTGGCCGGAAAACCGCCCCATCACCAGCTCGCGCGCGTTCTCCAGCACCACGATGCCCGGGCGGAGGATCTCGACGTACTGGCCGACCCGGCGGACCAGGCTATTGCGCTGATCGTCGCGCAGGTGGTTGCGCGCCATCGTGCGGCTGAAGCCCGTGCAGGGCGGGCAGGCGGCCAGCACGGTCACCTCGCCGGCGCCCAGGCCCAGGGCCGCGCAGATGGCGGCCGGGTCGCTCGTGGCCAGATCGGCCTCGACCGGCCGCAGGCCCACGTTCGCCAGGTAGCTGACGTTGCAGCCCAGCGCGCCCGGGCCCGCGCTCGGCTTGCCGAGCTGCGCGTCGACCGCGCCGATGACCCGGAAATCGGGATGAGCGTGAAACCCGTAGCTCATGCCGCCGGCCCCGGAGAACAGGTCCACGACCGACCACCGGGGCGCGCTTGGCCCGCTTGGTGCCCGCGACGTCATCGGCCGGTCGGGCCGCGGCGATCCGGCCTGGGACATCGGCACCTCCCGTACCGAACCCTAGGACCTCCGGCCGCTGTGCCGCTGTCCCGCCACGCGGCCGGTACTAGCTCTCGGCCTGCCTGCGACCGCCGCGATCGTCGAAGAGCAGGTTCAGCAGCCATCCGACGACGCCGACGATGATGGCGCCCCAGAAGGCCGGCCAGAAGCCGGTGATGTGGAAGGGCAGCTTCAGCTTGCCGGCCACCCAGCTGCTCAGCCAAAGCAGCAGGCCGTTCACGACCAGCCCGATCAGGCCGAGAGTGAGCACGTAGAACAGGCAGCCGATCGTCTTGACGATGGGCTTGAGCACGGCGTTCACCACACCGACGATCAGCGCCACGACGATCAGCGTCAGGACCTTCGACACGGTGCTGCCCGCGGGCAGTTCGATGCCGGGCACTACGGCCGTGGCGATGCCGAGCGCGGCCGCGGCGATGAGCACGCGAAGCAGAAGCTTCATCCGGTCATCCTTCCACACCCAAATCGGAGGTATCCGGTTGTTTCCGGCCGACCCGGCCCGGCTGCCCGGCAGGACGGCCGACACGCCGCCGCCGGCCACGTCGAATCCCTGGACACGGGCCGGGTGACGTGCGACGATCCGTCTTTGGGGTGGGCTAGCCGCGCTCGGGCCGAGGTCGGCCTGCGTGGTGGGGGGAGCGAGCGGGATGGGTCTTGCCTGGGTATCCGACGACGCCGGTGCTGCCGCGCCGTCCGAACCCGACCGGCAATGGGCAAGTCAGGACGTGCCGGGACCCCGGCACCGGCGCCCCACCCTCTTAGCCCGGAGCGGTCAGGCCGTCGTCGGCCGCATTACCGCCCTAGCCGGAACGCATCCGGCCGCCGCCCAGCTGGCCCGTCAGCACGCGGCGGCCAGGCCACGCACCTCGCGCAGCCGTCCATGAATCTGGGCTAGCCGGCCCGGTCACTTGTAGCGGAAATGCACGAAGAGGCGGCCGAAGTTCTTGGAGTCCTTCTCGACCCGGTGATATAGGGCCTTGATCTCCTTCTGCTCCAGGAACCGGAGCACGTGCTTCTTGAGCTGGCCGGAGCCCTTGCCGGGGATGATCTCGACCATCGGTGCCTTCTTCCGGATGGCCTCATCCATGATGTCGCGTAGCGCGCGGTCGATGTCCTGCCCGCGGTTATAGATGTCGTGCAGGTCCAGCTTGAGCTTCATCGGGCTGTCTCCGATCCGCCGGTGGCACCACCGTACGCCGCTGGCCGCCCCGGACAGGTCCCGGCCCGTCGGCCAGGCTCGGGTTTCGGATACCGGAAAAGTGCCGATACTTTGCCGTGCTGGCCAGCCATCCCGGCTGGGCTGGTCGCGGATAGCCGCCGCGGCGGCCAGCAGCGTGCGGTAAGCGGGCGCGGCCCTGGCGGGACCTGGCTGCTGCAGCGCGTCAGCGAGTTATAGATTTCAAACGCGGATACCTGTCCGCGCCGTCCCCGGACTCGAATAGGGGTTCATGAGCACTCCGGACATGCGGGCCTCGGCCGCGGGCAGCGAAGCCTGCGCTGGCCGGGACCGTGACCTCGACCAGCTTCTCGCGCGGGTCGCCCGCGGGGACCAGCTGGCGTTCGAGGCGGTCTACGACCGGCTGGCCGGGCCGGTCTTCGGCGTGATCTGCAGGGTCGTGTGCGATCCCGCGCAGTCGGAGGAGGTGGCACAGGAGGTCCTGCTGGAGGTCTGGCGCAGCGCGTCGCGGTTCGACCCCGCCAGGAGCAGCGCGACGACCTGGGTCATGATGATCGCGCACCGGCGGGCTGTGGACCGGGTGCGTTCGGCCACCGCGGAGGCCCAGCGCGACAAGAAGTCCGCCGCCGCGGCGGTCACCCCCGAGATCGACGAGGTGGCCGAGACCGTCGAGACCAACCTCGACCGGGAGCGGGTCCGGCGCTGCCTGGACAGCCTCACCGATACTCAGCGTGAGTCGGTCACCCTCGCCTACTACGAGGGCTACACCTACCGCGAGGTCGCCGGGCTGCTGAACGTCGCGCTCGGCACGATCAAGACCAGGATCCGGGACGGGCTCATCCGGATGCGCGACTGCATGGGGGTGACCTGGTGAGGTTCCTGCGGCGTGACCTGCACACCCCGTTGCATACCCTGACCGGCGCCTACGCCCTCGACGCGATCGACGCCGGCGAGCGAGACCGGTTCGAGCACCACCTGGACGGCTGTCAGTCCTGTGAACATGAGGTGCGCGGCCTGCAGGAGACCGCCACCCAGCTCGGCGTGGCCGCCGCCCGGCAGCCGCCGCCCGGCCTGAAGGCCGCGGTCCTCACCGCCGCGGCCAGCACCCGGCAGCATCCGCCGGTCGTAGCGGTCCGCTCGCTGCCGGAGCCGCGAGCGCGCTGGCGGCCGCGGCTGGCCATCTCGGTGGCCGCGCTCGCCACGGCCGCCGCCGTGGTCCTCGGCGTCACGCTGGGCGTGCAGCGCAGCCAGCTCGACCAGGCCAGGGCGCAGCAGCGTGCGGTGGCGGCCGTGCTGAGCACACCCGGCGCCCGGATCGTGACCGAGCACACCTCGCTGGGCGGCACCGCGACCATGGTGGTGGCCCGGCGGCTGAACAAGATGATCTTCACCGCCAGCGGCCTGCCCTCGCTGGCGGATGCCCGCGTCTATCAGCTCTGGCTGATGAAACCGAACGGCGGGGCGGTCTCCGTCGGCCTGCTGCAGCCCGCGGGCGGCCGGGTCGCTCCCGTCCTCGCCGACGGGCCGCCCAGCGGCGACCGAGTCGGGCTGACTGTCGAGCCGGCTGGCGGCACGACGAAGCCCACGACCACGCCGATCGTGGCTCTCTCCCTGCCATCATGACTCTGCCGTCATGACCGGGACGCAGTGGGCACCCGAGGTGTCCGTGCCGCCGGGGCTCGCTGCGGAACTGATCGGTGCGCAGTTCCCGGGTCTGGACACCCGCCAGGTGACAATCCTGGAGACCGGGTGGGATAACACCGCGTGCCTGGTGGACGGTCAGTGGCTATTCAGGTTCCCGCGCCGGGAGATCGCCCTGCCGGGCGTGCGGCGCGAGATCGCCGTCCTGCCGCGACTGGCCGCCCGGCTGCCGCTGCCGATCCCGGTCCCGGAGTTCGTGGGCCAGCCGTCGCCGCGTTACCCCTGGCCGTTCTGGGGCGCCCGGCTGCTGCCCGGCCACGAGCTGGCCGAGGCGGCCCTGGCGGACGACGAGCGTCGCGGGGCCGCGACCTCAGTGGGCCAGTTCCTGCGGGCGCTGCATGAGCCCAGCCTGGTGGCGATCGTCGACGGCGACGACCTGCCCGCCGACCCGATGCGGCGGGCCAGCCCGCCGACCCGCGCCGTCCGGGCGCGGGAGGTCCTGGACCGGCTCGTCAGCCGCGGAGTCATCCCGGCCGACCGCGATCTGGAGCGGCTACTGGATGACGCCGAGCAGGTCGCGGCGGGGACCGGGCCCGGCTCCCTCGTCGTCACGCACGGCGACCTGCATATCCGTCACCTGCTGGTGGACGACGCCGGAGCCGCGACCGGAGTGATCGACTGGGGCGACCTGTGCCTGGCCGACCCGGCCGTCGACCTGTCGATCGCCTACTGCGGGTTCGCGGGGCGCGCCCGCGCGGACCTGCTGTCCGCCTACGGCCGGCCGGTCGGCGCCGAGCGAGAACTCGCGGCCAGGGTCTGCGCGATCTCGGTGATCGCTTCGCTCGCCGAGTATGCCGCCGACGAGGGCCGGTCGGTCCTCCTGGGGGAGTCCGTCGCCGGGCTGCGCCGCGCGGTGGCGGCCTGAGGCGTGATCTGCGTCCTGGGCGATGCGCACCTTGATGTCGTCGTGCGCCTGCTCGGGCCGGTAGCCCGCGACACCGACACCCCGTCGCATACCGGGGTCGGTGTCGGCGGCCAGGCAGCCAACGTGGCCGCCTGGGTGGCGGCCCTCGGCGGCCGGAGCCGGCTGCTCTTCGCCCGCGGCACCGACCTGGCAGCCGCCCTCGTCACGGCCGAACTGGCGCGCCGGGGGGTCGAGTTCGCCGGACCCGTCGTCGAGGGCCGCACCGGCGTGGTGGTGTCCCTGTCCGACGGGGGCGCCAGTCGGTCCATGCTGACCGATCGCGGGGTAGGCCCGCGATTTGCGGCGCAGGATCTGCAAGAGTCATGGCTGGACGGCTGCAGCTGGCTGCATGTGCCCGCCTACAGCCTGGTCAGGGACCCCATCGGCGGTGCCGCGCGCGCCGCCGCCGCGGCCGCGGCCGCAAGATCCGCCCGGCTTAGCATTGACCTGTCGTCAACGGCGGCGCTGACCGCGTTCGGCGCCGACCGGTTCGCTCGCCTGCTCCTGGCCCTGAGCCCGGACGTGGTGCTCGGCACGGAGGCGGAGATGGCGCTGATCGGTGACCTGCGGGGACCGGACCTGGTGGTGAAACTGGGCGCCGCCGGGGTGCGGGCCGGGGGTCGTCATTACCCGGCCGCGGCCACGGACGCCGTGGACTCGACCGGCGCGGGCGACGCGTTCGCGGCCGGTTACCTGCTGGGCGGGGTGCCGCTCGGCCTGACGGCCGCCGCACGGGCGGTGGCCACGATGGGAGGCATGCCGTGACTTTCGGGCCAGGGCTGTCGGACGAGCGAGTGCCGTCGGACGAGCGAGTGCCGTCGAGCGAGCTAGTGCTGTCCGACGAGGTGGCGGAGGCGCTGGACCGGCGGCAGGCGGTAGTGGCCCTGGAGACCACCCTGGTCTCCCATGGCTTCTCCGGCGGCCGCGGCCTGCTGGCTGCGGCGGCCGCGCAGGACCGGGTGCGAGCCGCAGGCGCGGTGCCGGCCACGATCGGCGTGCTCGACGGGAGCGTCCGGGTCGGCCTGTCCGCGGCCGACCTTGAGCGGTTCGCGGCGGCCGGAACCTCGGCCCGTAAGGCGGGGGCCAGGGACATCGCGGCCTGCGTCGTCCAGCGGGCGCTCGGCGCCACCACCGTCGGCGGCACGCTGGCCGTCTGCGCCGCGGCGGGCATTCGGTTCATGGCCACGGGGGGTATCGGCGGGGTGCACCGCGGGTTCGCCGACAGCCTCGACATTTCCGGCGACCTGCCGCGAATCGCCCGGACGGCGGCCCTGGTGGTCTGCTCGGGGGCCAAGTCGATCCTCGACGTCGGCGCCACCGCCGAGGTCCTGGAGACGCTCGGTATCCCCGTCCTCGGCTGGAACACCGCGACGTTGCCGCTCTTCTACAGCGCGGGCGGCGGTCCGGCGGTCTCGGCCATCGTGAGCAGCCCGGATGAGGTCGGGCGTGTCGCCGCGGCGCACTGGCAGCTCGTCGGCCCGTCGGGGCTGCTGCTGGCCAGGCCGCCCGCCGACGGCCTGGACATCGAGGCGCTGATCGCCGACGCGGTGGGCGAGGTGGCGAGCCTGGGCGTGACCGGCCAGGCGGTCACGCCCGCCATCCTGGCCAGAGTCGAGGAGCTGAGCGGCGGGCGCAGCGTCGAGGTGAACCAGCGGCTGATCGCCGATAACGCCGGGCTCGCCGCGGAAGTGGCCATTGCCTATGCCGGGCTAGCTGGTTGATTCCTGGGTTAGCGGTCATGGGCGAGGGCCGAGCCTTGGCGCGCGTAGCGCAGTCAGCAATCAGCAGGCGCGGGCGAGTCCTAAAGCGAACAAATCGGACAGAGGTCCTTAGCGGTTCGGATTACACCCTCTATAACAGGGGTAATGCGAACCAGTAATTTAGGAGCGTCCGCATCTAGCGGAATTGGTCATCAATCATTGGCCGAAAAGGCAGCCGCCGCGCCGATGCCCGCGCCGCGGCGCGGGCTCGGCCGTCGTAGCGCTGGTCAGGATGAAGTGTGTTTAGTCCGTCACTGTGGGTACTTCCCCAAGTACGCCCGCCGTAGCGCGGGCCACAGCCGCCAAGCCGCCGTAGCGGCCTTGCGTCGATCGGGGGAACACATGAGCATGCCTCAAAGTGGCGGATCGGGCCAGCCATGGGAAACCGGGCCGCAGGCCGGTGCGCCAGGACAGCAGTGGCCGGGCGGTGTGCCCGGACAGGCCGGGGCGTCGGGGCCGGGCAACACTGGGGGCCAGGGCAGCATGATGGGCGCCTCGCAGGGCCAGCAGTACGGTAGCCCTCCGGCGGGCGGCATGCACGGCGGTACGCCGGGCCAGGGGCCCGGCGGCCCGATGCAGGGCCCCCCGATGTCGCCGGTGAACGAGGTCGAGACGCGGGTGACCGGTAAGCGGGTCGTTCAGTACATCATCGACTACGTCATCACCGCGGCCGTGGCGTACCTCATCTTCTGGGCGCTGAACCGCGGAACCGGTGCGGTGCACGCCATTCTCGTGACGGTCGCCGCCGTGCTCGATGTGGTCTGGTACTTCTGGTATTGGGTACTGCGGCCGTACACCGCGAACGGGCAGTCGCTCGGCATGCAATTGATGGGCATCCGGGTCATCAGCAAGGACGGCGGGCCCGCGAGCATGATGCAGCTGTTCATCCGCGGCGTCCTGCTGATCGTCGACACCTTCTTCTGGGGCCTGGTCGGCTTCATCACCATCATCTGCTCGCGTTACCGGCAGCGCGTCGGTGACCACGTGGCCAAGACCCTGGTGGTCAGCGCGAGCGTCGAGCCGCGTCCCGTGCAGCAGCAGTTCGTGGGCGCGGGGCAGGCCGACTCCCGGTAGCCGGCCATAGCCGCGGATAAGCGCGCCGCGGACAGTTCCGCCACGGGACCGGGACGGCCGTCGCGCCGTCCCGGTCTCGTGTCTGGATACCTGGCCGCCAAGCTCTTCGAGCTGGCGCTCATCGCCATCTGGCTCGGCTTCGTCTTCGCCGCGACCGGCCACCAGTCCCACGCCCGGTACCTCCTGGCGTGGGACATCGTCGCCGGCATCTACCTGGGCCTGGCCGCGCTGGTGATGCGCTACCGGCGCGGCGAGCACGCGGAGCCGGTGCGCAAGCAGGATGTGGTGCCCTGGCTGCGGCCGCTGACCGGCCCGCGCTTCGATTTCGCCTGCATTCTCGCGGCCAGCCTGGCCGGGCTGACCAGCGCCGGGGCCGTGCTCTACTACGCCGGCGACAGCCGGGCCGGGCGCCTGCAGGTCATCGGGGCACTGGCCATCCTCTTCGCCTGGTGTCTCCTGCACGCCGGGTACGGCCGGTTCTACGCGGGCCTGTACTACGAGGCCGGGGACCCGTCCGGCGCGGGCGGCAGCAGACCCGCGCTCGAATTCCCGCACGACGACCATCCGACCGCCGTTGACTTCTTCTACTTCTCCTTCACCCTCGGCACCTCATTCGCGGTCTCCGATGTCACCGTGACCACGCCCTCGATGCGCTGGCACGTGATGACGCACAGCGTCCTGTGCTTCTTCTACAACGCGGTGGTCCTCGCGCTGGCCGTCGGCATCCTCACGAACCGCTGACTCACTCGGCGGTGAGCTCCGCGCGCAGCCGCTTGCGGTCGGTCTTGAGCACGCTGGTCAGCGGGATGGCGTCGATGATCCGGACCTCGCGCGGATACTTGACCGCCGACAGGTGCTCCTTGGCGAAGGCGACCAGCTCGGCCGGGCTGACCTCGGCGCCGCCGCGGAGCTGGACGAAGGCCACGACCTCCTCGCCATACTTCGGGTCTGGCCGGCCGACCACCGCCGCGCCGACGACATCCGGATGCTGGACCAGCACGTCCTCGACGTCCCGGGGATAGACGTTATAACCGCCGCGGATGATCAGGTCCTTGATCCGGTCGACGATGTACAGGTAGCCGTCGTCGAGGCGCCCGACGTCGCCGGTGTGCAGCCAGCCGCCGCGCAGCGCCTGCTCGGTCTCCTGCGCCGCGTTCCAGTAGCCGGACATGACCACCGGCCCCCGAACGCAGATCTCGCCGTCCTGCCCGGGGGCCGCCTCGGTGCCGTCGGGAAGCTCGATCCGGACCTGCACCCCTGGCGCGGGTCGCCCGACGCTGCCGCGCCGGGCCGCGCCGATCGGCGAGGTCGCGATGATCGCGGCGGTCTCGGTGCAGCCGTATCCCTCGGCGACCTCCACCCCCGGCAGCCGGCGCTCGAGGTCGCTGGCCACCTGGCCGAGCAGCGGGGCCGCACCGCTGGTCAGCCTGGCCAGCGCGGACAGGTCGTAGTCCTCGATCGGCTGCTGCAACAGCATCTGCAGCATGGACGGCACGAGCGGACTGATGTTGACCCGGTGCTTGGCGGCCAGCGCGAGCCAGCCGGCCGGATCGAACCAGCGCATCAGCACGGTCGTGCCGGGGTCGGGCGAGTGCAGGGTCATGACGCTGACCATGAGCCCGTAGACATGGGACAGGGGCAGCGGCAGCAGCGCGGCGGTCATCGCCGGGTCGTGCGATGTCGCCGTGGCCGCCCAGGCCGAGGCGGACAGCGCGTTGTGGCTGATCATGACGCCCTTGGACCGTCCCGTGGTACCGCCGGTGTACAGCAGCGCGGCCAGGGACGCCGGATCGCTGTCGATCAGCGGCGCCGGCTCGGCGGCCTCCAGCGCGGCGAGCTGCAGCAGCGGCACGCCGCCGGCCGTCCCGCTGGCGTCGCCGGCCACCACGATGCCCCGCAGGCTGGCCAGGCCCGCCGCGGCGGCGGTCATCTTGGGCAGGAACTCGGGCGTGGTGACGGCCAGCACCGCGCCGCTATCGCTGAGCACGTGCCGCAGTTCCTCCTCGCTCAGCAGGAAGAGCACCGGGGTGGCGACCGCCCCGGCGCGCCAGACGGCGTGATAGGTCACGCCGACTTCCGGGCAGTTGGCCATGCAGATCACCACGCGCTCGCCCGGCTGGAGCCCGGCCTCGCGCAGGCCGCCGGACAGGCGCCGGGACCGGTCGGCCAGCTGCGTGCCGGTCCAGTGCTGGCCCTCGTAGTACAGCTCGGACCCCTCGGCGGTCCGCTGCCAGGCCGCTTCGGCCAGCCGCTGCAGGCTGGACCCCGTCGCGCTGGTCACCATCTCTGTCGTCATGCTCACTCCATCCGGCGCGCCGTCGGGCCATCGAAATCTTGCACGTGGGTCGGGGCTTCCGGGTTCACCGGGCCATCGACTTGGCGGTCAGCCGGTGTTCTGCAGGCCGGCGGCCACGCCGTTGACGGTCAGCAGCAGCAGCCGCTCCAGCCGGTCGCGCTCGTCCGGGCCGGCGCCGCGGCGCAGGGCGGTCAGGGCGCGCAACTGGAGGTGCGAGAGCGCGTCCACGTACGGATCGCGCAGGGCCACCGCCCGCGACAGCACGCGCCGCCCGCCCAGCAGCCGGTCGTGGCCGGTCACGGCCAGCACGAGGCGCCTGGTCAGGTCGTACTCCGCCAGCACGGCGGCGGTGAGCTCGGGACGCCCGCCGAGGGCCAGGTAGCGCGCGGCGATCCGCCGGTTGGTCTTGGCCAGGCTCATCTCGGCGTTGTCCAGCAGTGCGGCCAGCAGCGGCCAGCCCTGGTAGGCGGCCTGCGCCGCCGCCAGCCCGGCGCCCCCGTCCGTCACCGCGGCCAGGCCGCTGCCCAGGCCGAACCAGCCGGGCAGGTTCACCCGCGTCTGGGCCCAGGCGAAGACCCACGGAATCGCGCGCAGGTCCGCCAGCCCGGCCGCGGCCAGGCTGGCGCGGCGAGCCGGCCGGGAACCCATCCGCATGCCGCCCAGCTCCTCCAGCGGGGAGATCTGCCCGAACCACTCGGCAAAGCCCTCCGCCCCGGTCAGGGCCTGGTAGGCATGCAGCGCCGCTTGATCGATCTTGCTCGCGACCTCGCGGAACTCGGCCGCTACCGGGTCGGACTCCCCGGCCGCGACCGCCGGGTCCGCGCGGTGGGCCGCCGAGGCCAGCAGGACCGCCGAGGTCACCTGCTCCAGGTGACGCTGGGCGATCGCGGGATGGCCGTACCTGGCGAAGATGACCTCGCCCTGCTCGGTGACCTTGAACCTGCCGTCGACCGAGCCGGGCGCCTGCGCGAGCACGGCCCGGCCGGCCGGGCCGCCGCCGCGGCCGAGCGCGCCGCCCCGGCCATGGAACAGCGTGAGCGCGATGTGCTGCTCGCCGGCCCAGCGCGCCAGCCGCTGCTGGACGTCGAACAGCCGCAGGGTCGCGCTGACCGGGCCGAGTTCCTTGGCCGAGTCGGAGTAGCCGAGCATGGCCTCTAGTTCCCGGCCGCGGACCGCCAGCCGCTCCGTTACCGGCGGGAGCGCCAGCATGTCGTCCAGGATCTTGGTGGCGTTTTCCAGGTCCTCGCCGCTCTCGAACAGCGGGATCACGTCGAGCACCGGCGGGGACCCGCCGGCCACCGCCAGGGCGGCGAGCTCGTACACCGCGGCGATGTCCGCCGCCGACCGGGTGAAGCTGACGATGTAGCGATGCAGCGCCTGCGGGCCGAAGCGTTCCTGGATGTCGGCGATCGCCGCGAGCGTGGCCAGGACCTCGCGCGTCTGGGGCGAGGGGGGCACCCCTTCACACAGCTCGCGCAGGGCGCGGGCGTTTACCTCGCTGTGCTGGCGGACCTCAAGTCCGGCCAGGTGGAAGCCGAAGGTCTCGGCCTGCCAGATCAGGTGCTGCACGTCGCCGAAGGCCTGGCGGCTCGCTCCGGCGGCCACCAGCGCGCGCTGCAGCAGGCGAAGATCGGCGATGAGCTCGGCCGGGTCGCGATAGGCCAGGGCAACCTCGGCGGTCCCCGCCGGCTGGGCCGTACCCGTCGTGCGCAGCCGGGTCGCCTGCAGCCGCAGCGCTACCTGCAGCAGAAACTCCCGGTAGGGCTCCTGCGGTGAGCGGGCCGCCAGCTCGCCCATGACCGCCGGGTGGCTGCGGCGCGCGGCGGCCAGCGCGCGGCCCAGCTCCGACTCCGGCGGCAGGTCGTCGGTGTGCACGGTCAGGGCCCGGCCGATCCGGGTCGCGGCGTTCTCCAGCGCGCGTAGTGCGTGATCGGCCTGAATCTGCGCCGTCTGGGCAGTGACCTGCGCGGTCACGAACGGGTTGCCGTCTCGGTCGGCCCCGATCCAGCTGCCGTACCGCAGGAACGCGGGTGCCAGCGGCGGCACGCGGCCGGAGTCCGAGCCCTGCAGGGCTCGGTCCATCGACCGGTACAAATCCGGAACGACGCGAAACAGGGTCTGGTCGAACGCGGCCGTCCCGGTGCGGACCTCGTCGAGGGGCTGCATAGCCTGCACGCGCAGCGCGGCGGTCCGCCACAGCAGGTCCACCTCCTCGTGCAGCCGCCGCAGCGTCTCTTCCCGGCGACTCGCGCCCAGCCGCCCCTCGGCCAGGTCGTCAAGCAGCGCGCCGATGCGGCGCAGCGCCTCGGTCACTGCCCGGCGGCGGGCCTCGGTGGGGTGCGCGGTCAGCACGGGATGCACGCGCAGGTCGGCCAGCAGAGCCGCGAACGCGTCGGCGTCCAACTGGTCGCGCAGGGCCGGGATCGCGGCGGCCAGGGACTCCCGCAGCGGCTCGTCGCCGGTGTCCCGCTCCCGCAGGGTGCGGATGCGCTGATGTTCCTCGGCCAGGTTGGCGAGATGGAAATAGACGGTGAACGCGCGGGCCACGGCATCGGCCCGGTCCAGGGGCCAGGAGGCGACCAGCCTGGCGATGTTCTCGTCCACCTGTTCGTCCGCGCCATCCCGGCGGGCCGCGATCGCGGCCCGCCGCAGTCGCTCGACGTCGTCGAGTAGATCCTGGCCGCCCGACTCGGTGATCACCTGGCCGAGGATGTCCCCAAGCAGCCGAACATCCCGGCGCATCGGCGCCGGCACACTCTGGCGGTCGGCGTCCCTGCCCACGGCGCCAGCGTATCGATATCCCGCCAGCTGTCCAGACTTGCCGGGGCTCGGTGCCTGCAGGCCAGCACCTTAGGCATCTCCGTTATGTCGGCCTAGAATTGCCGATATGCCGAATTCACTCGCAACTCCGGTCGTCCGCGGCGTTCTCGACCGGCTGTTCAAGGCGGCGGACGAGGGTGACGAGGCCAGGCTCGCGCAGATTTCGGCAGAGTACGGGGGGTTCCTGGCCGGCTCGGCCAGCGAGCGCGCCGAGCTGTTCGGCTCCCTCTACATCCCGGTGTCGCCGGAAACCGGGCGGCTCCTCTACTCGCTGATCCGGACCAGCCGGCCGCAGACGGTGGTCGAGTTTGGCACATCGTTCGGCATCGCGACGATCCACCTGGCCGCCGCTGTCCGCGACAACGGAGTCGGCCGGGTGATCAGCACGGAGCTGAATGCGGCCAAGGCGCAGCGCGCCCGCGAGCACCTCGCGGAGGCGGGCCTGGCCGACGTCGTGGACATCTTGACGGGCGACGCCCTGAGCACCCTGGCCGCGGTGGCCGGCCCGATCGGCTTCGCGCTGCTCGACGGCTGGAAGGAGCTCTACCTGGACATGCTGCGGGTCATCGAGCCGCAGCTGTCGCCGGGAGCGCTCGTGGCGGCCGACGACACCCTGTCGTTCGCCAAGGTCCTGGCGGACTACCTGAGCTACGTACGCGACGAGGCGAACGGCTACGTCAGCGTCGCGTTCCCGCTGGGCGACGGCGTCGAGGTGAGCTGCCGGACCTAGCCTGAGCTCTCCAGTCCGGAGCTCTCCAGTCCGGAGCTCTCCAGTCCGGAGCTCT
>Ga0208220_1000470_pt1 | contig 16786 bp, 16 predicted proteins | sample NGESurdeep092012_9_FD_184484 | JGI IMG/M metagenome (GOLD analysis project Ga0208220, IMG submission 184484) | Arctic peat soil microbial communities from Barrow, Alaska - NGEE Surface sample F53-1 deep-092012 (SPAdes) | ecosystem: Environmental > Terrestrial > Soil > Wetlands > Peat ... | reverse complement strand
GCGCTCAGCATGACCAGTCGCTGTTCTTCTCGCTGGTCAAGAACGATGAAGGAGCCCGCGCTTTGCTCCTGGCTACCGGATGTGTTTCCGTGGGTACGATTCCTCCCGATCCGGAGTTGCACAAGGCGCTCACGACGCCCCTGCCTGGCGCGGGTCCGCTAGCTCTCCACCGGATGCGGCGTACCGAGGTAGGGAAACTCCGTAAGGAGGTCGGTGTGCGGCCGGAGACCGTCGGAGGGAATCTCTCCCTTGGACAGGAAAGCCAGGCGGTGATCAATGACATCGTCGGTGAAAACGCGCCCGTTGGGGTACCTGGCGGGCTTTGCGGGATCGTAGGTCAGCATGTCGGGCAGAATGCCGTGGGTGTCGATCGCGGCGATCGCTTCTTCCCGAGTGTAATTGCCGGTATGGCCCATCAGGTGAACAAACTGATCGAGCCAGCGCATGCGATCGTTAACCGGCTCGCTGCCGTTGTATTCCTCTTTAGTCTCGTCGGTGTTGAAGAAGCTGCTGACCGAGGGATGGCCGGCCCGATCGACATGGAGCAGCTGGCCATCCCGCCGCAGGCTGCACCGGCCCCAGACGCGGATGTCCGGCCGGGCCCCCAGCTCGCTGGTCGGCAGCTCCAGGACCATCGAGAACACGTTACTCTCGGTGTTCGAGTCCAGCCCGGTCCAGGGGGACTTGCCGCTCAGGTGCGGTGCGGTGAAGTTCCTGCCGCCCGTCGTGTCGAACAGGTTCTTGATCCCGTCGTAGTCGAAGAAGAACGCGTCGCTGCGGATACCGGCGAAGAACGTGTAGGCGCCGGCCTGGACGATGTTCGGCCTGGGGCCGAACGAGACTTCCGCGCCGGCGATGACCTTCTTCCCGGCGGCTTCGGCCGAGCGCGCCTGCGCGCCCGTGGCCATCAGGACGTGTGCGGTCTGCCTGCCGTCCTGTAACGGGGTGAACGTATAACTCACCGCGAGGTCGGTCAGGCAATCTCCGTCATTGTCAATGTTGAGGCGGTAGATGGCGTCGGGATGGAATTCGGGTGCTTCGGCAGACGGATTTGCATTGAGAATGAGCACGGTCCTCGCCGGGTCCGCGGGCGACTGGAACGCATAGAGGTCGCATAGGTCGAGTCTTTGGTCCCCGAGAGGCGGGCCAAGGTCGAGGCCAGTGAAATGGTTCGACATTGTTTGCCCCCATTTAGATCGCTAATCCTGACTGCCGTCGGACCGGATGTTAGCAAACTGCGGGTCTATTCGGAGTCGGCCAGGCCGCTAGCCTGCCAGCGCGTGCCATTGCGCGACGACGAAGGCCGGGTCGGTCGCCCATCCGGCCAGCACCAGCAGCGCGCCGGTCAGGAGCGGGTCGACGATCAGCAGCTCCGGGGCGGTCCCGGTGGTGAACGCGAACGGCTCGGGCAGCAGGTGGAAGCGGCGTCTCCAGGCCGGGAACCACAGCATGCAGCCAGAGTCGGTTAGCATGTCGCCGGCGATGTGGGTGCAGCAGCCCAGCAGCACCGCGAGCGGGATGAGCCGCAGGCCGTAGCCGAACCAGACCTCCCAGGACGCCACGCCGATCCCGATGAGGTCGGCGACGTGGCTCCGGGCGATGTGCAGGGCCTCCAGGCCGGCCGCCACGCTGAGCGTCATCAGCAGCGCGAGTCCCGCCTTCCCGCCCCAGTCCGAGCGGAAATGGCAGGAAATCCACGCCAGGCCGGTGAACAGCGCGATGCCGAGGAAGGAATGCGTCGCATGCCGGTGGCCGCCGCTGATCCGGCCGATCGTCCACGCGACCGCCTCCGACACCAGGCCGAGGGACCGGGCGGGCGACGACCCGCATTTGTCCAGGTCCGGGAGCAGCGCCATGCCCGCGGTCAGGCCGGCCAGGGCGGTGGTCTGCGGGATGGACATGTGCAGGAAGATCCCGGTCGCGATGCCGGTCACCCCGCCCGACAGCGCGTGCGAGTGCCCCAGCATTGAACGAATGCTAACGAATCCGCGCGAAGAGGCCCGGCGACACTCCGACGCGTGATCAGGCTTCTGGCCGGGTCGGCCCCGCTACCGGGCCGCGTCGCGCAGGCACCCGAACTCCGCCGCGAGAGTGTCCGCATTCCAGTGCGCATTCAGCCCGCTCGGGTTGGGCAGCACCCAGATTCCGGTGCCGCCGAGGGCTAGGTCCTGTGGTCCCACGGCCGCCTTTTTTTGTTCAAACGAAACCCGGTAGGCGGTCACCCCGACGACCGCGAGCCACCTCGGGGCCAGTGCCTGGGCCTTGGCGCGCAGCAGCAGCCCGCCCGCGCGAAGCTCGTCGGGCGAGAGCTCGTCCGCGCGTGCCGTGGCGCGGGCCACGACGTTGGTGATGCCCAGGCCCAGGCCCAGCAGGTCCTCCTGCTCGCTGGGGTCGAACTGACGCGGCGTGAAGCCGGACCGATGCAGCGCCGGCCAGAAGCGGTTACCCGGCCGGGCGAAGTGGTAGCCGGTGGCGGCCGAGTAGAGGCCGGGGTTAATGCCCGAGAACAGCACCCGCAGTCCCGGCGCGGCCACGTCGGGGATCGTCAGTTCCCGCGCGGCCTCCAGGTCGGCCCGGCTCGGGCGCCTGCGAGGACCGCCGGCCGGGGCCGGGCGCGCTGGCTCGCGGCGCGCTGGCTCGCCCGTGGTCATGGCCGCTGCCCGTCGGCGGCGGGGCGGGAGAACTCGGCTCGCCAGCGCCGCGGCGCCCCGGTCTCGCGGAGATCCTCGATCAGCACCGCCCGCAGGCCCGGGCTCGCCAGCGCCTCGATCTCCGGGCGGGTCAGCGCCCAGGGCGGCCCGTCGTCCGGCTGATCCGGCTCGCGGGCCCGCGCGACCGCCAGCAGCGTCCCGCCCGGCGCGGCTAGCCGCCCCACGCTGGCAATGGCGCTCGCCCGGGGCGGATCGGACAGCGCCTGCAGCGTGTTGCTCTCGATTACCAGGTCGTAGGCCTGCAGCCAGTCGGCCGGCAGGTTCAGCAGATCTCCCGTGGTGTACCGGACGCGCGAGCCCGGATGGCGACGCTGGGCGGTTCGCACCGCGGTCGCGGAGATATCGAACCCCATGGTGTCGAAACCACAGCCCGCGATGAACTCGGCGTCCTCGCCCAGCCCGCATCCCACCACCACGGCGCGGCGGCCGTCGCCCCGCAGCTGGCGGTCGCGCGCCCACTGCACCAGCAGCCTGCCGGGCGCGCCCTGGTCCCACGGGATTTCGACGTGGCCTGCCTCGGCGGCGGCGTAGACGCGCTCGAACCAGCCGGTGGGATCGTCGGCGGCGACGGACTCCGCGGCCAGCCGACGGGCCGCCTGTTCGCCAGGGGTCATGGGTCGCATGCTAAACCAGCAGTCCGCCGCCGACCCACGAGGGCGCTGGCCGTCAGTGTAGGAAGGTCCCGCCGGGCCGGTCTAGAGGGTGTCGGCAGGCTGGTCCCAGAGCCCGAGCCGCAGCGTGATGTCCAGGCCGCCCTCGGGCGGAATGCGCCGCCGCGATGGACTCGGCGATGGACAGGCCGAGGCCGGCGCCCCCGTCGGCCGACCGTCCGCCCACCCGCCAGAACGGCTCGAAGATCGCCGCCGCGGCGCTGCTCGGGACGTGCGCGCCGCTGTTGGAGATCTGGAAGACCGCGGTCTGCTCCTCCATGCCGGTCCGCAGCCGGATCCAGCCGGCCGGCTCGTTGTGCCGGACGGCGTTGTCGACGAGGTTCCAGATCAGCCGCTCCAGCAAGTGCGCGTCGCCGGCCGACGGCGCCGGATCGAGCCACGCCTCGACACGCAGGCCTAGCTCTCCGGCCCGGACCGCCGTCAGGTCCACCGCATCCTCGGCGACCGTCGCCAGGTCGACGAGCTCGCGGACGACCACGCCCTGGTGGCTGTCGGCGAGCGTGAGCAGCGCCTCGATCATGTCCTCGGCCGTGCCGATCGTCCGGCGGACGCGGGCGGCCAGGTCCTCGAGCTGCTGCGGCGAGCGCGAAGGCTTGGCCAGGGTCACGTCGATGGCGGTGCGCATGATGGTCAGCGGGGTACGCAGCTCGTGGGAGGCGTTGGCGACGAAGCGCCGCTGAGCCGCGAACGCCCGGTCGAGGCGCTCCAGCATGTCGTCGAAGGTGTCCGCGAGTTCCTTGAGCTCGTCTCCGGCGCCGGTCAGCGCGATCCGCTCGCCCAGATGCTGGTCCGACGCGCGGCGCGCGGCGTCGGTGATCGCCCGCACCGGGCGCAGGACGCGTCCGGCCATGACCCAGCCCAGGCCGCTGGAGGCCACGGTCATGACCCCGAGGCCCACCAGGGAGAACAGCAGCAGGTTGTGCAGAGCCCGCTGGCGCTGGTCCGCCGAGCCGGCGTTGAACTCGGCATTCTTGCAGGCGAGGACCGGCGGAGCGCTGGGTCCTGGATGAGCGCAGCCGTTGCGGAGCTTCGCGAGCTGCACGCTGGACTGATGTGTGCCGGCGGGAGAGCTAGCCGGCAGGCTGCTGGCGACCAGCCCGTAGGTGATGCCCAGCAGCGCGGAGCCAGCCGCCAGGAACAACGCCGCGTACGCCAGGGTGAGCCGGGTCCTGATCCGCCGCGGCCGCCGCCCCCGGATCCGGATCCGGCGCAGCCAGCCCTCGGGCTCCTGGGTCATGGCAGGCGGTATCCGCTGCCGACGACGGTCTCGATCAGGTCGGGCTCGCCGAGCTTGCGCCGCAGCCGGGCGATGGTGACGGTGACCGTGCGGGTAAACGGGTCGGCGTTCTCGTCCCAGACCCGGTCCAGCAGGTCCTCCGCGCTGACCACGCCCCCATCGGCGATGACGAGTTCCTCCAGGATGCCCAGTTCCTTGCGGGTCAGCGAGACCGCCCGCCCGGCCCGGCTGACCCGCCGCCGGGCCCGGTCCACGACGAGGTCGGCGCGGATGATGACCGGCGCCGAACCCGGCTGCCGCCGGGCCAGCGCCCGAACCCGGGCGACCAGCTCCTCGAAGGCGAACGGCTTGACCAGGTAGTCATCGGCGCCCAGGTTCAGGCCGTCCACCCGGCTGGCCACCGTGGCGGCGGCGGTCAGCATCAGGATGCGGGCGGGGGACGGGGAGGCGACGAGGGCGGCGCAGACGGCATCGCCGTGAATCCGCGGCAGGTCGCGATCGAGGACCACGACATCGTAGGAGTTGAGCAGGGCCTTCTCGATCGCGCTCGCGCCGTCATAGGCGACATCGGCGCCCACGCCCTGGTCGCGCAGGCCCTCGGCGATGTCGTCGGCCAGCTCGGGCTGATCCTCGGCCACCAGTACGCGCATGCGCCCATCCTGCCCCGGCCCGGGTCACATCCAGATCACAGCGCGTTCGCGGCCCGGACCCGCCGCGCCCTCGCGAGGTGCGGGTTCGTCGAGCTGGCGGCGTACCCGTGCCGCCGGCGGCTCGTCCGGCGTGATGCTGCTGTAACTGCGCCCGGCGTATCTCTGGTCCTGGCCGGCACCGAGTCGGCGAAAAGGAGGTCGCAGATGATGCGTATGACGTGCGGCGCGGCGGGAGCTGCGCTGGCGGTCGGTGTCCTCGTCGCGGGGCTCGCGGGCTGCTCGTCAGAGCCCGGCAGCACCGGAGTAGCAAGCCTGCCCGGGCACCGGGCGGCCGCCCGCGGGTCCGGCCCGATGACGACGCGGCAGGCCGACCAGGACCTGGTCGCCTTTGCCCGCTGCATGCGAGGCCACGGCGTTCAGATGTCTGACCCGTTCCACCGGCCCGGACATGCTGGCCTGAGCGTCGACCTGCCGACTCAGGACCCGGCGACCCACCTGGGCTACGTGGCCTGCCAGCACTTCCTTCAGCCCATCATCGCCGCCAAGCAGGCCGGAATGCCCCAGGCGAGCGCCACGCTGATGGCGGCCCTGACGCGATACGCGCAGTGCATGCGCGGCCATGACATCAGCATGCTCGATCCCACGCCGCAGGGGTCGCTGAACCTGGGCAACGTGCCCGGTGTCGCCAGCGACTTCGGCCGGTACACGCCGCAGTTCCGGTCGGCCGACTCCGCCTGCCGTCACCTGCTGCCGGCGGGCGTCCACGACAACGGGACGGGTCCGTGAGGCGCAGGCTGCTCGCCGGCGGCGCGGCCCTGACGATGGCGGCGATCGTCGGGGCCGTGGCCGCCATCGCCCTGGACGGCGGCTCGGCTCCGTCCGGACGGCCCGCCCGGCCGCCGGTGTCGACGGCCAGGGTGGTCCGGACCAACCTGGACGAGACGGTGCTGACCGAAGGCACGCTGGGGTACGCGCCGGCGCGGCCGGTGCTGAACAACGTCTCCGGCACCTACACCTGGCTGCCCGCCCCGGGCAGCCAGCTAACCGCGGGCGATCCCCTGTACCGCGTCGACGACCTCCCGGTCGTGCTGATGTCGGGACGGACCCCAGCGTGGCGGTCGCTCTCCCTCGGCATGACCAGCGGCCCGGATGTCAGGCAACTGCAGGCCAACCTGATCGCCGAGGGAGACGCGGCAGGCCTGCTGGCGGCGCCGACCGGGCAGTTCGACTGGGCCACGGCCGACGCGGTCGAGCGCTGGCAGGCCGCCCGCGGTTATCCGGTCACCGGGCAGATCGCCCTGGGCCAGGTCGTCTTCTTGCCCGAAAGCATCCGGGTCGGAGCGCCGCAGGTGGCACCCGGCGGCGCCGCCGCGCCGGGCCAGCGGCCGCTGATGGCGACTACGCAACGGCGGACGGTCACCGTGCCACTCAACGCCGACCAGCCGCCGGTCCACCTCGGCGAGCAGGTCTCGATCGTGCTGCCGTCCCAGGCCACCACGCCGGGGAAGATCACCGCACTGGGCCTAGCACCCGGCTCAGCTGGCTCAGGGGGCTCGGCCAGCCCGGCCGCGCCGGCTGGCCAGATCGTCATCACGCCGGCGCATCCAGCGGCCACCGGGACCGGCGCCGGCATCTCCGTGCAGGTATCGCTGTCGGTCCAGTCGGTCCGGCAGGTGCTGGCCGTCCCGGTTTCCGCGCTGCTGGCGCTGACCGGCGGCGGTTACGCGCTGGAGGTCGTCACGCCTGCGGGGCGGCATCGCCTCGTCGGCGTGCGCACCGGAGCCTTCGCCGGCGGCCAGGTTCAGGTCACCGGAACCGGGGTCGTGGCCGGGACCAGGGTGGTGACCGCCCAGTGACCGCGGGTCCGGCCGGCAGCCTCCCGGCCGCGGGCCCGGCCAGGGCTGGCCTGCTGCTCTGGGAGGTAACCAAGGTGCACTCGGGTTCGTCCCCGGTCGTCGCGCTGCGGTCGGTCACCGTCGGGATCCGGCCGGGCGAGTTCGCGGCGGTCGTCGGGCCGTCGGGCTCGGGGAAGTCCACGCTGCTGGCCGTCGCGGGCACCCTGGAGCGCCCCACCTCGGGCACGGTTCAGATCGCGGGCGTCGCGGTGCAGGGGATGGCGGACCGGGACCTGTCGAGCATCCGGGCCGCCCACATCGGCTTCGTCTTTCAGCAATTCCACCTGTTTCCCGGGCTGTCGGCGGCCGACAACGTGGCCAGCGGCCTCCTCTACCGGGGCGTGCCCGCCGCGCAGCGGCGCCGGGCGGCCGCGGCCGCGCTGGAGGAGGTCGGTCTCACGCACCGGGCCCGGCACCGGCCGGGCGAGCTGTCCGGCGGCGAATGCCAGCGGGTGGCGATCGCCCGGGCCCTCGTCGGCAGGCCGGCGATCATCCTGGCCGACGAGCCGACCGGCAGCCTGGACACGGCCACCGGGGCGGGGATCCTGGCCCTGCTGGGCGACCTGAACGCGCGCGGCCACACGATCGTGGTCGTCACCCACAGCCCTGAGGTGGCCGCCGCGATCCCGCGCCGGATCCAGCTCCGCGACGGCCAGGTCGAGCAGGATAGCGAGGCGGCATGAGACATCAGTCAGCCCCGTCCGGCCGCGAAACCGCGGCGACGCCGGCCAGCCGGCTGCGGAGCCGGGATCTGTGGCCCCTCGCGGCCCTCGGCCTGGCCAGCAAGCCGGCGCGTGCCGTCCTGTCCGCCCTGGGCGTGGCGCTCGGCATCGCCACGATGGTCGCGGTGCTCGGGATCTCGAGCTCCAGCCGGGCACAGCTGATCGCCCAGATCGACGCGCTCGGGACCAACCTGCTGACCGTCACGCCCAGCGACTCCGCCAGCGGTCCGGGCGTCACGCTGCCGCCGGAGGCGGTGCCGATGATCCGCCGCATCGGGCCCGTGACCGGGGCGGCCGGGATCGGTGACGTGGCGGCCAACGTCTACCGCAGCGACCGCATCCCGGCGGCGAGCACCGAGGCCATCACGGTGTACTCGGCGAGCCCCGGCCTGCTGGCCACCCTGCAGGGCCACCTCGCGAGCGGCGACTTCCTGACCACCGCGACCGCCCCCTACCGCGCGGTGGTCCTGGGCGCGGACGCGGCTAGCGCGCTCGGCATTGACCGGGCGGACGGCCGTGTCCAGGTCTGGCTGGGCAACCAGTGGTTCGCCGTGATCGGGATCATGGAGCCGCTGCCGCTTGCGCCGGAACTGGACCGGACCGCCCTCATCGGCTCGCCGGCCGCGACCCGGCTGCTGCACGCGCACGCGGCGCCCGTCCAGCTTTACGTCCGGAGCCGGCCCACGAGCATCGGCGCGGTCCAGTCGGTCATCGCGGCTACCGTCGACCCGGCGGCGCCCCAGGATGTGGCCGTCGCCAACCCGGCCGACGCACTCATCGCCAGGGCCGATGCCTCGGCCGCGTTCCAGGGCCTGTTCCTGGCCCTGGGCGCGGTGGCGCTGCTGGTCGGCGGCCTCGGGATCGCGAACGTCATGGTGATCGCGGTCCTGGAGCGGCGCGGTGAGATCGGCCTGCGCCGGGCCCTGGGCGCCCGCCGCGGACATGTCGCCGCCCAGTTCATGGTCGAGGCGGCGCTGCTGGCGGCGTCGGGCGGGACGGCGGGCGCCCTGCTCGGCGGCTTCGCGACCGCCGTCTACGCGACGGCGCGGCACTGGCGGACCGTGGTCCCCGTCCCGGTCCTGCTCGCGGCCGTGGCCGCGGCCGTCCTGGCGGGCGTGCTGGCCGGCCTCTACCCGGCGCTGCGCGCGGCCCGGCTGTCCCCGGCCGAGGCACTGCGTAGCAGCTAGCCAGCACTGCGTAGCAGCTAGCCAGCACTGCGGAGCAGCTAGCGCCGCGATGTCGGCAGGGCTGACTACATTCCTCCCATGACCACCGGACTGGCTGGGGCGCTCGCGGGGCTGAACGACGAGCAGCGCGCCGCGGCGGCGCACGAGGGCGGCCCGCTGCTGATCCTCGCCGGGGCCGGGACCGGGAAGACCGGGACGCTGGTCGCGCGGGCCGCCTGGCTGCGCGAGCAGGGCGTGCAGGCCAGCCGGATCCTCCTGCTGACCTTTACCCGCCGGGCCGCCGACGACATGCTGGCCCGGGCCCGGCCGGCGGACGCCCCGGCCGCCGACCGGATCTGCGGCGGGACCTTCCATGCCATCGCGCACCGGATCATCCGCGCGCACGCCGAGTCGTTCTCCCTGCCGCCCGAGTTCAGCGTGATCGACCCGGCCGACGTGGCGGATGTGCTGGACACGCTGCGCGCCGAGCATGACCTGGTCGGCACCAGGCGCCGTGCGCCGCGGGCCGCGACCTGCGCCGACATCTACACGCGCTGCGTCAACACCGCCGTGCCGCTCGCGAAGGTGGTCGCCGCCAGCTTCCCGTGGTGCGCGGATTTCGTCGCTCAGCTCGGCGGGCTGTTCCGCGATTACGGGGTCCATAAGCGAGCGCACGGCCTGGTCGACTTCGACGACCTGCTGCTGCTGTGGCGGGCGGCGCTGGCGGACGCGGCGGCGGGACCGGCGCTGCGCGGTCTGTTCGACGCGGTGCTGGTGGACGAGTACCAGGACGTCAACGCGGTGCAGGCGGACATCGTCCGGCTGCTGCGGCCGGACGGCTCCGGCCTGACGTGCGTCGGTGATGACGCGCAGGCCATCTATGCCTTCCGCGGCGCCGACCCGGCGCACCTGCGGGCGCTCGCCGGCTCCTTCCCCGACCTGACGGTGGTGCGGCTGGTGCGCAACTACCGGTCCCGCCATGGTGTCCTGCGGCTGGCCAACGCGGTCCGGCCGCAGTCCGCGGGCCTGGAGCTTGAGCTCACCGCGAGCCGGGATCAGGGCGGCAGCCAGTCACCGATGCTGGTCCGCTGCCACGACGAGGCGGCCCAGGCGCGCGAGATCTGCGCGCGAGTGCTGGCGGGACATGAGTCCGGGCTGCGGTTCACCGAGCAGGCCGTGCTGGTGCGGGCGGCCCACCACAGCGACCTGCTGGAGATCGAGCTGTCGGCGCGCGGCATCCCGTATGTCAAGTACGGCGGACTGAAGTTCACCGAGGCCGCGCACGTCAAGGACTTCATCGCCGCGGCCCGGGTGGTGGCCAACCCCGCGGACAACCTGGCCTGGTTCCGGCTGCTCCGCCTGCACGAGGGCATCGGACCGGTGCTGGCGCGCCGCGTGGTTGACGCGCTCGGGCTGACCGAGCCCGGGCCGCTGCGCCGGTGGCCGGACGCCGCGCAGGCCCTGCCGCCGCGGTTCCGGCCCGCGGTGTCGCAAACGGTGCAGCGGCTGATCGCCGCCGCGGACCTGGAGCGGACCGCCGACCGGGCGGCCGCCATCCTGGGGGCCCTGCACGATCCGGTGACCGCCCGCTACGCCGACGCCGGCGTCCGGCTGGCCGACCTGCAGCGCCTGGCCGACGCGGCCGCCAGCCGGCCGTCGCTGCACGAGGCGCTCGTGGAACTGGCGCTGGATCCGCCGGCCTCCGGATCGGATCTGGCCGGCCCGCCCCGGCTGGACGATGACTTCCTGATCATCTCCACCATCCACTCGGCCAAGGGCCTGGAGTGGCCGGTCGTGCACCTGCCCCAACTGGTGGACGGGGCCGTGCCCAGTGACATGGCGCTGGGCACGGAGGCCGGGCTGGCCGAGGAGGAGCGGCTGTTTTACGTGGCGGTCACCAGGGCCCGCGACCAGCTCTTTCTCTACGCGCCGCTGCGGATGCATCATCACCGGATGGCCCGCGACGACCGGCATAGCTACGCGCTGCTGACCCGGTTCCTCGATGCCGGGGCGCTGGCCCACTGCGAGATCGTGGACGCCGCCCCGCCGCCTCCCCTCATCCCGCACCTGCCGCCGCTGGCCCAGACGATCGACCTGGCGCTGGATGCCCTGTGGGGGGACGGCACGACGGCCGGGATTTAATCGGGACCTGCCCCTGTTACCCAGTCCGTGAGTAACCCCACCCTGCAGATCATCATCGCCAGCACGCGCCCGGGGCGGGTCGGCCCGTCGGTCGCCGCCTGGATCTACGAGCGTGCGGTCGCCCACGGCGGCTTCGACGTCGAGCTGATCGACCTCGCCGAGGTCAACCTGCCGATGTTCGATGAGCCCAAGCATCCGCGTTTCGGCGAGTACGTCCATCAGCACACCAAGGACTGGAGCGCCACCATCCGGCGCGGGGATGCCTATATCTTCGTCATTCCCGAGTACAACTACGGATTCAACGCTGCCGTCAAGAACGCGATCGACTACCTGAACGCCGAATGGCAGCACAAGCCGGTGGCCTTTGTGAGCTATGGCGGAGTCGCGGCCGGAACGCGGGCCGTCCAGATGCTCAAGCAGGTCGTCACCACGCTCAAGATGGTGCCGATCTTCGAGTCGGTCAACATCCCGTTCGTGCAGCAGTTCCTCGACGAGGACAGGCAACTGCAGCCCAACGCCATCATGGAGGAGGCCGCCGGGGCGATGCTGGACCAGCTGGCGCAGCTCGCGCATGCCCTTCAGGTGCTGCGGGAACCGGCCCCCGAGCCAGCCCGCTAGGACGGCCGCCGACACTAGCCGGGCGTACTGGGCACTGGTTGATTAACCGGGATACCTCGTCCGATAGTGACGTCCCGATTACCGTGCGTTTCCCGGTTCTCGCCACGCACGGCCCGCCGCGCGGCATTCTGGTCCCAGCACTGGACCAGGAATGCAGAAGGAGCGGTGCATGCGACGCGAATTCCCGCGAGTCCGGCCGGTCTGCGGCGTGGCCACCGCGCTGGCCGCCCTAGCGCTGAGCCTGGCTGGCTGTGGCGCCAGCCCGGCCGCCGGCTCGGCGTCCGCGGGAGCGACCGGGAAGGCGGGGCACCCGAAAGCGGCAAGCTCGCCCGATGACTCGCTGGCGTTATCGCACATGAAGGTGCTGACGAAGCTCAAGCAGGCGCAGTTATGTGGCCTGTTGTCCCCTTCCGCGGCGGCCAAGACCCTGGGCGGGCCGCCGGAAGCGCCCGTTTACTCCAGCGAAGCCCACCTAGGCATCACCTGCCAGTGGGTCAGGAAGGGGGCGGCCGCGGGCGGTTTTAACGAGCTCTACGTCGGGATCTCGATGACTACCGCCTGGACCGGGGCCCAGGCGGTGGACAAGCTGCTGCACGCCAGCTCGGTGACGATCGACGGTCACCCGGCCCTGGCCGTCGCCCGGCGGGCCACGCTCGGCTACGCCCAGGTGGACGTGGCCCTCGGCGGTGACCACGACCCGGTCGCGGAGTACCGGGCCCCGACGATGATCGGCACGCTCGCGCTGGCCAAGTCCGCCACGCCGCACATCCTCGCGTTTGGTTAACCTGCGCTGGAGATAGGCTGGGAGTTGGGGATCCGGCGAGGAGTTAGAGAATATGCATGATGAATCCTCATAGGTCACCGTTGCTGCTGTTGGCCTGCGCGGCTGCCGGTGTCACCCTGGCCGCTTGCGGGAGTAGTTCCAGCAGCACGACCCCGTCCGCTGGCCCGTCGTCGAGCTCGGCCGCGCCGGCCACCTCGGCGTCGTCTTCGGCGCCCGCGTCAACTGGCAGTTCCGCCGCCCAGGCGATCACGGCCAACTGGACCGCCTTCTTCAACGCCAAGACCCCGGTCGCCAAGCGGGTGAGCCTGCTGCAGGACGGGCAGGCGTTCGCCTCGGTGATCAAGTCTCAGGCCGGCTCCGGCCTGGCCTCCGAGGCCACGGCGAAGGTGACCAAGGTAACGGTCACCTCGCCGACTCAGGCGACCGTCACCTACTCGATCCTGGTGGGCGGCCAGACCGCGCTGTCGGGCAAGGCGGGTACCGCGGTGCTGCAGGGCGGCACCTGGAAGGTCGGCCTGGCCAGCTTCTGCGGCCTGCTGGCGCTCGAGAATGGCGGAAAGACGACAGGACTGCCCGCCGCATGTAGCTCCGCGGGCTAGCGTGTGATCCCGTCGGCCAGCCTGCCAGTCGGAGAACATGAGGCCACGCCGCGTCACGGCGGGCGCGGGCTGGCGCTCGCCGTGCTCGCCGTCATCTTGTTCCTGACATTCCTCGATAACACGGTCGTCAGCGTGGCCCTCGGCAGCGTTCAGGCGGACCTGCACGCGGGGGTCACGGCGCTGCAGTGGGTGGTCAGCGCCTACGCGCTCACCTTCGCCGGCATCATGCTGGCCTGCGGCATGATCGGGGACGAGTTCGGCCGCAAGAAGGTCATGCTCTGCGGGGTGGGAGTGTTCTGCGCCGGCTCGGTGCTGTGTGCCCTGGCGCCGAGCACCGGGGTGCTCATCGCCGGCCGCGCGATCATGGGCCTGGGCGCCGCCGCCAGCGAGCCCGGCACCCTGTCGATGCTGCGCCACCTGTATGTCGACGAGCGCGCCCGCAACCGGGCCGTGGGCGTGTGGTCCGCCGTGGCCGGACTCGCGCTCGCGGCCGGCCCGGTCATCGGGGGCGCCCTGGTCGGCCTGTGGAGCTGGCGCGCCATCTTCTGGTTCAACCTGGCGTTCGGGCTGGCGGCGCTGATAGCGGGCGTCGTCGTGCTGCCTGAGAGCGCCGATCCCGATGCGCACCGGGTGGACACGGCCGGCGCGCTGCTGGGCGTGGCCGTGCTGACGGCCTTCTCCTTTGCGATCATCGACGGCGAGAGCGCCGGGTTCGCGGCGACCAGCGTGGTGGTCCTGCTGTGCGTCAGCGCGGTGGCGGCCGCCGCGTTCTTCTGGCGGGAGAGCCGGGCCGCCCATCCGCTGCTGGACCTGGGGTTCCTGCGGGTTCCGCGCTTCCTGGCCGCCAACATGGTCGCGTTCTGCGCCTACTTCGCGACCTTCGCGGTCTTCTTCTTCTGCGCGCTCTACCTGCAGGAGGTCGTCGGGTACAGCGGCTATCAGATCGCGCTGATCTTCCTGCCGATGACGACGCTGATGATCGTCGCCTCGCTGCTGGCGGGCCGGTGGACCTCGGTGGTCGGCCCGAGATGGTCGATCCTCGTCGGCTGCCTGATGTTCAGCGCGGGGCTGCTGCTGACGACCTTCAGCCTCAGCACGAATCCGGCCTACGTCCCGCTGGCCGCGGCCCTCGCGCTGACCGGCATCGGCATCGGCACCACGGTGGTGCCCATTACCTCGTCGGTCCTGTCGGCGGTGCCGCCCGAAAGGTCGGGCATGGCCGCGTCGGCGGCGAACACGAGCCGGGAGATCGGCGCCGTCACCGGGGTGGCGATCCTGGGCGCGCTGGTCAATGCCCAGCTGCACGCCAGCCTCATCGGCCGGCTCAGGCACCTCGGCATCCCGGCCACGTTCCAGTCGATCGTGATCAATGCCATCGAGACGGGCGTGGTCCCGTCCAGCGGTCACAGCAAGGGCGCCGGCGGCGCGGCGGGCGCCGGACACGCCTCCCTGGTCCAGCAGGTGATCGAGGCCGCGTACGGCGCGTTCTATTCCGGGCTGCGCGCGGCGCTGTTCCTGTCGGCCAGCCTGGTCTTCGCTGCCGGCGTGGCCTCGTTCGTGCTGCTCAGCCAGGACGGCGGGGGGCGGGCGGAGCGCACCCCGACGTCACTGGACGGTGATCAGGCCGCGTAGGTAGGCTGCCTGGCCGACGTGCTGGAGGTCATCGGAGATCACGCTGACCAGCCGCACGCCGAGAGTGACGGGCGGATCCCAGCTCGTATCCACGACCCGGTCCAGGTCCTGGTCCGTGAGGCCCGGCAGGTACCGGAGCGTCCGCTGGTAGACCGCGTCGTGGTAGCCGGTGAGCAGCTCGGCCGACTTCACCTGGACCGCCGCGACCTCCCCCGATCCGTGGCCGTAGCCGGTCGCCGACGGCAGGAACGGCAGGTCGAAACGTTCGGCCCAGCCATCGGCCATCCACACCTGCTCGGTGCCTGCCACGTCGGCGATGTGGTCGTCCTGAATTCTGGTCAGGTGCCACACCAGCCAGGCGATGGAGTTGGCGGCGCCGTCCGGGCGCAGCGCCAGCTGGTCCGGCGCCAGACCGTCCACGCACTGGTGCACTTCGTAGCGAACCCTGCCGAAGGCGTCGGCCAGCAGGTCGGCTGTTCTCATTCCAGGTTCCTCTCCGCCGCGGCCGGGGTCGCGGACGACAGCACAGCACCCTCCCGGCTCCGATCCTGGCACTAGGAGCTTGCGAGCGCTCGATGCTGTGAGCTGCCCCGGGCGCCGCATCTTAGTCTGCCCGAGCGAAAGTGGCATGTGGTTGCCAGGCGGCGCTGGCGGATCTAGGTTGCGGGCCATGCACAGCGTCGACGCGACCACCGAGCAGATGATCCGCTCCGTCCTCGCCTATGCCGAGAACCGGCTCCGGCTGGACCCGGTGCCGCTGGACCGGGGCTCCCGAGATCCGGCCGAGCTCGAAGCCGCGCTCGCCGGGCTGCTCAGCGAGGAGGGGCATAACCCGGATCAGGTCCTCGGCGTGTACGCGGCCACGGTGGCGCCCGCCGTAATCTCCGCGGACAGCCCGCGCTTCCTGGGCTTCATCCCCGCCGCGCCCACCAAGGCATCGCTGCTGTTCGACATGCTCATCTCCTGTGCCTCCATCCAGGGGATCTCCTGGCTGGAGGCGGCGGGCGCGATCCACGCGGAAAACCAGGTGCTCGCCCTGATCGCCGACCGGGCGGGGCTTCCGGCGCGGGCGGGGGGCTGCTTTGTCTCCGGCGGGTCGGCGGCCAACCTGTCTGCCCTCGCGGTCGCCCGCGAGGTCGCCAAGCGCGCGAACGCCGACGGCCCGCGGGCCGGCCAGCGCTGGCGCGTGGTGGTCGGGTCCGACGTGCACTCCTCGGTCGCGAACACGCTGCGGCTGCTGGAGATGGACCCGCTGGTCGCGGCGTCGCCTGAGCACCAGCTAACCGGTGCCGCCGTGCAAGCCGCTATCGAGGCGGACGGCGACCCGGGCTCCGTCGCCGCGGTGGTGGCCACCTCGGGCACCACGAACGCCGGCATCGTCGATGACCTGGCCGGCATCGCGGCCGTGGCGCGGGCGCACGGCTGGTGGTTTCATGTCGACGGCGCCTACGGGGGCGCGGGCCTGTTCGCGCCGAGCGTGCGGGACCGCTACGCCGGCGTCGAGTGCGCGGATTCCTTCGTGGTGGACCCGCACAAGTGGCTGTTCGCTCCGTTCGACTGCGCGGCGCTGCTCTACCGGGATCCGGCGACCGCGCGATCCGTGCACCGGCAGGACGCCTCGTACCTCGACGTCATCCACGACCAGCCGACCGAGTGGAATCCGACGGACTACGCCTACCACCTGACCAGGCGGGCCCGCGGCCTGCCGCTGTGGTTCTCGCTGGCCGTGCACGGCGTCGCCGCCTATACCGCCGCGATCGAGGCCGCGCTCGAGCTGGCCAGGGGCGCGGCCGCGGAGATCCGCGCCCGCAGTTACCTGGAGCTAGTCCGGGAGCCCGACCTGTCCGTGGTGCTGTTCCGCCGCACGGGCTGGGGTCCCGATGACTACGCGCGCTGGGCGGATCGGCTGCTCGCCGATCAGGTGGCGTTCATGCCGCCCACCTCGTGGGAGGGGCAGAC
>Ga0208220_1000468_pt1 | contig 16816 bp, 21 predicted proteins | sample NGESurdeep092012_9_FD_184484 | JGI IMG/M metagenome (GOLD analysis project Ga0208220, IMG submission 184484) | Arctic peat soil microbial communities from Barrow, Alaska - NGEE Surface sample F53-1 deep-092012 (SPAdes) | ecosystem: Environmental > Terrestrial > Soil > Wetlands > Peat ... | reverse complement strand
CCGGTCCTCCATCCACTTGACCGGCCGGCCGGTCACCATGGACCCGACGATGGCGCAGATGTAGCCGGGGTAGACGGGGACCTTGTTGCCGAAGCCGCCGCCGACATCCGGGGAGATGACCCGGATCTTGTGCTCGGGCACGCCCGCGACCAGCGCGTACAGGGTCCGGTGGGCATGCGGCGCCTGCGAGGTCGACCAGACGGTGAGCTTCCCGCTGATGGCCTCCAGGTCGGCCACCATGCCGCAGGTCTCCAGCGGCGCGGGATGGGAACGCGGGTACAGCATGTCCTGCGTCACCACGACGTCGGCGCGGGCAAACACCGCCGCGGTCGCGGCCTCGTCGCCGGCCTCCCAGTCGAAGATGTGGTTGTCGGTCTTGCCCGGCAGGTCGTCGCGGACCACCGGGGCGTCCGGATCCAGGGCCCGCTCGGCGTCGATCACCGGGTCCAGCGGCTCGTAGTCGACGTTGATGAGCTCCAGCGCGTCACGGGCGGAGTACCGGTCCTGGGCCACGACGAACGCCACCTCCTGGCCCTGGTACCGGACCTTGTCGGTGGCCAGGACCGCCTGCACGTCCTGGGACAGCGTCGGCATCCAGGCCAGGCCGCGGCCGGCCAGCGTCTCGCCGGTGATGACGGCCTCGACCTTCGGGTGGGCCAGCGCGGAGGCGATGTCCACGGAGAGGATCCGGGCGTGCGCCAGCGGGCTGCGCAAGATCGCGCCGTGCAGCATCCCGGGCAGCTGGATGTCGTCCACGAACAAGCCTCGCCCGCGGATGAACCGCGCGTCCTCCTTCCGGCGCACCGGCCCGTAGGCCCCGGTGGCGGCGGCCGGCGCTGCCGCACCTGTCCCGCCGGTCGCGCTGGTCACGCGGTCACCTCCGCGCCGCCGTCGGGCTGGCCCCAGTCGGCGTTCTTACTTGCCCACAGGATCGAGCGCACGATGTTCTCGTAGCCCGTGCACCGGCAGATCTGCCCGGATATCGCCTCGCGGATCTCGTCGGCCGACGGATCCGGGTGATGATCGAGCAGCCACCGGGCCGTCATCATCATGCCCGGCGTGCAGAAACCGCACTGCAGACCGTGGCACTGCGCGAATCCCTCCTGCACCGGGTCCAGCCGCCCGCCGTGCTCCAGGCCCTCGACCGTCAGCACCCGGTGGCCGTCGGCCATGGCGGCCAGGACCGTGCAGGACTTCACCGGGGTGTCATCCAGCCACACCACGCAGGCTCCGCAATTTGAGGTGTCGCAGCCCCAGTGCGAGCCGGTCAGCCGCAGGTCGTCGCGCAGGAAATGGATCAGCAGGAGCCGCGGCTCGACCTCGCGCTTGTAGACCGCGCCGTTGACGGTGACGGTGATCTGCATGTCAGGCGGCCGGTCCGGCAACCGCCCGGAGCCGGGCCTTGCGCAGCGCCCGGGTGGTGAGCTCGCGGGCCAGATGCCGCTTGTAGTCGGCCGGGCCGCGCTGGTCGGCGCTGGGATTGCAGTGCTGGGCCGCGATCTCGCCGCCCCGGGCGAAGATCTCCTCGGTGGCCGCCGCGCCGCGCAGGAAATCCTCGGCCTCGACGGCGGAGAAATGCCGCGCGCCGACGGCCGACAGGCCGATCCCGACCTCGGCGATCATGTCGCCGCGCAGCCACAGCGCGGCCCCGGCCGCGCCGACGGGCCAGTCCCCCACGCGCCGGCCCACCTTCTCGTAGGCACTGCCAACCCGGCTAGCACTGCCACCCTGGCTAGCGCCGTTTTTCGAGCCGCCCCCGGCAGGCCTGATCGCGATCCGGATCTCCGTGAGAATCTCGCCCGGCGCTACCACGGTCTCGTAGGGAGCCGTGTGGAAGTCCCGGGCCGACACGGTCCTGGTCCCCTGCTGGCCGCGGATCACCATGGTGGCCCTGAGGGCCGCGAACGTCGCTGACAGGTCTTCCGAGGGATCGGCCTGGCACAGCGAGCCGCCGATGGTGCCCCAGTTGCGCACGATGGGATCGGCGATCACCTTCTCCGCGTCGTGCAAGATCGCGAACAGCTCACCCGCCACGGCCGAGTCCAGCAGCTGCGCGTGCCTGGTCAGGGCGCCGATCCGCAGCTCGCCGCCGGTCACCGTGAGGTAGGAGAGCTCATCGAGCCCGTTGATGTCGACCAGCGTCTCGGGCTGCGCGAGCCGCAGCTTCATCATTGGGATCAGGCTGTGGCCGCCGGCCAGGACGCGCGCCTCGGGACCAAACCTGGCCAGCAGGTCGAGCGCGTGCTCGACACTGGCGGCCTTCTCGTATTCGACGTGCGCCGGAACCTGCATGCGTCCTCCCCGTGCCTCAGCACGCGTTTTGAGTCTACGAGGGCTGCGCGTCCCGCCGCGCCGCCGGCCGCCGGCGGCGATCGCCTGCTCACCTGGGCGATAATCGACAGTGTTATGACGCTGACTCAGCTGAACGCGTTCGTGCTGGTCGCCCGGCTCGGCTCGGTGACGGCCGCGGCCAGTGCGCTCGGCGTCAGCGAGCCGGCGGTGTCCCAGGCGCTGTCGGCGCTCCGCCTGCACCTCGGGGACCAGCTCGTGACCCGCGGGCCCGGCGGCATGACCCTGACCGCGGGCGGCTCCCGGCTGCTCGCGACTGCCTCGCAGATCGTCGTGCTCGGCGCGGAGGCGCACGCGGCGGTCCGGGCGGCTCAGGGCGCACCCGAGCAACTGCGGATCGTGGCGACCTCGGCGATCGCGGAATTCGTGCTCAGTCCGCTGACGGAGGCGTTCACCCGGCGGTACGCCGGCTCGGTCGAGATATCGACCGGGGTGGCGGTCACCAAGGAGATGCAGGTCCTGGTGGCCAACCGGCTGGCGGACGTCGCGATCGGCTCCAGCATCACCCCGGACCCGGCCCTCGCGGTGGTGACCGAGCCGATCTTCCGGTATCGCCTCGTCGTCGTGGCCGCCGGGCACTCCCGGCCGCCCGGCCATCCCGGCCAGTGGCGGTGGCTCGTCGACCCGTCCGGCACCGATCCCGACAGCGACACCGGCCAGTTGCTGGCCCTGCTCGGGATCCCGGACGCCCGGATCGGCGTCTTTCCCAACCAGACCGCCGCGTGGGCCGCCGCCGCCGACGGAACGGGGGTGGCCCCCGCCGTGGAGCACCTGGTCGCCCAGCAGCTGCGCCGGGGCGAGCTGTCGCTGCTGGAGCTGCGCGGATCGCCGATGGAGGCCTGCTGGAACGTAACGCTGCTGGAACGCCAGCAACGCAGCGCGGCCGCCAGCGCCTTCCGCCGGTTTCTCGGAACCCCGGAGGCCATGCAGCTCATGCGCGCGCCGGCGGCCGGAGTCCCGCCGTCCCGGTTCCGGCCTCCGGTGTACGTCACGATCTGGAGCTGACCGCCCGGGCGGCTCCCCGTGGTCACGAGTTAAGCAAGAACTTATTCGCCTGTTGCTTTCGGGATCAGCAAGGCGAAGTATCGGGTCTCATCGCATACAACGGTGCCTTTGTGGTGCCGCCAGAAGCGGGAGCGTGCGCATGAGGATCGAGTCCGACGGACACAGCCAGGGCAATCCGCGCCTGTTCGAGCTGGTCGAGCACGCCCCCAAGACCGGGAAGAGCCCCACCGTCTGGGCCTGGCCGGAACTGATGGACTACCTCAAGATCGCCGGCCAGCCGGTTTCCGGCCCGTGGCCGCCGCACCAGGAGCCGCGCCCCGACCCCGAGGCGGAGTCGGGGCCCGTGGCCGTGCCCGACCCGGAGGCCCCCCCGCGCCGCTCCGAAGCACAGCGCCTCTCGGAAGCCCAGCGCCTCAGCCGCTCGGAAGCGCCGGGTTCCGATAGCCGCTCGGAAGCCCCCGGCCTGCCGGTCGACGCGCTGGACCCCGATCCTGACCCCGGCCTGGGCGGCCAACCTCCCGCCGACGAGGCCTGATCCGCGGTTATCGGCCGAAGAAAGGACAGTGAAGGATCTTATGTATCCGTCTCGGTTCCGCTACGAGGCACCGCGCTCGCTCAACGAGGCGATCGCGCTGCTGCGCGACGGCGGTGATGACGCCAAGGTGATGGCCGGCGGCCAGAGCCTGGTCCCGCTGATGAAGCTGCGTTTCGCATCGCCGGAACTGATCGTCGATATCAACAACGTGCCGGGCCTGGCCTATCACCGCCAGGATCCCGATGGCAGTCTGCACGTGGGCGCGCTGTGCCGGCACGCGGAACTCGAGCGCTCGGCCCTGCTGGAAAGCACTCAGCCCACCATGGCCGCGGCGGCGCCGCTGATCGCCGACCCGCTGGTGCGCAACCGCGGCACCCTGGTCGGCTCGCTGTGCCACGCCGATCCGCAGGGCGACTGGGCGTCGGTGACCATGGCGCTGGGCGGCTCGGTCGTCGCCCAGGGCCCGGGTGGCCGGCGGATCATCCCGGTCGCCGACTTCGTCACGGGCCCGTTCCAGAACGTCCTCGACCCGGCCGAGATCGCCATCGAGGCGGTGATCCCGGCCGCGCAGGGCACCCGCTCGGGCGGCTACCTGAAGCTCGAGCGCCGGGTTGGCGACTTCGCGACGGTCGGAGTCGCGGTGGCCGTGGAAACCTCTGGCAACGTCGTGACCAGGGCGGGCATCGCCCTGACGGGGGTCGGCGGCGCCACCATCGCGGCCACGGAGGCGCAGCAGGCGCTGGTCGGCCAGCCGCTGAGCGCCCAGACCATCGAAATGGCCGCCGCGCTCGCCGCGGGGGCGGCCCGGCCCAAGACTGATCATCGGGGCAGCGCGGAATACAAGCGGCACATGGTGCACACGTTCGTGACGCGCATCCTGAGCCGCACGGAGCCGGTCGCGGAGAGGGCAGCCTGACATGACGACTGTGTACGACGATCTCAGCGATGCCGAGGCCGGCGATGTCCCGGTCAACCGGATCAAGTTCACGATCAACGGCAAGAAGAAGATCGCCGAGGTGGAGCCGCGGCTGCTGCTGTCGCACCTGATCCGCCGCGGCCTGGGGCTGACCGGCACGCACATGGGCTGCGACACGACCAACTGCGGTGCCTGCACGGTGCTCGTCGACGGCCGGGCCATCAAGTCCTGCACCATGCTGGCCGTCCAGGTCGACGGCCACGAGATCACGACCGTGGAGGGCCTGGCCAGCGCCAGCGAGCTGCACCCGCTGCAGGAAGGCTTCAAGGAGGAGCACGGCCTGCAGTGCGGGTTCTGCACGCCGGGGATGATGCTGGCCGCCAAGCAGCTCCTGGCGGAGAACCCGTCGCCGACGGAGGAAGACATCCGCTGGGCGCTGTCGGGCAATCTCTGCCGCTGCACCGGCTACCAGAACATCGTGAAGTCGGTGCTCTGGGCGGCCGACAAGCTGCGTACCCAGTCAGTTGATAGCACTGAAGCGGGAGGCTGAAGGTGTCGCAGGCGCTAGACGAGATCAAGATCGGCGGGCTGGGCGCGAGCCGCAGGCGGGTCGAGGACAACCGCTTTATCCGCGGCACCGGCAACTACACCGACGACATCACCCTGCCCGGCATGCTGCACATGGAGATCCTGCGCAGCCCGCTGGCGCACGCGCGGATCAAGTCGATCGACGCCACCAAGGCGTGGGAGGTCCCCGGCGTGCACCTGGTGCTCACCGGCGAGATGATGGCGACCCGCAACCTGGCGTGGATGCCGACGCTCTCCTACGACACCCAGGCGGTGCTGGCCACCGACAAGGTCCGGTTCCAGGGCCAGGAAGTGGCCTGCGTCATCGCCGATGATCCCTACATCGCCAAGGACGCCTGCGAGCTGATCGATGTCGAGTACGAGCCGCTGCCGGCGATCGTCAACCCTACGCAGGCCCTCGCCGCCGACGCGCCCGTCATCCGCGATGACAAGGAAAACCAGCCCGACAACGTCATCTACAACTGGGAGGTCGGCGACCGCGAGGGCACCGACCGCGCGTTCGAGCAGGCCGACAAGATCTCCCGGCTCCAGCTGCACTATCCGCGCTCGCACCCCTCGCCGATCGAGTGCTGCGGGTCGATCGCGGACTTCAACCGGTCCACCTCGAAGCTCACGGTCTACATGACGAGCCAGGCGCCGCACATCATCCGCGCCGCCGTCGCGCTGGTGGCCGAGATCCCCGAGCACATGATCCGGATCATCTCCCCGGACATCGGCGGCGGCTTCGGCAACAAGGTCCCGGTCTACCCCGGCTACGTCTGCTCGATCCTGGCCTCGATCCTGCTGGAGCGGCCGGTCAAGTGGATCGAGGACAAGTCCGGCAACCTGATCTCCACGGGCTTCGCCCGCGACGTCTACCTCGACGGCGAGATGGCGCTGCGCGAGGACGGGAAGATCCTGGCCGTCCGGATGCGCACCGACGCCGACCACGGCGCGTTCTTCGCCGACGCCCAGCCCAGCAAGTTCAAGATCGGGCTGATGCACTCCACCTTCGCCGCCTACGACGTGCCGGTCGGGCACATCATGGCGCGCGGCACCTACACCAATAAGGCGCCCGGCGGGGTGGCCTACCGGTGCTCGTTCCGAGTCACCGAGGCCATGTTCTTCCAGGAACGGATGATGCACGCCGCGGCCATTGACCTGGGGATGGACCAGGCGGAGTTCCGGCGGGTCAACTTCGTCCGCGACGACGACTTCCCCCATCGCACCCCGTTCGGCTTCCTGACCGATTCCGGCCAGTACGGCGAGTGCCTGGACGTCGGCCTGAAGGCGGTGGGCTACGAGGACTTCCTCCAGCAGAAGGAGGAGGCCAAGAAGAACGGCCGGCTGCTGGGCCTGGGCATCTCCACCATGACCGAGCCGCTCGGGGCCGGCAACAGCCGCGAGTACGACATCCTCGGCATCAAGATGTTCGACTCGGCCGAGCTCCGGGTGCACATGACGGGCAAGGCCATCGTCCGCACCGGCGCGAAGACCCAGGGCCAGGGCCACGAGACGACCTGGGCCCAGATCGTCGCCCACGAGCTGGGCATCCCGGCCGAGGACATCGTCGTCGAGGAAGGCGACACCGACACGGCGCCGTTCGGCATGGGTACCTACGCCTCGCGATCCACCCCGGTGGCCGGGGCGGCGGTCGCCATGGCCTCGCGCAAGGTCCGCGCCAAGGCGCGCAAGCTGGCGGCGCACCTGATGGAGGTCTCCGAGGAAGACGTCGAGTGGGAGCTGGGCCGGTTCTACGTCCGCAGCGCCCCCGACCGCGGCGTGACCATCCAGGAGTGCGCGATGGCGGCCTACAGCAACATGCCCGACGGCATGGAGCCCGGCCTGGAGAGCGTCTCCTACTACGACCCGCCCAACCTCACCTGGCCGTTCGCCTGCTACATCGTCACGGTCGAGGTGGACCCGGAGACCGGCGTCTGGGACGTGCTGAACATCGTCGCGGTGGACGACTGCGGGGTCCGGATCAACCCCATGATCGTCGAGGGCCAGATCATGGGCGGCCTGACCGAGGCCTACGCGATGGCCAACATGCAGTTCCAGACCTACGACGCGGACGGCAACTGCGTGGGCGCGAACTACATGGACTACCTGCTGCCGACCGCCTGGGAGACGCCGGGCTTCGAGCTGCACAGCGAGATCATGACGCCGTGCCCGCACCACCCGATCGGCGCCAAGGGCATCGGCGAGTGCGCCGCCGTCGGCGGCCCGGCCGCGTTCGTCAACGCGGTCATGGACGCGATCGGCGACACCGGGGTGCGCAACGTCGACATGCCCCTGCTGCCCGACCGGGTCTGGGAGGCCATCAAGTACCGCCGCGACGTCTCGGGCGCGCCGCCCGTACGCTCGGACGACTGACGGGGGGACTGCGTGATGGACAGCTGGGACGTCCTGCAGGAAGCCAGTGACCTGGCCCGCCGCGGAGAGGCTTTCGCGCTGGCGACGGTCGTGTGGCGGCAGGGGCCGTCCTCCAGCCAGCAGGGCTCGCGGGCGATCATCACCGCCGCGGGCGAGCTGCGCGGGTGGATCGGCGGGGCGTGCGCGGAGCCGGTCGTTATCCGCGAGGCCCGGCAGGTGATCGCCCAGGGCACCGCGCGCCTGCTGCTGCTGGGCACGCCCGGCCAGTTCGGCGCGGCGGTCCCGGACGGGATGACGGTGGTGCCGATCTCGTGCCAGAGCGAGGGCGCGCTGGAGGTCTACATCGAGCCCGTCGTGCCCGCGCCGAGCCTGCTGGTCATCGGCCACTCCCCGATGGCGCACAAGCTCACCGAGCTGGCCCGGTCGGTGGGCTGGCGGGCCGAGCTTATCCCCGGCGGGGACTTCACCACGGCGGACGCGAGCGAGAGCTCGATGGTCGTGGTGGCCACCCAGGGCCACGGCGACGAGGAGATCGTCGAGCGGGCCGTGGCCGCTCACCCGGCCTATCTCGGCCTGGTGGGCTCGCGGCGCCGGGGCGCCGCGGTGCTCGGCTACCTGGCCGACCGCGGCGTGCCGCAGGACCAGCTCGACCGGGTGCGAGTCCCGGCCGGACTGGACCTCGGGCCGACGTCGCACCAGGAGATCGCGGTTGCCATCCTGGCCGAGCTGGTCCAGGCCCGGGCCGCCGGCACGCTCGGCAGGCCGCCAGCGCCGGGCGCCCCCGCAGCGCGGGGCACCGTCGCGGCGCCGGCCGAGGCCGTGGACCCGGTCTGCGGGATGACCGTGGAGGCGGCCCCGTCCAGCTACCCGCTGGAGTACGCGGGCACGACGTACTACTTCTGCATGCCGGGCTGCCGCCGGAAATTCGAGGCCGATCCCGCCGCCTACGTGAAGAAAGAGTCCCGATGCTGATCAAGAACGAGTTCGAGGTCGCGCAGCCGGTCGAGAAGGTGTGGCAGTTCTTCGAGAACATCCCGCAAGTGGCGGCCTGCCTGCCCGGTACGGAGCTGACCGACGACCTCGGCGACGATAAGTACGAGGGCAAGGTCGCCATCCGCATGGGCCCGGTGAAGCTGCAGTTCGGCGGCACCGCGCACATCACCGAGCGTGACGAGGCCGGCAAGCGCCTCGTCGTCGACGCCAGCGGTTCCGAGATCCGCGGCCGCGGCCAGGCCAGCATGGTCGTGACGGCCACGCTGACCCGCTCCGGGCGCGGCACCAAGGTGGGCGTCACGCAGGACCTGCAGCTGTCCGGCGCCGCCGCGCAGTACGGCCGCGGCATGATCTCCGACGTCACGAACGTGCTCATGCGCGACTTCTCGACCAACCTGCAGAACCGGATCGACGCCGCCGACCGCGGGCTGTCACCCGATCAGGTCGCCGCGGCCCGCCCGGCGAGCGGGTTCGCGATCGGGCTGCGAGCCGCCCAGATGGCCCTGAGCCGCGTGTTCCGGCGGTTCTTCCTGCCCTACCAGGCCAACCCGAGCTGAGGAGGACCAACCATGGTGCTGTGGTGGATCGGCAACGCCGTCCTGCTGGTCGTGATCCTTCCCGTCGTGATCGCCCTGCTCAACCGGGTGCTTGCCGCGGTGGAGCGGATCCGGGCGGCCACTGACCAGATCCTGGCCGGCGGGGTGGGCCTCGTCGGCGAACTGCACGACGTCCCGGACTTGCTGGCGACGACCGACAAGACCATCGAGGAAGTCTCGGTCGGCGCGGTCCGCTACGCAGGCTCCGTCGCCAAGCTGCTGGGCTAGCCCGACCACGGGGCTGACCCGCACACCAGAAAGGAGAACGGCCATGCCAGCTGCCGCCTGGGTGACACTGATCATCGCCGCGCTGATCATCGCGATGACCGCGATAGGCCTGCTACGGGTCATCTTCCATCTCAAGCAGGTCCGCGCGACGCTCGTCGCGACCACCGGGGGCGTGCAGGCGGTCGCGCAGCTGACCAGCACGGTGCCCGCGCGGCTGACCTCGGTCAACGCGAACCTGAAGCCGGTTCGTGATTTCTGCGAGACGGTCTGATACCCCAGAAAGGGCAGGACTGACCAATGGAACCGCATACCGCGCTCGCCGTGGCGGCCGCCGGGACCGGCACCAGCCACTTCGGCTGGATCCTGGGCTACATCATCGGCATCGTGATCGTGCTGGTCGTCGTGGCGCTCGTGGTGCCGATCCTGCTGCTGGCCCGCTCGATCGGCAAGGAAGCGCCGAAGATTAACGACGCGCTGACCCAGGCGGTGGACAACACCGCCCCGCTCGGCGCGCTGCGCACGACGATCGAGCACGCCACGATCATCATCGGCGGCCTGCAGCGCGGCCGCGCCAGGCTGGGAGGGTAAGCGATGCACACGCTGGCCATGTCCGGAACGACGCACACCCTGTGGGTGAGCGCGATCATCGTAGGCTTTGTCGTGGTGCTCGCCGTCGCGGCCCTGCTGAGCCTGCTCATCTATCTCGTGAAGATCATTGACCGCCGCGTCGTCGAGGTGCGCGACACGCTCAAGGCAGCGGCGGCGAACACCGCGGACGCCGCGCTCATCCCGGCGGTCGCCGGCGGGGTAGAGGCGGTCCTGGCCGAAGGTCTCCAGCACCACCTGTTCCTCGGCCGCGTGCTGGGAAAGGTGAAGTCATGACCCTGCTGGTCGTCCTTACGGTGGTCGACATCGTGCTGCTGGCCGCCGGGCTGGCGTTCTACCTCTACTGGGCCGGAACGCTGCTGACCCGGATCGCCGCGAACCTGGAGGAGTCGGCAGAACTCGTCGCGACGATCAAGGCCAACGCCGCGGTCATCGAGCCCGCCGTGGAGCACATCAACCGCGCGGGCGGCGTGGTCGCCGGCGCGCTGCCGCTGCTGTACGGGATGGCGGAGGGCATCGTCACGGGCGTCACCCCCGCCGCCGAGCCGCCGGCGGAACCAGCGGTGGCCCGCCCGGCCTCGGGCCGGCGCCGTTCCCGGCTGCACGACGCGGTCGGCTTCACGCCACGCGGCTAGCCGCGGGCGGAAACGCCACCCATGATCACCACCGTTTGGCCGCGCCTGCCGCCGCAGCACGGTGGTGATCACTCGGAAGTGACCGGCTCGGCTAGCCGGGCGCGCCCTGATCCGGGCCGCGCCGGGCCACCGGGCCGGTCGTGGGTGCGGTGTACTCCCCGATCCATTCGTCCTTCCACGACTGGTCATACTGCTGCTGATTACAGCGCGGCTGGTAGACGGCCATAAGCTCGCGAGCGATCTGCTCCCGGTGCGCCGGGGTGCCGCCCGGCACCTCGTAGGTGGCGATGTACACCTTCCAGCGGGATCCGGCCCGCTTCACCCAGCAGTGCGCCCGGGGGTGCTGGAACGGGAAGCGCTGCGCGGCCAGGTCGTCGGCGTGGCCCACGTAGATCACGGCGTAGCGCTCCGGCTTGGTCTCCGGGTCGGGCTTGTACATGATCACGTAGACGGCCGCGCTGGCCGCCGGGGTCCAGCCGCCGAGCAGGCGCGGCCCTTCGAACGGATACCCGGCGAGCGAGCCGAGCCGGATCACAGCTCGATGTCCTCGTCCTCGCTGATGGCCTCGGCGCGGACGACGGGGGCCTCCGGCAGCCCGGCCCGGACCGCGGCCGCCGCGAACTCGGCGGTGGCCTTCTCCACCGCCTCCTCGCGGCTGCCGGCCTGGACCACCAGCTGGGCGCCGTAGCGAGGGGTGCCGATCCCGGTGGCGATCCCCTCGCAGGCCGCGACCGCGTCGGCCAGCTCGACGATCTCCTCGCGGGTCAGCACCCGGTCGCCCTCGGCCTCGATCCCCACGCTCCATCTCACCGGGCACTCCTAGTTCAGGGTCAGCTAGTTCAGGGTCGGCAGCAGCGCCGCGAGCTCTTCCAGGCTGCTCAGGTCGTGGCCGGATAGCAGGAGGTCGATGTGCGGGGCCGCCGCCATCATCCCCACGGTGCTCGGCCGGAAGCTCGGGTCATTGCCCTTGTGCGGGTTCATCCATACCAGTGTGTGACACAGCCGGGCCAGTCGCTCCATGGCAGTGGCCAGGAGGGCCGGATCCCCGCGGTCGAGCCCGTCGGAGCAGATCACCACGACCCCGCCGCGGCAGAGGCCGCGCCGGCCCCAGTCCCGGACGAAGGCGTCGACCGACTCGCCGATCCTGGTGCCGCCCTCCCAGTCGAACACCGCCTGGGCGGCCCGCTCCAGCGCTTCGTCCGGACGCCGGGTCTGCAGCGCTTTGGTGATCCGGGTGAGCCGGGTGCCGAAGCAGAAGACCTCGACCCTGGCCGCCGCGCGGTTGGCGGAGTAGGCGAACTGCATCAGGTTGCGCGAGTAGTCGGCCATCGACCCGGAGATGTCCAGGATCAGGATCAGCGGCCGCAGCCGGATCCGGCGACGGCGGAAGAACAGCTCGGCGGGCTCGCCGTGCAGGCGCAGGGACTCCCGGACCGTGCGGCGCAGGTCCGGGGAGCGGCCCGAGCGGGCGGGCACCGTCCGCCGGGTGCGCCGCTTGGGCGGCGTCAGCCGGATCCGGTTCATGATCCGCCGCAGGGCCGCCAGTTCCTCGGGCGTGCAGGCGGCGAACGACTTGCGCCTGAGCGCCTCGACGTCGGAGGCCATCCAGCCCAGGACGGCCTCCTCCTCGTCGCCCTCGGCGTCGGGGCTGGTCGCCGGGGCCACCAGGAGCGCCTCGGCTTCGGCGTCGACCCGCGCCCGGACGGTGACGAGCTCACTCACCGGATCCGCGCCGCCCAGGAAGAAGCGACGGAACACCTCGTCGTAGACGGGTATGTCGTCGCGCTTGGCGATCAGCGTCGTGCGGCCCGCCCAGTACAGGTCCAGCAGGTCGGTCGGGTCCAGCGGAGCCATCGCCGCGCAGAAGGTCAGGATGTCCCCCGACCCCACCGCGACCCCGGCGGCGCGTAGCTCGCGGGAGAATCGCACCAGCACTCCGACTAGGGGAGCGCGCTCAGCCACCGGACGTTATCTCTTCCAGGTTCTCCCGCACCAGTTCGAGGTCGTCGCGTTCCTTGACCACCGTGCCGAGCGTGTCCAGTGCGGCCTGCGGGCTGAAATCATCGCCGCCCAGGAAATCGAGCGTGCGCGCCCAGTCGATCGTCTCGGCCACCCCCGGCGGCTTGGCCAGGTCCAGCTCGCGCAGCCGGTTGACCGCCGCGACCACCTTGCGGGCCAACTCCTGCGAGACCCCCGGCTCCCGCAGGAGCACGATCTCCACCTCGCGTTCGGCGGAGGGGTAGCCGATCCAGTGGTAGAGGCAGCGTCGCTTGAGGGCGTCATGCAGTTCGCGGGTGCGGTTGGAGGTCAGCACCACCAGCGGCGGGGTCGCCGCCTTGATCGTGCCGATCTCGGGGATGCTGATCTGGAAGTCCGACAGCACCTCCAGCAGGAACGCCTCGAACTCGTCGTCGGCTCGGTCGATCTCATCGATCAGCAGCACGGCCTGATCCCCGGCCCGGACCGCCTCCAGCAGCGGCCGTTCCAGCAGGTACTTGGGGCCGAACAGCTTGTCCACCGCCTGCTCGTCGGCCACCTGGTGCTCCGACAGGGCCCGGATGTGCAGCATCTGGCGGGCGTAGTCCCACTCATACAGCGCCTGGTTGGTATCGATGCCCTCGTAGCACTGCAGCCGGATCAGCTTGCGGCCGAACACCGACGCCAGCACCTTGGCGACCTCGGTCTTGCCGACCCCGACCTCCCCCTCCAGCAGGATCGGGCGCTGCAGGGACAGCGACACGAACAGCGCCGTCGCGAGGCCGCGGTCGGCCAGGTAATTACCCTGCCGCAGGATCTCGGCTAGCTGGCCGACGGTCTCCGGACGGTCCATTCAGCGGGTCTCGGCGTGCCCGAGTACGAGGTCCCGGACGGTACCCGTCCCGGCGTTCAGCTTGCCCTCGCGTTCCAGCTTGGCCTTCCAGGCCGCGCGCATGTCGCCGCCGGGGCCGGCCAGGCCGTCGAATCCGACGGCCGACATCCGCTTGCAGCCCTCGGTGGTCCCGCAGGCCTCCGCGAGCGCGGCGCTGTCCTGGTCCTGGGCACCCCACACCTCGCGGAGCACATCCAGTGCCTCATTCGGCTCATTGCTCATGTCCGGGCACCCTTCCGGCCGGTCGTGTCGACTGATCCCGACTGTATGCCCGCCGCCGCGGGCAGGCGAGCGCGGATTAACGCTTCTCTTATTGCGCTGGCTGTTTCACGTGAATCCGAGACCCTCCGCCACCGGGCCCCGCGGCTACTGTAAGCAGGTGAACTCTGAGATCCCCGTGACGCTGCCCGGAGCTGCCGGGACCGGGCTGGCGACGGTCGCCGCCAGCGGCACCATCCTGGACACCTGGTTTCCCCGGCCGCAGCTCGCCGCGCCCGCTGCCGACGGCACCACCCGCCTGACGAGTGCGCAGGCGCTGGAGTCTCTCGGTGCCGAGGCGGCCGACTGCCTCGGCCCGGACGACCTGCGCGGCGTCGAGGTCATCGCGGTGCGGACCACGATCGCCGACCTGTCCCGCGCCCCGGCCGACCCCCATGACCTCTACCTGCGCCTGCACCTGCTCAGCCACCGGCTGATCCGCCCGCACGGCACCAGCCTGGAGGGCATCTTCGGGCTGCTGGCCGTCGCCGCCTGGACCACCCTGGGCCCGATAGACCCCGACCGCGCCGACCGGGTCCGCCTGCGGGCCCGCGCCGCCCGCGTCCCGTTCGAGGTCACCGGCGTCGACAAGTTCCCGCGCATGACCGACTACGTGCTGCCCGCCGGGGTGCGGATCGCGGACGCCGACCGGGTCCGCCTCGGCGCGCACCTGTCCGCCGGAACCACCGTGATGCACGAGGGTTTCGTCAACTTCAACGCCGGGACCCTCGGCAGCTGCATGGTCGAGGGACGGATCAGCGCCGGCGTGGTGGTCGGCGACCACAGCGATGTCGGTGGCGGCGCCTCCATCATGGGCACCCTGTCGGGCGGCGGCAAGCAGGTCATCAGCGTGGGCGAGCGGTGTCTGCTGGGCGCTAACTCCGGTATCGGGATCAGCCTCGGCGACGACTGCACGGTCGAGGCTGGCCTCTACCTGACCGCGGGTACCCGGGTGACCCTGCCCGATGGCCAGGTCGCCAAGGCCGCCGAGCTGTCGGGCAAGTCCGGGCTCCTGTTCCGGCGTAACTCCCAGACCGGCGCCGTTGAGGCGCTGGCCCAGAAGATCGTCTGGGGCGGACTGAACACCGCCCTGCACGCCAACGACTGAGCGGGCGGCGCAGAATTCTCCGAAGTTCCTCCGGGGCGGTGTCGATCTGGACGCACGGCGTTCGACGCATGGCCAAGAAGAACCGGGCACGATGAAGATCCCCTGGCGGCACCGGCCGCTGTCAGGACTGCCCGGTCACCGACAGCAGGAGGAGAACGACGATGCAATTCTTCGGATACACGCTGGGCGACCCCACCACGCCCATGACGGGCCCCAGCCCCGAGCTCATGGAGGAGATGGGCAAGTTCATCGAGGAGGCCACCAAGGCCGGGGTCCTGCTGGCCACCGGCGGCCTCGCCCCGGTGGAGGAGGCCACCAAGGTGATCCGCGCGGACGGGAAGTTCACGGTCGTCGACGGGCCGTTCGCCGAGGCCAAGGAGCTTGTCGGCGGCTGGGCGCTGATGGAGTGCCGCGACAAGGACGAGGCCATCGAGTGGACCAAGCGGTTCCTGGCCATCGCCGGCGACGGCGAGAGCACCATCAGGCAGGTCTACGGGCCGTGATTCCCGCCCGCTGACCGCCGCCCGACCTCCCGATCGCCGTCCGCCGCCAGGCCGCGGGCCTTGCTCCGGCCGGCGACGGGTGGTGGGATTACTTGTCGTGACGTCGGAGACCCATGCCGCGATCGAGGCCGTCGTCCGCATGGAGTCAGCGCGGCTGATCGCCGGGCTCGCCCGCTACACCGGGGACCTCGGCCTGGCCGAGGAACTGGCCCAGGACGCCGTGGTGGCCGCCCTCGAGCAGTGGCCAGAATCGGGCGTGCCCCGCAATTCGGGCGCCTGGCTGATGACCGTGGCCAAGCGCCGGGCCGTCGACCAGTTCCGGCGCAACCGGGAGCTGCGTCACAAGTACGCCCAGATCGGCCGCGCCCTGGAGGCCGAGGGTGACGCCGTCACCCCGGATTTCGACCGTGCCTTCTCCGACGAGATCGATGACGACCTGCTCCGGCTGGTGTTCACGGCCTGCCATCCGGTGCTGGCGGTGCAGGCCAGGGTCGCGCTGACCCTGCGGCTGCTCGGCGGCCTGACCACGGCCGAGATCGCGCGGGCCTACCTGGTCTCCGAGGCCACGACCGCGCAGCGCATCGTCCGGGCCAAGAAGACGCTCGCCCAGGCCGGGGTGCCGTTCGAGGTGCCCGGCCCGCAGGAGCGGGGCGCCCGGCTCTCGTCCGTCCTGGAAGTCATCTACCTCATTTTTAACGAGGGCTACTCGGCCACCGCCGGCGATGACTGGACCCGCCCCGCGCTCTGCCAGGACGCACTGCGCCTGGGCCGCATCCTGGCCGAGCTGACGCCCGCCGAGCCAGAGGTCCACGGCCTGGTCGGGCTGATGGAGATCCAGGCGTCCCGGATCAGCGCCCGCGCCGGGCCGGGCGGGCGGCCGGTCCTGCTGCTGGACCAGGACCGGGCCCGCTGGGATCGCCTGCTGATCAACCGCGGGCTGGCCGCTCTGGCCAAGGCCGAGCAGCTCGGCGGAGCCGACGGTCCCTACGCGCTGCAGGCCGCCATCGCCGCCTGCCACGCCCGCGCGTTCCGGCCGGAGGACACCGACTGGCCTCGCATCGCCGGGCTGTACGCGGTTCTGGCCGGCCAGGCCTTCTCCCCGGTGGTCGAGCTGAACCGCGCGGTCGCGGTGTCCATGGCCTACGGACCGCAGGCCGGCCTCGACCTGGTCGACGAGCTGACCGCCGAGCCCGCGCTGCGCGATTACCATCTGCTGCCGAGCGTGCGCGGTGACCTGCTGATGAAGCTGGGGCGGCCAGACGAGGCCCGGGC
>Ga0208220_1000467_pt1 | contig 16822 bp, 17 predicted proteins | sample NGESurdeep092012_9_FD_184484 | JGI IMG/M metagenome (GOLD analysis project Ga0208220, IMG submission 184484) | Arctic peat soil microbial communities from Barrow, Alaska - NGEE Surface sample F53-1 deep-092012 (SPAdes) | ecosystem: Environmental > Terrestrial > Soil > Wetlands > Peat ... | reverse complement strand
AGCCGCTAAGCGCCGCCTCCAACGCATCAAAAAGGAACTCAAAGCTCTCGGCTACTCCGATGAACTCAAACCCCTGGCTATCGCAGCCCCTTCAGCATGACTTTCAACGGAGCGGTTTTCCGCCCACGTCGGTACCGAGCCGTGACCGCAAGGGAGCGGTTTTGAGCCCCGTATCGCCACGCTCGGGCCTACACTTCACCCAATCTGTCACTCTTATGTCGCCCACCCGGCAGTGGTTTCGTTTCCGCAAGCATCTGCTGCCGTAGAATTTCATTGATCCTGGTAAGATGGCCCTCGCCTTTTGATCTAAGCCATGCGAGTACATCGGCATCGATCCGTACCGTCGTCTGCTTCTTCACAGGGCGAAAGAACTCATCCCGGCGCATGGCGTTCGCCCATTTATCGGGCGGAAGAGGGGCCGAATCCGGGTCGTCCTCTAAACTGCGGTCACGCTGTTCGTAGAGGTCCCGGATGTTCTGATCGATCTCAATACCACGACGCTTGCCTGTCTTCAACGTTCCGGCTGCCGCGCACCGCGCGCAGAATTACTACTAACTGACCGGGCATGCTGGCATCGGCCTGCGAGCTTCGTCGATGTCCCATCAGGAGGGGGTCTGCTGCTCTGCGGCGAGACGGCCACGTCCCCGCTGCTTCACTTCCTCGGCAAGCTCGCGCATGGATTCCTGCGTGACGGCGCGCCCTTCGCCAGAGGCAAAAGAGGCTTCCGCCTCATCGATAGCGGCAAGAATTTCCGCGCGCGTGCGCTCGCGCTCCTCCCATAAGGAAAAAGCTTCCTTCACCGCGTCCTCCTCGCGCCGAAGCCGCCCGCTTTCGATACCCTGCCGCACAAAGGCTTTTTGATCGGGGGTGAATTGCACTTCCATCACCTCTCACGGTAGGGATTCCCACCGCAGCTGTCAAGCCTCTCAAATAAGCAAAGTGCAGGCAGAGCGTAGCCCAGCGGCTCCCAAACTTCTTCGAGAAGCCGTTCGTTAAGTGCGTCATACTGCTCCCGCACGGAACCGCGCGCGTAAGCAAGCAGCCGCACGGACAAAGCCCGCCACCCCTCCCCCCAGTTCGCTCGGTAAAATCGCATCGCCGCCCCATGCGGCTTCCTTCTCAACCCCTCCTCTCCCTCAATCACCGCCGCAAAAAATTTTTCATTTCTTCCCGAATCAATGGCTTGTCCTCGTTTTGGCCGCCGTCCCGCGCCTCGTCCGCTCCACACTCGTACGCGAGAAGCCGCTATGGACGATCCAATCCCCGAAGAAAAATTCTCTTCCTCCAGCGATTCGCCGCCGAACGAACCGCCGCTTGACGATACGCGGCAATCGGACCAGCCGCATCCCGGCCACTCCACCGGTCCGCGCAGCTCGGATGGCAAAGCCGTCTCCAGCCTGAACGGTCTCAAGCATGGCTGCCGCTCCGAGAAAATTCTTCTCTGCGATGAAGATCCCGTCGAATTCGATGCCCACATGTCCGGCTGGTTCGATCAATACACGCCGGAAACTTTCGCCGATTTCGTCCTCGTCGAAGAAACCGTGCTCGCCCATTGGCTGCTGAAGCGCACCCGCCGCCGTCTTCTGGAAATTGAGCGGAAACTTCCCTCCAATCCCTCCGATTGGACCGGGGATCACCACCGCGAATTCACTAATTTCACCCGTTATAAAACCTCCGCCGAGCGCGCCTTTTGGCGTGCCTTCAAAGAGCTGGAAGCCCGCGCCGGCAGGTCGCTGCGCAACGCCGAAGCTCGTGAGAAGGCGCTCGTCAAGGCCGCCGCGGTCGAGCGCGAATGGGCCCGGCAGGAAGAGAAAGAAACCGCTGAAAATCTCAAGCTCACCCAACTGGTCATCGTCGAGACTCCCGATGGCGAATGCCTCACCACCTATTACCCGACTAACCAGCAACTCCTCGAAACCGTCGCCGAGCGTCCCTCTCCGCCGGCCATGGTAATCCGCTGTATCGATTTTTCCCGCGGCCTTCCCCCCGAATACGCATGGATGCAGCCCAATCACATGCAGAAAGTCAGTTCCACCGTCGCCGTTCAGAAAATGGTCTACTCCGAATGGCTCCACGCCATCGAGTCTGAGAAATCCACCGGCCTCGTGGGCCCCATGGGCCGCCTCGACTATCTCCGCCAGGAAGCCGCTGAAAAGCGAAGCTGAACTCCGGCCTGCGCACTCTCATACACCTGTTACGATGAGGATTCCGAGGCCCTCCGCAACCATGGTCCGAGCCGCATCCGGCATTCTTGCCGGCATCTTTCAGGAGAAGAAGCAGGAAGTAGCCGCTCTCTATCCACGCGCGGCCGCTCTGGAGCGCGAGGCGCGTGAGCGCAAGTCTCATCCCCGCTCGTTTTCCGATGCGCTCCGCTCCACTCAGCCCGCCATCGTCGCTGAGATCAAGAAGGCGTCTCCTTCAAGGGGCGTACTGCGGTCTGATTTTCATCCGGCTTTGATCGCCCACGCTTATGAACAAGGTGGCGCGGCCTGTCTGTCGGTTCTCACCGACAAGCCCCATTTTCAAGGCTCTCTGCTCGATCTCGAAGCCGCCCGTGCCGCTGTCAATCTACCCGTGCTCCGCAAGGATTTCATCGTCGATCGCGTGCAGCTCTTCGAAGCCGCCGCTCACGGAGCCGACGCCATTCTGCTGATCGCGGCCATGCTCACCGCCTCGGAGCTGGAGAGTCTGCGTGAGCTCGCCTCTTCCCTCCACATGGCCTCGCTCGTCGAAGTTCACGACCATGAGGATCTCTCGCGAGCCATAGATTCCGGTGCCGAAATCATTGGCGTCAACAATCGCAATCTCGACACTTTGGAAGTTTCGCTCGATACCTCTCTGCGCCTCGCCTATCTATTGCCCGCGAGCGTAATTCGCGTGAGCGAAAGCGGTATCCACACCCGCGCCGATATCGAATTGCTGCGCGGAGCCGGTTTCCATTCGTTTCTGATCGGCGAATCCCTGATGCGCTCGCATGATCCGGCCGCCGCTCTCCGAAATCTTCTTCAGGAATCCCGATGAGCAACCCCTCCGTCGGTCTTCCCTTCATCGTCAAGATCTGCGGCATTACTAATGAAGCGGACGCCCGCGTGGCCGTCGAATCCGGAGCAAACGCGCTCGGCTTTAATTTCTATCCCGAAAGTCCGCGCTACGTCACGCCCCTGCGCGCCCGCGAAATTGTGAAATCCGTTCCCGGCGCATATTTAAAGGTCGGCGTATTCGTGAATCCTTCCTTACTCGACTTGAAGGAGATCGCCGCTGAAGTTCCTCTCGATGTCCTTCAGTTGCACGGCCTCTGCCCGTCTTCGCTCGATCGCGATCGTGTCTGGAGGAGTATTCACCCAGGCAGTCCGCTCGATTGCCCCACCGCCGAAGCGTACTTAATGGACGCTCCCGGCGACCGCTTCGGAGGGTCCGGCAGAACCTTCGATTGGTCGCTCGCTGCGTCTGTTCCCGCGCGCATCATCCTTGCGGGCGGCCTCGATGCCGCTAACGTCTCCGAAGCGATTCGCATCGCGCAGCCCTGGGGCGTCGACGCCTGTTCGCGCCTGGAATCCACTCCGGGCAAGAAAGATCCGCGCCGCGTGCGCGATTTCGTCCGGCTCGCCCTCGCCGCCATCCAATTTCAGGAAGTCTCTCTATGACCACCGCGCTACCGGACGCCTTGGGGCACTTCGGCCCATACGGCGGCCGCTTCGTTCCGGAAATATTGATGTCGCCGCTCGAAGATCTCGAGCGCGCCTACGCCGAAGCCCGCCTCGATCCCGCGTTTCAAAGTGAGCTGCAATCGCTGCTGCATCATTATGCCGGCCGCCCCACTCCGCTCTACTTGGCGAAGCGTCTCACCCAAAGTTGCGGTGGCGCGCAAATCTGGCTCAAGCGCGAGGATCTCCTCCACACCGGCGCTCACAAGATCAATAACTGTCTCGGGCAGATCCTTCTCGCCCGCCGCATGGGTAAGCGCCGCATCATTGCCGAAACCGGCGCGGGACAGCACGGCGTCGCCACCGCCACCGTCTGCGCTCTCTTCGGTATGGAGTGCGTCGTCTATATGGGCGAAGAGGACATGCGCCGCCAGCGCCTGAACGTCTTCCGCATGCGTCTCCTCGGAGCGACTGTCGTCAGTGTCGCGAGCGGCAGCCGCACCCTCAAGGACGCCATCAGTGAAGCCATGCGCGATTGGGTCACCAATGTCGAAAGCACCCACTACCTGCTCGGGTCCGCTCTCGGGGCCCATCCCTATCCCATGATGGTCCGCGATTTTCATAAAGTCATCGGTGAAGAAGCCCGCGCTCAATCGCTCCATCAAATCGGCCGCTTGCCGGATGCCATCTTCGCCTGCGTGGGCGGCGGCAGCAACGCCATCGGTATCTTTTATCCGTTCATGGGCGATGCATCCGTCCGTCTGATCGGCGTCGAGGCTGGTGGCCGCGGCTCGAATCTTGGCGATCATGCCGCCCGCTTCAGCGGCGGCTCGCCCGGCGTCTTGCATGGCGCATTCAGCTATTTGTTGCAGGATGAGCAAGGCCAGGTCGGCTTAACCCACTCCGTTTCGGCCGGTCTCGATTACGCGCTCATCGGACCCGAGCACGCTTGGCTGCATGATGAAAATCGCGCCGAATATGTCGCCATCGGCGATGCCGAAGCCCTCGACGCCGCTAAAACATTGGCTCGCATGGAAGGCATCATCCCCGCTCTCGAATCCTCCCACGCGGTCGCCGAAGTCCTCCGTCGCGCGCCCTCCGCTCCCGGCTCTGTATTCCTGGTCAACGTCTCCGGACGCGGAGACAAAGACATCGATATCTATCGTGAAAATATGCCGGGGCTCGATTAAACATGCCTGTCCAGACCACTACTCGGATCGGCAGCTTGTTTGAGTCCTGTCGCGCCCATGGCCGCAAAGCCTTCATCGCTTATCTCACTGGCGGCGATCCCAGCCCCGCTCATACCGCCTCTCTTGCGCTCGCCCTCGAACGCGGCGGCGCGGATCTCATCGAGCTCGGCGTTCCTTTTTCAGATCCCATCGCCGATGGACCTTCCATACAACGCGCTTCCGAACGCGCCCTTCGCGCCGGTACTACTCTTTCCGGCCTCCTCGATACCGTTCGCGAAATCCGCCGCCATTCCCAGATTCCCCTGATCCTCTTCAGCTATTTGAATCCGCTGCTGCGCTTCGGCTTCGATAGGCTCGCAAAAGAAGCTTCCGCCGCTGGTGTCGATGGCGCGCTGCTCACCGATTTGTGCATCGAAGAAGCCGAAGATCCGGCTCGGCGGCTCCGCGAGCATGGTCTCGATTGCATTTTCCTCGCCGCTCCCACCAGCACGGAACGCCGTCTGCGCCTGGTTGCCGAACACTCCTCCGGATTCATCTATCTGGTCTCGCGAACCGGGGTCACCGGCGAGCGCGCGACTGTCTCGGAAGCTGCGGCCCCGCTCGTCTCCCGCATGCGTCAAATAACCGATCTCCCCTTAGCCGTGGGCTTTGGCATCGGCACTCCTGAGCAGGTCGCCGAAGTGGGCAGGATCGCGGATGGCGTCGTGGTCGGCAGCGCCATCGTGAATTGTATTGAGGCCAACGCCGCGTCGCCCACTCTTCCCGCCGAATTAGAGGCCTTTACCCGTCGGCTCACCAGCCGGCTTCGCGCATCATGACTGTTTCGCTCAACGACCTGGTCCGCTGCCGTGAGATGATTGACGATCTCGATTTGCGCCTCCTCGATCTCCTGAACCGGCGCACCGCCATCGTCGAAGAGATCGGCCGTATCAAGCAGGATCTCCAGCTCGCCATTTATGAGCCCAAGCGTGAAGATCAGGTTTTCGAGAACATCGTCGGCCACAACCACGGGCCCCTCCCTCACGATGCCGCCAAGCGCATCTTTGAGCGCATCATCGACGAGATGCGAAACGTGCAAAAGCTCAAAATGATTGAGCGCGGCCTGTAAAGGAAACCATGTTAGTCGTTATGCAAGAGGGCGCCACCGAAGCCCAAACCGAGGCCGTCATTCAGCGCCTGGTCGAGATGGGATTCACCGTCCACCGCTCTACCGGTGTGCGCCATACCGTGCTCGGAGGTGTCGGGCCGCTCGACGATTTCGACCCCGCCGTTCTCGAAGCCCTCGATGGCGTCAAAGAGTGCCACCGTATCGTCTCCGCTTACAAGCTCGCCAGCCGCCACTTCAATCCCTCCGGAACCGTCATCCGTATTCGCGATGTCGAAATAGGCGGTTTAAGAATTGTGTCGATGGCCGGCCCCTGCAGCGTTGAGAGTGAAAGCCAGATCGAATCGGCCGCCGCGATCGTCGCTTCCGGCGGAGCGCAGGTCATTCGCGGCGGTGCATTCAAGCCGCGCAGCTCGCCCTATAGTTTTCAAGGAATGGGCGAAGAGGGCTTGCGCATCCTGCGCGCTGCTGCCGATCGCCACGGATTGCTCGTCGTCAGCGAAGTCATGGATCGAATCCAGATTCCGCTCTTGCTCGAATATGCCGACATCCTGCAGGTCGGTGCGAGAAATATGCAGAACTTTAATCTGCTGCGCGAGTTGGGAAAAACTCGTAAGCCCATCCTGTTGAAACGCGGCATCGCCGCCACCATCGAGGAGCTGCTGCTCTCGGCCGAATACATCATGTCCGGAGGAAACTATCAAGTCATCCTGTGCGAGCGCGGAATTCGCACCTTTGAGACCAGCACGCGCAACACCATGGATATCTCCGCTATCCCCGTGCTCAGGCGTCTGACCCATCTGCCCGTCATCGCCGATCCGTCTCACGGCACCGGTAAACGCGATTACGTTCTCCCTATGGCCCGCGCCGCCGTCGCCGCGGGAGCCGATGGACTCCTCGTCGAAGTGCATCCCGATCCCGATCGCGCCCTCAGCGATGGCGCGCAGACGCTTCGGCCCGATCAGTTTTCCGAAATGATGCGGGAGATCAAGGCCATCGCCGCCGCCGTCGGACGCACGGCCTAATGCCCCAGCTCCCGCCTCCTTCCTCCGCACCGAGCCGCGCGCGCAAGCAAGCGGTCGCCCCGGCCCCGACCCGCGCGCGTGCGTCGTTCCCTCCCTCCGCACCGAGCCGCGCGCGCGAGCAAGCGGCCGCTCCCATCCACACCGTCGCCATCGTCGGCGTCGGCCTCATCGGCGGTTCGTTTGCTCTCGCGCTTCGCAGCGCCGGTTTCTCCGGTGAATTGCTGGGTGTCAGTTCCGACGCTGCCATTAAAGCCGGCCTTGAATCCGGCGCGATCTCCCGCCGCGCAACCTTGCAAGAAGCTGTCCGCGCGGCCCAACTGATTTATCTTGCGCAGCCTGTCGATCGCATTCTCGAAACCATCGAAGCCCTGGGCCGCCTCGAGCCTTCCCGATGCCTGATCACCGACGCGGGAAGCACTAAAGCCGTAATCGTCCAAAAAGCGCTGGAATGTCTGCCTGCCGAGACTTTTCTCGGCGGTCATCCGCTCGCCGGCAAAGAGCAGCGTGGCGCGCAGGCCGCCGATGCCTCCCTCTTCCGAAATCGCCCCTACATCCTCACCCCAACCGCCCCGGTCACGCCGCTTTCCAAAGATTTTCGCGAATGGCTCTCGCGCATCGGTGCAAATGCCATTGAAATGTCCCCGTCCCAGCATGATTCAATCGTCGCGTTCACCTCTCATCTGCCGCAGCTTCTCTCCACCGCTCTGGCCGGAACTTTAGCGAAGCAGGACAAGCCGCAGCTCGCGGAAGTCTTCGGCTCCGGGTTACTCGATATGACCCGTTTGGCGATGAGCGCCCCTGAAATTTGGTCGGCTATTCTGGCCACAAACCAGGCGGAAGTACTAGCCGCGACGGATGCTTTCCTTGACTCGCTGCGCGAATTGCGCGAAAGTATCTTAGCGGGTAGTTCCGAGAAGTACTTCACGTTGGCCGGAGTGTTCTCCGCTAAACTCCGTAAGCCACCTTCCACAACTTAAGTGGCCGTGTAAATTATTTGTAAATCTTGGGACTTCTCCCTAGGCTTAAATAGTGTAATGAATGTAATCTTAGGAGCATTAACGTGACCTCTCTTGCATCTGCGGTCCGGGCGGCGCTGCTTTCGGCGCCCGATGTGACCCGCTTAGGCTCGGTTCGCCGGTTGACCAGTCTGTATGCTCAAGGCCAGTCCGCCGATTCCTTGTACTTCATCGAGGACGGATTGATCAAATTGACCCGGACGAATAACACCGGCAACCGAATCATTCTTTCAATTTGCGGACCCGCGCACCTGGTCGGCGAAGAGTCGCTTTCCGAGGAGCCGTTGGCTTATTACACTGAGGCGGAAGCGTTGACCCCCGCTACCGTGTTCTGTATCCCGCGTGAAGTCGCAAGGCGCGCCGCCTTCAGTGGCTCCGATCTCGGATCTGCGCTGACCGGCTACCTCTTGCAGCGCAAGCTTGCCCTCGCTGAGAAAGTCGAATTGCTGTGCCTTCACGATGTTGAGTATCGAATCTTACATTACCTTGCCGAGCTCTCCGCGCTGGTGAAGCCGCAGGAAGATGGAGAAGGTTATCAGTTGCCGATCACGCAATTGGAACTCGCGGACCTGATTGGAGCGACCCGCGAAACCACCTCTACGACTCTCAATCAACTCGAGCGTCGCGGGCTCGTGAGGCTGTCGAGACGGCTATTGACGGTTCCGTCGCCCCCTACGCTCCGCGATGCGGCGATGGCAAAGGCCGCTCCGCCGGACGGCACAGCAGCCAACTCCCGCACTGTGCGCGTTCCTGTCGGCTGAAGGACTATCCTGGTTGGGCAGTACTGCTGGAACTTTCCCTTAAGATGTTGATTCCAACCTTTTTGCTTGCCCGGAACGTGCTCATCTGATACAGTGTTTCCAGATTTTTCGATGCTAGCTGGTTGTATTCCTGCAAGCCCAAACGACCGTCGGGAGGGCTTAGCTCTCCTGATGTTCGGTACGGGTGAGGGGGCCTTCATCTCGCATCAAATAACAGGAGAATTAGAGTAGTGAGAGAAAAAGGTGTTGTTAAATGGTTTAATGCCGCTAAGGGCTACGGATTCATTCAGCGCTCCAACGGCGATGATGTCTTCGTACACTTTTCAGCGATAAGCATGAACGGTTATCGGACGCTCGAAGAGGGCACGGAGGTGGAGTTCGAAGTCAAAAAGGGTCCTAAGGGCCTGCAGGCTGAGAACGTCGCTCATCCGTAAAGGGCAGTAAAGAATCTACCAGCATAGTTAGGCCGCCGGCTTAGAATAAGGCTCGGCGGCCTCTCTGTTTTTAGGCGCGACTTTATCCCCGGAATGCTGCGCGCATCACTGGGTTGATATCCACGCTCTCAGTTTGAATCCATGGAAGGAAACACGATGCATTATCGAAAACTAGGCACCACGGAAGCCGAAGTCAGTGAGATTGGTTTTGGCGCTTGGGGAATTGGCGGAAAGCAATGGCTAGGCGGCCAGGACGACGAGTCGATTCGAGCTCTCAAACGCTCCTTCGATCTGGGAGTGAACTTCATCGATACGGCCCTCGCCTATGGCGACGGGCACAGTGAGCAACTGGTCGGCAAGGTGGTCAAGGAAGCCTTTCACCGTATTTACGTCGCGACCAAGATTCCTCCCAAGAATCGTGTCTGGCCGGCCAGCCCCTCTACGCCCATCTCGGAGGTGCTTCCCTATGACTACATCGTTCAATGCACGGAAGAGAGTCTGAGGAATCTCGGAGTAGAACAGATCTATCTGCAGCAGTTCCACGTCTGGACCGACGCCTGGACCGAAACCGAAGAGTGGCGGCGAGCGATCGAGGATTTGTGCGCCAGCGGCAAGGTCCGCTATTTCGGCATTTCCATTTCCGAGCACGATCCCGATTCCGCGCTCGAAGCGATAAAAACCGGCGCGATTTCCGCAGTTCAGGTCATCTACAATATTTTCGATCAGACTCCCGAGAAGAACTTGTTTCCGCTCTGCCAACAAAGGAAAATCGGAGTTCTGGCGCGCGTGCCGCTCGACGAAGGAGGGCTGACCGGCTCCATCGCGGAAGACACCCACTTCGAGTCCGGCGAATTCCGCGATTTCTATTTCCGAGGAGACCGCAAGCGGCAGGTTGCGGAGCGTGTGGACGCGCTGAAGAAGGATCTCGCCGGCGTACCGGGAACTCTAGCGGAGATCGCGCTTCGCTTTTGCCTCTCACACCGCGCCGTTACCACCGTGATACCGGGCATGCGGCGCGTGGCGACCGTCGAAAGCAGTTGCCGCGCGGCGGCCGCCGGAATGCTCGATAGCAAAACCCTCGCGATCCTCAAGCGCCACGCCTGGGACCGCAATTTCTACGAATAGAACTGAAAAGCGTCACCAGACGCGGCAGGCTTTGACAGACATCATCGGCTGCCCTACTTTGCAGCCGAATGCTTCGCCGAATTGCGGCAGGTTCGCCACCACGCCGTTGATCCGGTATTGGTCGGGCGAGTGCGGATCGGTTATCGCGTGCAGCCGCTTGCTTTCCGGGCGTTGATCGCCGCAGGCCCATTGCGCCATTCCGACAAAGAAGCGCTGGTCCGGCGTCAAACCGTCCGCGGGCTTCAAATCTTGCCCCTCGGTCGCGTGTTTCCAGGCAATGTAGGCGAGCAGCGTGCCGCCCAAATCGGCCACGTCTTCGCCCAGCGTAAGGCTGCTGTTGATATGAATATCGTCGATCACAACATATTTCGCGTATTGATTCCGAACGCATGCAACGCGCTCCTCAAAGGCTTTCGCATCGGCATCGGTCCACCAGTCCTTCAGGTTCCCTTGCGCATCGAACTGCCTTCCCTCATCGTCGAAGCCGTGCGTCAGCTCGTGGCCGATGGTCGCCCCCGTATTGCCGTAATTGGGTGCGGCATCCATCTTCGGATCGAACAATGGCGGTTGCAGAACGCCGGCGGGAAAGTTGATGTCGTTCATCTGCGGGTTGTAATAGGCGTTCACCGTGGGAGGAGTCATGAACCATTCAGTGCGGTCCACCGGTTTGCCGATCTTTGCAAGTTCGCGATGCTCGTCGAACTCGGCCGCATGAGTCACGTTGCCAAGAAAATCGTCCGAAGCGATTTTGACGGAGCTGTAGTCGCGCCATTTGTCCGGGTACCCGATCTTGTTTACAACCGCCTCGAGCTTCTCAATGGCTCGCTTTTTGGTTGGATCGCTCATCCAGGTCAGATCCTCAATATCGCGCCGCATGGCTTCTTCAATCTGCTGCGTGACCTTGAGCGCATCTTGTTTGGTTTGCGGAGAGAACGTCTTGGCAACGAAGACCTGTCCTAATGCTTCTCCTAGTTGATCGTCGACCAGCCGCGTACACTTCTTCCATCGCGCCGGCATTTCTTTCACACCCCTCAAATACTTGCTGTAGAAATCGAAATTCTCTTGAACGAAATTAGAGGAAAGATAAGGAGCTTCGCTATGCACCAGATGCCATCGCAAATAGGCTCTCCAGGCTGCCGGGTTCTCATCCCCCAACTGCTGGTTGAGCGCATCGAAAAATTTGGGTTCGGTAACGTTGACGGTCTGAAACTCGGGAACCCCCGCCTTACTCAGGTACTCGTCCCAGTCGAATGCCGGAGCGATGTGCAACAGCTCCTCGCGCGAGTACTTGTGCTTCAGGTTGTACGGGTTCCGCATTTCGACCCGCGTGAGCGAGGCTTCGGCAAGCGCGGTCTCAATGCGCATCGCGGTTTGCGCATCGGCCTGCGCGTCCGGTGCCGATTCGCCGATCGTTTGGAGCATCCGCGCAACATGCTGGACATATCGCTGCCGGATTTCCTGCGATTTGGCATCGGTCTTGGTGTAGTAGTCGCGATCCGGCAAGCCCAGGCCTCCCGCCGTGGCGAAGGCGATTACTTGCGACGAGTTATCGTAATCCTGATCGGAGCCGAATCCGAACAGGACGCCGCGATCGATCCCCTCACGGTGTTGCTCGCCTACATAAGCGGCGATATCGTTGATCGAATTGAGGCCCGCAATTTGGGCGAGCGTCGGTTCGAGAGGTTTTGCTCCGGCTCGTTCCACTGCCGGTTCATCCATGCAGGCCCGAAAGTAGTCCCCAATCTTCTGCTCGCTGGGCGTGCGCGACGCGCTCGGATGCGACGCTTGCTCCAGAATGCCCCAGAGAAAGCGCTGGTTCTCGTTAGCGAGCTTGGAATAGACGTCCCATCTCTCCTGATCCCCTGGAATCGGGTTCAGCGTGTTCCAGTTTCCGCAGGCGTACTTGTAGAAATCGGTACACGGATCGACGGACTTGTCCATGAACTGCGTCGCCAGGCTCGGCGTGTAGGGCAAAACCGTAAGCGGCGTCTCCTGTCCAAAAACGAGACCGGCGGCAGCGGCCGCCAGGAGCGGCAAAGAAGTTCGCATGAACCTGATTCTGTCATGGCCGCGCGCGGCGCGCTATTTGGCGTTCGCGGCGTCCGCCTTATGGAAGAAGAAGGCGGATTGATCTTTTATCGTGTAATCCGACGGGACCTGGAAAAGCATAGGCGACGGCTCGGCGCGTTGAATGTTGGTCAGCTTGTAAGTCGTTTCCCCAATCCGCGGATCGCTGCTGTCGCTCATGACCAGCGTCTTCAAATCGGGCGAGTACCAGGTCTCCGTCGTGATTACGATCGGCTGTTCGTTGCCAATGCTGCCGGCGGGAATTGTGCGCGAGACACGCGTCCCTTGCGCAAGAACGCCCTCCATAGTTTGGGACCCAAGATCCGTTTTCGCGACGCTGGCGTCGGTCGGAAAACCGGCCCGGACAAAGCCGGCCTCGCCAGTCACGGGGCCTCCCGTCGAAGCGCTCGATACAGTGAGGCTTGGCCCATCGTCGGAAACACCGCCGCCGCCTTTTGTCGTAACCCGTATCTGGCTCGCGGCCATTCTCTCCTGCGTCAGGGCCAGCGACAGGTTCTTAGGCGCAAGCATTTTGAAAGCCGTTTTGGTCTGCGCGTCGAGAGTGTAGTTACAACCTGCTACCGGGTCTTCTATGGTGATCAACATTCGAGCGGCATTCGTATCTCCGATTTTGGGCCCGCTTCTCTCCATTCGCACACGGCCTTCGCTATCTCGAGCAATCGTGGAGGAAGTTGTTTCGACGATTCGGTTTCCATCGGCAAGCGTCTGAACGCGCTCCGTTACCGCTTCAGCCGAGTAGGGAGCGCCGACAACGCGCGAATTGGCCCCCAGCAGAGCCGAGAAACCCACCGTCCCCAGTTCACTGAAATCGCCGAATTGAATTATTACCGGAGGGCCCTTCGTTACCGGGCCGCTGTTTTGCGCTTCAGTTTGGGCGAACGCGCAAACCACGCAAAAAGTCGAAATCAACCATGACTTGAACATAATTTCCACTTTCTCCTTTAGAAAGAATCCTCGCTACTGAACAAAACGCACGGCGCGGGCGACGCCGTCCTGCCCTACCAACACATCCGCGGTGATCCGTTGGCCCGGTTGCCGGGAAAGAGCCGGAACGCCCAGAGATCTGAGCCCTGAAACGGGCAGTTCGACCCGCATAATGAAAGTTCCAGAAAATCAGCTCCGCTCCTGCGAATACCGCTTATACCGCTGTCGGGCGTATTCAACCGCCTCTTCACCGGTTGTAAACTGCGGCATTACGTGGTGATGACCGTGCCTGCCTGGGTCTTCGTCCTCTTGAAGCGGCAGATTTGAAGCTGCCTCGGCGATGGCGCATTGAAATTTATCGGGCTTCGCCGTTCGGGTCGAAGCACCGGCGCTCACTGGAACGGTAACGCCGCTGAGCGGATCGTCTGTGCGAGGCGTTGCGAGAGTAAGCGCGCCGCCAACGTGCGGGGCGGCGGCATCGCGCGCGGTGAGACTCGGGATTCCAAAGCGCTCTTCCACCGTCGCCAGAATGGAAGTGTGATCGAAGGGTGTCGATGAGGTAGTCCGAAACACCGTGCCCGCTGCAATCAGAGGAGAAATCAGAAGAGTGGGAACGCGAAGTCCGAAGCGCTTGAAATCGAAACCCGATTCGCCGGCGGAGTTGTCCGGAGGAACGGCATTTTCGGGCGGCGCGACATGATCGTAGCAACCACCATGCTCATCATAAGTAACGATGAGCAGAGTCTGGTTCCAGACCGGCGTCCCGAAGAGCGAATAGTAAACGTCGTGGAGAAACTGCTCGCCTTTGCTCATGTCGTAGTTGGGATGCTCGCTGTTGCCCTTTGAACCCCACTGCGGCTCGAGAAAGACGTAGTTTGCCAGGCTGCCGTTCTTGGCCGCCGCTTGAAAGTCCGCGAATTCGCCGAAATTGCTTTCGGACGCGTTCGTTATGTCCGCGACCGACCCACGCGTGAGCGGCGGCGCATCGTAGCCGTAGACCGCCCAACTCGCCGACTTGTTGGATAGAGCCGTATAGACGCTCGGAGCGGTGTAGACGCCGGTGGAACCGTCCTTAACGTATCCCTGCGATGTACCCATGTTTACGAAGGCCCGGTTCGGAAAAGTTTCCGTGGGGACGGAGGCAAACCAGTAGTCGCAGACAGCATAGCCTTTGGCGAGCGCGGAAAGAATGGGCAGCGTTTGCGGCGTGTAGATACCCATAATCTGGGATGGCTGGGTACCGGCGATGACCTGGCCGGACTCTTTGCTTTCCCAGGAAAGAGTATAGGCGAAATTGGTGACGAATCCGTCATTGCTCGCCGGCGCAATTGGATTCGGCGCCTGCGTTGTGCCGAAGAGCTGTGAGTTGGTGTTCAGATAACCTTCACCGGGATCGGCCCCCGGCATGAAATAGGGGTGCGCGCTGGTAGGGCTGATGGAAAAGACCGGTACAGATCTTCCATTGCCGTCGGGATTCGTCTCGTTTCCTTGCAAACCTTCGAACGGCTTGCCGAGTGGCGAGACATTGCCGGAGGATTGATATAAGAAGCCGAGCAAGTGATCGAACGATCTGTTTTCGAGCATGACCACCACAATGTGGTTGATCCGCTGGAGCAAAGAACCGGAGGCCATACTATTTATTGAACCGCGATTCATAATTAAAAGGAACTCGATGCAACCAAAAGTAAAAGCTGAGCAGCTTCGTAGCTATCGATGGTTTGGGACGCAAGACATGCCGGGATTCGGCCACCGTTCCCGGATGAAACAGGTGGGATACCGGCGGGAAGATTTCGTAGGCAAGCCCATAATCGCCATCGTGAATACGTGGAGCGAGATCAATCCTTGCAATTACCATTTGCGGGAACGAGCGGAGTCGGTGAAGCGGGGCGTGTGGCAAGCGGGAGGTTTCCCGGTAGAGATTCCGGCGTTCTCCATCACGGAAACCTTTATGAAGCCGAGCCCGATGCTCTACCGGAATCTGCTCGCGATGGAAACGGAAGAGGCGCTGCGCAGCCTGCCGGTGGATGGCGCGGTGCTGCTGGGCGGCTGCGACAAGACCACGCCTGGATTATTGATGGGCGCGATCAGCATGAACATTCCGGCTATCTACATGCCGGGGGGACCGATGCTGCGCGGAAATTGGAACGGAAAGCCGCTGGGCAGCGGAACGGACGTCCGAAAATTCTGGGCGGAGCGATGCGCGGGCACCATCAGCGACGAGGAGTGGAATTCCATGGAAGATGGCATTGCGCGCTCGCCCGGGTTTTGCATGACCATGGGAACGGCATCGACCATGACCGCAATGGCGGAGGCGCTCGGGATGACGCTGCCGGGAGCTTCCTCGATTCCGGCGCCCGATTCCAATCACCCTCGGATGGCTATTAGCTGCGGCCAGCGCGCCGTCGAAATGGTGTGGGAGGATTTGAAGCCGTCCGACATTTTGACCACGAACGCGTTTGAAAACGCCATAGCCGTGGATATGGCGATTGGAGGGTCCACCAATGCGATTATTCATCTGGTGGCGCTGGCTGGACGCTGTGGCATCAAACTGGAGCTTCCCGCGTTTGAGCAGATCTCCGAGCGTGTTCCGGTGCTCGCGAATATCCGCCCGTCGGGCGCCTTTTTGATGGAGGACTTCTACTATGCGGGCGGCCTGCGTGCCTTGATGGAGCAAATGCGCGATCTGTTACATCTGGATTGCATTACAGCGAATGGCCGGACGATAGGCGAAAATGTGAGCGGGGCGTGTCCCATCAATCCCGAGGTGATCCGGCCAAGAGAACGTCCGCTTTCGCCAACCGGCGGCACGGTGATTCTGTATGGAAGTTTGGCTCCGAACGGCGCAGTGATTAAGACCTCCGCCGCGGACCCGCGCCTGCTGAAGCATACCGGCCCGGCGGTGGTATTCAAGAACCGTCAAGATCTGGACGATCGAATCGATCGGGACGATTTGGAAGTTACGGAAGATTCGGTTCTGGTGCTGCAAAACTCCGGCCCGCTAGGCGGCCCGGGAATGCCGGAATGGGGTATGCTGCCGATCCCTAAGAAGCTGCTGCAAAAAGGCCTGCGCGATATGGTCCGCATTTCCGATGCGCGCATGAGCGGCACCGCTTATGGCACGTGCGTGCTGCATGTTTCTCCCGAAAGCTACGCCGGTGGGCCGTTGGCATTCGTGGAGGATGGCGATTTGATCTCACTCGACGCGGCGAACCGAAGGGTCGATTTGCTCGTCCCGGAAGCGGAATTGCAGAGCCGCCGGACGAAATGGGTGAAGCCGTCTCCGAAATACGAGCGGGGTTATGGGGCGCTCTATCTGGAGCGGGTGACGCAGGCGCATCAAGGGTGCGACTTCGATTTTCTGGACACCAAAAGAGAGACGGCCGAGCCGGAAATCCACTAGACTAGTGGGCTGTCCCAGTGATTTCTGTAGCGAGGATGCGCCGTTTTGGGTTGGTGTAAGTCCAGCGGACCGGACGTGCTGACTTGGCGTAAGCACGAATGTACTTCATG
>Ga0208220_1000464_pt1 | contig 17009 bp, 15 predicted proteins | sample NGESurdeep092012_9_FD_184484 | JGI IMG/M metagenome (GOLD analysis project Ga0208220, IMG submission 184484) | Arctic peat soil microbial communities from Barrow, Alaska - NGEE Surface sample F53-1 deep-092012 (SPAdes) | ecosystem: Environmental > Terrestrial > Soil > Wetlands > Peat ... | reverse complement strand
CCGCTACTCACTTCCGGAAGTCTATCAATTCCGCTTCGTGGCCGAAGGCTACGCGGCCCGCCTGGCCGCCATGCGCGTGACCGAGCCAGAACTTGCGGCGCTCCGGCACGTCCTCAATGAGCACCAGGAGACCATCCGGGCGACGGACCTGGTTGCGGCTTCGCAGCATGACTTCGAATTTCACCGACAGATCATGCAGTATTCCGGCAACTGCGTATTCCTGGATCTTACCGCGAGCTATCGCGCTGTGCTGCTGGAGAGCCAGTTTCTGCCCGCCAAACGTCACGGTCGACTCTGGGAGCCGATTGTCGAGCATGAGAACATTCTACGGACTCTCGGACGCCACGATCCGGACGGAGCAAGCTACTTCATGCACGTCCACATCGCGCGCGCCGCCGACCGCGTTGGTGTCGCGCTCAACGACACTTTGTGATCGTCGCCCGACCATCGTGAAGAAGAATCTGAGTGGAGGGAGGACGGAATGACAAAGGAAATTCTCTGCGCTTTCGGGGTACATGTGGACGCCGTGGCCGGCTGGCTCGGATCTTACGGCGGCGAGGATTCACCGGGTGACATCTCCCGGGGCGTCTTCGCCGGCGAGGTCGGCGTTCCCCGCCTCCTGAAACAGTTCGACCGGTTTGGCATCAAAACGTCGTGGTTCATCCCGGGTCATTCCATCGAGACGTTTCCACGGCAGATCGAGGCCGTCGCCGCGGCCGGACACGAGATCGGATTGCACGGCTATAGCCATGAGAACCCGATCGACATGTCGCCCGAGCAGGAGGAGGCCGTGCTCGACAAGTCGATCGAGCTGATCACGAAGCTGAGCGGGCGCCGTCCCGCTGGATACGTGGCGCCGTGGTGGGAGTTCAGTCCGGTTTCAAACGAACTGCTGCTGAAGAAGTCGATCAAGTACGACCACAGCCTGATGCACAGGGATCACGAGCCGTACCACGTGCGTGTCGGCGATACCTGGACGAAGATCGACTACTCCGGGAAGGCGGACGAATGGATGAAGCCGTTCGTGCGCGGCACGGAAACGGATCTGATCGAGATACCGGCAAGCTGGTATCTGGACGATCTACCGCCGATGATGTTCATCAAGAAATATCCCAACAGCCATGGCTTCGTGAACCCGCACGATATCGAGGAACTGTGGCGTGACCAATTCGACTGGGTCTACCGGGAATATGACTACGCCGTATTTCCAATGACCCTTCACCCCGATGTATCCGGGCGTCCGCAGGTCCTGATGATGCTGGAACGCCTTTATGGCCACATCATCCGGCATTCGGGGGTGAAGTTCGTTACCCTTGAACAAATGGCCGACGATTTCAGTCGCAGGTGCGGACGCGCCACTAGCGGGGTGCTGGACGGGCGAGCATAACTAATTTTGCATCTATAGATTGTGTGGCTGATAAAACCGTGGTAGCGATATCGGTCTGACCAGAATGGTCAGACCGGAGAAATCCATGGACGTCGCAGCGCCGCCCTTGCTCGCCTTCAGATCGGTGTGCAAGCGCTATGGTGCGACGACCGCGCTCGACGATGTTTCGTTCGAGCTCCAGCCTGCTAAGGTTTGCGGTCTGCTCGGTGAAAACGGGGCCGGCAAATCGACGCTCGTCAAGGTCCTCAGCGGCGTCGTTGCCCCCGACACCGGTACTATTCGAATTGACGGGAAGCCGTTCCTGCCGCGCGTCATCGCCGATGCTCGCGCCCGGCGGGTATCCACCGCCTTCCAGGAACTGAGCCTGGTCCCGGCGCTATCCGTCGCGGTGAACCTGTTCTTGCCGCGACCTGCCATCAACCGGTTTGGCCTCGTCTCGACACGCCGGATAGAAGCTGACGCAGAGCAGGTCCTGCAGCAGCATGGCGTCACCGACATTTCGCCATCGGCGCTGGTCGGTGATTTGCCGCTCGGGATGCGGCAGAAAGTCGAGATCGTGCGGGCGTTCTCGCACCGGCCTGCGGTGCTGCTGCTTGACGAGCCGACGGCGGCGCTGTCCGACCGGCAGTGGCTGTTCTCGCTGATCGCCCGCGCGCTGCGCGACCGTACCTCGATCCTCTATATCAGCCACAAGCTCGATGAGATACGCGCGCTTTGCAGTCGATGCGTGATCCTGCGAAATGGGCGGAAAGTCCTCGACAGCGAAGTCGCGGCCCTGAGCGACGATGCCATCTTCAGCAGCATGGCCGGCCGCTCGGTCGGCGAAGTGTTCGTGCGCGCCTCGACGGAGATCCGCCGTGGCGCCAAACCGGTTCTTGAAGTTACACATCTGAAGGGATCCGGCATCGACGACATAGGGTTTTCAGTGGCGCCGGGCGAGATCGTTGGGGTGGCGGGCCTGGAGGGGCAGGGCCAGTCCCGTCTGTTCAAGGCGCTGGTCGGGCTCTCTCCGTTGCAGACTGGGGCGATCGCCATCGAAGGCGTCACCGTCGCGATCCGCTCGCCTCGCGCCGCCCGCCGGCTTGGGGTCATCCTCGTTCCCGAGGAGCGCAAGTCGGAAGGCCTATTCACCGGTCTCACGACCATGGCCAATATCTCGCTGCCGGTCATCAACCAGGCCAGCCGGCTTCATCTTGTGAACCAAGCGAGCGAGCGCCGCCTGGTTGAAACGGTGACGCCGGCGGTCAAGTTGCCGGAGCGCTATTTGCGGCTGAGCATCAGCGCGCTCTCCGGCGGCAATCAGCAGAAGGCCATTCTGGCGAGGGCGCTGCTGGCCGGCGCCAAGTGCCTGCTGCTGTTCGACCCGACGCGTGGCGTCGATGTCGGCGCGAAGCAGCATATTTATGCGATGATGCGGGGCTTCGTGCGGGGTGGTGGCGCGATCCTGTTCTATTCGACCGAACTCGACGAGCTGGTAGGGCTCTGCGATCGCTGCCTCGTCCTCTATCGGGGCGCCATCGCCGGCGAGCTTGCGCGCGTAGAGCTGTCGCAGGATGTCATCCTGGCCCTCGCGTCGGGCCATTCTGGAGGCAGAACCCGCCGGGCGAACCCGCAGGCCCACGCGTGACAGCCGCTTCGCAGCTCGCCCAGGTCCGGAGCGTCGCCGCGGGCGGCAGCGCAGCCGCCTTCGTTCTGCTTTGCATCATGACGGGCATCTATGCCGTGCACGAACCATCGGCGTTGTCGGCATTTGGGATCAGCAATCTTCTGAACAACACGGTCGTCCTCGCACTGGCGGCAAGCGGTCTCACCCTGGTCGTGTTGTGCGGCGAGCTGGATTTGTCGGGGCCGGGCGTCATGGCGATCGGCAACGTGGTGGTGGCGACGACCAGCACCGGAAGCCTCGGAGCCACCGGGAACCTTGCTGCGGTCCTCGCCATCGGCGCTGCCGTCGGAGGCCTGAATGGCTTCCTGGTCGCCTATCTCGGCCTGCAGTCGCTCGCCGTGAGCCTGGGTTCGCTGATCGTCTGCCAGGGCGTGGCTCTTCTGATCCTGCCGGCGCCGGGCGGTGAGGTGACCGACACAATCGTTCAGGCCGTGAGCGGCGACATCCGGGCGATTCCAGCTCCGGCACTCATCATGGCCGTGACCGCCGGGCTTTGGCTTTTGCTGAAGCATTCGCGGCTCGGCGTGGCGTTGTACGCCGTGGGAGCCGACGAACCTTCCGCGCGCCTGTCCGGCCTGAATACCCGGACGACGAAGCTGTCCGCCTTTGTCATGTCCGGCATTGTCTACGCGATTGCCGGGTTCGTCTTGAGCGCGGAGATTGGCTCGGGCGATCCGCGGGTCAGCGATTCGTTCCTGCTCTTCATGTATGCGGCGGTGGCGATCGGGGGCACCTCGCTCGGCGGCGGGCGGGGCGGTGTGCTTGGTACGCTCGTCGGCGCGTGCATCCTCTCCGTGCTGCAGAAGATGCTGTTCGCGCTCGGCGTCGCCGATTTCTACACCAACATCTTCAACGGGGTCATCATGATCCTGGCAATCTTTTTCGGCCAGCTTTCCGCGTGGCTCGCACGTGCGCGTCACCGGGGACAGGGCTGATGCGGATGCGCAAGGCGAGAGCGCTTCCGCGAGCCAAGGTGGTGCCCGAAGCACCGCCGGTTTGGCGTCCTGCGGTCGGCCCCGATCTGGTACCGGCCCTTCTGGTGTTCGCCGCCACCGGGCTTCTGGTCGTCGGGATGATGCTGGCGAGCCCTTCATTCGGCTCGTTCGACCAACTCACCGCCATCCTTGTGACCGCGATCTTTCTGGTGGTCGCGTCGTTCGGCCAGGGCCTCGTCATCCTGCTCGGCGGCATCGATCTCTCCCTCGGCGTGGTGATCGGCATCGGCGGTATGATGGTCGCCGGGCTGACGCGTGGAAGCAATGATGCCCTGATGTCGGCCATTCCGCTCACGCTGCTGAGCTGCGCCGGTATTGGACTGATCAACGGCATCGGGGTCGGCCTTGCAAAGCTGCCGCCGTTCATCACCACGCTGTCGTCGGGGATCACATTTTTCGGCGTCGCGCTGGGGATCACCGCGGGTAGCTCGCAACAACCGGTCGCGCCGGCCTTGCAGACATTCATGAACAGCGGCTGGTTGGGGCTGCCTTACCCCATTCTGTTCACCGTTGCTTTCGTGGCTGCCGCCTGGTTGTTTCAGAATCGGAGTGCGGAAGGCCGCAAGCTTTACGCAATCGGCAGCAGCCCGGGTGCCGCCCGCGTTCTGGGCTTGCCAGTTGCCGCCCTGACGATCGCCGCCTACGCGATCAGTGGGCTGTGCGCCGGCCTTACCGGCATCCTGCTCGCGGGCTATGCGGCGAGCGCCACCCTCGATATGGGAAGCGCCTTGTTGATGCCGAGCATTGCGGCCGTGGTGATCGGGGGAGCTCGAGTCACCGGCGGCTCCGGACCCTATCTCGGCACATTCGCGGGCGCGCTGTTCCTCAGCACCCTGTCGACGGTCATTACGGCGCTCAGCTTCTCGCAGGGGCTTCGGGACATCGTCCAAGGCGGAATCATCCTGATCGCTTTGCTGCTCCAGAGCGGGCGGCTGAATTTGCGGCACCACCGATGGAGGTGGGCGCATCACCAACAAGGGGGAGGTTTGACATGAAGATCGATTGCGGCAGTCGGCTGTCGACGGGATTAATCCCGGCAGCCTTGGTAGCGGCCTTTGTCATCGGGGGGATCGCCGAGGTCAGCGCGCGAGACCGCTACAAGGTCTTTCTGAACATGAGTTACAGCGGCAACACATGGCAGGCCGCCGCCGCCAATGGCATCAAGGCGCTGGCGGCAACGCCGCCCTATGACAAGACGGTTGAATTCAAGACCGTCATCTCGGGCACCGACGTCCAGCATCAGATCTCGGACCTTCAGAGCATGATCGCTTCGGGGGCGAATGCGATCATTCTCTACCCGCTGTCCCCGACCGCGCTTAATCGCGTGATCAAGCAGGGCTGCGACAAAGGGGTCGTCATCTTCACCTATGACAGCACGGTGACCGAGCCCTGCGCCCACAACGTCAGCAACATTACGGCCCGCTACGGAGCGAACACCGCGCAGTGGATGGTCAACCAGATGGGCGGCAAAGGCGAACTGATCTTCAACCACGGCGTGGCCGGGACCACGGTGACGAAGACCTATGATGAGCAGGCCTACGGCGTCTTCAAGAAGTATCCGGGCATCAAGATTGTCGGCGACTTCTACGGAAACTGGAACGACGCAACCTCCCAGGAGGAGGTCGCCAAGATCCTGGCCGCACACCCGAACGTGGATGGCATCTGGACGGTCGATGGTACCTATGGCTCATTGCAGGCGGTTCTCAATAACCGGCCAGGTCGTCTTGTGGTGATCGCCGGGCAGTCGAACAATGGTTATCGCCTCATGCTGGCCGATCCCGCCATGCAGGCCAAAGGATTGAAGGGCATTTCGTCGAGCGCCGGTCCGGCAGTCGGAGGCTATGCGTTCAAGCTCATGATGGAAGTCGTGACCGGCAAGAAGAAGCTGACAAGAAGCAATATCGAGTATCCGCTGCCGTGGGTCGAGGCTGCAGACGTCAAGGTCTGTCAGGGCGATAGCTTCGTGGGCGGTTGCAACAGCTTCCCGGCCGGTAAAGTAGCTCCCTTGTTCATCGACACCGCGCTCAATGGCGAACTGCTGCCCGAACTCGGTCTTGCAGCAGTCCAAGAGGGAAAGGCCACGCCCGGCGCTAGGATTGAGCCGCTTCCGGACGTCCATTATGCAGACAATCTGCCCGGAATTAATTGCAGCAATTGCGAACCAACCAAGGATTGGCTCAAGCCCAACCGTGTCGCTCCGATCGCGGTGCCGTGATCGGCCGAGCTCCCGCTTCGTCTCCGCCGTGCGCCACGACGGTCATCGTCTGGGATTTTGCTGGGGCTGAGGACGGGCAACGCCCCTCCTGACAAGGCCTGTGGGCCTTGTCAGATAGCCCTCGCGGTCGATCCGTGGTGCACCCCGCTTTTCCCGGAGCTTCCACACCATCCCGAAAATTGCTATGGCTGCTGGCGGCGGGACGGAAGCAGAATGATCCCGGTTGACCGAAGGGGAGGGTTGGCATGGCCAAATTGACGGTCTGGATTGCGGCGCTAGGCAGCATCGCCATTGGAGCATGGACCGCGAGCGCGGCGAATGCGCAGAGCCTGTCCCTGAGCAGCTCCGACATCAAGGAGGGCGGCACCATTGCCAACGAGCAGGTTTTCAAGGGCTTTGGCTGCACCGGCGGCAATATCTCCCCGGCCCTAAGCTGGAGTGGGGCGCCGAGCGGCACCAAGAGCTTCGCCGTCAGCATCTACGATCCGGATGCGCCGACCGGCAGCGGCTGGTGGCACTGGGTGGTGTTCAATCTTCCGGCCGGTACGGCGTCATTGCCCAAGGACGCCGGCGACGTCAAAAAGAAACTGATGCCCAAGGGCGCGATCCAGAGCCGCACCGATTTCGGGAGCGACGGCTATGGCGGTCCGTGCCCGCCGGCCGGCGACAAGCCGCATCATTACCAGATTACGGTTTTTGCGGTGGACGTCGACAAGCTGCCGGATGCCAAGAACGATGCGGCCTCGGCGGCGCTGGTCGGCTTCGACCTGCATTTCCATACCTTGGCAAAGGCGACCTTGACCGGTCTCTACGGCCGCTAGGCGGTTGCGCTCGGAAAACCCTGCGCTCTGACCGCGGCTCGGGCTTGAACCGGCCGCGGCGCCACGAAAATGTCGATTCGTGGGCGGCCGTACCGGAACCAGCCAATTACAAATTGGACAGGAAGCCGGATTCCGGCTGCGCGCCGGCGGCCCGGCGCGTATAGCTGCCGATGCCTCAATATTCCGCAGCGACCGGCAGTTCCGGCCTCAATGCCACCAGAATGGTATTGTGAGGCTATCGGGTCGGAGCTCGGCGGGTTCACCCGGCCCCCGGTGGGCAGCAACTCACAGCGAAGGTTCGCCAACAATGCGCAAGAATTCGGTCTTTTTCCTCGGCGCGGTAGCAGGAACATGTCTAACCCTTCTCGCCAGCGGGCCTCGGAGCGAGTTCTGGGTTGCGGCGGCGAGGGCGGCGACCAATGCGGAAATCTATTCGCAACTCAATCTGTTCGGCGACGTGTTCGAGCGGGTCAACGCCGACTATGTCGAGAAGCCCGACGACGCCAAGCTGATCGAGGGCGCCATCAACGGCATGATCACCTCGCTGGACCCCCATTCGCGCTACATGAATGAGCAGGCCTGGCACGACATGCAGGAGACGACCCACGGAGAATTCGGCGGGCTCGGCATCGAGGTCACGATGGAGGATGGTCTTGTCAAGGTGGTTTCGCCCATGGATGGCACGCCGGCCGCGAGGGCCGGGATCATGTCGGGCGATTTGATCACGTCCATCGACGGCGACGCCGTTCAGGGCCTTACCCTGGAGCAGGCGGTAAACAAGATGAAAGGGCCAGTCCACACCAGCACCAAGCTGAAGATCGAGCGCAAGGGGGCGGACAAGCCGATCGACGTTTCGATCGAGCGCGAAATCATCCAGGTCAAGCCCGTCAGTTTCCGCACCAATGGCGGCGATATCGGCTATATCCGGATCAGCTCGTTCAACGAGCAGACGACCGACGGCCTGCACAAGGCAGTCGCCGACATCATGAAAGAAATTCCGCAGGACAAGCTCGCCGGCTACGTCCTCGATCTGCGCAACAACCCTGGTGGCCTGCTCGATCAGGCGGTGTCGGTGTCGGGCACGTTCCTGGCGCGCGGTGAGGTGGTCTCGACGCGCGGCCGGACGCCCGAGGAGACCCAGCGTTACTCGGCGCGCACCGGTGACTTGACCAAGGGCAAGCCGCTGGTCGTTCTGATCAACGGCGGTTCGGCTTCGGCCTCCGAGATCGTGGCCGGGGCGTTGCACGATCACAAGCGCGCGACCCTGATCGGCACCCGCTCCTTCGGCAAGGGCTCGGTCCAGACCATCATCCCGCTCGGTACCGGCAACGGCGCCCTGGCGCTGACCACGGCGCGTTATTTCACCCCGTCCGGCCATTCGATCCAGGCCAAGGGCATCACGCCCGACATCGAGGTGTTGCAGGATGTGCCGCCCGAACTGAAGGGCCGCGCCGATATCAAGGGAGAGGCGTCGATGCGCGGCCATCTCTCGGCCGAAGGCGCGGAGCAGACCGGCTCGCAGGCCTACGTTCCACCGGACGAAAAGGACGACAAGGCGCTTGCCGCTGCATACAATCTGCTGCGCGGCATCACCGTCAACGCCGGCGTCCCGGCTTCCAAGACGGCCGTTCCGAATTAATTTCCGAGATCGACAGCGGGTTCAATCGGGGCGGCCACGGGCCGCCCGCACGCCGACGGCAACCAAAAGCCCCGCATCGTGCGGGGCTTTTCGGGCGATCTATTTGCGGCTTACTTGTTGAGGCCGGAACCCGGACCGGTCGGAGCCAGTGTCGACACGCTCGGCGAAGCGCTCGGCGCGAGGGTGTTTCCCGACGGGTTCATATTGGTATTCCGATTCGGCGAGGTCGTGCCCGTGGTCGAGGATCCGGTTCCCATGCCCACCGTACCGCCGGTGCCGGTCCCATTGATCGACGAGCCGGTTGCCGCGCCGCCGGTGGAACCCCCAGTCGAGCTGCCGCTGCCTTGCGCGAAGGCCAGGGTACTGGACAGCGCGAGAGCGCCAGCGAGTGCGATTGTCGTGAGTTTCATGACAGTTTCCTCTAGGTCTAATGACTCGCGAACAACTCGCCACGGAGCTGTTATGTTCCGGCATTGCCGCTCGATCGAACCGTGGCACAGCGCACATAAAAATGTTCATGCGGCCGCAACCCCGTTCCGTTGGCTGCCGCCCGACGTCACCGCTACGATCGCCGCGGCCACGATGTTCGCGCCGGCGCTGGCCAGGATCGGCAGCGTGCAACTGTGGCTACCGCCCCCAAAATCACGGCTGATATGAGTCTTGCGGCGGCATCGTGGGTTGTGGATGGTCGGAACGAGCGCGGCCGCGACGACCAGATGTATTTCGCTGGTGTTTTCAGGCGCGATAGTGGCCGGATTTGCCGCCCTTTTTTTCGACCAGGCGAATGCCCTCGATGCGCGCGCCGCGCTCCACCGCCTTGATCATGTCGTAGATCGTGAGGCAGGCGACCGCAACGGCCGTCAACGCCTCCATTTCGACCCCGGTCGGGCCGGTGACCTTGACCGCGGCGCGAACCACGCAGCCCGGCAGCCTTGTGTCGGGCGCGATCTCGATCGTGACTTTCGACAATGCCAGCGGGTGACACAGCGGGATCAGGTCCGGCGTGCGCTTCGCGGCCATGATGCCGGCAATCCGCGCGGTGCCGAGCACGTCGCCCTTCTTGGCGTTGCCGCTCTCGATCAGGGCGAGCGTCGCCTTGCTCATGATGACGCGTCCCTCTGCCACGGCCGTGCGCTCGGTGGCGGGCTTGGTGGAGACGTCCACCATCCGCGCCTCGCCCCTGGTGTCGATGTGGGTGAGGGCAGGCTCGACCTTGGAGGATTTGCGCGCCATGACCTAACGCGTCCCCGTCGCGCCAAGAGCATCGCCGCGCGCCAGCAGGGTGCGGGTCGCTGCCATGACATCGGCCTGCCGCATCAGGCTCTCGCCGACGAGAAAGGTCGACATGCCGACCCGCGCAAGCCGCGCGAGATCGCCGGGCGCGAAGATGCCGCTTTCGCCGACCATCAGGCGGTCCGCCGGAATCAGGGGCGCCAGTGCCTCACTGGTGGCGAGGGTGGTTTCGAAGGTGCGCAGGTTCCGGTTGTTGACGCCGATCATCGGCGAGCGAAGCTTCAAGGCGCGGTCGAGCTCCGCGCGGTCATGGATTTCGACCAGGACGTCCATGCCGTGCGCAAGTGCCACGTCCTCGATGTCCCGTGCGGCACCGTCGTCGAGGGCTGCCATGATAATCAGGATGCAATCGGCGCCATGGGCCCGCGCCTCGACCACCTGATAGGTGTCATAGATGAAATCCTTGCGCAGCACCGGCAATTGGGTGGCCGCGCGTGCCGCCACCATGAAATCGAGATGGCCCTGGAACGAGGGCGTATCGGTCAGCACCGAGAGGCACGCCGCCCCTCCGGCCTGATAGGCGCGCGCCAGCCCAGGCGGATCGAAATCGGCGCGGATCAGGCCCCTCGATGGCGAGGCCTTTTTCACTTCGGCAATCAGCGCGTATTCGCCCCGGCCGAGCTTTTCCCGGATCGCCCGCACGAAGCCGCGCGGCGCAGGCGCCGCCCTCGCCAGCGCCTCGAGGCTCGCCACCGGATGCGCCCGCTTGGCAGCGGCGATTTCCTCGCGCTTGTAAGCCTCGATCTTGGTCAGGATGTCGGACATGGCAGGTCCCTTGCGGTCAAGTGTTGGAGACCGCGATCAGATGTTTCAGCCGCGCCGCCGCCGCGCCGCTGTCGAGCGACCGGGCGCCGAGCGTCACGCCCGCTTTCAAATTCGCCGCGCGGCCGGCCACCATCAGCGCCGCGGCGGCATTGAGCAGCGCGACATCGCGAAACGGACTTGGCCTTCCGTCGAGCACGCTTTGCAGCGCGCTGGCGTTGGCATCGGCATCGCCGCCTTTCAGCGCGTCGGCGCCGGCGCGGGGCAGGCCGGCTTCCTCCGGCGTCACCTCGAAGCTGCGGATATGGCCGTTCTCAAGGGCGGCGACGAAGGTCGGACCGGTAAGGGTGATTTCATCAAGGCCATCGGAGCCGTGTACGACCCAGACGGATTCGGCGCCCAGATTCTTCAGCACCTGCGCCAGCGGCTGCACCCATTGCCGGGAAAATACTCCGACCATCTGTCGCTTGACGCCGGCCGGATTGGACAACGGGCCCAGCAGGTTGAAGATCGTGCGGGTTGCGAGTTCGACACGGGTCGGGCCGACATTCTTCATCGCCGGATGGTGTGTCGGTGCGAACATGAAGCCGATTCCGGTTTCCGAGACGCAGCGGCCGACATGTTCAGGCGTGATATCGATCTTGACGCCCAGCGAAGACAGGACGTCAGCCGCGCCGGAACGCGACGACAATGCGCGATTGCCGTGCTTGGCGACGGGCACGCCGGCGCCCGCGACAATGAACGAGGCGCAGGTCGACACATTCACCGAGCCGGAGCCGTCGCCGCCGGTCCCGACCACGTCGACGGCGTCGGCGGGCGCGTTGACGCGCAGCATCTTGGCGCGCATGGCCGATACCGCGCCGGTGATCTCATCGACGGTTTCGCCGCGGACGCGAAGCGCCATCAGCAGTCCGCCCATTTGCGAAGGCGTTGCCTCGCCGGACATCATGCTGTCAAAGGCGGAAGCGGCCTCGTCGCGCGACAATGTCGCGCCGGTGGCGACTTTTCCGATGATAGATTTGAGGTCGTCCATCGCTTGCTTTCAATGTCGAGGCCGCAGGGCGAGGAGACGCACCCCGCGCCGTCTCGAACCATCAGGATACTCAGGATGCGAGAAGTTTCATGGTGGTGGGCCAGCCTTCATTCGGAATCAATTCAGTTGTTCGCGCCGGTCACCTGCGAGAAAGCGGCCTCGTTGATGGTGGTGCCGATGTTGGTTTCGAGCTTGGTGACATATTCGGCGATCTGTTCGTCGGTCAGTGAGCGCTCAAGCGCCTGCTTCAGCTTCTTGATGCCGTCCGACGCGAAGTCGATCGGCGGCACGATGATGTCGGTCACCCGGAACACGACCCACTCCCCGTCGCCGGCACCGGCGGTTTGTCCGCTGGCGTCCTTGGCGGTGCGAAAGGCGGCCGAGATCACGCTCGCGGGTAGGTTGGGCAGCGAGGCATCGCGCTTGAATGCGGTCGCCGTCTCGACCTTCAATCCCGCGGCTGCCGCCTCGTCGGCAAGTTTGTTGCCCTGATCGAGCTTCTGCACCATTTCGGTGGCCTTGGTGCGCAGCCGGCTCGCGATCTGGTCCTCGCGCCATTTGGCCTCGACCTGGTCCTTGACCTCGTCGAGGCTGCGCTCGCGCGAGGGCGTGGTGCCGAGAACGTCGTACCAGACATAACCGCCCTCGAAGGCGATCGGATCGTTGTCGACGCCGACATCGCTGGCGAAAGCCTGAGAGACGACATCAAGGCCACGGGGGATATTGCCGGCCGGTTGGCCGTCGGGAAGGCGGCCGGAGCGATCGACCGCGTCGATGGTGACGGGGGTCAGTCCCAGTTTCTGTCCCGCCTCGGCCACGCTCGCGCCACCGCCGCGCTCGTCTTCCATCTTGTCGCGCAGATCCGAAACCGATTTGCGCGCGCGTTCGGTGGCTATTTCCTTCTTCAGATTTGCCGCGACGCTTTCATAGGATACTTCGACCCCCGGCTCGATCTTGCCGATCTTGAGCAGCGCCACACCAAACTTGCCCGCTACCGGCTGGCTCATCTCGCCCGACGGCAGCGAGAAGGCCGCATCCGCGACCGCGGGATCGATGATCTCCGACTTCGTGACCAGTCCGAGATCAACGTCGGCGGGCTTCAATCCGCGCTCCTTCGCCAGATCGTCGAATGATGTTCCGGACGCGAGGCGATTGCGTGCCGCCATCGCCTCTTCCGTGTTCGGAAACACGATTTGCGAGACCTCGCGCTTTTCGGGCGTGCCAAGCTGGTCGCGGCGCTGCTCGAACAGCTTCCTTGCATCGGCATCCGAGACTTCGGTCCATTTTCCGATCGCTTCCGGGGTAATCGCGACAAAGACTATTTTGCGATATTCGGGTGCACGGAACTGGATCTTGTGCTCGTCGAAATAACCGGCCAGCGTTTCCGGCGATGGCGGCTCGACGGTGCCGGCCTGGGCCGCCTCGAGTTTCACATAGTCGATCGAACGCTGTTCGTTCTGGAAGCGGCTGAGCGCCTCGATCATGACCTTCGGCGGTTCGAGACCGGCCGAAATGGAGCCGGCGATCTGACGCCGCAACGACACCCGCCGCTGGTCGGCGACATAACGCTGCTCGCTATAGCCGAATTGCCGGATCGCGGCCTGGAAGCGGGCGGGATCGAAGGCGCCGTTGGTTCCCTTGAAATTGGGATCGCTGAGGATCACGCGTCGGGTCTCGGCGTTGGACTGCTCGAGCCCGAGCCGTTGAGCCTCCTCGTCGAGCGCGGCCTCGGCAATGGTCTGCTGCAGCACCTGCCGGTCAATCCCGAACGAGCGCGCCTGTTCCGGGGTCAGGGGGCGGCCGAATTGCCGTCCGATCTGCTGCAGCTTCTCGGTGTAGAGCTCGCGGAACTGTCCGACCGAGATTTCGGTGTGGCCGATCTTGGCCACCGTCGATTGTCCGAATCCCCGGAAGATATCGGCGATGCCCCAGACGGCGAAACTGACGATCAGCACGCCCATTACCAGGGCCATAATGGCTCTGCCGAGCCAGTTTGATGAGGCTTTCCGTATTCCTCGAAGCATGAGTCCAACTTGTTTGCAGGAGGGAACCGGTTCGCGCCCAAGATGAATTCGGTATCGAATTCCGGGCGTCACCGAATTGATAAAGCATCATAAAGTGGCAGCCGCCCAGTCGCAACCTTGGCGCGGCAGGCCGTTTGGCTGGCCGCCGGCTTTGCGGACCGGCGACAGTGTCTCTGGAACTGGGGCGCCGGCTCTGCTAGCGCATGCGCATCCACCATCTGCGAGAACTCCGAAATGCCCGATGCCATCCGGCCGCTGATTGCAGGCAATTGGAAAATGAACGGCCTCAAGGCCTCCTCGGCTGAACTCGAGGCCATGCTTGCGGGCGCCTCCGGCGTCGCGGCCAAGGCAGATTTGCTGGTTTGTCCGCCGGCGACCCTGGTGGCCGCGTTTGCCGACAAGGCGCGCGGCGCAAAAGCCCTTGCGATCGGGGCCCAGGATTGCCACCCCAAGGCATCGGGCGCCCACACTGGGGACCTTTCAGCGGAGATGCTGGCGGATGCTGGCGCCAGCGCGGTCATTGTCGGCCATTCCGAGCGCCGCGCCAATCATGGTGAAAGCGATGCCTTGGTGCGGCAGAAAGCCGAAGCGGCCTGGCGGGCCGGGCTGACAGCGATCGTCTGCATCGGCGAGACCCAGCAGCAACGCGACCAGGGCCACGCCCTCGACATTTGCTGCCGACAACTCCAGGGCTCGTTGCCGGACGCCGGGACGGCAGGTAACCTGGTGGTGGCTTATGAGCCGATCTGGGCGATCGGCACCGGCCTCACCCCGACAGTGGCAGATGTCGAGCAAATTCATCGATTTATCCGGGATGTTCTGATTGCCCGCTTTAGCCGCGATGGAAACAGCATCCGGATTCTGTACGGCGGCTCTGTAAAACCGTCGAATGCGGCGGAATTGATGGCCGTTGCCAATGTCAACGGCGCGCTGGTCGGCGGCGCCAGCCTGAAAGCGACCGACTTTCTTGCGATTGCGGCCGGTTGCCCCTAGCTAACGGTCGGGCGATGCAGGGGTGACAATGCCCCGTCCAATCGTGTAACACCGCCGCGACTTCAAACCCCGCAAGCCCACCACAGCGCCGGACGCCGGCGTTCTGGGCTTGTGACGGAAGGTAGCGATGCAAAGTGTCATAATCGTAATCCATTTGATGATCGTTGCGGTGCTGATCGCGACGGTGCTGCTGCAGAAGTCGGAAGGCGGCGGTCTTGGTATGGGCGGAGGTGCCGGCTTCATGTCGAGCCGCGGTACCGCCAACCTGCTGACGCGCACGACCGCGATCCTTGCGGTCGGCTTCTTCGTGACCAGCCTGCTGCTGTCCTGGTTCGCGAGCTACAACCGGGCGCCGAGCTCGATCATCGGCAACCCCGCCTCGCAGTCACAGCCGGCGGGAGGCGCGACACCGGTGGCGCCGCCGACCAGCGGCGGCATTCTGGATTCGCTGAAGAAGTCCGATCAGCAGCAGAATCCGGCCGCACCGTCCGGTCCGCAGGCGCCGCAGTCGCAATAAAGCGGGGTGGCTATGCAGGACCGCATCTGGCGTCCTGCATGAGCAGGCCCCATCAATGTGCTGATAATACTCCAGATTTCACGCCACCCACAGCCGCGGAGAATGTTCGGCGCGGCGCCCGATTCGTTTTGGCGAATCGCGTCGGTAGCCTTAAAGGTTAGGTCCCATGGCGCGGTACATCTTCATCACCGGCGGCGTGGTTTCCTCGCTCGGCAAAGGTCTCGCTTCAGCGGCGCTCGGCGCCCTGCTGCAGGCACGGGGCTACAAGGTTCGGCTGCGCAAGCTCGATCCCTATCTCAATCTCGACCCCGGGACGATGTCGCCGTATCAGCACGGCGAGGTGTTCGTGACCGACGACGGCGCCGAGACCGATCTCGACCTTGGTCACTACGAACGCTTCACCGGCCGTCCCGCCACCAGGGCCGACAACATCACAACCGGCCGCATCTACCAGGACATTCTCACCAAGGAGCGGCGCGGCGACTATCTCGGCGCCACCATCCAGGTGATCCCGCACGTCACCAACGCGATCAAGGACTTCATCCTCGACAGCAATGACGAATATGATTTTGTCCTGTGCGAAATCGGCGGCACCGTCGGCGACATCGAGGGTTTGCCGTTCTTCGAGGCGATCCGCCAGATCAGGAACGATCTTCCGCGCGATCACGCCATCTATATTCATCTGACGCTGCTGCCGTTCATCCCGAGTGCCGGCGAACTGAAGACCAAACCGACCCAGCATTCGGTCAAGGAACTGCGCTCGATTGGCATCCAGCCGGATATCCTGCTCTGCCGCACCGACCGGCCGATTCCCAAGGAAGAACGGCGCAAGCTTGGCCTGTTCTGCAATGTGCGCGAGAGCGCCGTCATCGAGGCGCGCGACGTCGACAACATCTATGCGGTGCCCGAGGCGTATCACGCGGCCGGCCTCGACGACGAGGTGCTGGCGGCGTTCGGCATCGAGGCGCGGATTCCACCGGCCTTGCAGAGCTGGCACGTCATCAACGAGCGGGTCCGCAATCCCGAGGGCGCGGTGACCATCGCCATCGTCGGCAAGTACACCGGCATGAAGGACGCCTACAAATCGCTGATCGAGGCCCTGTCACATGGCGGCATCGCCAACAAGGTGAAGGTCAATCTCGACTGGATCGAAAGCGAAGTGTTCGAGAACGAGGATCCGGCGCCGTTTCTCGAGCATGTCAACGGCATCCTGGTGCCCGGCGGCTTCGGCCAGCGCGGTGCGGAGGGCAAGATTCGCGCCGCGCAATTCGCGCGGGAACGCGACGTGCCGTATTTCGGCATCTGCTTTGGCATGCAGATGGCCGTGATCGAAGCGGCCCGCAATCTCGTCGGCATCGAGGACGCCAATTCCACCGAGTTCGGCCCGACGTCTGAACCGCTGGTCGGCCTGATGACGGAATGGCTGCGCGGCAATGAACTCGAAAAGCGGTCGAAGGCCGCCGATCTCGGCGGCACCATGCGTCTCGGGGCCTACCCCGCAGCGCTCAAGCGCGGCAGCCGGGTGTCCGAGGTTTACGGCGGGGCGACCGAGATTTCCGAACGTCACCGCCACCGCTACGAGGTCAACACCGCCTACAAGGACCGACTGGAGCAGCACGGCCTGCGTTTTTCGGGCCTTTCGCCCGACGGGGTGCTGCCGGAAA
>Ga0208220_1000463_pt1 | contig 17041 bp, 15 predicted proteins | sample NGESurdeep092012_9_FD_184484 | JGI IMG/M metagenome (GOLD analysis project Ga0208220, IMG submission 184484) | Arctic peat soil microbial communities from Barrow, Alaska - NGEE Surface sample F53-1 deep-092012 (SPAdes) | ecosystem: Environmental > Terrestrial > Soil > Wetlands > Peat ... | reverse complement strand
CTGACCTTCCCATCCCTTGGGGAATAACGAGCGCAAAACTACCCAATCCTCTTCGCTCTCTTGCCCCATGTTCCAATAATACAAAACTTAATGGGAATGTTTCAACTCTTAGGTTAGCGCTTATGGGACGGCGTCCCCGATTCAAATAAGGTCCTTTTCCTTGTTGTCTGCCAGCTCATCGCGATCACGCTTGTCCTTTATAGACCGCAGCCGGCGTCTTGTACCCAAGACTTTGGTGAAGACGCTCGTAATTATAAAAGCGGAACCAACGCTCGATGCCGCTGCAGGCTTCCCTGACCAACGCATAATCCTTCAGGTACACCTCTTCGTATTTGAGCGAACGCCACAGCCTTTCGATGAAAATGTTATCCAGACAGCGTCCGCGCCCATCCATGCTGATGGCGATCTTGCGTGCTGCCAGTTTGCTGGTAAATTTCTCACTGGTGAACTGCGCGCCCTGATCGCTGTTGAAGATTTCCGGACGCCCCCGCCCCAGAGCTCGCTCCAGCGCCTCCAGGCAGAAGTCCAACTCCATCGTCAACGAGAGCGACCAACTCAGCACGAACCGGCTGTGCCAGTCCATCACCGCCACCAGGTAGGCGAAACCCTGCGCCATCCGGATATAGGTGATATCCGTGCTCCACACCTGATTGACGCGCTCCACTTTCATTCCTTGCAGCAGGTAGGGATAGATCCTGTGACCTTCTCCTGGCTGACTCAGCTTCGGCTTCGGGTACACCGCTTCGATTCCCATCAGCGTCATCAGCCGTGCCACGCGCTTACGATTCACCTCAAGCCCTTTCGTGCGCAGCCACGCCGTCATTCGTCGGCTTCCGTAGAAGGGCGCCCGTGTGTACTGTTCATCTATCAGGCGCATCCATTGCAGGTTCTCTTCGCTCTCGCCCTTCGACTCGTAATACAGGCTCGAGCGATTGACACCCAGCAAATCGCATTGCCGCCGAACGCTGATCTCCGGATGGCCTTCCTCTACCAGTGGCCGCCGATCCTCAGTCGAGCAGGCCAGCTTTTTTTTTAAGCCAGTCCAGTTCCACTTTCAACCGGCCGATCTCTTCATATAACACGTTACTCTCGGCCTCGTCGCTCCGCGTCTTGCGCGTACGCCCATCCACGAACAACTCCGGCAGTTGCTCCAGCGCCGCCTTTCGCCATTTCGCGATCTGGATGGGATGTACCTTGAACTGCGAGCCCAACTGGCTCAGCGTCTTCTCGCCCCGAATCGCTTCAATCGCCACTCGTGCTTTGAACTTCCGACTGTACTGCTTCCTCGTCGTCGTCATCGACCTCTCCTTGTCAACGACTCCGCCGAAAATCTTAACTTATTGTCTGGTCCAATTTCTGGGGTCCACTATAACTGGTGTCATATCGCGTGCGTAGGATGGCTTTGTTTATCTCACGTCCGAGCAGCGTCAGGATCAACAGCTGGCAATCGCTCGCCCACTTAGCATGTTTCATATAGTCGCAATCCAGTGCGTTCTTGAGTGGGCTCAACACTTCGATCTGGTACTGCTCAAGCATCGCCGGCTGGATGTTCGCCAAAAGATGCTCTTCCCAACGAAAGGCTAGAGAGGACGCACCCGTAATGCCAGGTTTGTATAACAGCACCTCCACTTGGTGCGAGGGTACTTTCGGACGGGGACCCACCAGAGACATATCGCCGATGAGAACATGGGCAAGTTGCGGCAGTTCATCAAGCTTATATCGCCGCAACCAACGACCCAGCGAGGTAAGCCGAGGATCGTCGACCCGCGTGACAGACGGCCCGTGTAAGTTGTTCACCAAACGCATCGTTCTAAATTTTAACATTGTGAACCGCGTATTATCTTTTCCTGTTCGAGTCTGGCGAAACAGCACAGGCCCTCTGGAAGTCAGTTTTATTACCAACCCAATGGAAAGCATCAGCGGCCCTGCCACTATGAGCCCCAAAGTGGCCCCGACAATATCCATGATGCGTTTGCCTGATGAAAGCGACCAGTCACTTGGTGAGTCTGTAGCTACTGTTGTGCGCCGGTCTTCACAGGCCGGTAAAAACGGTTGCTTATAGGAAGAGGACATCTAGTCGAGCCTGCTATCGATTATCTGCACCGTTGTGCTACGTTTCGGAATGTACTTGCTCGTCGTAAGGGGTTGATAGTAGAACAGCATACAACTCGGTGATCTTGGCAAGCCGGGTTACTAAAGGCGTGTGATGTCACCTTATTCCTGAAGTGTGGCTTTGCTGTGAAACTTCGCAGAGTGTGAAGGAGGAGTGCTTATGTAAGCTTTGGTAAACAGGCGGGTCATTACATATTTGGGCAGTGTGACTGTGCGATGAATGTGCCGATTCGAGTGGCCTTTCCGCTTATCTTCGGATAGTTGGGCTGGCTAGTCGTTCGTGAGAGGGGCGCGCCTGCGGGTCCACGCCCGCGTCATCAACCGCTTGCGCTATGGGCAACCGTCGCCCGGGCGGTTCGACAGTGTTTATCAAACGGCCACCAGTGCCTTAGCTGTTTGTCTCATGTCAGGAGCAGGCCTCAGTATGTTCTCAAGACGTTCGGAGTCATCTGGGGCGTTGTGCCTCGGTATTTATTTTGTGACCCAGGTCACTTGCCCCGCTACTGCAAGGCAGACTTCGAGGGTACTGTTGTTGGGATCAGTGGTGTTCACCCAAAGTTTCCCGACATCTGAGGCCTGCTTGCAGTTTGGGTCTGTTGTCGTACCGTTGATCTGGAAGTACGGGCCGGCGAAGCCGTTCGAACCGGTAAACACATTAGCGTTTTCCAGACCAGGAGTCACACTGGATACGAGATCAAGAGAGCCGTTCTTCATCGCTAGTCCTCCGGAAGGCCCAATGTTGAGTAATTGCGTCCACGCATTTTTTGTAGAGCACGTGTATAGTTGCTCCCCGGGGGGTTGATCGGTTGCAAAGTATAGGTAAATCCCCCCGCCCGGGGTGCATGTGCTCGGCATCGTTGCGAGGGTTCCGGAGCTTAAACTGCTGCTGCTGCTGCCGCTTCCGTCGACGGCTGCAGTGGAGACCGCGGTGATAAGTCCATGCGAATTTACGGTAATGACGGGCACCTCGGTTGAGCTACCGAACGTGCCCGTGGACGAATTTACCGTCGCAAGATCAATGTCGGTTCGCGACGATGCCGGATTGTTCGCGGCCGAAAAGGCCGTGGAGAAATTCACAGTTGGTTCTTGTACCAGAGCTGAGGAATTACTTTCTACCGTTTGATAATAGTAGAGAGTGGACGTTATCGCTCCCTCAACTCCCCAGCTATTTGGAGCGAAGCAACCGTAGATATTTTGGCCTTCTGGAGCGCTTGTTAGGAAAAACAATTGTCCGGTTAGGCATGTTCCCGGAAGGGGGGATCCCACGGTTGTTGGCCGCGTGAACGGGAAAGACGCGAAATCTGAGTTTCGGCTTTGTCTGTTTAGATTTATTGTAGTTGTCTGGCCTTGAAGAGGAGATGTACAAAGCAGGGCCGCCACGAAGCAACACTGGTAGATATAGAGGCCGATTGGCTTCTTAAGTTTCGGGACGCGGGAACAGTTCATACTCATATGCGTGGTGCTAAAAGCATTTGCGAGGAACAAGCAACTGCGGTTGGTAGCCCTAATCGCTTATCTCGGTACCTCTCATAAAGAAAGAGTGCCCGCAGTCCTTAGAAGAGTCTCTAAAAGAAGTGCAGAATGTCTGGAAAGTTTCGGTCTCGCTGGTGCAGATGTGAGGTTCTCGGTGCTTTGTTTGTCAATGTGTTTCTTTGGATGCCGCCCCTATCGGGAAACTCTCAGACGAACTTTGACCAAGCCCTGAAAAAAAGACAGCGAGAGAGTTGAGAGCTGGAGATGGGACAATAGCGCTTTGAGGTGCTTCGGGTTTTTATTACTCATCATTGCCGCCCCTTCGTCTAATCTCAGTGCGCGCACGCCTAGAGGCAACTCTCTTAATCAACCTAAGAACAGCAGTAACGTCATATCTGTCAAAGATCACGGTGCAAACGGCGACTGCGCGGACCCTCATGACGATACACTGGCTCTGATCGCCGCGGCGGCGGCCGTTAATACTGCTCCTAAACCCGCAACTCTCTATTTCGAAAAAGGGTGCTATTATATGAACCCTCTGAAGGCGGTGAGAGCCGGCTCGCTCGAGTGGTACGGACTCGATATATCGGCGGACAATGTGACCATCACCGGCCCCGGAGTTCTAGGGCTTTTGCCTGGGCACGACTACAGTGCTGAATTACGTGTACCATCGGGCACGACAGCCTATTGGTTTTTCTTTCGTTGCCGGGCCTCACACTTCAAGTTGGACAGCCTGACAGTTTCAAACGGCCCGAACCTTACAAAAACGGGTCCATATACGAGTGGCCCAGGAAATTTCTGGGCTTGCGGAGTAAAAGCGACAAAGCGCATTGATGGCAACTATGGCAAAAAGAACTCCGTAGTAAATTGCAAGTTTCTAAACTTGGGCGGCTGGGCCGCCTTGTTCGAGTATCAGGAGAATGCCATTCTTACAAATAACTACGCTACTCAATCGGAGGGTATCGGATTCGGCGCGGCGGTGCTATATGGCCAAATCGTACACAACATGAGCAAACGTGCTTTGGACGCGCATTATTTTGCCAATGGTGCAGTGGTCAACGGAGTACACTTGCCTAATGAGCATATCCTCATCGAATCAAACATTGCCGATGGGAACAGCAACGGAAGTGGCATCGATGTCACTGATTCTGCGTTTGTTACCGTGTCGAACAATCTAGTAAGAAACAATCAAAACTGGTGTATCTTAATAGATAAGACGAATGGACCTTTTAAGTCGGCAGCGACTGATCAGCCAGCGGTACACGTAACCCTGACGGGGAATAGATGTGTGAATAACGGAAACTATCAGGGCTGGAACGACAACTCGGAGATCGCTGTCGGAGATGTTAATCCGTCGTTGAAGCCCGGCCGAGCCGCCCAGTGGATAAATGTGAGCAAGAACATCATTACGACCCAAAATAATCAAGGAATCGGGGTTGAGACAGCCTGGGGCGTATCGCACGTAAGGATTAGCGGGAACCAGATCAGCGGGTGTGGCAGCCACACAGATCCTTGCGCGTACCCAGCTAGTGACGTGATCCGAGTGATGGACCGTAACGGTGAGTACATCTCTATCATAGGCAACCGCCAAGATTCCAAATATACTGGGAAGATCTACCTGGGTGGGTCCGGCCCATACCAACTTTTGCGCAATAACATGGGCCTGCTACGCAAATAGTGTCGATCTCGCCGCACAGTCACATGGCGCTCGGTTGCCGAATGCCAGTTCATTCTGGAGGACACTGCCGCTATATGTTGCCAACTGAACAAGCGGCGGATAATACGGATCCCAGAGGGCGTAGCCGAGCCGGAGATGCTCTGGGCTGCTGATCATTGGCTACGTGCATTGCCGTCGCGTTTATGTGTCGTGCTTGAGGGCGTGGGTGAATGAAGTTTAGTCTGAATGGCAAATTACCGATCCGATATCGCCGGGCGGACTTGCATTGAGTCTGCTGCAAGGTGATCACCAATCTGTCGGCGGAGAGGATGTCCCAGGCTTAGTTGAAGGTTGAGGCGGCTGAGTTCATGTTACGCCACCTTCTCAGAGGAGGCGTTGGAGTTTTGTTGTCTTCCGAGGATTACGGCCAGCGCCCAGAGATCGCGATGGCCGATGACTTTGCGGAAGTGCTTTTCAGTAAGTAGCCAAGCCGAAGCGGCCCAGCGTTCGACCATGTTGGCATCGCGCCAGCGAGTGACATTATGAGTTCTCTTTTGCACGCCGCTTTGCGGACTTTCAATCACGTTGGTGGTTCCGAGGTATTTGTAGAGAGAAGGTGGAAGCTGCAGCCGCTGCACAGTGAACATCTCAGTTAGGCCCTCGCGTAAGCTTCTGGCGGCCGACTCATGTTCGTGCTCGAGAAAACGCGCCAGCTGCTCCAGGCGTTTTATGCCTTCTTCGGCGTCGCTCACGCGCCAGGCCGCTCTCATTAAATTCATGGCTTGCGCCTGTTGTTCCTTTGGCAACTCGTCGATCACATTCCGCATTTTGTGATTGCGACAGCGCTGCACCGGCTGGTCAGTGCCAAAGACTTCTTCAATGGCAGCGCGTAACGCCTTCGCGCCATCGATTACAAACAGGTATTTTCGATCCGTAGGCAAGCCCTGATCCCGCAAGTTGGTAAATAGTTGCTTCACCGCCGCGGCGTTCTCCGTGGCTCCTAATTCGAGGCCGAGCACGTGCTTGACTCCGGCACGGTCCACGCCCACCGCACTGATGACGTGATGCGATCCAAAGCGCTGGCCATCGATGTAGAGCACCAGCAGATCGACTTTATCCCAGCGCCGCTCGCGCAACTGCCGAAGTTGCTCCACGCTTCCTTCGATGGCTTGGCGGCTGATGCTGCTGCGCGTTACACCCGCTGTTTCGGCCATCTCCGGCAGCACTTCTGCGTACTCCCGCGTGGAGACGCCGCGCAACAGGGCACCCATCATGCGTTGTGCCGTGGCGCCGTTTTCCTGCAGAGACTCATACGCCGGTACGCTCACCTCCCCCTCTCGCTTGTGACGTAGGCGAGGACGCTTCACTTTGATCTGCCGGTCAGCCAAGCTAACCCGCCCATTCTGTGATCCGTGCCAGCGAATCTCGCCGCTGCTCTTGCCCGGTGTACGCGCTCCGGCCACCTGCTCGGCACTCAAGCTCAAAATAGTTTCGATCGTTTGCCGGCCAATGTTATCGATCACTTCATCCACGGCGATCCGAGCCTGGGTGATCAGTTCCACTAACGGCAACAGGATTGGTCCGTTCGCTTTAGCGAACTCTTCCAGCGTGGCCGATGCTGTTTCAGCGTCCCGACTCACGATATGGTACGGTTTCTTCACGGCGGTGGTGTCCTTTCCCGGGATTAGGTTTTGGCGAATCGATTCTAACGAACCGGCCGCCACCGCCGCCTTCAACCTTCAACTAAGCCTGGGACACCCTCTCGGCGGAGGATGATCGTATTATTATATGGCCGAAACAGCTGCTATCTGACAACGGTGGCCAGTGGCCGACATGCTAATTAAAGGCCGAACCCGGAAAGTTGCTACTGAGTCGCGCTTACCGGGGTGAGACTTACAGCGGCGGCATAATCTTGTTGAGCAGCAGAATATTTTCCCAGTACGGCATCGATTCGTCCGCGAATTGCGTATCCAAGCGGCGAGGTCGGATCAAGCTGAATTGCTTCGCTGGCTTCTGAATAAGCGCGTTGTGCTTGGCCAAGGCCCAGCAATGCGTTGGCGATCCCGACGTGAGCTGGAGCAAAATCGGGTGTTATACCGACCGATGCTTCGCAATCGCGCATCGCGTCAGCGGGATCCGTGGCTGTTAGTGCCAGACAGCGATAGTAGTAAATGAGGGGATCTGAAGGGTCGAGAGAGACTGCTCGGGTCAACACCTGAATAGCGTCCGCCCCCTTTCCGAGAAGATGGAAGACCAAGCCGAGGACGCGAAGTGCGATGGAGTAGGTCGGATCGGCCACTAGTGCCGCAGAGAGGCCACGAACCGCGCCTTCATAGTCTTGCTGTTCAGCCAAGAGTAATCCTTGGTCTACTAGAATCTTTGCAGAGTTCGCACCTGCCGTCGTTGTGGCAGAAACAGTCGCCGAGGGTGAGGGTTCGGTCTGAGGATTAACAGCGGTCTGAGCCGAGGCAATCGGTAGTGCCGCCGAACGTTGCGCGACAGGCGGCGTCTGAATAGGGTTCAATACCATCGGAATATTGGGAAGGGAAGCGGCCAAAGCAGAATCAAGCTGAGGAATTATGTGAAGGGTACCTACTAAGCTTGAGGCGATCCAGGGGATCTGAAGGCCATTCGATTCCTGAATAACTTGTTCGCGGACTTTTTCAAACATCTGTTCAATGTCTAAAGACGACGATAAGTTTGCGAGCAGCGCCTTCGTAAAGAGCCCGTGTGCCTGAGAAGGCATGTCCGCTGCAGTGGATCCAGGAGCCGTGGCAAAAGCAAGAAAGGTTCCCACTGAGGTGGCCATGCTGGCCCAGCCTCCGCGTATGCCTCTAAGCGCGGCAAAAGGATTGTCGCGACATGCGTCTAGGATAACCACATTTGTAGTTGCTCCGTGAGCTATGAAGGTGTTTAATATCTCAGACAGCGAGTATGCCTGTGCCCTGGCGTCGCCTGGAGAGGCAGAATGAAAATCTACGGGTATTAGGAAGTTCTCGCCATCGACCTGCATGCCGTGGCCAGCGTAATAAAAAATCACCGTATCGCCGGGGTGTAAATCTTTTGCAAATCCGCTGAGTGCTTCCCCCATTACTTCGCGCGATGCGTCGAGCTGGAGGGTGGTTGAATATCCCAGAGAAGTTAGGGCGTGGGTAACTGCAGTTGCGTCATTTCTGGCATTGCGAAGAGCATTTCCGGGATAGTTGTCGTTGCCGATGATTAATGCTTTACGTACGGGCAAGGCGTTAAGCACGATCGTCGACAAGAGCCCGCCCAGAATCAGCCGGTTTGATAAGGCCTTAATATAATTCATGGCAGAAGCACCTGGTTGCTTTCTAGAATGGCCACGGTAGGCGAAGTCTTGGCCGTTTTGGTGGATTGTCTAAGTAAGAATCTCGACCGGGCGAAGGGTCTTCATCTTGATCACGTAGCCTTCGCTGCAGCATATCTATCGCTTGGCTGGATCTTATCTCAGAATGGGCAGTCGGCGACATAGGCGAGTGTTCTGAGTAAGGATTTCGACTGGGTGAAGCATTTGCATCTTGTGCATCTCGACCACGCAGCCTTTGGCGAAGCATATCTATCGCTTGGCCGGATCGCACCTCAGAATGGGCGCCCGGTGATGCCAGACTTCCATCGAGGCCTGAAGGTTCGGATAACCGACGCTCTTGCAAAACCTCTTCGTGAGATTCTCCCAGGTCGGAGGCGGACGCATAGCTGTTGGGAAGGCCGTCCCCTAGTCCTTCGACTCCTTGTACACTGACCGATCGGCGAGGCTTGCCAGGATGCTTGCCCTGATAAGAAGGCGGAGTTTGAGCAGTTTCGTAAAGCATTCGGATCGAGTCCGGCATAGGCGCTTCTGCTACCGAAGGAGGGGCGGAGCCGCGCGACCGGCGACCCAATATTCCATGCGATGACTTCGCATTGGCTATTTCGCTACCGAGGGCCAGTCGAGCGGCGGCAGTTGTAAGTTCATTCGCGGCCGCCGCGCCATTCGGTTGAACAGAAGCTGGCGGGTTAAAGAGCTGGCTACCGCGTGATTTTGATTGTGATAGCGAACTGGGTATATACCTGACCTGGATCATGTCACCAGGCATCGGGGTCTGAGCCGTAGATGTATTGATAATCTGCCCTGTCGCACGGAAATCGATCCCATTTGCGAGTGGTACTCCATTACGAAACAGCTGCAACGGTCTGTCCAACGTCGGGACTTTGCTGATCGTGAAAGAAGTATTCCGGCCGTTTATAACGCCCTGCGGAACCTCAGAAATCGGTTGGTCCGCAGCTTCCGGCGAACAGTCATCGCAGGACCCTAGGCTAGGAGTCATCTCCTGCCCAAGAACCGAAGTACAGCTTGTGAGACTTAGGGAAAGGAACAGCCAGAAAAGTGGTCGGGCAGTCATAATGCTTAGTGCCTCAGACATTGTCACATCGTCACAGCTGCCGCCACGAGCGCCAGCGCACCTGGTCGTCAAACTGCCTTATCATCTGCGTTCTGTAGCGCTTCGAAAGCCTGTTCAAATTCTGTGGGAGGTCTTCGGGAATGACCACAGCACGTCGAAACGCAATGCCTCGCGTGTCCACTGATGGTCTCAAGCTTCTCGTGGCCCTAGTGAGAAAATCGCCGGTCGCGTTTTGGCTTTCCTCAACAGCCCGAGCGATCGCCGGATGAGAGTCATTCGTTTTCGCGGCGAGCTCGACTAAGTCAAGACAGTGATTATAGGCGTCTCTGGCCGCTTCATAATCTTCCATTACCTGCGGGTATGTCGGATCAGTAGCGTCAACGTTCGTTTTCACGTCGCGAACGAACTGTTCGGCTAGAGACCGATTTTGGACGAGGGTGCTAAGTGCGGCGTCCAGCGCGTTGAGGGTGTCTGAAGTCTCCGCAGGAGTGCAGGCATCAATAAACATAAAGGCAGCCATCAGCACGGCACCAAGAGACAGAAGAATTGCGTTTCGCGATATCGACATTGTGAACTCCTTTGTTTACATTGATCAATCAAGCATCGGGAGATTCTTCGCAAGTATTAGTCACCAGCGTTGCCCGGGGTGTCGACAAAGTCGGGGTTCTGAACCGGTTCGTGCGACATTCACACATTCACTCAATCACTTCCTGAAAATCTCTCTAGCCACTACGTGCCGTTGCCCACCGGTTGCTCTCTGTGTATCTGTGATCTAGAACGGTGCTTTTCGGAAAAGCAGCACTACTGCGGATTCCGGGCGATGTGAATAGGGATTCCGGCGGGAAGTGAATAAAAAAAGAAGCCGGATCGGAAACGTTATTCACATGCCGGAATGATTTTCTAAAGAAAGTCTCATCTGCGCGGCGACGCTGGACAACCGGGAACGGAAGGTCCTCCACTGAACGTGGAGGAGAGTTCGTGGCCCAAGAACAGGTGTCCATGCGGAAGATCAAAGAGATACTACGCCTCCGATACGATCTCGGCTTACGACAAGACCAGATCGCTCGGAGTTGCAACATCGGTCAGTCGACGGTGCATCGCTATCTGGAGCGGTTTGCCGCCGCCGAGGTAAGCTGGCCGGTACCGGCCGAGTGCGACGAGGCGCGTCTGGAGAGTCTGCTGTTCGCTACGCGCCGCGGGCGTCCAGCGGGCCGCGAAAATCGCCCGGCTCCCGATTTTGTAGCGCTGCATAGCCAACTGCAGAAGCACAAACATCTCACCTTGCAGTTGCTCTGGGAGGAGTACCGTGCCCAGGAACCGGAAGGCTATGGATACAGCCGCTTCTGCGAGTTATACGGCGCTTGGAAGGACACGCAAGATGTCGTGTTGCGCCAAGAGCATCGGGCCGGCGAAAAGCTGTTCGTGGACTGGGCCGGAGCCAAGATTCCGATTCACCATCGGGAAGCCGGCGAGATTGATTCCGCCTCGCTGTTCGTAGCGGTGATGGGCGCATCGAACTACACGTTCGTCCATGCCACGCGGAACCAGGATCTGCGCAGTTGGATCGACTGTCACGTGCGCGCCTTCGAGTTCATTGAGGGCGTTCCCAAGTTAGTCATTCCCGATAATCCGCACACCGGTGTCAACCGCGCTTGCCGTTATGAACCCGGTCTGAATCGCACCTATCACGAGATGGCGCAGCACTATGGCATGGCCATCATGCCGGCGCGGCCCTACAAGCCGAGAGATAAAGCTTACGTTTCATACTGCAGGTCGTCCGACGCATGCAACGGTGAAAATTGGCTGCTTGGCCCGTCGCCCTCCGTGGCCTTTGAGAATCGCGTCTTTTTCCAGGGGTTCGTATAGACAACGGCGGGCATTGTCGTAACGATGCTTTTGCAATCGGCACTCTCTGGCCCAAAGGTTGATTGTAGTGGCCGTCACGCCGTGCCGCGCACTCATCTCCTTGGTGGTCAGTAGTCCCTTGGCTCGCAGCCGACTGTAGCGGCACTTCAGATTGAAGGCCTGCCGGATATGCGCAATCTTTTTCAGGTTGAAGGGTTCATCTTGCCAAGTCCGCCGTCCTTGTCGATTCAGAACTTCTGCGACCTCACGATCGCAGTAATGATCCAGTAGCCCATCAATCTCGGCGATCACCTCCGGCTTCGTCTTTCGAATCTGCGCGATCGGCAATGGCTTGGCGAGAGTTAGACTTCGAGTGGCGCCCCCGCGTAGGCGCACATGCACCTGGATCATTTCTCCGTTAATCAACGTCACATCTTCGATGAGGAGGCGCAGAATACGTTTTCGCTCCCGCGGTTCAACAGACGGATCATTCCAGATGCGCGGGAAGTCAGCGGCTAATGAGAGCAGTTGCTCGCGAGTTTGGGAGTCGATCAAGAGGCGCTGCTTCTGTGTCTGTTGGTCGTACTCCGCCTGCGCCTCGGCCAGAGTCCGGAGTTTGTTGTTCCATTCCGCTTCCAGACTATCGGCGACAAGACGATTGTCGGGATCAACCTTCATGTAGCGGCGGCGAGCGAGTTCAGCCTCGTATTGCGCTCGCTCAACGTGCTTCCGCCGCAACGTGTCCGTTTCGGTAACCCGTGCCTCAACTTCCTGCTGAACTGCAAGGGCGACCTGGAGGGTTATCGGTTGCATCAGTTCCAGCAAAAGGTAGCTGATCGCGTGATCGACGACGCCGCCCGGCACACGCTGGCAGACCTTCTCTGCCTTCCGTACGGAGGCCTCCTGGCAAACATAAGTGGGGACCACTTGGTGGTACGCAAGGCTGTAATGAATGCTCATCCGCTCTCCGCAGACTCCGCATATTACGCGGCCTTGCAGCAGCGCCGGGCCTTCGCGTGCCGGCCCAGCTTTCCGAGCTCTTCCGAACCCCAGCGCATTCTCGGCAAGGCGCTTTTGATTCGCTTCAAACAGATCCCAACTGATGTAGCCGACATGGACATCTGGAATCACAAACTGCCACTCTGACCGCGGAACCCTGGTCGTGCTGTGCTTGCCATCTGGTAACAGGCGAGTGCGGACGCGACCGTACACGAACGCGCCGGCATAACGAGGGTTATGCAGCACCTGGAGGATTCGAGAGTGCGCCGCCCGCATCCAATGCAACTCGCCCTTGTTTATTCCCTTGCGAATGCGGCGGGGGAAGCGGAGACCTTGCTCGCGGAACAGCTTCGCTGTTTGCATCGCTGATCCGGTCCGGTCGAAGGCCTCAAAAATCAGGCGCAGCGCAGCCTGTACTTCCGAGTCTGGATCGAGAATCAGAACGCCGTCGTCCCGATACACCAACCCGATGGGCGGCCGCATCTCGAGTTCACCGCGTCGAGCTTTGTTGATCATCCCGCCTCTCATTCTCGCTTTGAGGAAGTGCAGTTCCGCCTCTGACATAGTCCCCTTCAAACCGAGCAGAAGCCGGTCATTAAAGTGCGCCGGGTCATAGATTCCATCCTCGTCAAGAATGAGCGTGCCGGCCAGCGAACACAACTCGATCAGTCGATGCCAGTCTGCGGAGTTCCGGGCTAAGCGCGAGACCTCCAACCCCATGACCAGACCTGCCTTGCCAAGGGCGACCTCACTGACCAACTTCTGGAACCCGTCTCGGCCGACCGATTGTGAGCCCGACTTACCGAGATCGCAGTCGAGTACGTGAATACGTTCAAGCGGCCAGCCCAGCGCGACTGCGCGATCACGCAAGGCATACTGGCGTTGCGTGCTCTCCGTATTCTCCAGGACTTGGCGGGGCGTGGACTGTCGAACGTAAAGATAAGCGTCGTGCTTAAGATGCTGCTGGGTAATTTTCAGTTCAGGCATTTAGAAAACCCTCCTGTCGAATACTGAGAATGAGACCGGCTAACAGCCGGACGAGTTCGGCTTCCAGCGGGTCGAGAACCGGCGATTCCGAAACAGATGGGAAATGCGATTCGAGCGTACATGCCAATACAGCCGAGGGCTTTGTCTGAGCCCAAGCTGCCAGGCCACAATGCCTGAGAATGCTGCGGGCTTTCAGGTGTTCTCCTCGTCCGTCCGGTTGGATGACTTGTCGGCGGAGTCCTTCGTAGGCTTCGACGGTTCCCTCCGGAATGGGTGATTGTACGCCGGATTGCGCGGTTTTTTTTTGCTCGCCAATGCCCGCTCCAGGCTCCGGCGGTGAACCGTGACCCCGAACTTTTCCTGAATCGCTTGGACACAGGCGACGGTCGTCAAGTCCGGCTCGGCAGATTGCAAAGCCCGCACATACTCGATGACATCGGTAGACAGCTTGTGCCTTTCTTTGGGCCCACGGTGCTTGGGCAGCAGACCGATCAGGCCATCTTGCTTGAATGCCACCTGAGCCTGATAGACGGTGGGGCGCGAAACGCTGAACTTCGTAGCCACATTGACAATCGAGACTCCCTCCATGCTGTGTCGGCGTAGCATCTCGTAGCGAACTTGAAGAAGGTCCTTGGGATCGAAGAAAGGATTCTCTTTGAACAGCGTGTCGGCGACAGAGCCGGGACGAGGGTTGAGGGTACCAGTCCGTTTCAATTCCAGCGTTTTTTGATCGCGCTTTTTCAGTTTGGCCATCCGACCGCTCGGCGTTAAATATGTAAATAGTATTATGCCTCCCATTTATACTCAGTCAAGCGAAAACCGCAACTGCCCCTCTTTCTGGTCTCAACTATTTAATCCATTTCATTGGGCATATCCATAGCGAAACAGGCCGACAATGGCGCTACCGGCAAGATGTCGATGCGGCATAATTCTTCTGTCACATGCGGCGATATTTATCTTACACATCCTGCGCTCCCTTGCCGACATGTTTGCGCTTATCGAAGAACTGCCGGAGCTCCAAAAGGTCGTCCACACGAAACGCGGACCGGCCCGCGGAGATTCGATCGAAGGCATCCCTTGAGGACACGTCCGTCACGTTGGTCAACAAAGACTTAAGCTTCCCGCCTGGTTCGTAATAGAAGACCCGATCCTCGCCCCAGGTGAGCTTCCGCGTCACCAGGTCATACTCCGTACCACGAAGTGGATGAAAAGGATGGGTTATGCGGAATCGCCCTGCGGTAGATCCCACACAACCTGTATTCGATGACTCTCGGTAAAGCCAAGGTGGAGGTAGGCGTTCAGATTGTAGAACGCTGGATTGTAGCCGCGCTCCGGCATCGTCGCTTCTATTCGGTGGCCGAGATCAATGAGGCCATTGCCGAGTTGCTGGAGCGGCTGAATCACCGCCGCTTTCGGAAGCGGGAGGGCACACGCGCCTCGCTGTTTGCCGAACTGGATCGGCCGGCCCTGCAGCCGCTGCCGGTGGAACGCTATGAACTGGCCGAGTGGAAAAGCGTTCGCGCCAACATCGACTACCACGTCGAGATCGATCGTCATTACTACAGCGTTCCGTATCAGCTAGTCGGACAGCAGTTAGAAGCGCGCTTCACCGCGATGACTGTCGAGATCTTTCATCGCAGCGTACGGGTGGCTTCTCATCCGCGCAGCAGCGCCGCTTATCGCCACACCACCAATCCCGAGCATCGCCCGAAGAGTCACCAAGCGCATCTGGAATGGACGCCGTCCCGCCTGATTCACTGGGCTGAGTCGGTGGGCCCGGCCACGGCGCAGATCGTAAACAGTATTCTCGAAACCAAGCCGCATCCGGAGATGGGATACCGCTCTTGTCTGGGCATCCTGCGCCTAGCCAAGACCTACTCCAACGAGCGGCTGGAAGCGGCCTGTCAACGCGCTCTCCAGCTGCGCGCTTTCTCGTATCAAAGCCTGCGGTCGATCCTGAAGAACTCGCTCGACCGCCAGCTCTCGCTCGAGCCGGACAGCGATAAGTCCGGTCCCCGTCACAAGAATGTGCGTGGCGCCGATTACTACGATCCACCGAACACGTTTCTGCAATAACCAATCACTTCCGGAAAGGAACCTTATATATGTTGAATCAACCCACACTGGAGAAGCTCCAGACGATGAAGCTGCATGGCATGGCGGATGCCTTCCGTGCGCAACTGGAAACCACCGATACGAGCCAACTCAGCTTCGAAGAACGTTTCGCGATGCTGGTCGATCAGCAATGGCTCTGGAAAGAAAACCGCGCTCTGGCCCGGCGCTTGCGTGCCGCCAAGCTCAAGGAAAGGGGCGTGGTCGAAGATATTGATTACCAACATTCGCGCGGCCTGGACCGCAAGCTGATCCGCACACTCGCCAGCAGCGAATGGGTGCGGCAGCATCAAAACCTGCTGCTCATCGGCCCTACCGGAATCGGCAAGACCTGGTTAGGTTGTGCACTCGCGAAAAAGGCTTGTCGCGACGGCTTCACGATTTTGCACAAACGGTCCGCTGAGTTGTTCCGCGATCTCGCCGTCGCGCATGTCGACGGAAGCTTCGGCCGCCAGCTTACCAAGCTCTCGCGCATCGACATCCTGGTCCTGGACGACTTCGCCATGGCTCCGTTGAAAGACGGCGAACGGCGCGATCTTCTGGAGCTCTGCGACGACCGCTATCAGCGCCGGTCGATGATCCTGACTTCGCAGTTGCCGCTCGCCCACTGGCACGAACAGATCGGCGACCCTACACTCGCCGACAGCATTCTCGACCGGCTGGTTCATAACGCTTACCGCGTCGAACTCAACGGTGAATCCATGCGCAAGAAACGCGGGCGGAAGCCCGAGGAGGAAGCCTGAAAAACAGTTTCTACAGTGCTGAGGTGGGGCAAGGCACTCAAAACGCCGTCCTTGCCCCACATCCCCATCCCGACTAAAAACACAAAACATCTTGACTCATGTGAATACTTTCAGCCATCCTTTAAATGCCAGCGTCGCTCCGCTCCGACTTTATTCACATCGTCGGAACGCTTCATTCACATCATCGGAATACGCACACCTACCGCACAACTCTTTGGGCCAATGACAAAGTCGGCCGCTACTGTCATCCACCTACTTACCCCGTCTAGAGAGAAAGGTTTGCATATCTCCCGGGGACATGCCCAAAACCAGGGCCGGACAATTAAACCTCCCTAGCTGTCTCGGCAGGATAAGACTATTGAAACAGCACGACAGGTGATCACGGACAATCATAATTCAGTCGGAAGAAAGAGTTGACTTTGATCAACAGGGCCTTATCTGCTCCAAGAATGAGCCTGAAGGTGTAGCGAAACGTCGCCAAGCGTCCGTTTTACTTGAATGTCTTAGCAGCCCGTGGTTAAAATCGGTGGGCACAGATTGATTGACGCCTAAAAGCATAATCGTCCTAAAATGTTTCCATGGCGATGGGCACTCGCAAACACCGACAGCGGCAAGAGCATTTGTGGGTGACACATACCGAGCTGGCGACTGGACCGGGGCACCCTTTTTATAAGCGTCTGAACGAACTGCTGGAGCAGGAGAAGTTCGAC
>Ga0208220_1000462_pt1 | contig 17050 bp, 15 predicted proteins | sample NGESurdeep092012_9_FD_184484 | JGI IMG/M metagenome (GOLD analysis project Ga0208220, IMG submission 184484) | Arctic peat soil microbial communities from Barrow, Alaska - NGEE Surface sample F53-1 deep-092012 (SPAdes) | ecosystem: Environmental > Terrestrial > Soil > Wetlands > Peat ... | reverse complement strand
CGCTGAGACCGGGGAGGTAAGAACCGATGAGCGGTACGCCCATGAGGCTCATCCTGACCCAGGAGGTCTCCGGCCTGGGTGCCCCCGGCGACGTGGTGGAGGTAGCGCCGGGCTACGGCCGCAACTACCTCGTTCCGCGCGGCCTGGCGATGCAGTGGACCCGAGGCGCCGAGAAGCAGATCGAGCTGATCAGGCGGGCCCGCTCGACCCGCGAGATCCGGAGCCTGGACGACGCACGGGAGGCAGCCGCCAAGCTCGCCTCGCTGACCGTCCGCCTGCAGACGCGGGCGGGGAGCGGCGGACGGCTGTTCGGCTCGGTGTCCACCTCGGACATCGTGGCCGCGGTCAAGGCCGCCGGCGGTCCTGCGCTGGACAAGCGCAAGATCGAGGTCAAGAACCCGATCAAGACCGTCGGGGCGCACCAGGTCGCGGTCCGGCTGCATCCCGATATCAACGCGACGCTCAGCCTCGAGGTGTCCGGGGCCTAGTCACCCTGGGCGCGCTGCGGCTGCGCTGGCTGTGATCCCCCGGCGGGAGGTTCCGCCGGGGGATCAGCTGTCTGTGAGCGGCATGGCCCCGGCTCTCAGAGGTCGTATCCGGCCAGCCGCCGGGCCAGTTCGGGGTCGAGGTCGGCCACCATCTCCCAGACCCTGGCCAGCCGCGTAGCGACGTCCTGGGCCGTGGCGTCCGTGGCCCGGGCCGCGGTGGCCAGCTCATCGATGGCCCAGCCAAGCCGGTCGGCTTCGCCGTGGCCGCCTCGCTCGCCTGGCCGGCCGAGTTCGGCTGGCTCGCTGACTGGGTCCGGCTGGCCGGTCCCGCCGGCCGGACTGAGCGCCGCCGGCCCCCCGCCGGGTATCGAACACATACTCGAACCATAGGGAGCCAGGCCGTCGCGCGCCTCTCGTTTGGCGAGATCGGCCAGGCGGCGCACCCGCGGGCCCCCGGCCTTGACATGTAACGTTCGACGTCAACTTCCCAATGTGGATAACTTCCGGCCATCATGGGCGGTCCCGAGCCGGGCAAGTATTTCTTGCACACAGGGGGTGGAGGGCGTTCCAGCAGGCAGAAGTGCTTGGAAGCGAGTTATCCCGGCCATTTCCACAACTCCGTCCCCACGCTGCGCACAGCGCTAGCGGCGTGTCTGCACAGCCTGTCCACAGGCCTGTGCACAGAGCGATTAGTTGCTCACCCCAACCAGCGGGAGACTGTCGGAGCCGTTCGATAGAACGGTTCTGGATCCCGGTGCGGGCGGCGGCGGGGAAACGGCGGAGCGGACACGGGGAGGTGCGCTGAGTGAGCGTTGCGGAGATCGCGCCACGCGGTAGCGAGGAGTTCGAGCGCACCCCGCCGCATGACATCGCCGCGGAGCAGTGCGTGCTCGGCGGGATGCTGCTGTCCAAGGACGCCATTTCCGACGTTCTGGAAGTGATCAAGGGGGCCGACTACTACCGGCCCGCGCATCAGCTCGTCCATGAGGTCATTCTCGACCTGTACGGGCGCGGCGAGCCGGCGGACGCGGTCACCGTCGCCGCGGAGCTCACCCGGCGCGGCGACATCGGCCGGATGGGCGGGGCGCCGTACCTGCACACGCTGATCGCCTCCGTGCCCACGGCCGCCAATGCGGGTTACTACGCCAAGATCGTCCGGGAGCGGGCTATCCTGCGCCGCCTGGTGGAGGTCGGGACGCGCATCGTCCAGCTCGGCTACTCCGGGGACGGCGACGCGGATGACCTCGTCGACCGCGCGGAGGCAGAGGTCTACGGCGTCACCGACCGCCGGGTCAGCGAGGACTACGCCCCGCTGTCGGAGATCATGCCCGGAGCGCTGGACGAGATCGAGGCCATCGGCAGCCGCGGCGGCTCGCTCACCGGAGTGCCGACCGGTTTCGCCGACCTGGACGCGCTGACCAACGGCCTGCACCCCGGCCAGATGGTGGTCATCGCTGCCCGCCCGGCCATTGGCAAGGCGCTGGCCCTGGACACGCCCCTGCCGACTCCGACCGGCTGGACCACGATGGGTGAGGTCAGGGTCGGCGACCGGCTGTTTGGGGCCGATGGCAAGCCCACCCGGGTGATCGCGGCGACCGAGGTCATGACGGGCCGCCCGTGCTTTGCGGTGGAGTTCGACGACGGCACCGTGATCGTGGCCGATGCCCAGCATCAGTGGCGGACCGCCGCCACCGCTGATCGCTTCGGGGAGGCGGCGGTCGCAGGCGGTCACCGCGGCATCGTGACGACCGCCGAGCTAGCCCAGGTGCTCCAAGGGCCGGCCGCTGGCCGGCGGACCCACGCAGTTACGGTTCCGGAGGCGGCTGACCTGCCGCCACAGGATGTTCCTTTCCCTCCGTACGCTCTGGGCGCCTGGCTCGGTAGCGGAGCAAGCCGGGCGGCGCTCCTCACCGCGACCGATCCGGAGATCATCCTGCAGGTCGAGGCCGAGGGTCTCCGGGTGACCCCGGCGCCGGGCGGACGGCCGCGCTATGACCTCCGCCTGCCTGGGTCGGAGACGGCCCTGGAGGTTCTCGGCGGCCTGGGCGTGCTCGGCCGCAGGCACATCCCGGCGCAGTACCTGAGGGCATCCCGGGACCAGCGCCGCGCGCTGCTGGCTGGTCTTCTCGACACCCGCGGACACGTGGCCGGGAATGGTGCCGTCCGGTTCGCGGCCACCAGCAAGCGGCTGGCCGCCGACACCCTGGAGCTTGTCCTGAGCCTGGGCTACCAAGCTCGGATGACTACTCAGGGCAGCCACGGCAGAGCCGCAGTCAGCCCTGCTCGCCGCCGGGTCACGTTCACGCCGGCGGACAAGGTGTTCCGGCTGACGCGCAAGCTGGCGCGGCAGGGCATCCCGGCTCACTCCGAGAGGCGATCCCGGGTCATCACTGGCGTCCGGCCGGTGCCGACCGTGCCCGTGCGGTGCGTACAGGTGGACAACGCGGACCAGATGTACCTGGCTGGCCCGTCATGGATACCCACCCATAACTCGACGCTGGCCCTGGACCTCGCGCGGGCGGCCGCGGTTCATGCCTCGCTCACTACGGTGATCTTCAGCCTGGAGATGAGCCGCAACGAGATCACCATGCGGCTCCTGTCGGCCGAGGCGCGAGTTGCCCTGCACGCCATGCGAACCGGCCAGCTGGGCGACGACGACTGGTCCCGGCTGGCGCGCCGGATGAGCGAGGTCGCGGACGCCCCGCTGTTCATCGACGACTCGCCGAACATGTCCATGATGGAGATCCGGGCCAAGTGCCGGCGGCTGAAGCAGCGCAACGACCTGCGGCTGGTCATCGTCGACTACCTGCAGCTGATGAGCTCGCCCAAGCGCGTGGAGAACCGGCAGCAGGAGGTCTCCGAGCTGTCCCGCTCGCTCAAGCTGCTGGCCAAGGAACTGAACGTGCCGGTTATCGCTCTCTCGCAGCTCAACCGCGGACCGGAGCAGCGCACCGACAAGCGGCCCATGCTGTCCGACCTTCGTGAAAGCGGGTGCCTCACCGCGGACACGACCCTGCTCCGCGCTGACACGGGGGCACCAGTCACGATGCGGGAGTTGCTCGACAACGGCCACCAGGGTGTCTCTGTCTGGTCTGTGGACGAGCAGCACCGCATTGTCGCCGCACCGGTAACCGCTGTGTTCCCCTCGGGGGTTAAGGAGGTTTACCGCCTCAAGCTGGCGTCCGGGCGTGAGGTCAAGGCATCTGGCAACCACCCGTTCCTGACCTTCGCCGGATGGCTGCCGCTGGAGGAGTTGGCGGCAGGCGGCCGGATTGCGGTCCCGCGGCGAGTCCCGGAGCCCATCGGCCCAGGCCTGGGCTGGACGGAGGGTCGGCTGGGCCTGCTGGCTCACCTCATCGGGGACGGCTGCGTTCTCCGCAGTCAGCCTGTTCACTACACCTCGAACGACGAAGCCAACCTCGACTTCGTGGAGAGTGCCGCCGCCGCCGAGTTCGACATAACGCCGCGCCGGGTGAAGCAGAAGAGCTGGTGGCACAGCTACCTGCCGGCGCCTTACCGCTGTACCCATGGCCGCCTTAACCCGGTGCATGTGTGGTTCCGTGAGCTAGGTATCGAGAACCTCAGATCGTATGAGAAGCGCATCCCAGCAGTTCTGTTCTCCGCCACTGACCAGGAGATCGCCGTTTTCCTCCGGCATCTTTGGGCTACCGACGGCTGTGTCTGGAGCCCACGCCCCGGTGGCAAGTCAGCACCTAAGGCCTACTACGCATCATCAAGCCGCGAGCTGGCCGATGGTGTGGCACTCCTCCTGGGGCGGCTGGGGATTGTTGTGCGGATCCGGCAGGTGGACAAGGTCGGCTACCGGCCCTCTTACCGCGTGATCATCGCTGACGGGCCCAGCCTGCGCACGTTCTGCTCTGAGGTAGGAGTGCACGGGCGTCGCGGCGAGGCTGCCCGCCAGCTACTGACTGCGCTCGGGGGCCGGGCGGTCAACACGAATGCCGACACTCTGCCCATCGAGGTTTGGGACCTCGTCAAGGCCGAGCGAGCGCTGGCCGGAATGTCGGAGCGTCAGTTCCAGGCGGCGATCGGCACCCACTACTGCGGCTCAGCGCTCTACAAGACCTGCCCGTCCCGGGAACGACTGCTGCGCTGCGCGGCGGTGCTCGGCTCCCCGCTTCTTGAAGCGGCTGCCACCAGCGACATTTACTGGGACCGGATTGAGAGCATCGAGCCGCTCGGTCCATGCCAGGTCTTCGACGCCACAGTCAAGGGAACGCATAACTTCATCGCTGACGGGATCTTCGCCCACAACAGCATCGAACAGGACTCGGACATGGTGATCCTGCTGCACCGGGAGGACGCGTACGAGCGGGAGTCGCCTCGAGCTGGTGAGGCGGACTTCATCGTGGCTAAGCACCGGAACGGGCCGACTACCACGGTGACCGTGGCCTTCCAGGGGCACTACAGCCGGTTTGTCGACATGGCCCCCATTTGATCGGTTCGTGTAGGTTCTCATTTCCTGCTGCACTTTCTCAGAGTCGGCTGCACTACGCCTGCACTTGTGCAGATCGGATGAGACGCCTGACTTTGCACGACGTTTGGCACAACCCAGCTATTGGCCGGCTGCCCTTCGTCGCGCTGGGCTTCATGAGCTTCGAATACGACCAGATCACCGAGCTCTAGCCGCGGCAGCCAGCGCTGGTGCGCGTCTACGAACTTGTTCGGAACGAACATGTTCGTTATGATGCCGGTATGGCACCTGAATCTCGGTCCCCGGTAAGCCGCCGCGAGCGGCCGGCCAAGCCCGCGCTGACGCGCGAGGGCATCGTGGCGGCAGCGGTCGAGGTAATGCGCGCGGAGGGCCTGGAGCGCACCACGATGCGCCGGCTGGCCCAGCAACTGGACACGGGCGCCGCGTCGCTCTACGTGTACGTCCGCAACACCGCCGAGCTGTATGCCGCCATCCTTGACGAGCTGCTCGGTACCGTCGACCTGAGCCCGGTCACGGCGGGCGGGGACTGGCGCGACCGGCTCGCGCAGGTCCTCACTTCCTACGGCCTGGTGTTGTTCGAGTACCCGAGCCTGGCGCGGTCGGCGCTGGTCGCGCGACCGTCCGGCCCTCGTTACCTGGGGTTGATCGAGGCCCTGCTCACGCTCCTGAGCGAAGGTGGCGTCCCGCCGGACCGGGCGGCCTGGGCGGTGGACCTGCTGCTGCAGTTCGCGACGGCGACCGCTGCCGAGCAGAGCACCCGCGAACAGGCCATCGACGCCCAGGAGGAAGAGGACGTGCTCGCGGCGGCGCTGCACGGCATCTCTGCCCAGACCCACCCGCACATCGCCGCGCTCGGCACCGAGCTCCTGTCCGGATCGGGCTACGACCGCCTCGCCTGGGGTTTCAGTGTGCTGATCAACGGGATTCTGCACACGCCCCGGCCGAAACCCGAAGCACCCAAGACCGCTAGCCAGGTGGCCGGAGACCAGACCGAAGGCCGCTAGCCGCCCGGCCGCAACTGCGGCCGCCACACCGTAACCACGCCCGAGGCACCGCGCCACGCGGTCGCCTCAGCCCGCCATGCCCTGCCGCCCGGTGCCCGCAGTGCTCCCTGTCCGCAGTACTCCCTTCACCGCCTGACTCCAGGAGACCGCCATGACTGCTTCCACTGACACTGTCACCGCTGACACCGGCCCGGGCCGGCTTACGAACCGCCTGCGCGCGATCCTCGCTGTCGTGCTCATCGCGGATGTGCTCGACCTGATGGACTCGACCATCACCAACATCGCCGCCCCCTCTATCGTGCGCGAGATCGGGGGAGGGGAGTCGCTCATCAAGTGGCTGGGGGCCAGCTACGCCCTGGCCATGGGCGTGCTGCTGGTAGTCGGCGGCCGGCTCGGTGACCGCTACGGCAAGCGGCGGATGTTCCTCATCGGCATCGCCGGGTTCGTCGCCGCGTCGCTGCTGTGCGGGCTGGCCGTCGATCCGGCGATGCTGATCATCGCGCGTTTCCTGCAGGGCGGCTTCGGTGCGCTGCTCATCCCGCAAGGGTTCGGCATCCTCACGACTGCGTTCTCCCGCTCGCAGCTACCACGCGCCTTCGCCGCGTTCGGCCCGGTCATGGGCGTCTCGGCCGTCCTGGGGCCCATCTTCGCCGGATTCATCATCGACGCCAACATCGGCGGCTTGTCCTGGCGTCCGATGTTCCTGATCAACGTCGTCATCGGCGGCGCCGGCTTCGTCGCCGCGGCCAGGCTGCTGCCGCGCGACGGACCCGCCGGCGATGTCCCCATCGACGGGCTTGGCTCCGGGCTGCTGGCGGCGAGCATGCTCGGGATGATGTTCGGGCTGATCGAGGGCTCCACTGACGGCTGGACGACGGTACCGATCCTCAGCCTGGTCGTCGGCGTAGCGGCCTTCGGTGCGTTCTGCGTTCGCCAGCGGCTGGCGGCGGCCCCACTGATCCTGCCGTCGCTGCTGACCAACAAGGGGTTTACCTCCGGGCTGCTGCTCGGCCTGGCGTTCTTCGCCGCTGTCAACGGCCTGGCTTATGTCGTCTCGCTGTTCTTCCAGACCGCACTCGGCCGCACCCCCGCACAGGCGGCGCTCGGACTCGCTCCGATGGCCATCGGCATCATCGCCGCCGCGCTCGTCAGCCGGCCGCTGATCGAGAAGCTAGGCCGTCGGCTCGTCGTGGTCGGCCTGGGCATCACCCTCGTCAGCGCCGCTGCCCTCTGGGCGACCATCCTGGCCGAAGGCACGGCGGTGAGCGTGTGGGCCGTGGCCCCCTCGATCCTGGCTCTCGGCGTGGGCATGGGCGCCTGCTTCAGCAGCATCTACGACGTCGCGATCGGCGACATCGCGCCCGACGAGGCCGGCAGCGCCAGCGGCGCCCTGAGCGCCGTTCAGCAACTGGCGGCGGCCGTTGGCTCCGCCGTCGTTACTACTGTGTACTTCAGCCAGCAGATCCACCACGGCGCCGCCCACGCTATGACCGTCAGCGTCGCAGTTGTCGGTGCGATCGCCCTGCTGTGCCTCGGCCTCGTCTGGCTGCTGCCCAAGTCAGCCCCGCGCGAGCCAGCGAGCGAGCACTGACCGCGAGCCTCGCGGGCGCGGAGTCCGGACTGTGGGCTAGCGGCCCGGCGAGCCGTGGCGCGTGCTTGCGGGCGACGGCCGAGCGGCGGTGTACGGAGCGGGCGCAGAGCAAAGAGAGGTTCGCCGCGGTGCAGCGCCCCTTGGTGTGCCGTAGACTGTCCTGCGCACCTGCGCTCGTAGCTCAACGGATAGAGCATCTGACTACGGATCAGAAGGTTGGGGGTTCGAGTCCCTCCGAGCGCGCCAGAGTCCTCCCAGGTCATCGCGCCGAGTCCTCGGCATTCGGGTCGTCGTCCTCGTCATCTGGCCTTATTTTGGCCTCACCGGCATCGCTGGCCGCGCTGTCGAGGCGGTCGGCGTAGCGGTCCATGTCGCCGGGGTACAGGTGCCCGTACAGGTCAGATCGGCGAGGCGCTGAGCTGCCTGGAAGAAGCCGAGCGGCTGACACCCGAGCAGACCCGCACGCACCGGGTCGCGCGCACAGTCGCCCGCGACCTGATCCAGCTTTCCGGATCTCGGCCGCGGGCCGAGCTGCGCGACCTCGCAGAGCGCTTCGGAGTGCTCCCCTGACAAGCGCAGCCCTTGATGTGTGACTTCAGGTGATGCTTGACGGATCGGCTTCAGGTGATGCTTGACACCTGGCCTAGATCTCGTAGTTGACGTGTCCGCTTGTGCTGCCGCTGGCGACCTCCTTGATGACGGTTCTGGGGTGGGCGGACAGCCAGATCCCCATCGTGCCGGAACCGGAACTGGCTGGTCCACGATGACGGTCATGATCTTCGCGGCGGGCGTGCCGAGGTGGATCTTTGTCCCAGCGGCGATCAGGCTGCCCGGCCTAGGCAGCCCGACTGGTCAGGCATGCAGCGAGAAGAGCACCGCACGCCACTAGCACATTGCTACGATAGAAACACGAGGTTACGATGAGTTCCTGATGTAACTTCTGGAGGCTGACATGGACCAGGCAACGATCGAGCAGCTCGAACAGCAGATCGGCGGTGAGGTGAAGAAGCGCTTCCCCGGCGCGGTGCAGCGGGTCGCGGTGCTGCAGTACGGCGACGACCCGGTGATCGAGCCGGGAGAACTGATGGTCCGGCTGATCCTCGAGGCGGCGGAGGGACGCGAGGGCCAGCAGCAGGCCCTCAAGGCGTTCGAGCACGCGAACGGCCCGGCGATCAAGCAGTTCCGGAACGATCTGTGTGCCCAGCTTCCCGAGCTCGGGCGGCTGGAGTTCCGCGCCGGTACCGACACCGGCAATGGCCCCGGGATGGTGCTGGGCGGCAAACCCCGCGGCTCGCTGGAGGCCCGCGCGGCCGAGGGCGGCGGCGGTCTGACCCCGGTGATGGCCCGGCTCGGGCCGGTGGACCTGGAGACCCTGGACGCGCTGATCACCGCCGGCATCGCGGCCAGCCGCGCGGAGGCCGTCCGCTGGGCCTTGGCCCGCATCCGCGAACGGCCCGCGTATGCGCAGCTGCGCGAGCGGGCCCGCGAGATCGAACGGCTCAAGACCGAGTTCTGACACCAAGGCGGGCCGCCTAGGTCTGGTAGCCGGGGTGCCCGCTGGCGCTGCGGCGGGTGACCTCCTTGCTAACGGTCCGGGGGTGGGCGGACAGCTGGGTTCCATCGTGGATGATCCGGAACTGGGTGTCGTCGATCGCCACGGTGACGACCTTGCCGCGGTGAGCGTGGCCGACCCGGAGTTTTGGCCGCAGCCGCAGCCGCAGCGGCAGTCCGGGCGCTGCCGCGGGCGGGCGGGTGGTGATGGCGTTCTCCCGGCAGATCCGCTCGAACAGCACCTCCGAGGGCCGCGGCCGGGTGAACCGCCCGGTGAACTGCTTGCCATTGTCGGTCAGCACTTCCTCCGGAGCGCCGAACTGCCGCAGGGCGGCAGCGAACGCCGAGCACACCGCCCGCCCGGTGGCCCGGATCACCAGAGCAGCGATGACGCAGTAGCGGGAATGGTCATCGACCCCGGAGACCAGCTTGAGCTCGGTCCCATCGGCCAGGAACACCCCGCCCATCACATCGAGCTGCCACAACACCATCGGCGCTTCGCGCTCCCAGCGGATACATGACGACCGGGGACGGCGGCGGGCGGGGACGATCAGCGTGTTGCGGGCCAGCACCCGGTAAAGGGTCGCCAGCGACGGCACCGGGCTGATACCGCGTTGCTCCAGCTCGAACGCCAGCCGCACCAGCCCCACCGCGGATGAGCCTGCCGCAGCTCACACACCAGCGACTTAACCTCGGCCGCTATCTGGTGCGGGCAGGCCTGCGGGCGGTGCGACCGATCAGCCAGCGCCGCCAGGCCGCCAGCCCGGTAACGGGCCACCCACGCGTGCACGCTCTGGCGTGACACACCATGACGGGCAGCCACCTCGGTGACCGGGCAGCCCGCCTCAACCTCCAGCACAGCGTGATACCGCTGCTCCATGACGCTCAACTCCACCAGTGCCAACCCGGCCTCCCCGTGATCGCCAAATGATCACGGAAAAGCCAAGCCAGCCGACGGCGCGTCCCCGCTCCGCGGCGCAGACCCCTGACACTGAATCTTTCCCGGCAAGACCTCGGCACCTATCAGGAGGACGGGCCGGATCTGAGGTCAGACCAGGCGGCGTTAGATCCGCTGGCCAGCCCACTATCCCGTTTTGCTCTGGTCGCTGCCTGTCTTACCGAGGACTGTGGCGGTGAGGCGCCGCAGGGCGGCGTGGGCTGGTGGGCCCCAGGTGGGCTTGCCGCCGGGGCGGCCGTGGTCTCCGGCGTGTCCGATGAGGATGCGGCCGAGGGCATGCAGGACCGCCCAGCCGCGGGCGCGGCGCAGGGTCGCGGTCTCCGGGGCCGGCTGGTAGGCCTGGTGGAAGCGGCCGGCAAAGCCGTCGGGCAGCAGGATCCAGCAGGCGGCGAGGTCGCAGGCCGGGTCCCCGGCGCACATGTCGCCGAAGTCGATCACGCCGCAGAGGGTGCCGTCCGCGGTGAGAACATTGGCCGGATGAAGGTCCCCGTGGAGCCACAGCGGCGGGCCGTCCCAGGCGGGCGCTGTGACCGCGTCGTCCCAGATCGCGCGGACGGCGCCCGGGTCGGGAATCAGGCCAAGATCGACGGTCGCGGTGAGGCCGCGGGCGAAGTCTTCCGCGCGGTCGGCCAGCGCTCCTCCTCTGCCGTCGGGCGCCGCGGCCGGGGCGGGCTGGTGAAGGGCCGACAGGAAAGCGGCCAGGGCGTCGGCCGCCTCCGCGCCACGCGTCACGGGGGCGCGGTCGGCGGGGTCGCCCGGGACCCAGGTGGTGACGATCCAGGGCCGCGGGAACCGCCCGGAGGGCTCGCCCAGGCGCTGCGGGACGGGAACCGGCAGCGGCAGGCGCGGGGCGAGGGCGGGCAGCCAGGCGTGCTCCTTGAGCAGCAGGGCGTCAGCTCTCTGCGTCGCCCAGGGCAGCCGGACGGCGAGGTCGCCGCCGAGCCGCCACAGCTGGTTGTCCCAGCCGCGCGCACCGAGCGACAGCGGCCGGTCGGCCAGGTCGGGGTGCTGGTCGCGCAGCAGGTCCCGGACCAGCTCCGCCGTGATCTCGGTCTCGGCATGCGTCACACGGATAACGGTAGCCAGTGAGGCACGCTCTCCCAGCGCATGCGCATGAACGTTGCGCTGCATCGGTGTCAATCGGGCCTTGACATTGTTCTTGCTGCCACCGTGGCTCCAGGCGTCAGGGAGGCTGGCCTGAATCTGGCCATACGAGGGCGCGTAAGGCTGACAACCGCTGCGCGACGTCGGGCACCATCGCAGCGGGTCAACGCGCATGCCCCCAGGGAGGGAGCATGCATGCAACTCTCTACGGATCAGAAGGTTGGGGGTTCGAGTCCCTCCGAGCGCGCCACCGTAACCGCAGGTCAGGGTCTTGTTTCAGGTGAGAGCGGGGCCCTGTTTTGCTGTGTGAGGGCCTGTTCTCTCACAATTTCTCACAGTCCTAAGCGATCTTGTGAATCCTGGCAAGCGCGGCGCGGCCTCGCTGGAGATCGTCGTCGCTGGCGTGGACGTAGGTTTTCTGGGTGAACGCGGAGTCGTAGTGGCCGGCCCACTTGCTGACGATGGAGATCGGGACGCCCGCGTGCTCCATGAGCGTCAGGGTCGTGTGCCGTGATTCGTGCAGGGTGATCCGCCGCAGTCCTGCCCGTCGGAGCAGGCGGCCGAACTCGTCGGAGTACCACTCCGGGTGGACTGGCGTGCCGATCCCGTCCGTGACCACGTACTCGCCGCCGGAGTACCAGTCGAGTGCGGCGAGCCCGAACTGACACGCGGCGCCTGCGCTGGCGCTCTCGTCCATCTGGACCTTGCGCAGGGCCGTGAGGGCGGCGACTAGCTCGTGATCGAGCGGTAGCGTCCGCTTGCCATTGCGGGACTTGGGCCCTTCAATCCTGACTCTGTAATCGACTAGGACCCGAGCCTGACTCACGGTCAGCGTCTTGGCCTTCAGGTCGATATCGGGCACAGCGGTGGGGCGACTCCAGGACGCTATTCGCCGTCTGGCCGAGCAGACGCAGGGCCGCGCGCTTACCGGCCAGAGGTCCAGGTCGTTGGTCCGGGCGGCGCTCCACCTAGCTCCGGGTGGCGCCGGGGCCGGCCTAGCCCGGCTGGCCGAGGCGAGCGGTGATCGCCGGGGCCGCCTCGCGCAGCCACGCCTCGGCGCGCGGCAGCTCGTCCTTGGCGCCGTCCTCCCATAGCTTGCGGAACACCGGGTCCAGCTCGGCCGAGGCGCGGGAATCCTCGTGATAGCGGCGCGCCATGTCGACGGCGAACGGCGCCAGCTCCGCGCGATGCCGCGCCGTCATGCCGTAGGCGTCCGCGAACACCGCGACCCGGTGCGGGATGTCGGCGTCCGCGAACGCGGGCGCCCGGTCCCGCGGATCGCGCAGCGGCGCCCAGTACCACAGCGCGTTCGCGATGTCGTAGAGCCGGGTAGTCGGCTTGGCCAGGTCGAAGTCGATCAGCGCGACGGGCAGCCCGTCGCGGAAGACCACGTTGCCCGGGTAGTAGTCGCGGTGGCTGACCAGCTCGGTCCGTTCGGTGATCCGCCCCGCGTTGGCCGGCGTCCCGCCCCACACCGCGTCGGGCGGCGGCGCCCACCCGGCCGACGCCTCGTGCAGCGTACGGATCAGCCGGGCCAGGGCGACGAGCACGTCGTCGCCCGCCGTCTCCGGCGGCAGCGGGTTGCGCGGCACGTCACCGGGGACGAACGACAGCATCTCGCGCCCCTGCTCGTCGACGCCGAACGGAAGCGGCGCGCCGGTGAACCCGGCGTCGCGCAGGTGGGCCAGGTACGCCTGCACGGTCAGGCTGAACGGCCGCAGCGGCCGCCGCACCGTGTCCCCGATCCGCACGATCCCCTGGGTGACGCCATCCCCGGTCAGCAGCTGGCCTTCGCTCACACCGCAGCAGCCTAGCCTCCGCCCCGCACCGGCTCACGACGTTGGCGGGCCACCCGCGCACACCAGCGGTCAGCCGGGCATGCGCCCTGTCGCCATCTCACGAGGCCAGTGGGCATCCACGCACCAGCGGACAGCCGGTCGTCGGCCGCTCTTCGCCGATCAAACGCTTGCTCGAATTATCGTGGAGTGCTAGACCGCTGGCGCCTGGTCCGCTCTCTTGACGGTGATTCGATGGCAGACGGGATGATCAGGCAGGCGGGTGGCGCGCGTGCGCAGACCTTGCTTTCTCGCAGATCACCGCCGTATCGGCCCTACAAGTGGCCCTACATTGGCCCTAGAGCGTCCGTGGCCGCGCGGGTAAATGCGGGGCCATCCATTAGGGCCGGACCAGACCGACCGCAGGTCACAGCGACAAAATCGCTACCTAAGCGGCATGGTCGTCTCCGCCGCTGGCGTGCTCTCGCAGTCTGGCCAGCAACCGCTCCAGGCGCCGCCGGGCGTCGTCGTCTCCGAGATCCGCGGTCAAGCGCACTACCTTCATGTCATGCTGCCTGGCCAGCCAGCTCGACAGCAGCTGCCGCTGATCAACAACGAGTTCGCGCAGCTCTTCCAGGCACTCGTGATCGGCCAGCCACCCGGCCAGCTCAAGCAGGGCATAGTAGCCTCCCGCTCCCGCCCGCTGGCGCAGCTCATCGAGATGGCCCCACTCAGCTAGCCAGCGGGCCAGCCACAACTGGGCTATGTCGTCTCCGGCGTTGGCCAGCGGGCGGATAGCTTCGATGGCTTCCTCCGTCCTGGCCCGGTCGGACAGCCAGCTGGCCAGCTGCCGCCTGGCATGATCGTCTCCAGCTGCGGAGCGCTCACCAAGCTCACCGGCCTGGTCGTTCTTGGCAAGCAGGTAGGCCTGCCACCACCGCACCGCGTCTTCTGTGTCCTCGCCCAGCGGACGGATCATCACAATGGCCTCCGCCGAATGGGGGGCCCTGGGCGCGAAGGACACGCTGCCGCAAGGGGCCCGGCTCTGATCCCGGCAATACTCAGGTTACGTCTGCGGCCTTCATCAGTGAGGCGGCGGTGTGCCGCAGGCTGTCGATGCGCTCAGTGGCTGAGGTGCGCTGGCTTCGCTGGACGGATCTTGTAGAACACCAGTTCCAGATCACCCTCGTCAAGTCCGTCGAGTTCACCGCTGAACGACCAGTCTTCGGCCTGCAACAGCGACCGCATGGGGTGGTTAGAGGTGTTCGTGGAAGTGAATACCTGCGAAGTGCCCGCGGCGGACAGTGCCTGCCAGAGCAGGGCCTGGCCGATGCCGGACCGGCGGAGGGCGGGATCAACCATGACAAGCTCGATGAAGTCCCGGCCGAAGAAGTGAGCTGGCTTGACGATCACGAAGCCGGTCACGGCTCCGTTAGCGACCTGCACCTGGCACTCGCCGAGCTTCAGGCAGTGTCTGGAGTTCCCCCAGGTCGAAACGATGACGCCACAGCTGGCCGATGATGTCACCGAGTAAGGTTCCCAACACCATGGCGATCGTCCAGGTCAGCACAAACTGCCATGTCGGGCATCGTCTCAGCCAGTCGCTCACGGTCTCCTTATCATTCTTCGAGTCCGCTGCCGCCGAGCGGCCGGCTGGGCCCAGTGGCCAGGCGGCCCCAACCTGAAAATAGCCGCTACGCGATGCCGAAGCTGTTGATCTTCTCCGGGTAGATGCGGATATAGGCCTCGCCGAATCCTGGCCCGAGGCGTGCGCCGCCGGTCGGGATTGCCTCGGCTCGGCCGCGGATCTCAAGAAAGCGCGGCGTCCATGGGTCAATTGACACGAGATCATCGACGACGATCGCCGCCCAGCCGTTGGCCTGTACATCCCGGTACTTCTTGGTAGTCGCGACGTGATGACCGCCGACGTCGACGGTACCGAGGTCGGCGTTGTAGCGGAACGACGTCGGTACAACGTGCGGCTGGTGGTCGGCGCCGGCGGTGGCGAGCCGCCCCAGGAGTTGGCTTGCGAGGTACTCGATATGTGAAGCAGTCAGCTCAGCCATCCACTCAGCAAACAACTTGAAGTGCACTTCAAGTCAAGTCGCGTGGACACAGCAGCGCCTGCCTTGATCTTGTCGTGCGACATCGTGCCCTCAGTCCGGTGGCCCGGTCCAGCCAGGCCATCGCGACCGTCCGAAAGGGCTGCCTGCACGTGGAGGCCGGCTGGTCCGGCCAAATCCCCGGAGTGCATGAAAGACCAGGTCAAAGCCACTGGAGGGACCGCGCATCCGCGCTGCGGGCTGGATGTGAAGTCACAAACGTATTGCTTACGTGAGTCGCAACGTCACGATCCGCCCGGATGCGCGCTGGCACGGTCGGCTTATGGACGTATACCAGCCGCCCGGCGGCGACCAGGAGCACGAAGGGCCACTGCAGTCGATCCGGGGCGCGCGTAGCGGGCGCGGCGCCTCCGATGGGAGAGAACTGTGACGCGTTACAACAGGTATTACTCAAGCGACCACTACAAGAACCGCTCACGGGCCAAGCGCTCACCGAGCTGGAAGCTCAAAGCCTCGGCCGGTGCCCTGGCCGCTGTGGCCGCCGTCGGCGGCGCAGTGGCGCTAATCAACCAACACTCGACCTTCCGCGACAGCGCCTTCCACCTCGGCCTCGGCCACAACGGGAACGGCGCGATGCTGGACTCGGCTGTCACCAGCCTTTCCCAGCCCAGCATCTCCCCCTTCATGAGATCTCGGTCGCTCCAGGAACTGGGCTCTATCCATGGCTTCGGCGGCCAGTTCAGCTTCCGGCAGCATCACAGGTCCAGCATGATGGCGTTCCAGCGCGGCCAGGTCGTGCTGATCACTCACCACTTCCTGCTCGTGCGGGGCGTCGACGGCCAGCTCACCGTGTGGCGGCTATCGGGCAACACCGCGGTCAAGGACGTGGCGACCACCCCCATGACCCAGGCGATGGCGCCCAGCGCGGCCGTACCGGTGCTGACCAGCGGCACCGCAGCCCAGGCCGTGACGGGCGGCACCTCGGTAGCGTCGATGCTGAACAGCACCGCGGTCGCACAGCCGGCCGCCACGACGGTCTCGGTCACCACTGGCGGCACGACGATCACCATCACGGTGACCAACACCGCGACGGTCGCCAAGATGGCGACAGTGACCACGCCGACCACGACCACGGCCGTGCCCACCGCGGCGCTGACCTGGAACGGGCTGACCGCGGGCGACATCGTGTTCGTCGCCGGGTCGAGGCACGGCCACACTCGCAACGCTGAGCTGGTCCTCATCGAGTCCCTCGCCCCCACTACTCCCACGGTGACCCCGACGGTTACCCCGACGATGACCGTTACGCCGACCCCGACGGTCACCCCGACCATGACGGTCACCCCGACCGTCACCCCAACCGGCGGCATTACTCCGACCCCAACAGTCACCCCGACCGTGCCGGCCACCGGGATGACTCCCGCGCCTACGGCCAGTCCATCGGCTACGCCCGTGCACTGGTGAACTCGAATAAGGTGCGCGTTTCCCTAGGCAGATGACGCCGATGCACCCGGCCCGCCCCGTGAGACAACGCGGTGCGGGCCGGGTGGATCGGCCTCACGAGCTGGCCACGGCGAAGTGGGAGACAACGAGGCGTGACATGACAGCAGACGGCCACATTCCACGGGTTCTCGTGGCGGCCGGCGAGCCGGGAATGACCGCCACGCTGCAGGCCGGGGACCTCGAACTCGACGTGACCCGGTGGACCGTCCACCAGGGCGGCACGCTGGTGGAGCTGAGCCCCACCGAGTTCCGGCTGCTCGCCTACCTGATGAGCAACCAGGGGCGGATACTCACCCGGGAGCAGATACTTCAGAACGTGTGGGGCGATGATCAGGCCCACCAGTCCCAGATCGTGGATACCTACGTCAGCTATCTGCGCCGCAAGCTCGACCCGCTGGGCCCGCCGCTGATCCACACCCAGCGCGGCGCGGGCTACATCCTGCGTCCGCCGCGCGGCGAGGCCGGCGAGAGGTAGCCTAGGTCAGGGAAGTTTGACGCCGCCGCGTGATGTGTAGGTCACGGACATGAGTCTCGCAGCGCGGTCGGCGGATACCCCCGCG